>Ga0207661_10002006_pt1 | contig 14023 bp, 11 predicted proteins | sample KBSC713LmetaG_FD_184337 | JGI IMG/M metagenome (GOLD analysis project Ga0207661, IMG submission 184337) | Corn rhizosphere microbial communities from Kellogg Biological Station, Michigan, USA - KBS C7.1-3L metaG (SPAdes) (version 2) | ecosystem: Host-associated > Plants > Roots > Rhizosphere ... | reverse complement strand
AAGCGCCATGTTCACGCCAACCGGCTCAACGGCATCGACAATGAGTGGCTCTCGCCACAAGAGTGCAAAGAATATTGCCCACCGCTCAATATCGGGGGGCAAATGCGTTATCCGATATTGGGTGGCGCTCTGCAGCGCCGAGGCGGAACGGCCAGGCACGATGCGGTCGCGTGGGGATACGCGCGGGCTGCAGACGCTCATGGCGTAGACATTATCGAAAATTGCGAAGTGACCGGAATCCGGCGCGGCACATCCGGTCAGGTTGAGGGCATCGAAACGACGCGCGGATACATCCGCGCGGGCAAAGTCGGCGTGGTCGCCGCGGGCAATACGAGCGTCGTAATGAACATGGCGGGCGTACGGCTGCCGTTGGAAAGCTTCCCGCTACAGGCTCTGGTGTCCGAGCCTGTAAAGCCCGCATTTCCCTGTGTGCTGATGTCGAACACCATACACGCGTATATTTCTCAATCCGACAAAGGCGAACTTGTCATCGGCGCTGGAACCGATGCCTACACGTCCTACTCGCAACGCGGCGCGTTGCATATCACCAATCACACGCTTGATGCCATTTGCGAGTTGGCGCCGATGTTTCGGAGGCTGCGAATGCTGCGAAACTGGGGCGGCGTTGTCGATGTGACGCCGGACCGCTCACCGATAGTGGCGAAGACGCCTGTACCAGGTCTCTATTTGAACTGTGGATGGGGGACAGGCGGCTTCAAGGCAACTCCAGGCTCCGGCGATCTGTTTGCCTGGACCATCGCGAAGGACGAGCCCCACGCCATCAACGCGCCATTCACGATCGAGCGGTTCCGCGAGGGCGTGATGATCGATGAAGCTGCTGCCGCCGCAGTGGCGCATTAACGGTTGGAATCTCAATGTTGCTGATCACATGTCCCTTTTGCGGGCCGCGGCCAGAGATCGAATTTTCCTATGGAGGGCAGGCCCACATCGAGCGCCCGAAGGATCCGATGTCGCTCGACGATCAGTCGTGGGCAGAATACCTCTACATCCGGAGCAATCCGAGAGGAATTCACGCCGAACGTTGGCGGCATATCAACGGCTGCGCGCGCTTCTTTAATGTCAGGCGCAACACGATCACCGACGAAATCCTGGCGACCTACAAGATGGGTGAGTCTCCCGCAAGCTGTTCGGAAGAACTGGATCTCTCGGCCAAGGGCGGAGCAGTGCGATGAAGTGTCGCCTTCCGTCGGGTGGTTGCGTCGACCGCAGCAAGCCTCTCAAGTTCACCTTTGATGGAAAAACATACTCCGGGTATGCGGGAGATACGCTGGCGTCCGCGCTGATCGCAAATGGTGTTCACCTCGTCGGGCGATCGTTCAAATATCATCGGCCTCGCGGATTTCTGTCGGCAGGCTCCGACGAGCCGAACGCGCTTGTGGGCGTCGGCAGCGATAGCGCGCGGTATACGCCCAATCTTCGCGCAACACAGGTCGAGTTGTACGACGGTCTCGTGGCCGAAAGCCAGAACCGGTGGCCTTCTCTCTCGTTGGACTTCGGCGGAGTTAGCAATCTCTTCTCACGGTTCCTCACGGCAGGATTCTACTACAAGACTTTCATGTGGCCGGCGGGTGCATGGAAGGCGCTCTATGAGCCAATGATCCGCAAGGCCGCGGGATTGGGCAAGGCGCCTGTATCCCCGGACCCTGATCGGTACACACAGGTCTACGCCCATTGTGACGTCTTGATTGTCGGCGCGGGTCCAGCGGGGCTCGCCGCAGCGCTTGCCGCAGGTCGATCCGGTGTGCGAGTGATCCTCTGCGACGAGCAAGATCAACTGGGAGGGACACTCCTTTCCGAACGCAAGGCAATCATCGACGGCGAGCCGGCCGCGGATTGGCTTGCCCGGGCCGTTCAGGAGTTGGCCTCGCGTTCGAATGTAACGCTGCTGTCCCGAACGACCGCGTTTGGATGGTATCCGCACAATTTTCTCGGACTTTGCCAGCGGGTGACGGACCATCTAGGGGAGGGCCGCGCAAAGGCACCTCGAGAGCGCATGTGGCAGGTTCGCGCCAGAGAGGTTGTTCTCGCAGCCGGTGCGATCGAAAGACCACTCCTCTTTCCAGACAACGATCGTCCCGGCGTCATGATGGCCGAAGCGGCTCGCACGTACCTCAACCGGTACGGTGCAATTCCCGGTTCGAAGGCTGTCGTCTTCACCGCTTGCGACAGCGCTTATCGGGTTGCGCTCGAACTGAAAGAGTCGGGAGTTCATATCGCGGCCATCGCGGACGTCCGGTCCTCACCCAGGGGGGGGCCCTGGATCGAACGGGCGCGAGCTGCGGGCATCGACGTGCGTCCTTCGACCGTTGTCACCGCGACTTACGGCCGTTTGCACATCTCCCACGCGGATTTGACGGATGAGACCACCGGCAAATCCGAGACGCTTCCGTGCGATCTACTGCTCACGTCCGGTGGTTTCACGCCGAGCGTCCATTTGTTCTCCCAATCGCGCGGAAAGCTTGTCTACGACGAAGGCATCAAGGCTTACATCCCCGGAGAATCGGCCGAGTGCGAACGATCCGTCGGAGCTTGTCGTGGCGTCTTCGATCTTGGTGCCGTCATTGCCAATGGCTTCAGCGGCGGCCTTGACGCGGTCAGAGCGGCGGGAGGAAAGCCCGCCCCCGAGCACAAATTCCCGGTATTTGCTCAATCTCTCGGCCAGGATGGCGTCATCGGGCTCGCAAGCAAGGTTGTCAAGCGCGGTGGACGGACGTGGGTCGATTTCCAGAATGACGTGACTGTCAAAGACATCGAGCTCGCGACTCGGGAAGGATTCCGCTCGATTGAGCACGTGAAGCGTTACACAACGACCGGCATGGCGACGGACCAGGGCAAGACGTCCAACATGAATGCCCTCGGCATTGTCTCGCAAACGCTCGATTTGCCCGTTTCCACGGTAGGCCTGACCACGTTTCGTCCGCCATTTACGCCGACAACCTTCGGTATCTTTGCCGGCCAGTCGAGACGCGAGCTTTTCGATCCGGTTCGGCAGACATCAATCCATGATTGGGCAGAGGAAAATGGAGCGGTCTTTGAGGATGTGAGCCTTTGGAAGCGTGCACGCTATTTCCCGCGTCATGCCGAGGATATGGATGCCGCCGTCAAGCGGGAATGCGCGGCGACGAGGCAATCGGTCGGCATTTTCGACGGCACGACGCTCGGCAAGATCGAAGTCGTGGGCAAGGACGCTGCCGAATTCATGAACAGAATGTACACGAACGCCTGGACAAAGCTCGAACCGGGCCGGTTGCGATATGGCGTCATGCTGCGTGAAGATGGCTTCATAATGGATGACGGGGTTGTCGGTAGAATGGCGGCCGATCGCTTTCACGTAACGACCACGACGGGCGGGGCCGCTCGCGTCCTGGCGCTCATGGAAGACTATTTGCAGACCGAATGGTCGGACCTCGATGTGTGGTTGACGTCCACGACCGAACAATGGGCCGTCATTGCGATTCAGGGCCCGAACGCCCGTAAAGTATTGCAGCCTCTGATCCAGGATATCGACATCTCACCGGAAGCTATGCCGCACATGAGTGTGCGGGAAGGGTACATTTGCGGAATCCCGACTCGACTGTTCCGAGTCTCATTTAGCGGAGAGCTCGGGTTCGAGGTGAACGTACCAATGGGGTACGGCCGCGGCGTGTGGGAAGCGATCTTCGCCGCAGGGAAGGCCTACGACATCACGCCTTACGGTACTGAGGCCATGCATGTGCTCCGCGCCGAGAAAGGCTACATTATTGTCGGCCAAGAAACAGACGGCACCGTAACGCCTGATGACGTCGGCCTGTCCTGGGCCGTTGGTAAAACGAAAAAGGATTTCGTGGGCAAGCGCTCCCTGGCCCGGCCGGCGATGACAGCTGCCGACCGGAAGCAGCTTGTTGGATTGCTTACCGTCGATCCCAAGGTCGTCCTCGAGGAAGGTGCCCAGATCGTCGTCGATCCTCGTGAGCAAATTCCCATGACAATGATTGGCCATGTTACGTCATCGTATTGGAGCGCTGCGCTCGACCGATCCATCGCGCTTGCGCTGGTCCGTGGCGGAAGAGCGCGCATCGGGACGCGTTTGAGCGTTCCAATGCCAAATGGCCCGATCACAACCGAAGTTGTTCCTCCAGTTTTCTACGATCCGAAAGGGGAGCGTCTCGATGGTTGATACGTCCATCATCAGAGTTAACTCCCTTGCCAGGGTCAACCGCAATAGCTCGCCGGCAGGGGCGGTGTCACTTGCGATTCTGCCCGATGCAGCCAAGTTCGTCTTCCGCGGGCGGCCGCCGTCGTTTGCTCCGGCGGCAGAGGCCTTCGGCGTTGAGTTGCCGCAGAGCGCCAACCGGTTCAACAAGAAGGCCAAGCGCAAGGCGTATTGGCTTGGACCGGACGAGTGGCTGCTTGAGGCGGTCGAGGAGAACCCAACTGATTTGTTCTCTGCGATTTCGCGGCATCTCGCGGCCTATTCATGCTCGCTCGTTGACGTGAGCCATCGGTCGGATGCCCTTGAGATCAGGGGATCAAAAAGCGAGTACGTGCTGAACCATGGCTGCCCACTCGACCTCTCCGAACAGCAATTCCCTGTTGGCATGTGCACTCGTACCGTTCTCGGCAAATCGCCTATTCTGCTATCAAGGACGGAACGAGATACCTTCTGTATCGACATATGGCGTTCGTTTTCGACATATGTCTGGTTGCTTTTGGACGAGGCACGACAGGAACTCGCGTTCGACCAAGTGTGACGACGAAAACACATGATCGGAACATTTGAACTCTTCAAGGTCGGCATTGGCCCGTCTTCGTCGCACACGGTCGGACCCATGAAGGCGGCCGCTCATTTCATGGAGAGCGTGAGGCACGCGGCATTGTTGCCGCGTGTGGAGCGCGTCAGAGTCGATCTCTATGGGTCGCTTGCATGGACGGGCAAAGGACACGGGACGGATAAGGCTGTCATACTGGGCCTGGCCGGCGAGAGTCCGGAGATGGTCGATATCGGCAATGCCGACCGTATCGTGACCTCAGCTCGCCAAGAGCGGATGCTTCGCCTGTCCGGTGGACGAGCCATTAACTTCGATCCAGACCGGGACGTCGTGTTCGATGGCGTGACGGTAACCGCACGGCATCCAAACACCCTGGCATTTACGGCATTCGATGGAGGCAATAACGTTCTTCACCAGGAACGATGGTGCTCTATCGGCGGCGGCTTCGTTGTACTTGAAGAAGAGGTCGGGAAGGCGCAGCCCCAGGCCGAGCATCCCGTTCCGTTTCCCTTCCGCTCCGGCAACGATCTTCTCTCGATGGGCGCATCATCAGGCTTGTCCATCGCCGGGATGGTTATGGCGAACGAGACGTCACGATTGCCGCGTGAAGAAGTGGATGCAAAGCTCGATCACATTGTCGAAGTCATGATGGCGTGCGTCGATCGCGGCATGGTGACGGACGGCAATCTTCCGGGTGGGCTGGAAGTGCGCCGGCGTGCGCCCTCGCTGTATCGCAGGCTTCGAGAGGCATCTGCATCAAACAGCCGAATGCAGCATGCCGTCATGGACTGGGTTAGTCTGTACGCCATAGCGGTCAACGAGGAAAATGCAGCGGGAAGCCGCGTGGTAACGGCGCCGACGAACGGTGCCGCCGGAATCATTCCTGCCACGCTGCGCTATTTCCGCGATCACTGCCAGGATGCTGATGCCGAAGGCCTGCGTCGATTTCTACTCACCGCTTCGGCCATCGGAGCACTCTTCAAGATGAATGCGTCGATCTCAGGCGCGGAGGTCGGGTGTCAAGGAGAGGTGGGTGTCGCCTGTTCGATGGCAAGCGCTGGATTGGCCGCTGTTCTCGGCGGGACCAACGAGCAAATCGAAAACGCGGCCGAGATCGGCATGGAGCATCACCTCGGCATGACCTGTGATCCCATCGGCGGACTAGTTCAGATTCCCTGCATCGAGCGCAACGCGTTTGGCGCAATCAAGGCTATCAGCGCCGCCTCGCTTGCCCTCCAGGGCGATGGCAAGCACGTCGTGTCGCTCGACAAGGTGATTGCGACGATGCGCGAGACCGGAAGGGACATGCAATCAAAGTACAAGGAGACCTCACTCGGAGGTCTCGCCGTCAATCTGACTGAATGCTAGGGATCTCGAACATGGGTCAGCAAGCGCCTAACCGGTTCTTCACCGCTGATATCTCGACACTCGACCCTGAAATCTCGTCGGCAATCGGCGACGAGTTGCGCCGCCAGCAGGACGAGATTGAACTGATCGCGTCCGAAAATATCGTGTCGCGAGCCGTTTTGCAGGCGCAGGGATCGGTCCTGACGAACAAATACGCGGAAGGGTATCCCGGCCGCCGCTACTACGGCGGCTGCGCCCATGTCGATGTGGCGGAAGAGTTGGCGAGAGAGCGCGCAAAGAAGCTCTTCGGCTGTGCATTTGCAAACGTTCAGCCCAACTCCGGTAGCCAGGCCAATCAAGGCGCCTTCATGTCTCTCATGAAGCCTGGCGACACGTTTATGGGATTGGATCTCGCGGCCGGCGGGCATCTTACGCACGGCGCGAAACCGAACATGTCCGGCAAGTGGTTTAATGCGGTGAGTTATGGCGTGCGTCCAAACGATCAAAGGATCGACATGGACGCACTCGAGCGCATCGCCCACGCACACAAGCCGAAAGTGATCGTCGCGGGTGGCTCCGCATATTCGCGCTTCTGGGATTTCGCCGAGTTCCGGCGGATCGCAGACGACGTCGGTGCTTACCTTATGGTGGACATGGCCCATTTCGCGGGTCTGGTCGCCGGGGGCGTGCACCCGTCGCCATTTCCGCACGCCCACGTCGTGACCTCCACAACGCACAAGACTTTACGCGGTCCGCGCGGTGGCCTCATTCTGTGCAACGACGCTGATCTGGCGAAGAAGATCGACTCCTCCATCTTCCCCGGTCTCCAGGGAGGCCCTCTGATGCATGTCATCGCGGCAAAGGCCGTTGCCTTCGGCGAGGCCCTCACGCCTGAATTCGCCAAATATGCGAGCGCCGTGGTCGACAACGCCAAGACCTTGGCGGCCACGCTCATCGATCGGGGCTATGCGGTGGTTTCCGGCGGAACCGACAACCATCTGTTCTTGCTGGATCTGCGAGCGAAAGGCCTCACCGGCAAAGTGGCCGAAGAAGCACTCAGTCGAGCTCATATCACCTGCAACAAGAACGGCATTCCGTTCGATCCCGAGAAGCCTACCGTAACTTCCGGCGTGCGCCTTGGAACGGCAGCGGCGACGTCGAGAGGATTCTGGACGTCGGAATTCCGAACGGTCGGCGATCTCATCGCGGACGTGCTTGATGCGGTATCGGCGACGAATACTGAAACGGCGGCTGTCGAACAAAAGGTAAGACAGCGCGTCGCCGAACTTACGAAGGCGTTTCCAATCTATCCGCTCCTGTAATCGGCTGCGAAATCGTAGGGAGTGGGGCGGGTTGGATCGTCACCTTCATGCCGACAAGATATTTCTGCGCGGCTTGGTGGTTCATACGCGGATCGGTCCATGCGACCAAACGGCTCTGGCCTCTCTTGAGGTAGACCTGGAAGTGGCGATCGATTTGAGTATTGCGGCGTCCAGCGACAAACTCTCCGACACCGCTGATTATTCAGACCTCGTGCGCGCAATATCGGACGTTTTGATGTCCTCTCATCATCAAAGTTTAGGCGACGCTGCGTCCGCTGCGGCGGAAGCCGTGCTTTCAGCTGAACAGAAGGTTCGCGAAGTGTTGTTGACCTTGCGCAGCTCGCGCGTTGTCCTGAGAGAACCTGCCGATCAGATTGGCGTCTCGGTAAGAAAGTGTCGTCGCTAGATGCTCCTCGCGGATGACGCCTTAAGCTGGAGGAGAACGTATCTATGCGGTGCGTTGCCGGCCAGGCTTCCTACAGGTCTCTAAACATAACCAGGGCGTCAGCATAGACGCCATTGGGCCGTTGGAACGCGGCGGGAAGGCGGCCAACCTCACGGAACTTCAGGTCTTGCCAAAGACGTACGGCGCGTTGGCGCTAGTTAAGCAAGGGCTGGGCGGAATCAGCTTCGCACACTCATTTCGCGTGAAATACGATCGGCCGCTTGCATGACGCATTGAGCATATCTCTCCAGCCGTTTCCGGTCCGGCGGGTGATCGAACCAGCAAACGCTGACCCCCGACACCGGCTTTCCGTCCGTGAAGACAGCGGCGCCGACCGCAGTCAGTCCTGCGTGGCTCTCCTCCCTGGCTAGCGCCCAACCAGCCTTGCGCGCCTGCTCCAACTCGCGCTGCAAGCTCTTTCGAGACTTGATCGACTTGTGTGTCAGTGTGCGCAGATGGCCCGGCCTCAGATGGTTCTCTACGTCCGAATCCGGCATGTGACTCAAGATCGTCTTCCCGATGGCCGTCGTGGTGCATGGAAGTCGGTCGCCGATCTTCCACACGAAGCGTATGGGCAACGTTCCCTCGATGCAGTGGGTGATGACGACATCGTCTCGGTCGAGCACGCCTGCGTAAGCAGTGCACTCGGTGGTCGATGCGAGCTCGTTGAGCACGATGCGAAGTGCTGCCGTCCCGGACTTGGCGGTCAAGTAATTGGCGCCGATCTCGAACGCGCGCAACCCGACTCGATAGCTCGCTCCATCCTCCGTCCGTTCCAACCAACCTCGACCTTGCAAAGTTGCAAGGAGGCGGAGCGCGTTGGTTCGAGGAATACCGATCCTCCTCGCGACCTCGGACGAGGAAAGCGCGGCCGATTCGCGGTGGAAGCACTCCATCACCGCAAGGGCATTCGTAACTGTCTTCGATGTTTCGGCCACGATAGCTCGCAAATGTCCTGTACGGCTGATCTCAATAACTTCCACGGGCTGCGAAAGTCAAACCAGGGGGCGCACCGGGATCTTCCGCAACCGCTCTCTTCCTTTCCGAAATCTGAAAGACGCGTCGCCCCGCAACCAGCTCATACCCAACGTTCAATTATCGGTCTCGATGTCCGATGATCGGACGGCAAGGATACTGGTGCGGCACAATGCTCCCTTGTTGTTTTGAAAGGCTGTGTCGGTCACTGTTGACACCAAGTCCAAGTCGTCGTTAAATCATAATAGTGGACATGGTGTCCGATTATCGGACTATAGTCAAGCTGATCCACCGAAATGAAATCTCGCGGTGGCAAAGGGAGGCGACCGAGCTTTGGAATCGGCGGGAGAAAAAGCTCGGTCGAGCATGGAACAAGAATCTGCATACGGCGACAACGAAGGGAATTTTGACATGGCAACCACTGACGCGGCTAGCACCCAGAAGGCACGGTGTCCTATCGAGGCGGAGGTCGGAGCAACATTTGATGAATGGGCAGGTGACCGTAGCGTTTACTGGAACGCCGAACGCGACGCCTGGATCGTAACTGGCTATGCAGAGGCAGCGAGGATTCTTGAAGAATCAGACGCCTTTTGGCGCGACATTCCGCAGCGGGAGGGGAGCTCTGAATTTTGGGGGAGGCACCTGCTGATCCTAGAAGGCCGCGACCACCGACGCATGCACTCGCTGCATATGCAGCTCACTGGTGAGGCCTTTTCGGAGAATATTCGGGAAAAGTCTCACAAAATCTGTCGCGACGTGATTTTGCCGCTTGTGAAGCAGGGGCGAGCTGAACTTGTTACGGATTACACTGACGTCGTCGTATTTCTAATCGGGTGCGATTTTGTAGGTTACGACATAGACGCGTCTACGATGGAAAAGCTGCTGCTCCAGATGCAAATCCGCGCAACGTGGAAGGAAGCGTTGCATTCAGGAAACGGGATTCCTCTGGAATCAAAAATTGCCCAAGACGGCCAGGCGGCGCTGAAGACTATGGCGTCTATTCTGTTGCCTATCATCAGGGATCGGCGCGAACACCCGCGCGATGATTTGATCAGCGCACTTTGGCGGAAAGGTCCGAGCGTATTCCCTGATTGGAACGAGCTGGACGTTTTGAACACTTGCTGGAGTAGCCTGGATAATGAAACGAAGCCCCTCTTGCGGGGACTTCTTTACACATTGTGTCGCGATCTTGAGCTGCAGGCGAAGCTGCGTCGTGACCCCTCACTCGTGGCGGGCTTCGTCGAAGAGGGCCTGAGGTTCCTGACACCTTTCCGGACGATACGTCGGACTGTCAAAAAGGATGTCGAGATTGGTGGGCAGAAAATGCGCAGCGGCGATTCGATATACCTGATCACGCCTCTTGCAAACCGCGATGAGGGGCGATGGAAGTGTCCTTACGAGTTCGACGCCGAACGACAGCAGGAAAGCACTCACTTCGCGTTCGGATTTGGGCCAGGTTATTGTGTGGGTCGATACGTCGGTCGTGTTGAGGCCACGGAAGCTGTCAAGACGATTCTTGCCGAGACTTCCTTGTTCAGCCTTGACCCAAATGGTACTGAACCAAGGTGGCACGGCGAGATGTACCATTCGGTAACGCCAGTTCATGCTATTTTGCGGGGGTGATGGGAGGCTTTGGGAATGGTTAGCGCTGAAATTGGATTGGTGACGCGTCATGACCTACGTAATCACTGAGGCGTGCATCGACTGCGTCAACCGCTCATGTGTCAAGGAGTGTCCCGTGGACTGCATCTACGAAGGTGCACGGGCACTTTACATCCAGCCCGACGAGTGCATCGACTGCGGTGCCTGCGTGCCTGCTTGCCCTGTGGAAGCGATCTACCACCAGGATGATCTTCCCGAGTCGTTGCACCGGCATGTCAAGGATAACGAAGACTTCTTCACCCAGACTCTCCCCGGAAAGTCCGAACCGTTGCATTCTCCCGGCGGCGCCAAGCGGATTGGACGCTTCGGAGCGGATACACCACTAGTTGCGTCATATCCTTACCAGGAAGTCGAGACGTAGCGTTCAACTCGCTGGTGCGCTGACGACGTATTTTCGGTCGTCCTGGTATTTTTGTTGAGCCGGAATAAATCGATCGTGACTAACAACGCGAATGGATCCGCCACGCCTTTCTCGGAGCCTCCGAGAGAAGCAGATGGACGTGCCCGCAGCGCCCGGCTGGCAGTGGTCGGCGCGGGCCCGGCCGGGCTCTATGCGGTAGAATCCCTGTTGGAGTCGGCGTCAGGGGTCAGCGTCGATGTGTTTGACCGACTTCCAACTCCGTACGGCTTGGTGCGCTATGGCATAGCTCCGGACAATCAGAAGATGAAATCGGTGACGCGGGTGCTGCGCAACGCGTTCGACCGTGAGAGCAAAGTACGATTCATCGGTAACGTCTGTTTCGGCGTGGACATCAGCCGCACGGATCTGGTCAAACATTATGACGCAGTGATTTACGCCACCGGGGCTCAGGCCGAGCGCCGGCTCGGTATACCCGGCGAAGACCTGCCTGGAAGTTATGGCGCGAAGCAGTTCGTCGACTGGTATAACGGGCATCCTGATGCCGCAGACCGCAACTTCCACTTGAACGTACGGCAGGTCGCGGTCGTCGGCGCGGGTAACGTCGCACTCGACGTCGCCCGCATGCTCATCCGCAGTCCAGACGAGATCGCCTCAACCGACGTGCCCGACCGGGTGCTCGACACGTTCCGTAACAGCCAGATAACCGACGTGCACTTGATCGCCCGCCGAGGGCCCGTGCAGGCGAAGTTCACGCCGGTGGAGTTGCGCGGGATTGGTGACCTCGTCAACGCCGACGTAGTCATTCGTCCCGAGGAGGTGTTAGTAACGGACGACGATGAAATTCGGATCAGCTCGAACCGCGAGCTCCGTACGAATGTTGCGATGCTCCGTGAATGGGCACGGCGACCATTGCAGGGCAAGGCGCGCAGGATCCATATTCGGTTCCTGCGTCGCCCCGTGCGTATCCTGGGCGATAACCGCGTCGAAGGTGTCCTGCTCGAAAGCAATGAGCAGCTCGCCAATGAGCAGGTGCGCGGAACCGGGAGCCTCGAGGCCCTCAAGGTGGATATGATCTTTCGCTCAGTCGGCTACCAGGCATTGCGCTTACCTGACGTGCCGTTCGATGAAGCCAGGTCGATCATCCCTCATCATCAAGGTCGCGTCCTGGACGAAAACGGCCGATCGACAGACAGGGAATACGTCACCGGATGGGCCAAGCGAGGACCGTCCGGGACGGTCGGCACCAATCGGAGCGACTCAGCCGAAACAGTTTGTAGTTTGCTGGCAGATCTTGCTGCTCGGGGAGCCTATAACGGCAGCAAACCCGAACAGATCTTAACTCTCTTGAGTAACCGCCGGGTGGACTACACCAACTGGGCGAATTGGCTGCAGCTGGATGATCACGAGACCGAGCTCGGTCGCAGACAAGGCCGCCCGCGGGTGAAGATCCCCGACCTGCGCTCGATGTTGGAACTGTCGCACCATTCCAACGCCTCCGGCTCCGCGGACAAGACGGATTAGCCCGCATCCAGATCCGCGTCATCCAAGCAACGATGGTTGATGCCGGGTGGATAGCGTCGGTCTATCTCGCAGTACATCGCGCGGCGGTTCCCGCGCGGCCGGCGCGTTCCCAATAACCGCCCGCACCCGCAGCGCCTGCTCTGTCGATGCGACCGTCGACAGCGGCGCAAGTCCTTTCCACGAAGGATGAGATCGTGGGTTCATCTATCGCGGCATACCAGTGGGCGACGGGTCATCGCGAGTCTGCTCGGATATGCAGACGCGCGTGTTGGTGTCACCGTGTCGAGAGGCATTCTCGAAGCTCGCCGACAACGTACTGTGCCGCAGCGGCGCCACTGCGATGAATCCCATCACCCCCATCACCAAAGCGAATGCAACGCCCGCGTGATAGCTGCCGGTCTGGTCGATGATAATGCCAGCCACCAACGGACCGCATACGGCCGAAATGCTGGATGCCGTGAAAAACACGCCCAGTACCGCGCCTAGATTCTCGAGACCGAAGAATTCGATCAAGACGACGGGCGTCAGTGCAATCCGCACCCCATAGCCAAACCCGAGTGTTGCGGCGAATGCCACCAGCCAGCCGTAGTCGGTGAAGGGCAGCCACAGCAGATAGCTTGCCGCCATCACCAGCACCGAGAGCTTGTATAGCAACACCGGGCCCGCCTTCCGGCTGATGATGCCTATTCCACTCCGCCCCAGCACGCTCATGCCGCCGATGATCGAAATAAGCGAGGAGGCTGCGACCGGGCTTACGCCGGTGGCGTGGGCGAACGGCGGCAGGAAGACCATCGACGCGACGAGGCCCGTCGTGGCCAGCACCCAGGACGCATAGAGCAGCACGAACGGGCGCGAGCATACGACGCGCCGCAGACTCGTTGTGTGGCCGGTTTGAGCGAGCGGCGGCGGGCGGGCAAGCCCGGCGCAGAGCAGAAGCAGCACGAACGAGCCCGCGCCGAACAGTGCGTAGGTTGTCCGCCAGCCATACGCTTCGATCAGCACTGCCGCGACCGGGGGAACCAGCAGCGTCCCGCATCCAGTGCCGGCGGCCGCCAGACCCAGCGCCGTTGTGCGATGGCGGCTGAACCATCCGCCAACAAGCGCCAGTGTGGGGATATAGGCGCAGGAGGCCCCAATGCCGGCGCCTATGCCATAGGCCAGGTAACCGGTCCACATCTGCGGCGCCGCTGCCGTAAGCGTCAGCCCGGCTCCCATGATGATTGCGCCCGCCGAAACGACGGGCCGCGGACCGAAGCGGTCGCTCAACCGGCCGGTGACCCAGCCAAAGAAGTAGAAGAGCATGCCGGTGATCGCGAAAAAGACAGAAGTCGCCGTGCGGCTGGCGTGGAACTCCGCCTCTATTGAAGTAAAGAACACGCCGAAGCTGTACGTCACGCCGAAGACGACGAATCCAGCGATGAAGGCGGAGAGGGCGGCAAACCAGCCCGCGAGCGAATCTGGCGCCTCCGCAGCGGTGCGGTGTTGGGTCATCGGGTGGGTGAATTCCGCCACGCGGGTGGGAAGTAGTGCGCGGCGCTTTTTGCTCAACGGGGAAGCACGGAAAAGGCACCGCCAAGCTATACCGGCCTTCTCCGCCCTTCAAGGGAGTGTCGGGGGGGCG
>Ga0207661_10002004_pt1 | contig 14029 bp, 15 predicted proteins | sample KBSC713LmetaG_FD_184337 | JGI IMG/M metagenome (GOLD analysis project Ga0207661, IMG submission 184337) | Corn rhizosphere microbial communities from Kellogg Biological Station, Michigan, USA - KBS C7.1-3L metaG (SPAdes) (version 2) | ecosystem: Host-associated > Plants > Roots > Rhizosphere ... | reverse complement strand
CGAGTACGCACGCGGTACGGCTGCAGCCTGCTACCACGCCGCCACCCGAGTGCACGTTCAACTGCTTACGCTCCACAACAATCGGGCTGAGCGCGAAAACCAGAGGAAGCAACGCGACAGTCACGGCCAAGGTCGCAGTCCGAGATGAGAAGGGCGTCCCGATGGCCAATGCTCTGGTAGTAGGACACTGGACCCTGCCGGATGGATCAGAGTTCCAACCTAACGCGTGGACCGATCTGAAAGGCATCGCGACCTTCATTGTCACGGGCACCCGCCCGGGTACTTACAATTTTCAGGTCGTCAACATCGTGCTGTCTCTCCACACGTTCAATCCGAGCAAGAGCGTTCTCTCGCGGAGCATGACAGTGCAATAAAGCACGATCGTTAACGTACAGGAGGGCTGCCGCTGGCGGCCCTCTTAATTCGTCTGTGTTCATTGGGCAGTGTTGGCGACGCGGAGTCCAGTATTGCCGGAAATCCGCGCACTTCAGCAATGCTCCAGCAGAACAGATTGCTTCGTTGGCGTTAAGAGGCGATTTCACCAACTACTTGGCTGGAAGACCGGTTTGCAGTTGTTGGTGTAATGGCGAATTTTCGCCAACTGACCAATCCGCGACCTAGTTTCCGAGCAGCCGACGGCTGACGTCCGGGGTCAAATGAGGGGCGGACTTGGGGTCGGCAATTTTCAACTGCGAGCAGATACGGCGCGGGGGCTACGCTAATGGCCTCACGCTGCTATGGCCATGCTCTGGCCTAGTTCGAAATCGTAGCTCAAGGTGTAAAAGGGTCTCTCGATCTTTCGGTTGCGCATCTCCACCGAATCGTCATGTCGGATCAACGTCGTGATCAACGATGGCTTGACCGCACCGACCACGTCTGCATTAATCCAGGGATCACCGGTGAAGAAGATTTGCGTTGTCAGGGTTTCACACGCCGCATGTGTGATGCGGATGTGCAGATGCGCCGGGCGCCATGCATGTTGTCCAACGGCGGTGAGCAGCGCGCCCGTCGGACCCGCTTTCGGGATCTCATAGGGCACGGGCACCCACGTCTGTACGTCGAAGCAGCCGTTCTGATCGGCAATCACCCGTGCACGCAGGTTGAACGGAGCATCAGCTTCCTGGATATTGTAATGGGAATATGCACCGGAAGCGTCCGATTGCCATATGTCGAGCGTGGCACCGGGAAGTGGCGCACCGTCCGTGGAACGAACTGCCCCAGAGAAGAACAGCAGGTTGCCAGGCTCGTTCTCGCGATGCGGCAGCACAGCTGGTGAGTTCATAACCGGTGCATTCGGCACATAGTAGGGTCCCTCCACGCAGGTCTCCGTGCCCGGGCGTCCAGCGGAATTAACTTGATCCACGGTAGATTCGAAGAGCACATCAAGCAGCAGTGGAATTTCGCCATGTTCGGCCGTTTGGACCAGGAACCCGACGGCCTGACGATATTCGTCATGCGTCAGATGCTGTTCGCGAATGAACGCCCGCAATGTGGAGACGAGCCCATCGACGAGATGAGTAAGTCGCGGAGTGGAAACTGTTGCTGTGTTCATTGGACCTCCTGGTTGTGAATCGTAATGTCTGGTTCGTGTTTCGAAACGGCTGTACATAGTCTCGCGCTGCTTCGCAACTGGCTCGGGCTAGGTAGCCATCGAGAAGTGCCATGGGTTGGCCCGAAGCATTATGGCATCTCTCCAACTGTTGTTAACAGGCGTTCTCACAAGCTTGCGTCGTTTATTCGCCAAAATGCGGTTCAATGAGTGTAACGGCGATTTAACGCCAACTAAACAAATAATGACGCAACGCAAATAAGCTGTCCTAGCGTACGTCAGTTTTTTTCTTCATAATCCCGGGGATGGCTCTTGTTGTTTTTCTCCGAGGTATCAATGTTGGTGGACACAGAAGGTTTCGCCCAAGCATCCTCGCACGAGGATTGAGCGGCTACGACGTCCAGAACGTGGGTGCCGCGGGCACCTTTATTGTTCGTAAACCTGGAGCCAGAGCAGAATTCCGTGCCGCCTTGCTTCGCAAGCTGCCGTTCGAGGCGAAAATTGTGCTATGCGATGGCCGCGATCTTATAAGACTGGAGGCGAAGAACCCGTTTGGAACTCGGCCATCAGCCTCGAATGTTGTCCGGTTCGTGAGTATCCTGCCAAAAGCAACCGGTGTCCGGGCGTCGTTTCCAATCACGTTTCCCTCACAAGGGGAATGGTTGGTACGCGTGATTGCGTCCGAAGGGCAATTCGTGTTCGGATTGTACCGTCGCCACCTGAAGACAATCGGCTGTCTTGGTCAGATCGACAAGCTGTATGGCATGCCAGCTACGACTCGGAATTGGAACACGATAATTGCGGTCGTGCGAACTTTGAAGAATCTCACGCGTGGACGTCCCGGTTCTCATTGTTGAAATCAGGCGTTCTCACAAGCTTGCGCCGTTTATTCGCCAAAATCCGGGTCAATGAGTGAAATGGCGATATTTCAACAACTGAGTCACCGATTGGCTCTGAGTCACTGAATCTTTCCGCTCAATTCACCTTGTGGAACCACTTCCCATCGAATGTCCCTATCCTCTAGACCGTAGCATTCGATCAGGCGATAGCTGATATTCGACACGTTATCCGCCAGACTCTTTGTGCCAGAGCAAGCTCGCGACTTCCTCGAAGAAACGGTGGAGACCTACCGAACCCAACTTGAACCGCGAGCGCGGCTACCCAAACCAAAGAACAGGGATTTGGTCGAGGGAATTGAAAGAATTGTATTGGCCGGATTGCGAGATCTTTGGACAGATTCCGTCAGTACTTTTCCAGATCGAGGACAGTCCATTCAATGGGAAGTCTGGCTGCGACCGGGAACAACAGACCGTTTTCGCGCAATCGCCGCCGATCGGGGCTTGAGAGTCGGCGGCCATCCACTCGTATTTCCTGAGGATGTCGCGATTCTTGTCGAAGGAACACCCGAGCAACTCGAGGCGGTAGTGGATGCGACCGTTAGCGTCTCGAGACTAGCTCGTGCGAAGAGAGCATCGGCCTTTCTGATAGGTGCCGCGACTGAAGAGCAGCTCCGCGCTATGGATGAATTGCTAAGCCAGATCGACGTTCCACAAGGTACGGACAATACACTTTGTCTCTTGGATACGGGCGTCAATCACGCTCATCCGCTGCTGGCCCCTGTGCTGCGGGCGGCCGATTGTCATGCTTACGAGAGCGCGTTGGGCCAGCAATGACCATCATGGCCATGGGACATGTATGGCAGGCGTTTGCGCGTACGGAGACATCGCCGAATTACCCAGACCACCGTATAGGATTGTGGTCCCCTATCGACTCGAATCTGTCAAAGTGCACCCGCCGGCTGGCCAAAATCAACACGAGCTTCTCGGCGCAATAACAGCGGGTTCAATAGCACGAGTAGAGTTAGCCGCATCACAGCGCAAGCGAGTTTTCTGTCTACCTTCGAGCACGGACGAAGATACGCCGCATCGAGGACGTCCAACCTCGTGGTCTGCCGAATTAGATCAGCTTTGCAGTGGAGCGGAAGACGAAACTGGTTTGCACCGATTGATCTGCGTGTCCATAGGTAACATTCGCCACCAACTGGGACAGACAGAGTATCTGGATGCAAACGATCTCTCGGAGGTCGAATCACCAGCACACGCTTGGAATGTTCTCGGCGTGGGTGCATTCACAAACAAAGTGGAAATAACAAGTGCCGGCTATGGAAACTGGCAGGCATTCGCTCCGCGAGGAGACTTGTGTCCCACCAGTCGAACGGCACCGTGGAATACGACTTGGCCCATCAAACCGGATATTGTCCTAGAGGGTGGAAATCTCGGCGTTGACCCGGCTGATCAACTGGGTTACGGCGTTATTGACTTGCAACTCACAACGACTTCACGCGAATACCCCGCCGTCGTCTTTCAAGGAACCGGCGAAACGAGTGCTGCGGCCGCTACGGCCTCGCGCCTAGCAGCTTTAATACAAGCCGATTATCCCCAGCTTTGGCCCAAACAATTCGCGCTCTCATCGTAAGCTCAGCGAATTGGACGGATCCCATGCTCGCCCATTTGCCTTCAGATGCAAGCAAGACAGATCACTTGCTCCTGCTAAAGCGATACGGGTTCGGCGTGCCTGATTTTGGGCGCGCAATTCGAAGTGCTCGGAACGCACTCGCTCTAATAGAGCAGTCCACAATCCAACCATATACGAAGCGCCCAGGCCGACAGCCATCACTTGCCGAGATGAAGCTGTTCCACCTTCCATGGCCTGCCGATGCGCTAAACGGGCTTGGTGCGGCGGATGTAGAAATGCGGGTTACACTCTCCTACTTCATAGAGCCGAATCCCGCTGAAAGCGCTAGAGGGCGAAAGTCCAGGTATGCTTCGCACAGACTCCGATTTGCAGTCAAAACTGCTGACGAGGATGTGGACGAGTTTCGCAGAAGGATCAACAAGGCCGCTAGGACGGAAGGTGAAGTGGTTTCTCATGTAAATGACACCGGCTGGATACTCGGCCCTATGCTTAGGGATCGCGGCTCGATCCATTCGGATACTTGGCGAGGTCCCGCATCTGATTTGGCCAGGCGCGGCATAATCGCAGTATATCCAGTTGGAGGTTGGTGGAAAGAAAGAGTTCAACACGAACGATTCAATTCATTTGCACGATTTTCACTCGTGGTTACAATCTCAGCACCCGAGATAAACGTGGACCTTTACACAGATATCTTGACACGAATTTCTACTGCCATTGAAACCGGGTAGCCCATCCTCTCAGGCAAACTCGTAGTGGTTAAGGAGCCTTGCGGCCCATCTATTTGCCACGACGCGCGCATCCGCGCATCGAGGCAATGACGCCGCTCAGAGGAACTTTTTCCTCCGGCGTAGAACGTGGTTGGTCTCTTCTCCTGGTCTAGATTTCGATTAGTCCACGACGACTTCGCCGCGCGCAATGCAAGCAAAATTCTCTCGTAGCCTTTTCGGATCACTTCGGGAAATCCTCGGCAGAGGTGGCGGGAAGCAGGACGAAAATCGCGCATCTTGCTTGAGTTGCTCTATCCGCGCGTCGAGCATGAGGCTGTGACCTGCCTCGTCCCGCACTCGAACCGCAGGCTTGGGCACGCCAACAATCACGGCGGTCGTCTCAAGCTCCGCGCGGATGGGACTGTCATAGGGCAGGCGAAATCGGGACAATGCTTTCGTGACTTCTTCACTGATGAACTTCTTTGCAATTGCGCTCACGGGCAGAGGTCTCCTGGGACCGAACAGAACCACCCTTCACTTTTATCAGGGAAACAAGCTGTACAGCTGGTATCAAGTCCGGTACTCGGGATCTCTCTCACAGCCTATTGAAGTACCCACGTTCTGTCATTCGGAATGCCGGTTGTTTTGCCCCTCGAAAAATCGCACACAAAACGCACACAGAGTCCGTCTTTTGAGTCTTCCCTGTCTTTTGTGTCCATCATGAATTCAGCAAGTTACTGAAACCAAAGCGCACCGAATCGTTCAACTCCGTCCCTGGCCACCATATCTCAACGAGTCAGTTTGAGAGTCAAAAAAGCCTTCAGCCTACTCAGCAACTCACTGCAAAGAAACAATGCGGTCTAATCGCGATCACGCCATTCGGTTCGTAACCTTGGCGGCCGCATCAGGGTCTGCATAACCACGCAATATTGTTCCGTTTTCTCTTGCAGCGCGTCAAGTTGTTCGGGCGTCGCCAGCGGCGCAACCACGTTGAATTGAAGACGAATATCGTCGAAGCCGACGGGAACATCTTTCGAGATCCCGAGGGTTCCGCGAAGGTCCAAGTCTCCATCAACTTTCACCTGGATTCGTTCGGTGGGTATGCCCATGGCGGCCGCCACCATCTGACAAGTGATCTGAGCGCAAGCGGCCAAAGCTCCAAGCAAAAGATCGCCGGAACATGCACCGGCACCTGCTCCCCCTACTCCTTGATGGGCCTCGGCCTGGTAGACCGCACGTCCAATATCGATCGAGCATGAGATCGGAACACCTGTCTGCGCACCTTTTGCATGGATGGTGATTCGCGAGGCATTCGGATCATTTCGGTAATGCTCTTTCAGCGGCTTCTGAAGGGTTCGAACATCCATGGCAACCTCGTCTTTCAATTTTCTTTGCTTTTCTTGAGGACTAGTTTCGGCTGAGCGTCTTGAAGCCGCATTATCAGCATGCTAGCATTTGCTAGTCACTACGAGACTCATGCCTAAATTCGTCATAGAACGCGAAATTCCTGGCGCCGGAAATTTATCCGACGTCCAACTTCGAGAAGTTTCACAAAAATCTGTGAGCGTCCTTAGGGCAATGGGTCCTGGAATTCAATGGCTTCATAGCTACGTAACGGGCGACAAGGTGTACTGCATCTATCTCTCGCCCGACGAGGCAACCATCCAGGAACACGCTAAGCGCGTTGGCATTCCTGCCAATCGTATCTCCGCTGTTCGACGATTGATTGATCCAACCACTGCAGAGTAAGCGCCGGCTAGCCGTACCGACTACCCGTTAATTTCCGGGAGCTACGCCTCCAGGCAGCATGGCTTCTTCAATCGCTTTCTCAATCGGCAAAGCCGTACCCTCCAACCATGCTTCGGAGCCCACGGTCTGGGTCAGCGACATGCGAGCTGGGTGCAGGATTGCTTCCAATTTGGCTTGCTCTGCGGATGTAAGCGGAGCGCCAATCGTTTGTCGCAGGGCAGCCGCCGCGCCAGCCAGTCGGAGAGAACGCTCCGCTTCACTCTGAACAGCAGCAGCACAAGCAAAACACTCCAGTAAGCGCGCAATGCCGCGTTTGAAGCCTAGTTCCTGGAAAATCTTTATGCTCTCCGCGTAGTGGGATTTGGCGGTTGCACAATCGCGTTGCTCTCTTGCCAGACTTCCAAGATCAGCGAGAGTTCCCGCAATTCCCCAAGGGTCTCCAAGTTCGCGAAAAATCGCCAGGCTCTGTTCGTAGAGTGTGCGGGCGGCTGTTGAGTCTCCCTGATCGCGCACAACATCCCCTTGATAGTTGAGCGACCAGGCAACGCCAGTGCGGTCGTTGAGTTCCTGGAAAATTGACAGGCACTCTGCATAAAGCGAGCGCGCGCGGCTATAGTCGCCTTGTAACTTGACAGCATTCGCCAAGTTACTTAAAGAACGCGCTTCAGCCTGACGGTCACCGACTTCCTTCCACAAGGCCAGGCCTTCCTCGAATAGCGAGAGCGCAATTTCTACTTCTCCTTTATCACGAGCGTGGACAGCGAGCGCGTTGAGTGAGACAGCTACGCCTTGAATGTCACCAAGCTGGCGCGCGATCTCCAGACTTTCGTGGATAAGTGGGTCCGCGGAGGCATAGTCTCGCTGAGCGCTCGCGAAGACGCCCGCGGCGAAAAACGCCCGAGAAACCGCTTTGGTTTTAGGCGCCGTGCCCGCTAGTTTCAGCAGTTTTCCGAGTCTGTCCCTGCCTTCCGTCAGATACTCGCCTGCTTCCCAGAAACGAAACAGGGCGGCACCGAGGCGCATGCCCCACTCCGTGTCCCCAGTCTCAGTTAACCACTCGAGCGCAGCACGGAAATTGTCGTGTTCGATGGTGCAGCGTTCCAGCCATCCCGTACCCTCTACAACGCTTTGTTCTGATGCCTCTTCTTCTGCTAACACCAGACAGTAGGCTGCATGCGCGCGCTTCGTTTGGGCCATCTCATCGCTGTACGTCAGTTTTTCCAAAGCGTACTCACGAATCGTGTGTAGCATCACGAATCGAGATTCCCCTGTCACCGGCTCAACCTGCTGCACCAAACTCTTGTCCACCAACGACGACATACCATCAAGCAGGTCGACTCCGAGATCTGCCTTGGTGTCGCAGACCGCTTCCGCACCTTCAAGCGTGCACCCGCCTACAAAAACCGATAATCTTCGAAAAAGCTTTTGCTCTGCCGAATTGAGCAGATCGTAGCTCCAATCGATGGCAGCGCGGAGAGTCTGCTGCCGCAACGGCAGATCTCGGGCTCCCCCCGTCAACAGTTGTAACTGGCTAGCCAGGCGTGTCTGCATGGCGGCCGGCGAGAGAACTTTGACGCGCGCGGCCGCGAGCTCGATGGCGAGGGGCAAGCCGTCCAACCGTACGCAAATCTCAGCAATCGCCGATGCGTTTTCCTTGCTCAGTTCAAAGTCCGGCTTCACCGCAGTGGCGCGCGCAACGAACAAAGCCACCGCCGAGTACTCAGATAGTGCGTCAATTGGTGGCAAGGACCGTGAATCCGGAAGAGCGAGTGGGGGTAGAGGAAATTCATGTTCCCCGTACACGTGAAGCACTGCCCGACTGGTGACCATGACTGTGAGACTGGGAGCGATGGCCAAGAGTTCGGCTATCGACGGCGCTGCGCCGATCAAGTGCTCGAAATTGTCCAGCACCAGCAGCATCGGAGTGCGCAACCAGTCTCGGAGAGTTTCCTTGAGTATTTCGAGGGTCGCCTTGGCTCCGACCTCCCGGATTCCGAGAGCCTGAACGATGACCGAAGCGATTAAGCCCGAATCGTTGAGTGAGGACAGCGGAATAAAATAGATACCCGCTGGAAAGCGTTCGATTAGGGAATTTGCGACCTGCACGGCAAAGCGTGTCTTGCCGATCCCGCCCGGCCCCGTGACCGTCACCAAGCGCACATCCGGATGCAACAAGAGTTCCCGTGCAGCAGCGACCTCTTTCTCTCTGCCTACAAAACCCGTCCGCTGCGCTGGAAGATTCGTCGGCCGGAGTTCCAGCGGTTTGCCCGGACTGTCCACGGGACTGTCGAGCTTTTCGAGAATCCGGAAGTGAGAGATCTCCTTTCCAGATAAGTTGTCTCCAACGACAGCCTGTGGGGTAGGCGCTATCTCCACGTGCGGAGGGGGTGCTTCAGTGATCGCTGCGATGAACCGGTATCCCCGGCCCACGACGGTTTGCACAAAGCGAGGTTGTTCAGGATCGTCCTTGAGAACACGGCGAATTTTACGAATCGCGGTATTGATGCTGTTGTCTGTATCGAGGAAGACATCTTTACCCCAGATCTTTTCGAGGATCTGATCACGGCTGACCACTCCCCCTTGTGCATCGATTAGGAGAAGAAGTAGTTCCATGGGGATTCGCTCCAGCTTGATGATCCGTCCTGCCTTGCGCAGTTCGTACGCGCGGACGTCCAGCTCAAAACCATCACCAAACCGGAGGTGCCTAGCCATATTTACAGGGTCAGAGGTCATAGGTGACGCGCAAAAATCGTGTCGCAATTTTACACCGACAGCTGAATCCCTCCACGGCCACTGTTTTCAGCGGTTTCCGCCTTCATACGGCGTAAGGCACTCTTCAGGCGCTCGCCATTGTGAACCAACATCGTCTGCGGCAGTATGCGCGACGTGAGCAGGCGGCAATTCAACGAAAAAGCCGCGTAACTGCAGAACTCACAAAGGAGAAGCTATGACGACACGATTCACAACTCTCTCACACGGATTTGCAGAGAGCATTCTGCGTCTGGCACTGCTGGGTATCCTTATTGCCACCACTCCCCTCTTCGCATCGGATAAGTCAGCCGAGCGTACCCAAGCAGCGCGACTCGTTCAACTGGTTCGCAACGCCACCAAGGATTTCCAAGATGTAAGGAACGTGCCTGCGGGATACGGTCCATTCTTGGGTTGTGTCAGCGGTCCCGACCACGGAGCTATGGGGGTGCATTACGTTAACGGCGATCTGGTAGGCGACGGCAAGCTCGAAGTAGCCCACCCAGAAGCGCTGATCTACGAAACGTTAAACGGCCAGACAAAGCTGGTAGGTGTCGAATACATCGTGGACGCAGCGACCTGGCTCGCTCACAACGACAACATGCCACCAGTACTTGAAGGTCAAAGTTTCAATCTTGTGGGGATTCCGAACCGGTACAACATCCCAGCTCCATTCTTCGAACTACACGTGTGGGCTTGGCGCCACAATCCAAACGGCGCGTTCGTAGACTGGAACGACCACGTTAGCTGTGCGGGGCAGTAATTTTTGAGGCAGCAACAACCAAACGGGCTCTCGGCCTGCACGCCTGTAGAGAAGGGCGGGCAGGCCGACTGTTGCTGATTGAAAGAAGGAGATTTCAATGGACGTCGTGAACGCCAAGTCGCTTATCGGTACGTGGACGCTTTTAACGCGCGTCGAAGTGACATCCGACGGGCGCCGCCGAATTGATCCATTGCTTGGTGCAGATCCCATCGCGTATCTCATATATGACGCTGCGGGTCATTTTGCCGTGCAGTTCATGCGGCGCAACCGCGAGACCGCGGACGGCGCCTCGGGGTACGACGCATACTTCGGCCGATATCAGCTCGGCGCCGATGGAATGGTGACTCAGACAATAATCGGCGCATTGTCACAGGGCGATGTCGGGAAAGTTGTTACACGACGCTGTCATATTGACGGCATCGAGCTTGTCATCAAAGTTGAAACAACAGCAAGCGACGGACAACCAGTCACGAGAACGCTTCGTTGGCAGCGTGCTATGTGACTGGCAAGGCTCAACCAAACACTCTAATGTTGGCGCCAGCTAGTCTGACAAAAGCAGGCATTTCCTCCCACAGTCGAGTGGTTGAAATCAACTGAGGCCTCTGACCACACACGTTGGCAACTTTCTTTTATTCTTGGCGGGCCTACAAATCCTGACGTTAGCATTCATTGCCGGTCCAAACCGCCCTTGGGTCCAACTCCTGAACGAATATTCCACACGAAACCGAGTCATTGGTACAATCGCGCTCTCCCAAAAAGAGGCACTTCGCTTGAGACAAGCGAAGTACAGAACAAATATTGAGCAAGGAGCCATCTTCGTGAAGAACGCTTCCCGGATCATTGTTGCGACGTTCCTTTTTCTGGCAGCACTGCAGGCAGGGGCGCAAAAGACAAGTGTTGATTGGGACCATAACGTCACCGACTTCGCGCAATACAAGACCTATGCATGGTCAAAGCCTCTTCGTCCGACTCAGAATCCCTTGATGGACCAGAGAATTGTGGCGGCTGTGGATGCACAGCTTGCGGCCAAGGGATTTCGAAAGGTCGAGACTGGGCCGGAAGTTTTGGTGACCTACGGCGCCGGAGTCCAGAAGGAAACGTCAGCAGTCGCAACTGGATTTGGGGGATGGCGAATGGGTGGGGGAGTGCAACGAATCGACCCAGTCACCGAAGATCGCGGAACTCTTGTCGTTGACCTGTCTAACAACAAACAACTCATTTGGCGTGGAGTGGCCAGCGATACACTGTCGGACAAGCCCGACAAAAACGCACAGAAAATCGAGAAGGCGGTCGAAAAACTGTTCAAGAGTTATCCGCCAAAAGCAAAATAGGCGACGGTTCGTCCCGGCAAACTTGGTCGGGGTGATCGGTCGCGGTCGACTAAACCGCGATCGAATGAGACAGCACGATGCGTCGACCTTTGACAGCACTCCGAAAATACTTGGTCGTCCTGGCCGCCGTCGCGGCTTGGCGGTCGTCCTCGGCCCAGGCTGCCGATGACGCTCCTGTTCTCACTGCGGATCAGGCGGTCCAACTCGCGATTGATAGCAACCGCCCGCTGAAAGTTGTGAGCCTGGACATCGACAAGAGCAAGTGGCAAGTTACGAGCGCAAAGACACGGCGGCTGCCAACATTCAAAACTTACTTTTTTGCTTCCGGCAATTTGAATTCCCCGAGTTTCACGTTTAAGGAGAACACATTTGGAAACGTCAATGGATTCCCTGTGCCGGCGAAGGATACTGAAGTTCCACTCTCGCATGGCGTGACGGGGTCAGCATTAGCGGAGATAGCACAACCGATTTCGCAACTGTACAAGATTAACTTGGGTATCCGTGAACAGATGCTTGGTGTGGACCTGGCCAACCAGGATTATCGCGCTCAGCGCCAATCGCTGGTTTCGGATGTGAAGCAGGCCTACTACGCTGTTCTCCAAACCGAGAGCGCTTTGAGTGCCGCACGAGCAACGGTGACGCAATTTGTTGAAACGGAGCGAGTCGCGTCTCAGTATGTCGCGCAGCAGGAGCTGCTAGAGGCCGAACACCTGGACGTGAAGGCGAAGTTATCGCAAGCAAAGTTTCAAGTCATCAAATTGAACAATCAGTTGCAGAGTCGAAAGGCGCGCCTCAACGGAATGCTTGCGCGCGATCTTGCCACTCCTTTCCGCACGCAAGACGTTTCAACTCAGACGAAGGAGGAGATCGATCTGAAGGCTGCCCGACAAACGGCTTTGGCCAATCGTCCGGAAATCGCCAAAGCCGAAATCAGCATTAAGAAGGCCGGGTATGACAAACGGTTGGCAAAGGCCGACTACATTCCGGACATTGGCGCGGCTCTGCATTACTTCTCGCCTTTGAACACCGAAATCCTTCCTCGCCATATCGTATCGGCTGGCGTTGAGTTCAGTTGGGAGCCGTTTGAATGGGGCCGTCGACGAGATGATTTAAAACAGAAAGAAATCGCACTTGATCAATCGAACCTGCAACTGCAGGAAGTCCAATCGCAAGTTCTACAGGATGTAGACAATCGCTTTCGTGATTTAGAGGAGAGTCGGGCCCTGCTGGATGTGACTGAGACGGCACGCGCCGCGGCGAACGAACGTCTCCGGGAGATTTCTGACAAATTCAGCAAGGAAGCGGTTCTGCTAAGGGATGTCCTTCAACAACAGTCAGCCGTAGCAAGTGCAAACAACGATTACGAGCAAGCCTTACTTTCCTTCTGGACGGCAAAGGCCAATTTCGAAAAAGCGTTGGGAGAGGAGTAGGCAATGAAGGGCAAGAATTCCACGCCATGCATTGTCGCCATTACTGCCGGCTTTGCGCTTACCTTCAGCGCCTGCCGCGATGCAAGCTCCGAACCTAAACCTTTGCTGCCGGTCCACGTTGCCAATGTGGAGATGGTTCGATCGGACAGTGCGGTGCGATATTCGGCCAACATTGTCCCCTATGCGCAGGTGGATTTGGCGTTCAAATCTGGTGGCTACGTTAAGAGTATTCCCCAGGTTAAGGGTGCAGACGGCAGGTCGCGAAACATTGATGCGGGAGATCGGGTCGCCAAAGGCACGGTTCTCGCTGTAGTCGATCAGCAGGACTATAAGAACAAAGTACAGCAAGCTAACGATCAACTGGCACGTGCACAAGCCGAGTACAACAAAGCAAAGCTAAGTTTTGATCGCACTGCGGCACTGTATTCAAGCAAGAGCGCGACCAAGCCTGACTATGATTCTGCCCAGGCAAATTTGGAGAGCACCACGGCGGCAGTCAGTTCGGCAAAGGCGCAAATCAGTGATGCACAGATCGCGCTCGACTACTGTTTCCTCCGTGCACCGTTCGACGCCTGGATCGTTAACAGAAGTGTAGACATCGGCAGTCTTGTGAGCCCAGCGACCAAGGGCTTTTCTATCTCTGATACGAGATCCGTGAAAGCGGTGTTCGGCGTCCCAGATATCTCCATGCGGCTCGTCAAGCTCGGGCAACGCATTACGATCCAGACAGACGCACTCCCACAGCCCTTCATTGGGCGCGTGACCAGTATTTCGCCGGCGGCAGATCCGAAAAGTCGTGTGTACTCAATCGAAGTCACTATTCCAAATCACCGTGACCTTTTGAAAGCGGGGATGATCGCGTCACTCGCTCTGGGCGCCGAGCTTGCGAACCCCACGCCAGCGGTTCCAATGTCATCCCTGATACACGACCCCGCTCGAGGATCGGGCTTCGCGATCATGATTGCCGAGGGAAGCGGTGACACGGCTACGGCGCGATTGCGCCCAGTGGAACTCGGTGCAGCGTATGGGAATCAAATTGCGATCACGAAGGGTGTAACAGCGGGCGATCGAGTCATTACCACCGGGGTGACTCTAATAAAGAACGGTGACACTGTACAAGTCGTCCCATAGTTTTTTCGGTTGCGCGGGCGAAAACATTGCATGGCTCACAGGTCTGAATCCGACTTAGTTGAACACTCGCATAACACTGCGCGTTTCTTCACGGAAAACCGGCAGCTGTCTCTCGTCCTGCTGATCGGAGTCTTCATCTGGGGTTG
>Ga0207661_10002003_pt1 | contig 14030 bp, 15 predicted proteins | sample KBSC713LmetaG_FD_184337 | JGI IMG/M metagenome (GOLD analysis project Ga0207661, IMG submission 184337) | Corn rhizosphere microbial communities from Kellogg Biological Station, Michigan, USA - KBS C7.1-3L metaG (SPAdes) (version 2) | ecosystem: Host-associated > Plants > Roots > Rhizosphere ... | reverse complement strand
AGTCGGTGCCGCCGGGAGTGGCGAAGGGCGAGAGCAGCAGGGCGCCGGTGCGCAGCGGGTCACCGGCCGGGGCACCGGCGACCGGCGGGTTGGTCGCGGAGAAGGTGACGATCAGGACCCCGTCAGCCTTGTAGGCGGGTGAGGCGAGGATCTTCGGCACCCAGGCGGCGAGGAAGGCATCGGCGCCGGCCGCCCCTTCGCTCACCCCGGACGGGCACTGGCCGGCCGTGCCGGCATTGCAGGGCGTTGGCGCGATGAACGAGTAGCTGGGCGTTTTTTCGGCTTTGCGGAGATCCTTGCTCAACTGTTCCAACGGCACGTCGTTTTCCGCGCAGTCGCCGAGGTCGAGCAGTGAGTGGAAGTAGACGAACGGGTTCTGGCTCGCCGCATAGCCGCCCGGCTGAGCCGCGGCGCTGCTTTCGCCGGGGTTGGGATAGACGCAGGTGGACGGTTTCCCCGTCGGGTCGACCATGCCGTCGGCGTAGGCGCGCCAGCTCAGCTTGTCGAGCGTGAGCTGGTCGGCCAGGGTCTGGGTTTCGACCGGATAGACACAGCCGGCGCCGGCGAGGACCCCGTTCGAGTTCGCCGTCACCGAGCTGAATTCTTCGTGGGTCGGACAGCCGGCCGTCGTCGCGGTGTTGGGCGGCTGGCCGCTGATCGCGGCGATTCCGTTGGGCAGGGGGCCTTCGCCGAGCAGCGTGTAGTTGCTGAGCAGCTCACCCTGCGGTCGCAGGGTCGTAGAGAGGTAGGGCATCTGCGACTGCGCCCCCAGCGACTGTTCGTAGCCGGGGCTGGTCAGGGAGATGACGAAGACGTATTTGACCGGGCCGGTTTCGGGTTCGGCTTCCGCCGGCGCTTCGGCAGGCTTCTTCGGTGCCGGTGCGGGTGCCGTCTCCACCGGTGCTTCGGGGGCGGCTTCCGCCACGTAGGGCGCTTCCGGTTCGGGAGCGGCGCTTTCCGGGCCGGCAGCCGGGGTGCTTGCTTCGGCTTCGGCCGCCGCCGCGGGTGCGCTAGCGGCCGGAGTGTTGTCGGCGGCGAGGCTCTGGCCGATCAGCGCCGCCAGCGCCCCGCTCCCCCCCGTCCCGGTCATCGCGCTGGCGACGATCGCCGAGGTGGCGACCACCGAGGAGGCGACGAGCAGGCCGAAGCGCTTGCCGGTCAGGGTCGCCGCGGCGGCGACCGCATCGCGAAGGACCTTGGCGATCCGCACCCTCACGACGCCTCTCCAGCGACCATTTCCAGCATCCGCTCGGCCGCGAGCAGTTCGGCGTCGACGCGCTGCAACTCGGCGGCCTTGCGGGTGAGCACGTCCATCCGCACGTGGTCGCGGATCGCCATCTCGTAGAAGGCGCCCCCCAGGTCGGTCTGCATGATCGTGAATTTCTCCAGCAGGCGATCACGCTCGGCGCGCAGGTCGTCGCTCATGGTTCGCCCGCCCCTTTGGAGGCCGCCGGGGCTTCGCTGGGGTCGCCGCCAACGACGACCACGTCGGGAATGTTCTGCTGCGCTTTGATGTAGTTGCTGCCGACCTGTTCGGGGTTTTCTTCGACCAGGCGCGTGTCTTCTTCGACCTTCTTCGCCGGCGGTTTGTAGCCGGCCCCCACTTCGTGGACCGTGCCGTTGCTGGTTTTGGCCAGCGCTTTGCCGGCGCCCCTCGAGGATTTGGCCGCCGTCTTGGCCTTTTTGCCTTTGGCGGAGTCGGCCGCGGCACCAGTCGCACCCGTGGCGGTGCTTGCCACAGCGGCGGGCCGGTTGCGCAGCGCTTCCAGCAGCGCCTCGTTTTCACCGCTGTCGTTGCCGCTGCGGCCGACCACGACGCCGATCGCGACCGCGATCGGCAGCAGGGCGAAGAAGCCGACCGCGGCCGCCCGGCTGTTGGAGCTGTTTCTTGCCGGTGCCCGAAGCGGTGGGCGGTGGGCCCGCTTGCTCATCGTCGCGAAGTAGCGCGAGGACGGGTTGGCGCCGTTGCCGCGCCGCGCGGCGCAGTTGACGCAGTAGCGCTGCTGGGGGTCGAGCGGCGCCCCGCACTCCTCGCAGGGCTCGTATTGCGGCCTGCCGTTGAGGGCCGAGGGCTGCTGGGCTGAGACGGTCATCGCTTCGGGCTCCCCTGCTCGTGCGTCTTGTGGTCGTGCTTCCTGGCTTGCTGGCGGTGCTTGCGCGCCGCCAGGATGCGCTTGGATTCGGCCTGCTTGCGCGCCGCGGTGTCCTGCGTGGTCGCGCAGCCGGCCAGGGCCGTGACGGCCAGCAGCAGGCAGGCCGCGACGAGCGCAGCGCGAGTGAGATGACGCCTAACCGAAGGCACCGCTCACGTACTCCCTGGTCCGCTGCTCGCGCGGCGAGTTGAAGAGGGCGGTGGCGCCGCTGTACTCGACCAGCTCACCCAGATACATGAAGCCGACGTGGTCGGCGATCCGGTAGGCCTGCTGCAGGTTGTGGGTGACGATGACGACGGCGACGTCGTCGCGCAGCTTGACGATCAGGTCCTCGATCACCTGGGTCGACTGCGGGTCGAGCGCCGAGCAGGGCTCGTCAAGCAGCAGCACCTCGGGCTCGGCGGCGAGGGCGCGGGCGATGCAGAGCCGCTGCTGCTGGCCGCCGGAGAGCCGCAGCGCCGGGTGGTCGAGGTTGTCCTTGACCTCCTCGAAGAGGCCGGCGCGTTCCAGCGCGCTGTGCACTTTCGGCTCCAGCGACTTCTTGCGCTGCCGTCGCGATCCCTGCTCCCGAAGGACGTAGGCGATGTTGTCGAAAACGCTCATCGGGAACGGGTTGGGCTGCTGGAAGACCATCGTCACCCGGCGCCGCAGCAGGGTCGGCTCGATCAGCCTGATGTCGACGTCGTCGAGCAGGATGCGACCGCTCAGCGTCGCCGTGCGAGTCAGCTCGGTGAGCCGGTTGAGCGAGCGCAGCAGCGTCGTCTTGCCGCAGCCCGAGGGGCCGATCAAGGACAGCACCTCGCCTTGGCGGACCGGCATCGAGACCGACTTGACCGCTTCCCGGGTCGCGTAGGAGACGGAGAGGCGGTTGATCTCCATGCGCCGGATCGAGAACTGCGGCGCGCTGATCGAGCGCTTGGCCGAGGTGAAGCCACCCGGCGACGGCGGCACCTCGGTGGCTACGGCACCGTCCTCCAACGGCAGCCGCCTGATCGGCGGCGGTCCAGCAATCAGTGACTCCACGTTCCTGCCTTTCGGGCGCGGCGGTGGACGACGTCGACGGCCGCGTTCAGGGCCAGCACCATCAGCAGTAGGACGAAGGCCGCCGCGTAGGCCTTCTGGGGCTGATTGAGGTTCCCGGTCGGGGACGCCTCGTAGACGAAGTTGGTCAGGGTCGTGCCCGCCCCGCGCAGGTAGTTGAGCGGGAAGGTGCTGCCGACCGGGGCGAAGTTCTGGGTCGCGCCGAGCAGCACGACGATGATCGCCGTGTCGCCGATGATCCGGCCGAGGCCGAGCATCGCCCCGGTCGCCACCTGGGGCCGGGCCGTGGGCAGCAGGATCCGCCGCACCGTCGCGATCTTGGTCTTGCCGACCGCGTAGGAGGCCTCGCGCACGTGCTGGGGAATCGCGCTCAGACCCTCGCGTGTGCTGGCGACGACCAGCGGCAGGGCGACCAGCGAGAGCATCGTCGCGGCGGCGAAGAAGGAGCGGCCGAAGACGATGCCTTCGGTGGTGCGACTGAGGAAGCCGAGCGCGGTGCTGGAGAAGATCACCGTGCCGAAGAGGGCAAGCACGATCGACGGAATGCCAGCGATCGCCTCGATCGTCGATTCCGTGATCCGCGCCAGGCCCGCCGGGCGCCCGTACTCGACCAGCCAGACCGCGATCCCGACCCCGACCGGCAGCGCGATCGCGATCCCCATCGTGCCGACGATCAGGGTGCCGATCAGGGCGTCGGAGAAACCGCCCGTCTGGCTCTGGCTGAACCCGGCTTCGGCCGGGGTGACCAGCATCGACGGCTTCAGGTAGGTCAGCCCCTGGATCAGCAGGTAGACGACGATCGCCACCGCGATCGCGCAGAAGAGCAGGCCGAGGCCCCAGCAGAACGCCAGGCCGATGCGATCGGAGAGCTGCCAAGTGGCGCTGCCCTCGACCGCGCCGGTGGGCGGTTTCTGCGCAGCGGGCGCCGGCGAGGGGCTCGGCGGCGGCATTGCGACCGAGGACTCCATCAGGCGGTCGCTCCGTATTTGCGCATCGCCCGTCGGGCGACCCAGCCGGCCATCGAGAAGAAGGCGGCCGAGAGCAGCAGCACCGCGGCGATCGCGAAGAGGGTCGCGTTGGACGGCGCCGAGCCGAGCGAGTCGATGTTCTTGACGATCGTCGGCGCCAGCGGCCGCGACGGCTCGTAGATGAAGATCAGCCCATCGGCGGGGTTGGGGGCGAAGGCGACCGAGCCGGAGACCATCCCCAGCATCACCGCCTCGCCGATCGCCCGCGCCACCGCCAGCACGGTGCCGGCGACGATCGCCGGGCGGGCGCTGCGCACGGCGATCTTCCAGGTCGTGCGCCAGCGGTTGACGCCCAGCGCCAGCGAGCCCTCGAGCCAGCCCGGCCGCACCGCCCGCAGGCCGTCGGAGAAGATCGAGACCATCAGCGGCGCGATCATCACGGTCAGGATCAGCACCCCCGCCAGCAGGCTGTAGCCGCTGAGCGAGATCACCCCGGCGACCGAGGCCTTCTGCGGCTCGGTCACCAGGTGGTTGCCGATGAACGGAACGATCACCAAGACGCCGAGCAGGCCGTAGATCACCGAGGGCACGCTGGCCAGGAAGCGGACCACCGGCTGCAGGATGTCGCGCATCCAGACCGGTGCGAACTCGACGATGAAGACGGAGACGAAGAGGGCGGAGACGAGGGCGAGCAGCACCGCCCCACCGGTGATCAGCAGCGTGCTCCAGATCAGCGTCCAGGCGTGGAAGGTGTAGACGTAGTTGGCTCCTTCGAGGCCGGAGAGATAGATCTGGTTGAGCTGTTCTTCGACGCTCCCCCCCGCCCCGAACCAGGCCAGGCCGTTGTGGGCGAACGAGGGCCAGGCCTTTACGAAGACGGTGACGATCAGCGCCAGCAGCAGGCCGACGACGAAACAGACCAGCGCGCCGAGCATCCGCTCGGCGCGCTGGTCCGACCACTTCGGGCCGTACTCAGGCAGGTACTCCTCCTCCATTTACTTCTTCTTCGCTTTCTTGTTGAAGGCGGGGACGCCACCGGCCTTGGAGATCACTTCCCCGGCGAGAGGGTTGAGCCGGGCCCAGTTGATGAACTTGCTCAGCGCCGGCGAGATGCCGCTGCCGTCACCCGGCAGGACCAGGAAGAGGTAGCGCGAGAGCGGGTACTTGAGCGGCTCGACACTGATCTTCTTGGCTTCGCAGGGAACGCCGTTGACCTTGAGCGCCTTCTGGCCCTTGCCCTGCCAGGCGAGGCCGTCGTAGCCGATCGCGTTGGGGTCTTGCTTGACCGCGTTGACGACGAGGCCGTCGGCGGTCAGGGCGTTGACGTTGGAGGCCGGCAGTTCGTTGTTGAGCACCGCCTGCAGGAAGAAGTTGTAAGTCCCCCCGTTTGTGTCGCGGCCGACCGGGTCGATCGTCGTCGCCAGCCCCGAGCCCGGAACCTGGCTCCAGTTGGTCAGCAGCCCGCGGTAGATGTCGTGGGTCTGCTGGATGCTGATGTCGGTGAGCTGGTTGCTCGGATTGACGTCGATGCAGAGCCCGTCGAGGAACATCTTCACGTAGGTCGTGCCAGCGTCGCTGGGCAGCGGCGTGCGGGCCTGCCCGGCGAACTGGCTGACGCCGTTCTGCACGTCCTTGACGCCGGCGTTGCCTCCGTCGGCGGTGTAGTGGAAGTGGACGCTGTGGTTGACCTGCTTCGTGTAGGTCTTGAACAGCGCTTCCAGAACCGGCTGGGCCGCCACGGAGCCCGATCCGATCAGGGTCACGGCATTGGCGGATGCCGGAATGGCGAGGGCCACGAGGGCGACCGCCGAGATCACGAGGGTCCTGATTCTCATACGCGTTTTGCTGCCTTCCTTGCCGGGTATTGCAGTTTCTTGATCATCTAACTCGACATCAGCCTAACAGCTTCTGTACTTTATTGACCTCTTTACTAAGAAAGGCTGCCCCGGCACGCCCTATAACGGAGGTTCAATTGCTCAGAAGAAGACTGTCCACGCCTCGCGCCGCCACCGCGGTAGCGTTGGCGGCGGTGCTCGCGGCGGCCCTCGCCGTGACGCCATCATTCGCCGGGTCGGCCGGGTCCGCGATCAGCGGCGCCTTCATCACCAAGAAAGCGGCCGGCCAGATCTACGTCTCCAACAAGAAGGCCTCGACGCTGTACCTGAGGAAGAAAGTCGCCGGCAACACCTTCGTCAAGAAGGCCGACGCGCCGCTCTCCCCGGTCGCGGCGATCGCCGCCGGCACCGCCCCCTGGTCAAACGAAGGGACGACTCCGGTCTACCTGCCGACCGCCTACACCTCGTTCGGGATGCCCGGCACCGGGCCGGTGGTGATCTCGTTCTCGGGCGCGGTGACCTGCACCTCGGCCAAACCGACGCTGGACCAAGCCTGCCCGATCCAGATCGTGGTCGACGGCCAGTCGACGGGCAAAGTGAACATCGCCGCTGCGACCGCGAACTCGCCGAAACCGGCGGCGATCACCGAGACGGTGACACAGAGCACGGTGCTCGCCAAGGGCGGGCACACGGTCGCGATCCAGTACGCGGGCGCCAAAGGGGTTGTCTTCAGCTTGGGGACATGGAACCTCTCGGTGCAGGGTTACCCGGCCAAGCCGGAAGCGCCGCCCACCGAAACGACCAAAAGCGCGAAATAGCCAATGAAAAGAGCCGACCGCGCCGGATTCACACGGCGCGGTCGGCTCTAGACGGCGACCCCAGGGGAAGGTCGCCTCGATCAGCGCCCGCGCTGGAACCGCGCGGGCCGGGGAAGCGGCTCGCCGAGGATCAGGCGGGCCCGGTAGTAGAGGGCTTCGAAGGCCTGAGTGTCCAGGTCGTCCACGCCGCTCTGCTCACGACCGGGCTGCGTCGCGGCGGCTTCGACCGGCCCACCCCCTACCGGCTGCCGATATACGCCGCTCAGCCTGCCGCGCGAGATGAATTTCGTGTGCTCTGGTGCGCCACTCACCTGGCCCTCCTTTCTTGGTTTTATTGACCATCTAACTCAAGAATAGCAGCGCACAACTTCGAACGCAGCCAGACCGCAGTCCACCCGCTAGACAGCCAGCTTTGCTCGCTCGTACAGGGTCTCGGGCGCTATGTCGGCCTCGTTTGGCCAGACGATCGTCCCTGCGTCCGGATCCGCGCGAAGCTGCCGAAAATAGTCGATGTCGCACAGAGGCTCGAACACTCCCCCATGGCTCAGGAGGTACGAAAGATCGACTCCGCTGTCACTCCATCCTCGAACCGCACCGTGACACGGTGGTCGTCCCTGGCTTCTGCTTCCACGAGAAGGGGCGTACTGCGCATGAGCCGATGATAAATGGCTCACCGCAAGGGCTCGATCGGCACAAGCGGCTGACTTTCGCGTGCGCGCACCCAGTTGTCACGAAGTTGAGTTCGGTGCGCCGACGCCCACTCGGCGACGAGACTGCGGGCTCGCCTCGGCATCCGGCCGGCAAGGATCTCGAGGCTCTCGATATCGACCGACGCCTCGTCCTCGCCATAGCGGGGGCGCACGGAACAAGACGCGACCGTGCCAAAACGCGCGCTTTCCGCGGTACTTTCTAGGGGCGTTTAGTGGCGGGTTGGGGCGGGGCGCCACCCGGCAAAGCGCACCCCGCCCCGTCGCCCCTTCAGGCGGCTGCAGGTATCCCCGCGTCGTCGCCGCCGGATGACGGACCGCGGGGAGTCGAGGCCCCGCTGCCGTCGGGCGGCGAGTCACCGCTGAAGCTCTTGGTCATGCCCGGTCGCAGGTAGACGATCTGGCCCTGGCGCAGCTCGAGCTTCTGCAGCTCGGCGCGGGTCAGTTGGGCCCAAACCTCGGTGCCGTCGGCGAGCACGAACTCGACCCGGATCTCGAAGCCGAGGGCGACGATGCGCTGCACCATCGCCTCCTCGGTGTTCTCGTCGGGGTCGAGCACGACGTCCATGTCGTGCGGGCGCACGAAGCCATCGCCGAGCCGGTTGACCTCGCCGACGAAGCTCATCACGAACTCGTTGGCGGGGTGGTCGTAGAGGTCGTCGGCGCTGCCGGACTGCTCCACCCTGCCCTCGTTCATCACCACCAGCTGGCCGGCAACGTCCATCGCCTCCTCCTGGTCGTGGGTGACGAAGATCGTCGTCACGTGCATCTCCTCGTGCAGGTTGCGCAGCCAGGTGCGCAGGTCCTTGCGCACCTTGGCATCGAGCGCGCCGAAAGGCTCGTCGAGCAGCAGCACCTGGGGCTCGACCGCCAGGGCCCGGGCCAGGGCCATGCGCTGGCGCTGTCCGCCGGAGAGCTGCGAGGGATAGCGATCGGCAAGCCCGTCGAGCTGCACCAGTTGCAGCAGCTCGTGGACGCGAGCGGAGATCTTCGCCTTGTCCCACTTGCGGATCTTCAACCCGAAGCCGACGTTCTCGAAGACCGTCATGTGCTTGAAGGCGGCGTAATGCTGGAAGACGAAGCCGACTTCGCGCTTCTGCGTCGGCTTCTTCGAGACGTCCTCGTCGTCGATCAGGACACGGCCGGCATCGAGCGTCTCGAGCCCGGCGATCGCCCGCAGCAGCGTCGACTTGCCGCTGCCGCTCGGCCCCAGCAGGGCCGTCAGCGACCCGTTCGGGACCTCGATCGAGACATCGTTAAGCGCCTGAAAGTCCCCGAAGCTCTTGCTGGCTCCCTCGACTGAGATTCCCATCAGGCGTCCTCCTTTCTCTTTAGGACGTTCATTGCGAGCAGGGTGCTGAGAGCGAGCACGGCAAGCAGCACCGAGGCGCCGAAGGCGCCGGGGAGATTGAAGTTCTCGTACTGCTTCTCGACGAAGAGCGGCAGCGTCTGGGTCTGGCCGGAGATCGAACCCGAGACGACCGAAACGGCGCCGAACTCGCCGAGCACGCGGGCGGTGGTGAGGACGACGCCGTAAGCGACGCCCCAGCGGATCGCCGGCAAGGTGACCCGCCAGAAGGTCTGCCAGGCGTTGGCGCCGAGGGTCGATGCAGCTTGCTCCTGCTCGGTGCCGATCTCCTGCAGCACCGGCACCGTCTCGCGGACCACAAAAGGCAGCGAGACAAAGATGCTGGCCAGGACCATCCCCGGCACCGAGAAGAGGACCTTGATCCCGGCTTCGGCGAGCGCCGGTTCGAACCAGCCCTTGGTGCCGTAGAGGAGGAACAGCGAGAGGCCGATGACGATCGGTGAGATCGCGAACGGCAGGTTGATGATCGCGTCGATGACGCCGCTGCCGCGGACCCGGTGGCGGACCAGCAGCAGCGCGCAGCCGACGCCGAAAATCGTGTTCAGCGGCACCGCGATCGCGACCATGATCAGGGTCAGCTTCAGCGCGTGCAGGCCATCGGGCGAGGTGATCGCGTCGATCGGCGGCGCCAGCCCGTGTTCGAAGGTCTTGTAGAAGATCAGCCCCAGCGGCAAAAGCAGGAGCAGGAAGACGTAGCCGAGACCGAGGAAGCGCAGGCCCCAGCGGCTGCCGTTGCCGCTATGCGCGCTCATCGTCGTCCTCCTCGTGGGGCGAGGACTCGAAGCCGCTCATCGGCATGTTCGTCAGCCCGGCGCCGCTCGAGCGCTCGTGGCGGCTGCCCCAGCGCTGGGCCAGGCTGACCAGCACGAGCATCAGGACCGAGGCGGCCAGGAGGACGATCGAGACGGCGGCGGCACCGGCTTCGTTGCCGTTCTCGATCAGCTGCTTGATGTAGACGGAGGAGACCTGCGTGTCCGGCAGGCCGCCGGCAAAGAGCAGGACCGAGCCGAACTCGCCCAGGGCGCGGGCGAAGGCAAGGGCGATACCGGCGGCGAGGCCCGGCAGCAGGTTGGGGAAGATGATGCGGCGGAAGATCGTGAAGCCGCCGGCGCCCAGCGAGGCGGCCGCCTCCTCCATCTCGCGGTCCATCTCGATCAGCAGCGGCTGCACGGCGCGGACGACAAAGGGGAGGGTGACGAAGAGCAGGGCGACGATGACCGCGTAGCGGCTCAGCGCGATGTCGACCCCGAGCGGGCTTTTCGTGCCCCAGAGCTCGATCAGGATCAGGCTGGCGACGATCGTCGGCAGCGCGAAGGGAAGGTCGATGACGGCGTTGACAAACGCCTTGCCGGGGAATTCGTCCCGAACCAGAAGCCAGGCGAGGATCGTGCCGAAGAAGGCGTTGATGACGACGACGATCAGCGAGGCGATCAGCGTCAACTCGAGCGAGTTGACCGCCTGCGGCTGAGTCACCTGTTCCCAAAAGTGACCCAGGCCCAGGCTCAGCGATTTGTCGGTGAGCGCCGCCAGCGGCAGCAGGACGAGGAGGCTGAGGTAGAGGACGACGAGGCCACGGCCGAGGCCGGCCCCCACCCCGGGCAGGCGGACGCCCGCCCGAGGTGTTTCGACTGAGTCTGCGGTTGCCGGGTGCGCGGACATCAGCCTGAGGTCGAAACTCCGAGTTCACCCTCGATCTTGGCGACCGAGCCGGTTTCTTCGTCAAAGAATTCGTCGTTGACCTTGCCCCAGCCACCGAACTTGCTGATCTTGAACAGCGTTTCGGGGGACGGGAACTGTTTCGGGTCGACCAGCTTCGGGTTGACCGGGCGGTAGCCGTTTTCAGCCCACAGTTCCTGGCCTTCGTTCGACCAGAGGAACTTGAGGAAGTTTTCCGCCGCGGGCTCCGCCGCTTTTTCGGTGACCGCGATCGGGGTTTCGATCTGAAGCGTCGCCGAGGGAATCACGTATTCAACGTCTTCGCCTTCCTTTTCGGCCTTGATCGCTTCGTTCTCGTAGGTGAGCAGGACGTTGCCCTGGCCCTGGCTGAAGGCCGAGAAGGCGTCGCGACCGCTGCCCGGCTGGGCGACGGTCTTTTCAAGCACGGTCTTGACCGCTTCCAGCGCCTGGTCGGGCGACTTGCCTTCTTCCAGGGCGCTGCCGTAGATGGCCATGATGTTCCAGCGGGCCGAGCCGGAGCTGAACGGGTTGGGGGTGACGACTTCAGCGTCTTCGTTGGTCTCCAGGTCCTTGAAGGACTTGATCCCGAGCGGGTTGCCTTTTTTGACCAGGATCACGACCAGCGAGTCGGTGGCGATGCCGCCGTAGGGCTCTTTTTCCCAGTTCTTGGAGACGATTTCGCCTTCTTCGACCAGCCGTTCCATGTCGCCCGCCTGGGAGAAGTGGACGACAGAGGCCGGCTGACCGGCCACTACCGCGCGGCTCTGGTCGCCAGAGGCGCCGAAGGAGTTGCTGAAGCTGATTCCCTTCCCCGCGGAGGTCTTCTGGAAGGCCGGCTCGAGCACTTCCTGGTAGACCGATTCGGGCGTGGAGTAGCCGACGACGTCGAGCTTGCCGCCTCCTGAAGAGGAGTTGCTGTCGTCACTGCTGCTTCCACATCCGGCGACCACAGCTGCCAACGCAAATAGGGCGGCCAGGAGGGCCGCGTTGACGCTGCGCCGCCGGGTTACCTTGCGCGCGTTCCGCATAGAAAGGAATCCTTTCTTTCTCTACTGATTTAGTTTTTTGAGCGACTTAGTTGTAAAGCGAAGGTCGGCAGGGTAGCACAATGTCGATCGGCAAAGTCGTAAATGGCGATCGGGATTCAGCAGTTGCCCTGAATCAGGCGGTGAGGACGCGGTGATCCTCGGGGCTTGGGCGCAGGATCAGGACCTCGGCGGGGGCCTTCTCGAGCAGCCAGACGAGGTCTTCCCCGGAAAGACCGGCGGCGCCGGTCGCAGTGGCCGAGACGACGACGCGGTCGAAGGTCTCGTGCTCGAGCAGGCGGCTGAGCGCGTGGCGGTAGCTGCGGCCGCGTTCGACCCGGGCGTCGACCGGCACGCCCTGGCCGGTGGCGCGCTGTTCGATCGCCTCCAGCATCGGCATCGCCTTCGCCGCCTCGGCCGGGATTGCGCACTCCAGCGGCAACTGCTTCGGCACCGCGGCGAGATAGGCCGGCATCAGCGTCGCCTGCTCGGCTTTGGCCAGGCGCAGGGCGGCGTCGAGGGCGCGGCGGGAGATCTCGGTGCCGGTGAAGGGCAGGAGGATCTGGTGCACCTGCTGCGGCCGCTCGGAGCGCTTGCCGCGCCAGCGCGTGCTGGCGATTAGATAACCACCAAAGAGGCCAAGCAGGAGGGCAAAGCCGACGAGGAAGTGCTCGATCACCCCTCCTCCTCTCTGCCGCCGCGGTGGGCGACGATCCGCACGTCGACCCCGGCCGGCGTCGCCTTCATCAAGCGCTGTGGCAGCGGTTCGCGCAGGCGGCCGAGCCCCTTCCGCGGCAGCGACTCGCCGACCATCAGGTAGGTGCTGCCGCGCTCGCGCACCACGCGCGCCGCAGCGGCGACGAGGTCGTCGTGCTCCTCGATCAGCAGGGTCGCGCCGAGCACCGAGGCGAGCTGGCGCAGCGCCGTCACCTGGCGCTCGACGTCGCCCTCGATTGGCTTGCCCGGCGGCTTCACCCAGAGCAGGTCGAGGTCGGTGCCGAGCCGCTGCGCCGAGCGCCAGGCGCGCCGCACCAGACGCTGCGAGCTGGGCGTTGGGCGCACCAGGGCGAGCAGCCTCTCCCCCACCGCCTGCGGCACCTCGGCGGCGACCCGCTCCTCACGCGTGCCCAGCGGCTCGACCGCGTGCAATGTGAGGCGCTTGGACTCGACGTCCTCGGCGACCTGGCGCAGGCTGACCTCGCGCAGCGCCGCCAGGTTCTCGATCCGGAAGAAGTTGTTCAGCGCCGCCTCGATGTTCTCGCCGGGGTAGATCTTGCCGGCGCGCAGGCGGGCGACCAGCGCCTCCGGGGTGAGGTCGATCAGGACCACCTCGTCGGCGGTGCCGAGCACCAAGTCGGGGACCGTCTCGCGCACCCGCACCCCGGTCAGCTCGGCGACCCGGTCATTGAGCGACTCGAGGTGCTGGACGTTTACGGTCGAGAAGACGTCGATCCCGGCCGCCAGCACGTCGGCGATGTCCTCGAAGCGCTTCCCGTGCTCGAGACCCGGCGGGTTGCTGTGGGCGAGCTCGTCGATCAGCGCCAGCTGCGGCCGGCGGTTGAGCAGCGCCGGCAGGTCCATCTCCTCGACCTCGACCTCGCGGTAGCTGACCTTGCGCCGCGGCACGACCTCGAGCCCCCGCGCCTGGTCGCTGGTCTCCTGGCGCTTGTGCGGCTCCAGGTAGCCGATCGCGACGTCGCGTCCCGCCGCCGCCTCGGCGTGACCCTCCTGCAGCATTCTGTAGGTCTTCCCCACCCCGGCCGCCATGCCGAGGAAGATCTTGTAGTGGCCGCGATCCATGCGGCGCCCCTCGGGGCCTACGCCCCCAGCAGGTTGTGGACGACCAGATCGATCAGCTTGATCCCGATGAACGGCGCGATCAGGCCGCCGAGGCCGTAGAGCAGCATGTTGCGGCGCAGCAGCGCGGTGGCGCCGATCGGCCGGTAGCGGACGCCGCGCAGCGAGAGCGGGATCAGCAACGGAATGATCAGGGCGTTGAAGATCACCGCACTGAGGATCGCCGATTCCGGCGTGCCCAGCGACATCACGTTGAGCGCGTCGAGCGGGCCCCTGGCGTTGCCAATTGCATAGGTCGCGGCAAACATCGCCGGCAGGATCGCGAAGTACTTGGCGACGTCGTTGGCGATCGAGAAGGTGGTCAGGGCGCCGCGGGTGATCAGCAGCTGCTTGCCGACCTCGACGATCTCGATCAGCTTCGTGGGGTTGGAGTCGAGGTCGACCATGTTGCCCGCCTCGCGCGCCGCCTGGGTGCCGGTGTTCATCGCAACGCCGACGTCGGCCTGGGCCAGGGCGGGGGCATCGTTGGTGCCGTCCCCGGTCATCGCGATCAGCCGCCCGTCGGCCTGCTGCTCCTTGATCAGCTCGAGCTTGCGCTCGGGAGTCGCTTCGGCGAGGAAGTCGTCGACCCCGGCCTCCG
>Ga0207661_10002001_pt1 | contig 14031 bp, 17 predicted proteins | sample KBSC713LmetaG_FD_184337 | JGI IMG/M metagenome (GOLD analysis project Ga0207661, IMG submission 184337) | Corn rhizosphere microbial communities from Kellogg Biological Station, Michigan, USA - KBS C7.1-3L metaG (SPAdes) (version 2) | ecosystem: Host-associated > Plants > Roots > Rhizosphere ... | reverse complement strand
ACCTCGGCGATCTCCTCGGTCCCGTGGTCGCCGCCCTCCTCGCCGACGTGGATGGTGACGCCGAGGCCGGCAGAGCGGGCGTCGTCGACCAGCGGCCTGAGCTGCGCGTACGGATAGCGCGAGCCGCCGGGGCGAGGCCCGGCGATGTCGATCCCGACGATGCCGCGGGAGCGGTAGCGGATCGCCTTCTCGACGATGATCCGGTTCTGCCGCTCGTCGAACGTCCGGTCCATCATCAGGATCAGGCCGGCGCGCACCTGCGGGTACTCGAGGCTCGCGCGGTCGAGGCCGCGGGCGGCGGCCATGATGATGTGGTCGAGGTCGCGCTCGCCGCCGCGGTTGCGCTTCATCGGGTTGAAGCGCAGCTCGAGCGTCGTGATCTGCTGCGAGCGGTAGGCGCCGCCGATCGCCGCGTGCACCGACCGCTCGACCGCGAGCGGGCTCGACTGGATCAGCTCCGTCCAGTGGTAGATCGCGTCGAGCGCGTTCAGGTCGGGGACGCCGCGCGGGTCGGAGACGGTGACCAGGCGGTCGAACTCCCAGTAGTCCTTCACCGGCAGCGCGATTCCCTGCTCGTGCGCGATCGACCACAGGATGTCCGAGGCGACCGAGCCGCCGAGGTGGGTGTGCAGTTCGGCCAGGCCCTCGTCGAACACGGGCCGAGCATAACGCCCGCCGACTAGGCTCCCCCGGGATGAAGGTGGGCATCGTCGTGCCGTTTTCGTGGTCCTTCTGGGGGGCCGTGCTCGAGCATGCGGAGCTCAAGTCGGAGGCGCTCCGGGCGCGGGGCCACGAGGTCAAGATCGTGATCGGGAACGATCCGCCGGGCACGTTCACCCGCGCGCTCCACCCGCGCCACGGCCGCCACGACGACCCGCCGCCCGACGTGATCCCGGTCGGGCGCACGGTGATCGTCCCCGCCAACGGCTCGCTGCCGAACATCTGCCTCAGCCCCAGCGTCCCGTTCAGGCTCAAGCGCGTCTTCGCCGAGGAGACCTTCGACGTCATCCACCTGCACGAGCCGATGACGCCGGCGATCTGCGTGTCGGCGCTCGCCGTCGCCCGCTGCCCGATCGTCGCCACCTGGCATGCGGCCGGCGGGCTCGGCTGGATGCGCGCGGGCGTGCACTGCTGGGGGTTCCTACTCGACCGGATCGACTGGCGGATCGCCGTCTCCCAGGAGGCCCGGGCCTCGGCCCAGGCGTGGGTGAAGGGCTGGGAGTTCGAAGTGATCCCGAACGGCGTGTTGATTCCACCCGCCGCCGACCCGGCCAACCGCGACGACACGATCGTGTTCATCGGCCGCCACGACCGGCGCAAGGGGATGCCGGTGCTGCTGAAGGCGTGGCCGGATGTCCACCGCCGCACCGGCGCGCGGCTGCGGCTGATCGGGGCGGACCCGCTCGCCGTCCAGCTCCTGCTCGCCCAGCATCGGATCTCGAGCGAGGGCATCGACATCCTCGGCTTCCTGGCACAGGAGAAGCTCACGGCCGAGCTGCTGCGCGCGAAGGCGCTGGCCGTGCCGTCGGTCGGACAGGAGAGCTTCGGCATGGTGCTGACGCGCGGCTTCGCGTGCGCCGTACCAGTCGTCGCGTCGGATATTCCGGGGTACAGGGCGGTCATGACCGAAGAGACCGGTGTGCTCTTCCCGCCGGGCGACCACCGGGCGCTCGCGGACGCGCTCGTCGGGCTGTTCGAGGACGAGCCGCGCCGCCGGTTGCTGGGCGAGCACGCGCGGAGGGTGGCAGTCGAGCGCTATTCGTGGGACACGATCGCCGAGCGGCTCGAGCAGATCTACGAGGACGTCGCCGCGTGAGCAGGTTGCGGCGCTTTCTGTCGAACCCCTGGAGCCGCGGCGGGATCGTGCTGGCGTTCCTCACAGGCGTCGGAGCGTTGCTCTGGTGGCACGGCCCGCACTGGGCCGACTTCAAGGACGCCTTCACACAGGTCCAGTGGGACTGGGTCGCCGTCGCGGTCGGACTGAACCTGCTGTCGATCGTCGCGCGCTCCTTCGCCTGGGACGTCGTGATCCGTTCGGCGATGCCGCCGCCGTTCCCGCGCCGCCGGCTCGTGTTCGCGGCCTTCTGCGTCGGGTTGCTCGCGAACGTCGTGGTTCCCGGGCGGGTGGGCGAGCTCGCTCGCGTCGCCGTCCTCAACCGCCGGCTCGACGGCCGGAGGCGAGGTCTGTGGCCGACGCTGGTCGGCACAGTCTTCGCCCACCGCGTCTTCGATCTCGTCCCGGTCGTCCTGCTGGTGCTCTTCGTCCTGACCACCGCGGACATTCCCGGCTGGGCGTTCACCAGCCTGGTGATCGTCCTCTCGGTCGGCGTCGGGCTCTTCCTGTTTGCCTTCGCCAGCGCGCGGCATTACGGCAAGACGCGGATCGAGGGCATGGGCTCGGTGAGGCGGATCGTCGTCATGGCCCGCCTCGGCCTCGGCGTCATGCGCAGCCCGGGTGCGGCCGCGCTCGCCATCCTCGGCCAGTGCGCCGGGTGGATGCTGCAGCTGCTGGCGGTCTGGTCGACCATGCAAGCGTTCGACATCCACGAGGGCTTCACCGCCGCGGCGGTCGTGCTGCTGCTGATGAACGTCGCGACGATCATTCCGCTGTGGCCCGGCAACGTCGGGCTCGTCCAGGTCGCGGTCGCGACGCCCCTGGTGCGCTACGGCGTCGACTACGGCAAGGGCGTCGCGTTCGGCTTCGGCCTCCAGGCGATCGAGGCGTCGGTCGGCGTCGGGATCGGGCTGATCTTCCTCGGCCGCGAAGGGTTGTCGTTCGCGCGGCTGCGCGAGATGCCCGGCGCGGTCACGGCCGACGACGAGGACGACGAGGAGGCGGAGTCGCAGCGGGAAGGGGCGTCCGGGCGTGAGTCCCAGCGCGCTCGCGTGCCCGGCTAGCCTCAAAGGGTGCGCTTCCGCGGCCGTCGCCGCGGAAGCGCTAGCTGTTGGGTTGCGCCGCGCCGATGTTCGCACCCATGAACTGCCCCTGGCTGACGGTGGAGAGGGGACCGTCGACGTGCTCTGCTCGGTGTTCGAGACGGTCGAGACCGTCGATGCCTTCGGACAGCTCCGGGTCGCGCGTGCAGGTCTGCTCGAGGACGGAACGCGGGTGGTCGAGGCGGCGGAGGCGATCCCGCTCGATCCTTCGCGGCTAGACGTCCTCGCGGCGTCGAGCCGTGGGCTCGGCCTGTGGCTAGCTCGTTACAGGGACTGTCCCCTGGTCGTGACCGTCGGGGGCACGGCGACGATGGACGCGGGGCTCGGGCTGCTCGAGGTGCTCGACCGGTTGCCGGGGCCGACGCGCGTCCTCTGCGACGTGGCGACGACGCTGTACGACGCGCCGCGCCTCTTCGGCCCGCAGAAGGGGGCGACGTCCAGACAGGTCGCCGAGCTGGAAGAGCGCTTTCGCGCGGTCGAGCGGCTGGCTCCGTTCGCCGATCTGCCCGGATCCGGGGCGGCCGGCGGGCTCGGCGCCGCGCTGGCGTCGCTCGGCGCGGAGCTCGTGCCCGGCGCGGAGGCGGTCCTCGACCTGCTCGGTTTCGACCCGGAGCCCTACGACCTCGTCGTCACCGGGGAGGGCACGGTCGACGCGACCACCTGGGAGGGGAAGGCGCCCGCAGCAGTCGCGCGCCGGAGCGCGGCCGCGGCCGTCGCTTGCGTCGTCTTCGGTGGACGTGTCCGGGGGACAGTCCCTGGAACGATTCGTCCACAGCCGGAGCTGGTCGCGCTCAGCGGCGACCCGACCCGGGCGCGCGAGGATCTCGTCGAGCTGGGGGAGAAGCTGGGACGCGGGCTAGCCGGTGGCGGCGCGTAGCCGCTTGGCCATCGTCTGGAGGAGCTCCCAGGCGATCGAAGCGTTCTCCTCGACCAGCGGCCGGAACTCCCAGGAGGTCAGGCCGTACGCCGTGACGTCCGTGGTCGCGGTCACGGTCGCGGTCCGCGGGCCGTCGTCGATCAGCGCGACTTCGCCGAAGTAGTCCCCGGGGCCGCCCATGCCGACCTTGTCGTCGTGGATCGTGTAGTCGACCGTCCCCTCGCTGATCACGAAGAACCCGACACCTCGCTGCCCTTCGGTCGCGATCACGCCGCCGGCCGAGAAGGTGCTCTCCTTGAACGAGTCGGCGAGCTTCTTCAGGTCGCGGTCGGACAGGCTCTCGAAAAGCTCGACCTTGCGCAGGAGATCGGTGGGGGCGGGCACGAGTGCGGAGCTTATCCCGCTGGGCGAGCCGCGTCGACCCGCTTGGCCAGCTCTTCGATCTTTCCCTCCGCCGCCTCGAGCTGCGCCGCGCAGAACCGGTACAGCTCCTCGCCTCGCTCCCACAGCTTCAGCGCCTCGTCGAGGCCGGCGTCGCCGCGCTCGAGCCGCTCGACGATCCCCGCGAGCTCCTTCTCGGCTTCCTCGTACGTCATTCGACCCTCGCTCCGAACCGGCCGTCGGCCAGCTCGACCGCGACCGTGTCGCCGGTCGTGACCGCCGCTGTCGACCGGACGAGCTCGCCCCCGCGGCGGACGATTGCGTAGCCGCGGTCGAGGGTCGCACGCGGGGACAGCGCGCGCAGACGGCCTGCGGCCTGGGCAAGGGCGGCGCGCCGGCGCTCCACCAGCAGGGCAGGTGCGCGGCGGAGCCGCTCGTGCTCGCGCGCGAGCCGCTGGGCGTGGCGCTCGAGCACGCGGCGCGCTCCACGGGCGAGCGCGTCCCGCGAGCGGGTCAAGCCGGCGAGCAGCTCGTCGAGGTCGGGGACGACCAGCCTGCCGGCGGCCGTCGGCGTCGAGGCGCGGCGGTCGGCGGCGAGGTCGCAGAGCGGCGTGTCCTGCTCGTGTCCGACCGCGGTCACGACCGGGACGGGACACGCTGCGACCGCCCGCACCAGCCGCTCCTCGCTGAACGGGAGGAGATCCTCGAAGCCGCCGCCCCCGCGGGCGAGCACGATCACGTCGACGTCCGGCTCGGCCGCCACCGCCGCCAGTGCCTCCACCATCGCCGCCGCCGCGCGGCGGCCCTGCACCAGTGTCTCGGCGACGACGACCTGTGCCGGAGGAAAGCGCGTCTGGATCGCGGTGAGCACGTCGCGCTTGGCCGCCGCGTCGTTGCCCGTGACGAGCCCGATCCGGCGGGGAAGGCGCGGCAGCGGGCGCTTGCGGCTCTCGGCGAACAGGCCCTCCGCCGCCAGCTTCGCCTTCAGGCGCTCGAGCGCGGCCAGGTGCTCGCCGAGCCCGAACCGCTCGATCGAGAGCGCCCGGAGCCGGAGCTCGCCCTTCTGCGGCCAGAGCTCCGGCCGGCCGTACACGTGCACCCGCTCGCCGTTCGCCAGGTCGAGCCGCAGCGCGTCGAACTGGCCTCGCGGCATCGCGGCCGAGAGGCAGGCCCCCGTCTCGGGATCCTTGAGCGTGAAGAAAACGGTCTGCCAGCCGGCCTGTCGGCGGAGCTCCGTCACCTCGCCCTCGACCCAGATCGTCGGCAGCCGTTGCAGCCACTGGGCGACGCCCTGGTTGAACACCGCGACCGTGAACACCTTGCGGTCGCCATAGACGATCGGCTCCATCTTCATTGCCGCATCGTAGGACGCGGGCCGGTGCCGGGGCTGCGCGGCTCGGGCCGTCGATTGAAGGAGCTGGTCGCCTAGAGCAGGATGCGCGCGGCGATCTCGTGCGTGCAGCCGGAATCGACAAGCTCGACCGCGTTGTGCAGGTCGGCCTCGCTGTCTGCGAGCTTCTCGGCGAGCGGGAGCGGATAACCGGCCTCGATCAGCACGTGGAGCCGCCAGCTCTGAACCTTGGCGCGCTCGTGGTCGTTCTCGGTCTCGATCGCATGTGCCATTTCGGTGATCTCGCCCATTTGTCGGCTTCGTTCGCTCTCTCGTAGACGTTCCCTCTGAGGTGAAGTTGGACTCCTCACCGATTCTTTACGCGCGCATCCGGTCACGTAGTGACGCTTCGAGTGCGGCCAGCCGCCGCTCGAGCGACGCGACCGTTCCCTCGTACCGCCGCTCGAGCCTGCCGCCCGCGGTGTCGTTGAACTCGGCCAGCCGTTCGGCGAGCAGGCGGTCGGCCTGCCGCACGAAACCTTCGATCGAGCGGTCGAGCTCCCGCGCCAGCTGGCGGCCCGCTTCTTCTCTGGCGGTGCGGATGGTCGATCCGAACTCGACCGCCGCCTCCTCGGCGAGCCGGGACGTCTCGCGGCCGACCGAGCGCTCGATCTGCTCGACCAGCCGCCGCTCGACGTCCGAGAAGGTCTCGGCCAGCGTCCCCTGCGACTCGGTGAGCTCGCGGTCGATCTGCTCGGTCAGTGCCCGCTCCCTGCTGCGGAGCCGGTCGGCGACCTCGTGGAGCGCGCGCCGCCGCTCGGACGCGTGCACCTCGAGCTCGTTCCTCGCCTCGTCGATCACCTCCTTGATCTGCCGCGTGATGTCCTCGCGGACCCGCGCGAGCGCAAGGCGGTTGTCCTCGGTCTCGGCCACCAGCCGCTCGGTCTCGCCCGCGAACCTGGACTCGGCGTCCGTCATCACCTGCCGTTGCCGCTGCTCGAGCCGGGCGACCTGGGTCGCAAGACCCTCGCGCGCACGCTCGACGTCCTGCTGCCACGCGGTCAGCTTCCCCTCGATCTCCTTCTGCGCGGCGATCAGCCGGCCCGACAGCTCGGTGAGCACCCGCTGCTCCGCGCGGACGAGCTCGTCGCGGCGTTCCTCCGCCAGCCGCCGGTGCTCCTCGGTGAGCATGGCGCTCGTGTCGGCGCGGGCGACGGCCAGCGTCCGCTGGAGCTCGGCTTCGCTCTGCTCGATCTCCGCCTCGACCAGCGCGTCGATGCGCGCCTTCGTCTCGAGGAAGGCCTCGTCCTCGGTCTGGCGCTTCCGCCGCATCGGACCTCCATCGTAGGCGAGTATCAGACGGCGGTGGAGCTGCACGCCGACCTCGAGCGCATCGCCGCGGCGGCCGCCGGGCTCGCCGGTCCGGGCCAGGAGGTCGGCGGCGTGATCCCGACCGAGCCCGAGCCCGGCCGACGGGTCTACCTCTGCGGCTACTCGGGGCCGGTGACGGCCTGGGCCGCGCTCGACGAGCAGGGCCGGCTCGTCGGCGAGCGCTCGGTCGTCCGCGCGGCGGTCTCGATCGCGGCGCTCTGCGAGCTGGCGGAGGAGTCGGCAGCCGGCGGAAAGCTCGAGGAGCTCCGCCGGGAGCTGGTCGCCCTCCGCCTGACCGAGCAGCCGGAAGGAATCGAAGAGGCGGAGGCGGCCGCACTTGCGCTGGAGCAGACGATCCAGCCGCCGCCACGGCTGGCTTCCCCGGGGTACCTCGACGCCGTCGGGGCGGCCGTTCGGCGGCTGGAGCTCGCGCTCGGCGACAGCATGTCCTCGCCCTTCGCGGAGGCGATGACGCAGGCTGTCGGGGTCGTCAGCGAGCTGGCCCGCGAGGTGGAGACCCGGTACAAGGGCGGGCTCACGTAACCTGGGAGGTGATGGAAGAAGGGGGATTCAACTTCCCGTTCGGCGGCGACCCGGAGGACCTGATGCGCGGCCTCCGCGAGTTCGCCGAGCAGCAGGCCGAAACGGTCGCCGAGGCGCAGCGCGAGCAGTTCGCGACACTCACGCTCAACACCGCGGTCGAGCTCACCGCCGCCGCGCTCCAGCGGGTGGAGGCGACGGGCGGAGCCGACGAGCAGGCGATTGCCCTGCGCGACGCGATGCGCATTCTCTTCCCCGAGGCGGTTGCGCTGGTCAGCGCGGCGCGTCAGGGATTCATGCGCGAAAGCCGGTAGCAGAGTAAGGAGTCTAGGCTGCCTTCGTCGCGACCAGCAGGAACTCGGCCGGAATGCGCGGGTCGTGCCGGCCGCCGTGCTCCTTCGCGGGCGGCGGCAGCTCGTCGAGCTCGACCAGCGTCAGCCCCGCGCCGACGAACGCCGTCACGATCCGGCCCAGCTGCAGCCGGCCCTCCTCGAAGTAGCTCTCGCGCCAGCGCAGATCGACGGCGTCGACGCAATCGATCACCGGGTGGTGGTCGCAGACGACCAGCCGTCCGTTCTTGCGCAGGGCAGCAGCGGCGGCCGCGGCGAGCAGAGCCGGCTCGGGCACCTGGGCCAGGGCTCCCTCGCCTGCGTAGACCAGCGAAAAGCGGCGACGGCGGAGCTGGAGCGGCAGCTCGTGCAGCTCGGCCTGGAAGAAGGCCGCGTCGGGGGCACGCTCCCGCGCGACCGCGAGCGCCTCGGCCGACGGGTCGATCCCGCTGACCAGAGCCCCGAGGCTCCGGAGGTCGGCGGTCGCCTCGCCGGTGCCGCAGGCCAGATGGAGCACGTGCTTGCCGTCCAGTTCGGGCAGCCGTTCGCGCACCGCGTCGGGCAGCCCGCGTCCGCCCTCGGGCAGGCGGCCGAACCGTCCTTCCCATGCCGCCCGATTCTGCTCCGTCGGCCACATCGGTCGCGCCCTCAGACGACGAGCGAGAAGCCGCCGTCGACCACGATCGTCTGGCCGCGGATCATCTGCGCGGCCGGCGAGCAGAGAAAGGCGACGACGTCCGCCACATCACCGGGCTCGACCAGCCGGCCGGCCGGCGTGCGCGCGAGGCTTCCGGAGAGCATCTGCTCACGGTTCGGAAAGTGGTCGAGGGCGCCCGTCTCGACGACTCCGCCCGAGACGGCGTTCACCCGGATCCCCTGCGGCGCCAGCTCGACCGCGAGGTAGCGGACGAGCGCCTCCAGCGCCGCCTTCGAGGTTCCGACGAGCACGTAGTTCTCGAGCACGCGCGTCGACCCGAGGCTGGAGACGGCGACGAGCGACGACCCGGCGGGCATCTGCGGAGCCGCCGCCCGTGCGAGCGAGAGGAAGGCGCGGGCGTTCGCCGCGAGCGTCCAGTCGAAGTGCTTGTCGGTGGTCTCCAGCGCCGGGCGGATCACGCCCGTGGCCGCGCAGTGGACGACCGCGTCGAGCGGCCCGAGCGCAGCCACCTCGGCGGCGACTCGCGCGGAGGCGACGTTCCCGCGCAGGAGCACCGGCTCGGCGCCGAGCGAGCGCAGCTCCTCGGCCGTCGCCTCCGCGGCGTCGTCGTTCCGCAGGTACCCGATCGCGATCCGGGTGGCGCCGGCCGCGGCGAAGCGCCGCGCGACTTCGCGCCCGATCCCGCGCGAGCCCCCGGTGACGAGGACCGACGAGGCCGTCAACGCCGCTTCGGGAGCGGGCGCTCGGCCGCCGCCGAGCTCGGGATCTCGTTCCAGCCGGGACGCCCGGGCGATTCGCGGCGCTCGTCGTCCGCCTTGGACGAGGCGTGGCCGAGCCGATCGAGCAGCGCCATCTTCTCGTCGGCGTAGCGGCGCACCGGATTGTCCTCGGGGAGATCGAGCACGAGCTCGCGGACGCGGGCACGGATCTGGTAGGCGAAGTGCGGCGTCGCCGGCGCGACGAGCGCGTCGATCTCCTCGATGGTCGCCACGCGCTGAAGCCTACCGCGGCCGCTTGCGGATACGTTCACGAGATGCGGCGTCCGAGCCCGGTCGACCTGATGTTGATCGCGACGATCGTGATCTGGGCGTTCAACATCACGGTCACCAAGTACGTCCTCACGCACGGCTTCCAGCCGCTCGCCTACGGCGCGCTCCGGTACAGCGCCGCGGCGATCCTCGCCGTCGTGGTCGCGGTCGTCCTGGAGGGGTCGTTGCGCGTCGGCGGTCGAAGGAACCTCGCCCTGGTCGGCGCCGCCTCCGTCCTCCTGCTGATCAACCAGGTCTCGTTCGTCTACGCGCTGAAGCTCGGCTCCGCGACCACGGTCGCGCTGATTCTCGGAATGACGCCGATCTTCGCGGCGATCATCGCGTCGCTCGTCGGGCTCGAGCAGCTGACGGGGCGCTTCTGGGTGGCGACGCTGATCGGCTTCGGCGGAGTCGCGCTCGTCGCCCTCGGCTCGGGTGGCAACCTGTCGTCGGATCTCGGCGGCGACCTGCTCGCGATCGTGCTCGCGATCTCGTGGGCGGCGTACTCGGTGACGATCGCCCCGCTGATGCGGACGTACTCGCCGTACCGGATCAGCGCCGTCGTCCTGGTGATCATGTGCATCCCGTTCGTCGCGCTCAGCAGTCCGCAGATCGCCGACCAGGACTACGCGTCGCTCGGCTCGCTCGTCTGGGCCGGCCTCGCGTTCGCGATCGTCGGGCCGCTCTTCCTCACCAACATCCTCTGGTTCAAGTCGATCGCGATCGTCGGCCCGTCGCGGGCGACGCTGTTCGCCAACGCGCAGCCGTTCGTCGCCGCGATCTTCGCCGCCCTGATCCTCTCCGAGCACCTGCACTGGCTCCAGATCGCGGGCGGGGTGGCGATCCTGCTCGGAATCGTCCTCGAGCGACGGTGGCGGCGGGCAGCGGCGGCCGGGGTCGCCGAGCCGGCGGGAGCTAAGATCGCGGCGTGACCACGCACGACGCGATGCCGCTCGAGGGCTGGGACCACGTCGAGCTCTGGGTGGGGAACGCGAAGCAGGCCGCGTACTACTTCGAGCACGCGTTCGGGTTCGCGCGGCATGCCTACGCGGGGCCGGAGACGGGCATCCGCGACCGCGCCTCGTACGTCCTCCGCCAGGGCGAGATCAACCTCGTGGTGACGAGCGCGCTGACCGACGACCACGAGGTCGCGCGCTTTGCGACGAGGCACGGTGACGGCGTCCGCGACATCGCGCTGCGCGTGCCGAACGCAGAACAGGCGTACGCCGTCGCGGTCGAGCACGGCGCGCGCGGGGTGCGTGAGCCCGAGTGGCTCGAGGACGAGTACGGCCGCGTACAGGTCGCGTCGATCGCGACCTACGGCGAGGTCGTGCACACGTTCGTCGCCCGCGCGGACTACGCCGGGCCGCACCTGCCGGGATACGCCGCGGTCGAGTCGAACGGCGCCGAGCCGGTCGGCTTCACGCTGCTCGACCACTGCGTCGGCAACGTCGAGCTCGGAAAGATGGACGAATGGGTGGGCTTCTACGAGCGCGTGCTCGGCTTCGAGAACATCGTCCACTACGACGACGATCAGATCCACACCGAGTACTCGGCGCTGATGTCGAAGGTGATGGCGGACGGCGAGGGGAAGATCAAGTTCCCGATCAACGAGCCGGCCGAGGGGCGGCGCAAGAGCCAGATCGCGGAGTACCTCGAGTACAACGTCGGCCCGGGCGTCCAGCATGTCGCGATCCAGACCGACGACGTCGTCCGGACCGTCGAAGCGATGCAGGAGCGGGGCGTGGCGTTCCTCGCGACGCCGGAGTCGTACTACGAGGACGCGTTCGACCGGGTCGGCGAGATCGAGGAGTCGTGGGTCGACCTGCGGCGCCTGCGGATCCTGGTCGACCGCGACGAGGACGGCTACCTCCTCCAGATCTTCACGAAGCCGACGCAGGATCGCCCGACGCTGTTCTTCGAGGTGATCCAGCGTCACGGCGCCCGCACCTTCGGGGAGGGGAACTTCAAGGCGCTGTTCGAGGCGATCGAGCGCGAGCAGGCCCTGCGCGGCAACCTGTGAGAGCCGACGCCGCCACGCTGCGGCTCGCGGTCTTCCCGCGGCCGACCCTGCTCACCGACGCGATCCTGGTCGTCTCGGGAACTGCTCTCGTTTCCATCTGCGCGCAGATCTCGGTCAAGTTGCCGTTCACGCCCGTGCCGATCACGGGGCAGACGTTCGCGGTCTGCCTCGTCGGGGCCTCGCTCGGCGCGGTCCGGGGCGCTGCGTCGCTCACGCTGTACTTCCTCGTCGGTGTGCTCGGCGCGCCCGTCTACGCGCACCAGGACCACGGCTGGGACGTGATCACGAGCGCGAGCGGCGGCTACATCGTCGGCTTCGTGCTCGCCGCCGCGGTCACCGGCCTGCTCGCGGAGCACCGGTGGGACCGGCGCTTCTCGTCGGCGGTCGGCGCGATGCTGACCGGCAACGTCGTCATCTACCTGGTCGGGCTGCCGTGGCTCGCGGTCGTCCTGAACACGAACCTCGAGCAGACCCTCGAGGACGGGCTGTATCCCTTCGTCCCGGGCGACCTGTTCAAGCTCTACTGCGCGGCCGCGCTGCTGCCGGCGGCGTGGCGCGGCGTGAAGTACCTCTCGCGGTAGCTCTAGCCTTCCGGGAGTGAGCCCGCTGCGGCGTACCGCGCTCGTCTCGGTGGCGGCCGCGTGCGCGTTGCTGGCGTTGAAACTCGCCGCCGGCATCGCGAGCGGCTCGCTCGGGCTCGTCTCCGAGGCGCTGCACTCGGGGACGGACCTCGTCGCTGCGCTCCTGACCTTCTTCGCCGTCGGGGTTGCCGTACGGCCCGCCGACGAGCAGCATCAGTACGGCCACGGCAAGGCCGAGCACCTGGCGGCGCTGTTCGAGGCGGGCGCGCTCGCGCTCGTAAGCGTCGGCGTGGCCGGCCTCGCGGTCGCGCGGCTGGCCGGGTGGATCGAAATCCACGTGGACGCGGCGTGGTGGACGTTCGTCGTGATCGGCATCGTGCTCCTGATCGACGTCTTGCGGACGCTGACCTCGTGGCGGACCGCCCGCCGGTTCCGCAGCGCAGCGTTGCTCTCCAACGCTCTCCACTTCGGGAGCGACTTCGCGGGATCCCTGGCGGTGCTGATCGGGTTGATCGGCGTCCGGGCCGGCCGGCCGGAGGCCGACTCGATCGCAGCCCTGTTCGTCGCCGCGCTGGTGCTGGGGGCCGCGCTGCGGCTGATGCGGCGCAACGTCGACGTCCTGATGGACCGGGCGCCGGCGGACGCCGAGGAGGCCGCGCGCCAGGCAATCGCCGGGATCGACCCGCCGATCCAGCTGCGACGGCTGCGGATGCGCTCGGCCGCCGGACGGCACTTCGCCGACGTCGTGATCGCGGTCTCCCCGTCGGCCGCGGTCGGGCAGGGACACGCGGCGGCCGACGCGGTCGAGGCCGCGGTCGAGCGCGCGCTGCCGGAGACCGACGTGGTCGTCCACGTCGAGCCGACCGACGAGGACGCCGTCACCGGCGAGCTCGCCTACGCCGCGGCGATGAAGGTGCGCCGGGTCCGGGAGATCCACAACATCAACATCGTCCACGTGGACGGGCGCACGGAGCTGTCACTGCATCTCAAGCTGCCGGGCGAGTCGTCACTCGAGGAGGCCCATCGTGCGGCCACCGAGGTCGAGCGGGCGATCGTCGAGGCCCTGCCCGGCGTCGATGCCGTGCGCACTCACCTCGAGCCGCTGGCCGAGGAGGCGCAGGGGAGGATGCCGGCCGGCGGCGACGTCGCGGCCGACACCGAAGCCGTGACGAGGATCGTCCACGCGGAGACCGGGCGGCCGCCGCGGGAGCTGCGGTTCCTCGAAGGCGACGACGGCCTCCTCGTCTTCCTCACGCTCGGGCTCGACGCGACCGTGCCGCTCGCAGATGCGCATGCGCGCGCGAGCGAGATCGAGGAGCGCATCCGCCGCGAGCTTCCCGCGGTCGCCGAGATCATCGTTCACACGGAGCCGTAGCTCGGTTCGAGAGCGGTGACAGGCTTGAGCCTGTCACCGCGGTTCGCGTGAGTAGGCTCATCCGCGTGAAGCTGTGCATGTTCAGTCCGAAGCAGCTCCGCCTCGAGCGCGGCTGGCCCGGTCGGATCGAGGGCGACCGCGTGATCCAGCTCGCTGCGCAGACCCTCCAGTCGTTCTTCACCGGCGGCGGGCGGGCGCGCGAGCACGCCGAGTACCCACTCGCCGACGTCGTGCTGCGGGCGCCGGTGCTGCACCCGCCGGCAGTCCGCGACTTCTACGCCTTCGAGCAGCACGTGAAGACCGCACGCGCGAAGCGGGGGGCGGAGGTTCCGGCCGAGTGGTACGAGCAGCCGGTCTTCTACTTCTCCAACCCGGCCGCGATCTTCGGTCCCGACGACGAGATCCCGTACCCCGAGCCGAGCGAGGAGCTCGACTACGAGCTCGAGGTGGCGGCGATCGTCGGCGCCGACGGCGCGATCGGCGGCTTCACGGCGATGAACGACTGGTCGGCCCGCGACCTGCAGCGTGCCGAGATGAAAGTGGGCCTCGGCCCGGCCAAGGGCAAGGACTTCGCCACGTCGCTCGGCCCGATCGTGGTCAC
>Ga0207661_10001998_pt1 | contig 14033 bp, 17 predicted proteins | sample KBSC713LmetaG_FD_184337 | JGI IMG/M metagenome (GOLD analysis project Ga0207661, IMG submission 184337) | Corn rhizosphere microbial communities from Kellogg Biological Station, Michigan, USA - KBS C7.1-3L metaG (SPAdes) (version 2) | ecosystem: Host-associated > Plants > Roots > Rhizosphere ... | reverse complement strand
ATCGCCGAAGTCGTCGCCCACCGGGCCGACCACGCGCACGTCCGTGAAGAAGCTGGCCGCCAGCGAGAAGTGCACGGCACTGCCGCCGAGCATCTTCTCCCGCTCGCCGAACGGGGTCTTGACGGCGTCGAAGGCGATCGATCCGACCACTACCAGGCTCATGAGGGCGCGGAGACTAGCGGTAAGGTGCCGCCGTCATGCGCGCCATCCAGATCGAGGAGTTCGGCGGGCCGGAGGTACTGCAGCTGGCGGATCTGCCAGAGCCTTCGCCCGGGGACGGCGAGGTGCTGATCAAGGTCACGCGAGCCGGGATCAACTTCGCCGACACCCACCAGCGCGAGAACTCCTATCTCGCGAGGTACGAGCTGCCGCTCGTGCCCGGCACCGAGGTGGCGGGCACGCTTCCCGACGGACAGCGCGTGGTGGCGATGACTGGCACCGGCGGCTACGCGGAGTACGCGGTTGCGCCGAGCTCGTGGGCGTTCCCCATCCCGGACGGGGTGGACGACGGCGTGGCGCTCGCCCTGCTCGTGCAGGGCCTCACGGCGTGGCACCTCTACCGGACCTCCGCGCAGTTGCGGACGGGCGAGAGCGTGGTGGTGATCGCGGCGTCGGGCGGCGTGGGCAACCTCGCGGTGCAGCTGGCCAAGCCATTCGGCGCCGGGCGCGTGATCGCCACGGCGTCGTCGGAGGAGAAGCGGCAGCAGGCTTTGGCGCTGGGCGCCGACGCCGCGCTCGACCCCGGGCTCGAAGAGCTCGGCGCCGCGATCCGCGAGGTCAACGGCGGACGCCGGGTGGACGTGGTGCTCGAGATGGCGGGCGGCAAAGTGTTCGACGAGTGCCTGAGCGCGCTGGCGCCGTTCGGCCGGCTCGTCACGTACGGGATCGCCAGCCGCGAGCAGAACACCGTGCGCAGCGGCGCGCTGATGCGAGGCAGCCAGAGCGTGGTGGGCTTCTGGCTCATGCACTGCCTCAGCCGCGAGGACATGGTGCGTGGGCCGCTCGACGACCTGTACGCACGCGCGGCGAGCGGCGACCTCAAGCCGCTCGTGGGCGAGACCTATCCACTTTCAGAGGTCCAGCGCGCGCACGAGGACCTCGCGGCGCGGCGGACGAGCGGGAAGCTGCTGCTCGATCCGAGCAGCTGAGCTACTAGATTCCAGTCGGCATGCCGTCCTTTGCGGAACTAGGGCTGTCGCAGCCCCTGCTCGAAGCGCTGAACCATCTCGGGTACGAATCGCCCACTCCGATCCAGGAGCAGGCGATCCCGGAGCTGCTCCAGGGCCATGACGTGATCGGTCAGGCGCAGACCGGCACGGGCAAGACCGCGGCGTTCGGGCTGCCGCTTCTCGAGTACATCGACACCGACCTCGAGGAGGTCCAGGCGCTCGTGCTCACGCCCACGCGCGAGCTCTGCATCCAGGTGACGCAGGCGCTGCGCGCGTACGGCCAGCGGCGCGGCATCCAGGTGGTGGCCGTGTTCGGCGGCGCGCCGATCCGCAACCAGGTGGCTCAGCTCAAGCAGGGCGCGCAGGTTGTGGTGGGCACTGTCGGCCGGGTCAAGGACCTGATGAACCGCCACGAGCTGATGCTCGCCGACACTCGCTACGTGGTGCTCGACGAGGCCGACGAGATGCTCGACCTCGGCTTCTTCGAGGACGTGGAGTGGATCCTCTCGAGCGCACCGTCCGGCCGCCAGACGGGGCTCTTCTCCGCAACGATGCCGCCCGAGATCAGGGAGCTCGCCGAGAAGCGCATGTTCGACCCCATCACGATCAAGGTGCGCGCGGCGCAGCTCACGATCGACACGGTCGACCAGTCGTACATCGAGGTGCCCGATCGCGAGAAGCCCGACGCCCTCGCGCGCGTATTGAAGGCCGAGAACCCCGAGCAGGCGATCATCTTCGCCCGCACGAAGATCGGCGTTGACCGCTTGGCGCGCCGGCTCGACGACCTCGGGCTCCGCGTCAAGGCACTGCACGGCGACATGTCGCAAGGCTCGCGCGACGGCGTGATGATCGCCTTCAAGGGCGGACGCGAGCGGTTGCTGGTTGCAACCGACGTGGCGGCGCGCGGCCTCGACATCTCCGGTGTCACGCACGTCCTGAACTACGACATTCCGAATTCGCCGGACGTGTACGTGCACAGGATCGGGCGAACCGGTCGAGTCGGTCGTTCCGGACGGGCCATCACGCTCATCACGCCGAAGCAGCGGCGCGAGCTCGAGGCGATCGAGAAGCACGCGAAGACGACGATTCACGAGTGGTCGCTCGAGCCGGCCGCGGCGGCCGTCAACGGCGACCGTGAGACGCGCCGACCGCGGCACACCAAGCCGCGGAAGGCGACGACAGACGAGTGCGTGAAGCTGATCGTCTCCGGCGGGCGTGCCCAGGGCATCGAGCCCGCCGACGTGATCGAGGCGATCGTGGACAACTCGCACCTCGAGGGCGAGGACATCCGCAACGTCCGCGTGCTCGAGCGCTTCAGCTTCGTCGAGGTGCCCATGGCGCGCGCCGACGAGGTGATACACAAGGTCTCGGGCAGCGCAGTCCGGGGAACCAAGCTGCGGCTGGAGGTAGCCAAGAGATGAGCCAGGCAACGATTCACACCAACCACGGTCCGATCGAGCTCGAGCTGCATGACGACGACGCTCCCAAGACCGTCGAGAACTTCCGCAAGCTCGCCGCCGACGGCTTCTACGAGGGCGTGATCTTCCACCGCGTGATCCCCGACTTCATGATCCAGGGCGGCGATCCCACCGGCACCGGCACCGGCGGCCCTGGCTACACGTTCGAGGACGAGTTCAACGACCACAAGGTCGTCCGCGGCGCGCTCGCAATGGCCAACGCCGGTCCGAACACCAACGGCTCGCAGTTCTTCATCGTCACGATCGCCGAGGCGCCGTGGCTCGACGGCAAGCACACGGTGTTCGGCAAGGTCGTGTCCGGGATGGAGGCGGTGGACGCGATCGAGTCACAGCCCACCGACGGCCGCGACAAGCCGCTCGAAGATGCGAAGATCGAGCGCATCGAGCTCGACTCCTAGGAGGAGCCAATGGCCACAGTTGAGGCAGCACCGGAGCTTCAAGCCAGCTTCCCGGTAGAGAACCCCGCCACCGGCGAGACGATTGCGAACGTCCCGAACCTGGACGCCGCTCAGCTGAAGGAGATGGTGGCGCGCGCCCGTGCAGCGCAGCCGGCCTGGGAGGCTCTCGGCTTCGACGGCCGCGCCGAGGTGATGTACGGCCTGCGGCGCTGGGCGGTGGACAACCGCGACCGCATCGCCCAGACGATCTCCGAGGAGAACGGCAAGCCGCCGGACGAGGCCATCCTCACCGAGGTCTTCTACGTCTGCGACTCGCTCGGCTTCTGGGCGAAGAAGGCGCCGAAGTACCTCGGCGACGAGCGCATCCGCACGCACTCGCCACTTCTCCTCGGCAAGAAGGTGATCACCCGCTACCGGCCGTACGGCGTGGTGGGCGTGATCGGCCCGTGGAACTACCCGCTCACCAACAACTTCGGCGACGCGATCCCCGCGCTCGCGGCCGGCAACAGCGTGGTGCTCAAGCCCAGCAGCGTCACCCCTCTCACGTCGATGCTGATGGCCGAGGGCTTCCGCGCGGCCGGTGGTCCCGGGGACGTCTTCCAGATCGCCACCGGCAGCGGCGGCACGGGCGCCGAGCTCGTGAAGCTGGCGGACATGATCATGTTCACGGGCTCCACCGCGGTGGGGAAGAAGATCCTCGCGCAGGCGGCAGAGCGGATCACGCCGGTGTCGCTCGAGCTCGGCGGGAAGGACCCGATGATCGTGCTGCGCGACGCTGACGTGGAGCGCGCGGCCAACACCGCCGTGCAGTGGGCGATGTCGAACAGCGGCCAGATCTGCATCTCGGTCGAGCGCGTGTACGTGGAGGAGCCGGTCTACGACGAGTTCGTCTCGAAGGTCGTGGACAAGGTGGGCGCGCTGCGGCAGGGTGCGCCTGGGGCGCCGGGTGCCGTGGACGTGGGAGCCATGACGTTCCCCTCGCAGATCGATGTGGTCGAGGCTCACGTCAAGGACGCCGTTGAGAAGGGCGCGCGCGTGTTGACGGGCGGCAAGCGCGGCGAGGGCCCCGGCCAGTTCTACGAGCCAACCGTGCTCGTCGACGTGGACCACTCGATGGCCTGCATGACCGAGGAGACGTTCGGCCCGACGCTGCCCATCATGAAAGTGCGCGACGAGGACGAGGCGGTGCGGCTGGCCAACGACTCGCCCTACGGGCTCGACTCGAGCGTGTTCACGAAGGACGTGGAGAAGGGCGAGCGAGTGGCGCGCCAGATCGAGGCGGGCGCAACCTGTGTGAACGACGCGCTCACCAACTACCTCGCGCAGGAGGCGCCGTTCGGGGGCGCCAAGGAATCCGGCATGGGCGCCCGCCACGGCGCGCCGGGCATCCGCAAGTACTGCCGGACGCAGACGATCCTCGTCACGCGCTTCGCGGCGAGCAAGGAGCCCACGATGTTCCCGTACACCGCGGGCAAGGCGAAGATGCTCGGCAAGGCGATGGAGCTGATGTTCGGGCGGAAGGGGAGGAAGAAGAATGGCGGCTGAGAGCACCGCAAACGCGGTATGGGAAGGCGACCTCGCGCACGGCGGCGGTCGCGTCGCGCCCGGTAGCGGAGCGTTCGAGGAGCAGGAGGTCACCTGGGCCTCGCGCACGTCGCGCTCGGCCGGCAAGACCTCGCCGGAGGAGCTGATCGCGGCGGCGCACGCGGCCTGCTACGCGATGGCGTTCTCGCACACGCTGGCGGAGGGCGGCCACGCGCCCGAGCAGGTGGAGGTGAGCGCCACGGCCACGTTTGAGACCGAGGGCGGCCCGCGCATCTCGCGGATGGCCCTCACGGTCCGCGGGCGGGTGCCGGGGATCGAGGACTCCGCGTTTCAGGATGCGGCAAACGCCGCCAAGGACGGCTGCCCGGTGTCGGGCGCGCTGAAGGGCAACGTCGAGATCACTGTCGACGCGACCCTCGAGGGCTAGGCACAAGCGCAATCACCGTCTCCGTGCCCGGGGCAACCTGGGTGTGGCCGGCATCGCTGACCGTCACGGCCTCGGGGTCGTCGCGGTAGCGCTCCCAGCCTTCGGTGAGGAGCTCACCGGGACGGCCGGCTTTGCGCCAGGCGTCGAAGCGGTGCTTGTGCGCCGCGCCGAGCTCCTCGACGCACATCAGCGCCGCGTGCCCCGCCTGCGCCATCGCCTTGCCCGCGGTGCGCATCACGCCCGGGCGGATCACGTACGCCATCGTCGGCGAGCGCTCGTCCTGTTCCGGTTGCTTCGGCCGCGGGGCGTCGGTGAAGGGCTGAAGCGCCTCGAGCAGCGCCGAGCGATCGGACCGCCTCCGCGGCGGTAGGCAGAGCAGCACCTCCTGCTCGACCGCGCACGCTTCCTCCTGCTGCACCTCAGCGAACTCCGCCTCGCCGGCCCTCAGCGCCACCTTCCGCGGCCGCTCGCGCCAGCGGTCATCCGCGCCGAATCGCTCCACGCACTCCACGGCCGCCGCGCCCGCCACCGCCATGGCCCGCTCCAGCGAGAACGGAACCCCGCTGCGCACCACGTAGTACATGACCCATGGGTCATCCATGCCCTTATCCCCGCGCTAGCCGATTCGTGCAGAAATTTGTCTCCCCGGCAAAAAATTTGCAGGGGGTGCAAATTTCTTGCTGAGTCGGCAAGCGTCGTTCGGGCGGAATGCCATCAGTGCAGCTCGAGGCCGAGAAGGCGCTCGAGCTCCGGCAGGGTGGTGTCGGCGCCGCGGTGGAGGATCCCGGTGATGCCGACTGCCTCGGCGCCGGCGATGTTCTCGCGCAGGTCGTCGATGAACACGCACTCGCTCGCCGGCAGGCCGATCTCGCCGAGCGCGAGCTCGAAGATCCCGGGCCCGGGCTTGTGGAGCCCGACGTCGCCCGAGATGACGATCGCGTCGAACAGGTCACGCCAGTCCGCGACGTCGTAGGAAGTTCCGCCCCAGGAGTTCGAGATCACGCCGGTGCGGATCCCGGCCTCGTGCGCACGGCGCACCGCCTCGATCATCGGCTCATCGGGACCGACCCCGGCGAACAGTCGCTCCACCAAGCCCGTCGTCTCAGTCACCCCCAGATGCGGCGCGAAGCGCGGCTCGAACTCCTCGACGGTGAGGTCGCCGCGCTCGAGCGCGCGTAGCTCGGCCAGCGCTTCAGGGTTGTCGCGGAAGGTTCGCTTGACGGTGTCCTGCGGCAGTCCCTCCGCCTCGCAGAACGCCTTGAAGGAGTCGAAGACGTTGGTGGTGAGGACGCCGCCGAAGTCGGTGAGCAGGCCCTTCACGAGCCGGGCGGCGGGCGCTTGGTGATCGCGAGCGCCGCCTCGGCGAGCATCGGCACGCCCTTGTCGAAGAGCTTGAGGTACTCGTCGTCGGTGGTTCCCATCGTGAAGCGCTTGTAGTTGCCCTCCATGAACACGGCGCTCTTCCACAACGCGAGCGCCTGGTACCAGCGCAGATCGGAGACCGAGCGGCCCGACAGCTCGGCGTAGCGGGCCACCAGCTCGTCGCGCGTGGGGAAGCCCTCGCGCTGGGTGACGGTGGTGAGGTCGAACATCGTGCCCGTGGGGTCGTCGCGCTGCGACCATGTGGCGGTCATGTAGCCGATGTCGGCGAGCGGGTCGCCGATCGTGGCCATCTCCCAGTCGAAGATCGCGACGAGCCGCGCGGGCGCTTCGTCGGCGAACATCGTGTTGCCGAGGCGGAAGTCGCCGTGCACGATCGTGGCCTCGGGCGACTCCGGCTTGTTCTCCGCGAGCCACTCGTACAGCTCTTCGACGAGCGGCAGCTCGCGCGTCTTGTTGTGCTCCCAGAGGCCGGTGAAACGGCGGAGCTGGCGGTCCAGATAGCCCGTGGGCTTCCCGAAGCCCTCGAGCCCGCAGTCGCGCCAGTCGAGCGCGTGCACCTCTGCGAGCGCGCGGATCAGCTCGTCGCCGATCTGGGCGCGGCCCTGCGGGTCGTCGATCGGCGAGGGGATGTCGGTGGTGATCACCGTCCCGTGCATGAACTCCATGACGTAGAACGGCACACCGAGGATCGAGTCGTCATCGGCGGCGGCGAGCACGCGCGGCGTGCGCAGCCGCCCCTCGACGGCGCGCAGCAGTCGCGCCTCGCGCAGCACGTCGTGGGCCGAGGGCGGCAGCGGTGGGCGCGGCGGGCGCCGCAGGACGAAGCACTCGTCGCCGCGGCGCACGAGGTACGTGACGTTGGAGTGCCCCTCGCCGATCCGCTCGGCCTCGATCGGGCCCGCGCCCAGTCCGTGCTCGTCGAGGAACGCCTCGAGCGGATCGCGGACTATGAGCGGCGGCAGCTCCTGCTCGGCTGCCTGGGCCGGGGTGTCGACGATGTCGAGCGACGCCATAGCGAGGCCGGAATCCTGTCAAGTCGCGGGAAGAACTGCGCGGGCGCGCGCGTCTGACCCCGTAATGGCCCCACGCGCCCGGCTCGTCGCGGTAGCGGCCGCCTGCTGGCTAGTCACGCTGGCGGCCGCCGCTCGCGCCGTGGACGACCATTCGGTGAGCATCAAGAACACCGCATATGCCGACGCGGCCTCAGGCACCGTCACGACCGTGATCGCCGAGGGCGACTCCGTCACCTGGCACTGGGACGGATCCGGCCTCGACACGCATCACTCGGTCACAGCGGATGCCGGTCAGTCGATGACGTTCGACTCCGGCAGCGTCCACACGAATGGCGACCACTTCACGGTCGTCTTCCCCACGTCCGGCTGCTTCACCTACCACTGCTCCGTGCACCCCACCACGATGCACGGCCAGGTGCAGGTGGGCATGGGCGTGTGCCCGCCGCCGTCGAGCGGCGGCGGAACCGGTGTGGGAGGCGGCGGTGGAGGCGGCGGTGGCGGAAACGGACCGCCGCCACCCCCGCCTTCAGCGTCGCCTCCTCCGGACACGACCGCGCCGGCGTTCAGTGCCGTCAAGGAGAGGTCGAGGAAGCTCGTGTTCAAGCTCTCCGAGCCGGCCAGGGTGACGATCAAGATCCGCAAGGGCCACAAGGTCATGAAGACCTTCCACATGGGCGGCAAGCGGGGCTCGAACAGCTTCCGGCTCACGCACCGCGGCCTCAAGAAGGGCGTGCGCTACACGGCGCTCGTCACCGCGGTGGACAGCGCGGGCAACAAGTCGCGCCTTGCCAGCGTGCGCGTGAGGGTCTAGATCTCCTCGAGGTGACGGACGTTCTCCACGTCCTCGGCGTCCTCGCTCGGCGCGGCGTCGAACCACGCATCGAGGATCTCGCCGAGCAGCGCCTCACTCGTGGTGCGCAGGGAGAGAGCCAGCACGTTGGCGTCGTTCCACTTGCGGGCCCCGGCGGCGGTCTCGGCGTCAGCGCAGAGCGCGGCGCGGATGCCGTGGACCTTGTTCGCCGCGATGGAAGCGCCGGTGCCGGTCCAGCAGCAGACGATGCCCTGATCGGCGCGGCCGTCGGCGACGTCGCGGGCGGCGGCCTCGCTGGCCCAGGCCCAGTCGTCGCGCTCGCCGTCGGCCAGCGCGCCGTGCGCGATGGGCTCGTGGCCGCGCTTGCGTAGCTCGTCAACCACGGCGTCGGCGACACCGGTTCGCTCGTCTGCGGCGACGGAAATCTTCACTTGCAGGCATCCTAGTCTTGGACCTGTGCCCGAACTCCCCGAAGTAGAGATCACCGCCCGCCGCCTGGGCAGCGGACTCGCAGGCCACAAGGTGGAGTCCGCGCTTGCGCCCGGGATGGTGACGATGAAGACCTTCGACCCGCCGCTGGACGCCCTCGCCGGGCGGGAGATCACCGGCGTGCGCCGCGCCGGGAAGATGCCGATCGTCGAGCTCGGCGACCTCTCGCTTCTCATCCACCTGATGTCCGCCGGGCGGCTGCAGGTGTTCGACGAGCGGGCGTCGCTGCGCGACAAGCGCTCGCGGCTCCTCCTGCGGATCGACGACGGCCGCGAGCTGCGCCTACGCGAGTTCGGCACCCAGCAGCGCGCCTGGGCAAAGTTGCTTCCGAGCGATCAGATCGACCAGGACGAGGCGATCGCCACGCTCGGCCCCGAGGCCTGGCCGGCGCCGCCGCTCGAGCAGTTCGCCGAGCTGATCGATCAGCCGCGCCACCTCCATCCTCTCCTCCGCGACCAGCGCGTGATCGCCGGGATCGGCCGCTCCTGGGTTGACGAGATCCTCTGGGAGGCGGAGCTGTCGCCGTTCGCGCAGGGCAACCAGCTCGACGAGGAGCAGCTGGCCCGCCTGCACGGCGCCGTCGACGAGGTGCTGGGCCGCACGCTCGCCCACTACGAGGAGGTTGTCGGCGACTCGCTCCCCGACAAGGCGCCGATGCCGCTCAAGGTGCACCGCCACACCGGCGAGCCCTGCCCGCGCTGCGGCGAGAAGCTCGCCGCCGTCTTCTTCAAGGACCACGTGACCACGTACTGCCCGGCCGAGCAGACCGGCGGGCGAGTGCTCAAGGACCGCCGCCTGTCAAGGTTGCTCAAATGATCGGCGTCGGAGACAACGCCCCAGACTTTGCTCTGCAGAACCAGGACGGCGAGTCCGTGAAGCTGTCGGACTTCGCGGGGAAGACCGTGGTCCTCTACTTCTATCCAAAGGCCGACACTCCCGGCTGTACCACGCAGGCGTGCGGAATCCGCGACCGCAGCGGCGAGTACGAGGCCGCCGGCGCGGTGGTGCTCGGCGTCTCGCCGGACGAGCCGAAGGCGCTGAAGAAATTCGCCGACAAGTACGACCTGCCGTTCACGCTGCTCTCAGACGAGGGCCACAAGTTGGCCGACGCCTACGGCGTGTGGGCCGAGAAGTCGATGTACGGGCGCAAGTACTGGGGCAACCAGCGCGCCACGTTCATCATCGACGGCGACGGCAAGATCGCACACGTGTTCCCCAAGGTGTCGCCGAAGACGCACGACGACGTGGTGCTCGAGGCGCTGGCCGCCTAGACCACGAGCCGCTTGGTCGCGAGAAAGCCCGAGTGCCCGCGGCCGAAGTGCACGGCACTCCCATACGCCGATAGCCGGCGCGCCTCGAAGCCCACCACCTCCAGCGCGTCCAGTACCGCCTGCACCTCGTAGAGCCTCAGGTTGTGCAGCTCGTCGCTGCGGCGGTAGCCGCCGTTCACCTCGCGGAACACCGTGATCCGCCGCGTGAGCGTTCGCGCCACCACGTTCTCGGCTGCCTCGAGGCACAGCGTCCAGTCCGGGCCCTCGCTCCACTCGCGCCGCGGGCCGCTGCGCTCGCGGCCAGGCTCGGCGATGTCGAACAGGAACAGCCCGCCGGGCTCGAGCGCCTCGTAGACGCGTGCGAAGATCACGCCGAGTGCCTCGTCGCCGGCGCGCTCGTCGAACGCGTAGTTGAAGCACTCGCCGATGGCCGCCACCGCGACGCATGAGGGCAGCTCGGCGTCGAGCAGCGAGGCGTTCACCAAGCGCGCCTCAGGGGCACGGCCCCGCGCGATCTCCACGAGGTCGGGCGACACCTCGACGCCGAGCACGTCATAGCCGCGCTCGCACAGGAGCTGTGCGGTGATCCCGCTGCCGCAGCCCAGCTCCACCACCAGGCCGGAGTCGAAGCCCTGGCGGCCGAGCAGCCGCAGCAGCGTCTCGCCGCCGGCGCTCGCCAGGTGCCCGAAGGCCTGGTCGTGCACGTAGGCGAGGTCGCGCCCGTAGAAGAGCTCGGCGTTCATCCCGCGGGAATCGTTACAGGCGCGTGAACTCGTATCGCCGCCCGAGCGGCTCGAAGCCGAGCTTGGCGTAGAGCTCCTTGGGCCAATCCTCGTCGTCGGCGACGAGAAAAGTGATCTTGTTGCCGGACTCGAGCGACGCCCGTGTGGCAGCCGACACGGCGGCCCGGGCATAGCCGCGCTGCCGGTACGCGCCGGCGGTGACCACGTCGTCGATCTGACCGATGCCGTTCTCCTCGTACAGCGCGCACCAGGAGACGAGCTCGCCGTCCGCCTCCACCGCAAACGCGCGCGCGGGCACCACGCTCGCGATCAGCTCGAGCGACGCCGCCACTTGCGATGCCGCGCCCGTGCCGAGGTCGTTCTCGAAGGCGCGTGTCCGGGGCACGCGAAGGTCCGCCGGCGCCACCTCGCGAACTTCGTGCAGGGGCGGATCGGGCGCCGAACCGCGCTGCGCCATCACCAGGTGCCGCGCCCGCCGCCAGGTCAGCTCGGCGAAACCGGGCGACAGCCGCTGGCCCGCCGCCTCGTCTGGCACGACCAGCTTGCGGTGCGACAGGCCGGCGGGGCGCTGCACGCGATCTGCCTCCACCGCGAGCTCGTGCGGCGACACCGAGTCGAACCCCCGCTCGAGCCGCAGCAGGTTCTGGTCGTGCACTCTCGGCATGTCCAGCCGGAACAGCGCGCTTCCCCACTCGAACGGAACGATTCGCTCGGAGCAGCGGTCCTGAATCGCCACCTCGAACGCCCACGTTTGATCCAGCTCGTCCACCCCGCGCAATCTAACTCGCGCCATTCCACGTTTACGTTCGCTGCGAATCCGGAGAAACACCTAAGGCTGGGAGGCACTTGATGGTTTTCCTGATCTTCGTGTTCGCTATCGGCATCGGCTTCGTCGCGCTGGCGCTCGTAAGACTGTCGGGATCCGGCGGCGATTCCGACGATGGCGGCGGTGGTGGCGACGACGGCCCGCCCCGCGGCCACCGCGGTCCGCGGCCCAAGCCGCGCGGCCCCGAGCCCACCTGGTGGCCGGAGTTCGAGCAGGAGTTCCGCGCCTACGTCCGCACCCAGGGCCCGCGCACCCCGGTCGGCGGCGCCTAGTATCGGCGCTGGTGGCCGATCCCTTCCACGGACAGGGCGAGGTAGAGCAGGCACTCGAGCTCGCGGCGGCCCTCGCCCGCGATTACGTCACAGGTATCGCCGATGACCCGGTGCAGCCTCCCGGCAGCGAGGAACGCGTGATGGCGCTCGGCGGCGAGCTTCCGGAGAGGGGAGAGGGCGCGCTCACGCCGCTTCGCGAGCTCGCGGGAATGGGCGCGGACCTGGCCACACGCTCGAGCGGGCCACGCTTCTTCCACTTCGTGGTCGGCGGCACCACGCCGGCGGCGCTGGCGGCCGACTGGCTCACATCCGCGCTCGACCAGAACTCGGGGCTGTGGGCGTCGTCGCCGCTCGGATCGCGGCTCGAGGCGATCGCCGTCGAGTGGCTGCGCGACCTGTTCGAGCTGCCTCCGGAGCTGAGCGGCGCGCTCGTCACAGGCGGGACCATGGCCAACTTCACCTGCCTGGCAGGCGCGCGGAGCTGGTGGGCGGAGCGCCACGGCATCGACCTCGACGAGGACGGCTTCGCCGGCGCGCCGGGGATCCCGGTGTTCACCACCGACCACATCCACCAGAGCGCGACCAAGTCGCTGGGCCTCCTGGGTGCCGGCCGCTCGGCGATCAGGCGCTGCGCTGATCTCGATGAGCTCGAAGCCGGACTCGAGGAGCTGGGCGGCGCCCCCGCCATCCTCGTGGCCACCGCGGGCGAGCCCAATGCCGCGGCGTTCGACCCGATAGCGGGAATGGCGGACCTCGCGCAGCGCTACAACTCGTGGCTGCACGTGGACGGCGCTTTCGGGCTCTTCGCCCGGCTCTCCCCGCGCACGGGGCACCTCACCGACGGCATCGAGCGCGCGCACTCCGTCTCCGCGGACGGACACAAGTGGCTCAACGTGCCGCACGACTGCGGCTTCGCGTTCGTGCGCGACCGCCGCTATCTGCTCAAGGCGTTCACCGAGGCGGCCGCCTATCTCCCGGCCGACGAGGAAGCACGGCCGTCGGTGGCCTACATCAGCGCCGAGGGATCCCGGCGCGCCCGCGCCTTCGCCGTCTGGGCCACGCTGAAGGCCTACGGCCGCGACGGCTATCGCCGGATGGTGGAGCGGCACCTCGACATCGCGCAGCACCTGGCGGACCGCGTGGACGAGGAGCCCGAGCTCGAGCGGCTCGCGGATGTGACGCTCAACGTGGTCACGTTCCGCGTGCGGCCCGACGGCGTGCCCGAAACAGAGCTCGACGAGCTCAATTCACAGCTCGGCGCGGAGCTGCTCCGCGACGGCCGAGTGTTCGCCGGCACCACGCGCTACGAGGGCGTGATCGCGTTCCGGCCCGCGATCGTGAACTGGCGCACGCAGGACGCGGACGTGGACCTTCTGGTGGACGTGCTGCTCGAGCTCGGGGCGGCTAGGTCCCGAAGCCCTCGCGCGCCTCGCGCACGAGCGTGACGGCCTCGGGGAAGATGCGCGACATCGCGCTGCGCAGCTCGTTGACCTGCTCCTCGCTGTTGCCCTGAAGGTTGAGCCGGTTGATCCCGGCCACCGTCATGTCAACGGCGAGCTTGATCGCGTTGTCCGCCCAAGTCATCCGCTGGCCGGCCTGCATCTGCTCGGCCAGCTCCGCCATGCGCCTGCGCAGCTCCTCGGGGTCGCCGAAGATTCCGAACGGGTCTTCTGAGGACATGCCCCGATTCTAGGCGGCTCTAGGAGGCGTAGTGCCGCGGCTTCTTCGCGCTGTGCGAAGTGGCGCGGCCGTGCATCGATATCCGCACGTGGCGCCTGACGGTCTGGCCGCGCCGGCCGGTGGTGGAGAAGACCGTGAGCACGATCTGGTGGCGCCCGCCGTGGAAGCTCTTCGGCAGCCGCAGCTTGAGCCGGTTGAGGCCGTGCTGGAGCGTGAAGCTCCCGCGCACGTACTGCGACCTGAGCAACACCTGCAGCAGCCCGCGGCCGCTCGAGCGGACGTTGAAGCGGAGGAACGGCCGGTTGCGCGCCACGTGCGCCAGCTTGGGGAAGGACGCGCGGATGTGGGGGGCGGCGGCGCCGCGCAGCTTGACCGGGGTGAGGGTCATGGTGGCTCGGACCACGAACTGCCTGCCGTCGTCGGCGCTCGTCGTGGCGGAGTTGGGGACGCCGAGAGCCGCCTGCATTCCGAGGCAGCTGGTCCAGGGCACGCTGTACGACGCCGTGTTGCCGCCTGCGGCGAGCGGGT
>Ga0207661_10001995_pt1 | contig 14046 bp, 10 predicted proteins | sample KBSC713LmetaG_FD_184337 | JGI IMG/M metagenome (GOLD analysis project Ga0207661, IMG submission 184337) | Corn rhizosphere microbial communities from Kellogg Biological Station, Michigan, USA - KBS C7.1-3L metaG (SPAdes) (version 2) | ecosystem: Host-associated > Plants > Roots > Rhizosphere ... | reverse complement strand
GGCGCGCTGGGCGCGGATGCCATCGAGGTCGACGCGGACGACGTCTTGCAAATGGATGGCCGGCCGGAGCTCCGGCGCCTCGACGCTGAAATCCGCCTCGTGGACGTCGAGGCCGGCCACGTGCCGGGCGAAGAGCGCGTAGGACGGCATCCGGCCGAACATGTCCGGTTCGGGGTAATCCTTCTCTTTTTCCTCGGGGACGAGCGCCGCGTCCTCCCTGGTGCCGCCACCGGCGTAATGAATGCGGATATTGCTCAAGCGCAGGTCCTCGATCGGATAGCCGGGAATGCCGCTGATCAGGATGCCGTGCGCGTTGCTGACGCCGGAGGCGACGACGTTGCTGACGGAAATCCGGCGGACCACGCCGGGGGGCGGCGCCCCGGGCGTCCGCGCCCGGTTGCCGCGCCGGACGAAGATGGGCGCGCCGGCGATGTCGCGCATGGTGATGTTGTCGACGGTCACGTCTTCGATGGGGCCGCCGTCGACGCTCTCGATGGCCAGCCCGCGGCAGTAGTCGAACACCGAGTTGGTGATGGTGATGTTCCTGAACCCGCCGCTGCTCTCGGTGCCGAACTTGATCCGGCCGGTCGGTCCGCGATCGCGCGCGCCGCCGTACTTCACGGTCCGCTTGTAGGTGCCGTCGAGGTAGGTGCCCTCGTCGTAGCCGCTGACCTGACAATTGGTGATCGTGACGTTCTCCGTGGCACGCGCCACGCCGAGGCCGTAACTGCTCTTCAGGCAGATGCCGTCGTCGAACGGCGAGTTCACGGTCATGTTCGACAGCCGGACGTTGCGGCACGCGTCGACGTCGATGCCGTCGCGGTTGGTGTCCATCTTCACGTTGTCGACCGTCAGGTTGTCGACGCCGGTGGCGAGGATGGCGAAGTGGCCGCCGTGGCGGATGGTGATGTCGCGGATGGTGACGTTGCGGCTGTTCTTCAGCGCGATGGCCTTGTTGCCGGTGCCGGCGGGGGAGTTCGCGTTCGCCGATCGATTGAGCGCCTTGCCGTAGAGCGTGCCCGTTCCGTAGATCGCCACGTCGTCCAGGTTCTCGCCCCAGATCAGGCTGTTGTGCCAGTGGCTGTGGCCGAAGTCCTGGTACTTGTCCCACTCGTTCGGTTCCGGCGCGTCGCACGGCGCCGTCTCCGGCGCTTCGGCGACGATCGTGGCGGCATGATCGACGAACAGCGCGACGTGGCTTTCGAGATGGATGCCGCAGGCGACGTAGGTGCCGGCGTGGAAGACGACCGTGCCGCCGCCGGCCGCCGTGGCCGCCGCGATCGCCTTGTTGATCGCCTCGGTCGCGTTGGTGCGGCCATCCGCCTTCGCGCCGTAGTTGTCCACGGGGAACCGCGCCGACTGCGCGCGGATGTTCACGATCCCGCAGAGGACGATGACGGCGACGAGATGGCTTTTACGCATGCGGCTCCTTTCGCTGTCGCAGGTCCGTCCACACCGGACCGGACGGGTAGCGATACGCTTGGCGCGTCTCGGGCTTGATCGTGCTGCTGTAACCGGCAGTGGTGGGGGCGATGTAGCGGCCCCGCCGCACCACGACGGGATCGACGAAGTGCTCGTGCAGGTGATCGACGAACTCCGTGACGCGATCGTCCATGCGGCCCGACACGGATACGAAGTCCCACATCGACAGGTGCTGGACCAGCTCGCACAGGCCGACGCCCCCGGCGTGCGGACACACGGGGATGCCGAACTTGGCGGCCATCAGGATCACCGCCAGGTTCTCGTTGACGCCGCCCAGCCGGCAGCTGTCGATCTGGCAGTAGGAGATCGCCTGGGCCTGGAGCAGCTGCTTGAAGAGGACGCGGTTGGCGCAGTGCTCACCGGTGGCGACGCCGACGGGCGCGACCGCCCTGGCGATCGTCGCGTGGCCGAGCACGTCGTCGGGGCTCGTCGGCTCCTCGATCCACGTCAGGTCGAAGCGCCGCAGCGCGTCGACGCGGGCGATCGCCTCGCCGACGTCCCAGCGCTGATTGGCGTCGATCATCAGCTTGTTCGCCGGCCCGATCGCCTCGCGCACGAGGCCGACACGGCGCGCGTCGTCAGCCGGATCCGCCCCGACCTTGACCTTGAAGTGCGTGAAGCCGTCGGCGAGCGCTTCGCGGCACAGCCGGCGCACCTTCTCGTCGGAGTAGCCCATCCACCCGGCCGACGTCGTGTAGGCGGGGTAGCCGTCGCGCCGGAGCACGCGCTCGCGTTCCGCCTTGCCGGCGTGCTGCCGCTCGAGGATGTCGATCGCCTCGTCCGGCGTGAGCGCGTCGGTGATGTAGTGAAAATCGATCGCCGACACGATCTGCCGCGGCGACATGTCGGCGAGCAGCTTCCACACGGGCTTGTCCGCCTGCTTCGCGTGCAGGTCCCACATGGCGTTGACGACGGCGGCCATCGAGATGTGGATGACGCCTTTCTCGGGGCCGAGCCAGCGCAGCTGCGAGTCGCCGGCCAGCAGGCGCCAGAACGCCGCCGAGTCCGCGAACACCGCGTCGACGTCCTGGCCGACGACGAGCGGCATGAAGCCGCGAATCGCCTCGGCGCAGATGTCGTTGCCGCGCCCGATGGTGAAGGTGAAGCCGTGCCCTTCAGCGCCGGTGTCGGTCTTGAGAATGACGTAGGCCGCCGAATAGTCGGGATCCGTGTGCACGGCGTCGGTGCCGTCGGCGGTCAACGACGTGGGAAACCGCAGGTCGAGAACTTCGTAGCCCGTGATCCGCATCGATCTCCTGTCGCGCAGGCCTTGACGCCTGCCTCATCTTCCCTTTGCCGAACGGACGCGATCGAGCGCCACGGCGACGACGATGATGACGCCGGTGACGATCTGCTGGACCCAGTTGGCGAGGCCTTTCTGGGCGCAGCCAATCTGGATGATGGTCATGATCGCCGCCCCCATCATCGTGCCGGCGACCGAGCCGCGGCCGCCCGTCAGGCTGCCGCCGCCGATGATCACCGCGGCGATGACGTCGAGCTCGGCGCCGATGCCGACGGTCGGATCGCCGACCGAGAGCTTGGCGAACTGCAGCAGGCCGGCCAGGCCGGTCAGCACGCCCGACAACGTGTAGACGGCGATTTTGGTCGGTCCAATGGCGACGCCGCACAGCCGCGCCATCCGCTCGTTCGAGCCGATGGCGAACAGGTGGCGTCCGAACCGCGTGTAGCGCAGCACCGCCGCGATCACCAGGGCCGCGCCGATGACCATCCAGATCCCGGTCGGCACCAGCAACGGGCCGCGGTCCGTCCGCAGCAGATCGTTCAGCCACGTGAACGGCGCTTCAACCCGCCGCTCTTCGGCCATCCCTTTCGCGGCGCCCCGAATGATCAGCATGGTGCCGAGCGTGACGATGAACGGCACGACGCTGAGCCGCGTGATCAGGATGCCGTTGACCAGGCCGCACACCGCCGCCGCGCCGATTCCCATCAGTGCCGCCATCGGCGGGCTCATCCCCGTCTTCAGCGCCAGCGCGATGACCACGGTGGTCAAGGCGATGATCGAGCCCACCGACAAATCGATGCCGCCGGCCGCGATGACCACCGTCATGCCGATGGCCGAGACGCAGACGATCGAGGCCTGCCGTGCCATCAGCTCGAGGTTGCCCGGTTCGTAGAATTGGCGGCCGACGAGCATGCCGAACAGCAGCGCGACGGCGACGAGGCCGATGAGCGTGCCGGCGCGATCGACGACAGAGCGCCGCGTCATCCGCGTCCCGGTGCTCCGGTGGCTTCGAGCACCAGCTCGTGTTCCGTCAGGCCCGCGGCGGGTCGCGGCGGCTGCAGGCGGCCGCGCTGCATGACGGCGATGCGGTCGCAGAGGCCGAGCAGTTCCGGCATGTAGCTGCTGACGATGAGGACGGCCTTGGCCGGACGATCCGCCGTGCCCCTCGCCAGCTGCTCGATGAGGCGGTAGATCTGCGCCTTGCTCGAGACGTCGATGCCGCGCGTCGGCTCGTCGAGCAGCAGCACGTCGACGTCGTGGTGGAGCAGACGCGCCAGCGCGATCTTCTGCTGGTTCCCGCCCGACAGCTCGGCGGCCGGCTGGTCGGGATCGCTGCACTTGATGCCGAGGCGCTCGATCCACGTGGCGGCGGCGCGGTGCTGCCGTGACGGCGACACCACTCCCGCGGGGCCGAAGGGCTCGAGCCGGGTCATCGTCAGGTTGTCGGCGACGCCGAGGCCAAGCGCCAGCCCTTCGTCCTTCCGATCCTCGGAGACGAGGCCCATGCCGGCGCGCCAGTGGTCGCGCGGGCCGCCCGCGTGACCGACCGTGCCAATACGGACGCGCCCGCTGTGCACAGGTGCGAGACCGAACAGGGCGCGCAGGAAGCGCGTGCGGCCCGAGCCGACGAGACCGGCAATGCCGAGCACTTCGCCGCGGCGCAGCGTGAAGCTGGCGGCGCCGGGCTCGAAGGCCTCGACGTGCAGCACTTCGTCGCCGGGCTGGCGCTCGCTGCGGGCGAACAGCTCCGCCGGCGCCGCGCCGACCATCATCGTCACGATCGCGTCGCTGGTCGTCTCGGCGGTGCTGCCGCCTCCGGCGTTGCGTCCGTCACGCAGGACCACCACTCGATCGGTGATCGCCTTCACTTCTTCCAGGAAGTGGGAGATGTAGACGACGGCCTGTCCCTGGGCCTTGAGCCGGCGCAGCAGATCGAACAGCCGCTCGACGTCGGCGCGCCCGAGGCTGCTCGTCGGCTCGTCGAGCACCAGCACGCGGCATCCGATCGCCAGCGCGCGCGCGATCTCGACCAGCTGCTGCTGCGCGACCGAGAGCTCGCCGGCGATCGCGTCCGGCGAAATGTCGTCGTGGCCGAGCTGGGCGAGGGCCGCCGCAGCCTGCGTCCGCATCGCCGTCCAGTCGACGAGCAGCGACATCGAGCCCTTGCGCGTCGGCTCGGCGCCGAGCAGCACGTTCTCCATGACCGTGAGGTCCGGCGCGAGCGACAGCTCCTGGTAGATCATCGCCACGCCGGCGCGGCGCGCCTCGATCGGGCTGCGCGGCGCGTAAGGGCGGCCGTCGATCCGCATCTCGCCGGCGTCGGGCTGCAGCGCCCCCGAAAGGATCGCCATCAGCGTGCTCTTGCCGGCGCCGTTCTGCCCGACGAGGCCGCAGATCTCCCCGGCGCCGACCTCGAGGTCGACCCCGTCCAGCGCCTGCGTGGCGCCGAACGCCTTCCGGACGCCGCGCATGAAGAAGTTCACTTCGCCAGGACCGGCTCCACGAGCGGTTTCATCTCGGGCGTGTCCATGTTGTCCTTCGTCGCCACGTGCACGCCGGTGTCGATCCGCTTCTCGACTTTCTCCCCTTTGAGGTGCGACACCATGGTCTGCACCGCGACGTAGCCCATGTGCACCGGGTCCTGGACGACGAGTCCGTCGATGGCGCCGTCGCGCAGTCCCTTGACCAGGTTGGGCGACGCGTCGAAGCCGACGAACTTCACTTTCCCCGCCCAGCCGTTGTCCTGCAGCACGCGCAGCATGGCGAACGACACCGATTCGTTCGGCGTGAAGATGCCGTCGATGCCGAGCGATCCGTCGGGCTTCTTGTAGGTGCTCAGCAGCGACTCCGCCTTCTTGTAGGCCCCCTCGACGTCGGCGCCGCCGTACTGGTTCGAGCTGACGACCTCGATGCCGGGATTGGCTTTCATCGCCTCGAGAAACCCGTCCTCGCGCTTGCCGGTGCTGTCGTGGCCCTCGGCGTAGCGCAGCAGGATCACCTTGCCCTTGCCGCCGAGCGACTGCGCCAGGCGCTCGCCGCCCATCCGTCCGCCTTTCAGGTTGTCGGTCGCCACGAAGCTGACGTAGTCATCCCCCTTCAACCCGGAGTCGAAGATGACGACCGGGATCTTCTTCTGCTGCGCTTCCTGTACCGGCTGGACGAGGGCCGATTCATCGGATGGCGCCAGGCAGATGCCCGACACGCCGCGGCCGACCGCGTTCTCCACCTCCGACACCTGGGCGTCGCGATCGTCTTCACGCATCGGCCCGCGCCAGATGATCTCGACGCCGAGGTCCTTGCCGGCCTTCTCGGCGCCGGCGCGGACGCTTTGCCAGAACACGTGCGTCGTCCCCTTGGGGATGACTTCGATTGTCAGCGCCCCCGGCGCCGCGGAAGGCTGTCCTTTGCCGCACGCGGCCAGCGCCGCCAACATCAGCACTGCGAAAGCTCGTTTCATCGTTCCCCCGTGAGATACACCTCGTGCGCCGTTCCGCCGAGGATACGCGCCTGCTCGTCAGCCGAGTATTCCGCGATCGCCTCGCGGACCAGTGCCAGCACCTGCGCGTAACTCGCCGCGACGGTGCACACCGGCCAGTCCGACCCGACCATCAGGCGCACCGGGCCGAACGCCTCGAGCGCCGTGTCGAGATAGGGCCGCAGCTGGGCCGCCGTCCACCCCCGCCACTCGGCTTCCGTGACCAGCCCCGACAGTTTGCACCAGACGTGCGGCAGCGCGGCGAGCGCCCGCAGATCGCGGCGCCACTCGTCGAACGCGCCGCCGCGGACGTCGGGCTTGCCCAGATGGTCGAGGACGAATCGCTGTTGCGGGAACGCCGCCGCCAGCCGTGTCGCTTCCGGCAGCTGGCGCGCGTAGATCAGGATGTCGTAGGCAAGCCCGTAGCGCTCGAGCGCCGCGATGCCGTGCCGGAACGCCGGCCGATCCAGGAACCCGTCGGGCTCCGCCTGCACCACGTGACGGATGCCGACGACACACGGCTCCTGGCCGACGCGCTCGAGATGCCGCTCGACGTCCTCCGCCTGCAGATCGATCCAGCCGACGACCCCCTTGATGAAAGGATGCTCGTCGGCGAGCTCGATCAGCCATTCGGTCTCGTCCTCGTCCGGGATCGCCTGGACGGCGATCGTGCCGTCCACGCCGGCGGCGCGCATGATCGGGATCAGATCGGCCGGCAGGTAGTCGCGCCGCAGCAGCATCATCGACTCGTCGATCCAGCGGTAGCGCGCCGCATCGTACTTCCAGAAGTGCTGGTGACTGTCGATCATCATCGGCGTGGAATGGGCGTGGCGCCGCGCGCGCTCGATTCGTAGCACGCCTCGACCACGGCCATGGTCTTGACGGCGTCCTCGACCGGCGAGACGAGCGCGGGGTCCTCGCCGGCGACGAACCGCTGCAGGTTGGACATCGGGCCCTCGAAGGCTTCGGTGAACCACGAGCCGCGCAGCGGCACGTCCTGCCATTGCCGGTCCGTCGACACCTGCATCGTGTCGGGCGGACCCGACGGGTAGTCGAGGTTCACGCCCCACGTCACGCGCGCGAGCCCGGTCGCTCCCTCGACGATGATCTGGGACGCCTTGTGCGTCCGGTCGGCCTTGTGCGTGTGATTGAGCACGAGCGAGCAGCGCAGCGCGCCGCCGTAGTCGAGGACGATGGTGCTCCGCGTGTCGCTCAGCTGCGGCGTCGACGGGTGGCCGACGGCCTTGCAGTAGACGCCGCGCGGCTCGCCGGCCAGCCAGCGGATGGCGTCGAGGTAATGGATCGAGTGATAGACGATCTCGACACGCGGCGCGCCGACCATGAAGGTCCAGTTCTGCCACGGCTGCTCGATGACCACGCGCACGTCGACGTCGACCAGCTGCCCGAGATCGCCGCCGGCGATCAGATCGTGCAGCGCCAGCATGGCGGGCGCGAAGCGCAGCTGGAAATTGATGGCCGCGACCAGCCGGCGCGCGCGGCAGCGGTCCAGGATGCGGTCCGCCTCGGCGAGATCCGCGCCCATCGGCTTCTGGATGAGGACGGCGGAGCCCTGCGGCAGGCGCTCGAGGATGCCGACGACTTGATCGCCCGGGACCGCGACGTCGAACACCGCGCCCGGCACGGCGGCCGCGGCCTCGAGCGACGCGAACACGGCGCTCGACGGAGACGCCGCCGCGGTCGCGCGTGCCTGCGCGGCATCGATGTCGTAGAACCCGGCGACCGGCAGGCCCACCCGCGCGTAGGCGGGCAGGTGCGACGTGCGGACGATTGCGCCGGCGCCGATGACGACGATGGGACGGGGGTGGCCGGGGCGCGGCCAGGCCTGGGTCAGCTGGCGCATCGGGTCAGCAATCAGTTCGGTGTGGCGGGTGCGCGGTACTCGAACACCGGCTCCATCGCCGTCCACCACTCGCCGGGGCCGGCACCAGGCGCCGGCTGCTGCAGCGACATCATCAGGTGCTCCCATTCCGCGACGCGCGGATGCGACGCGATCCGGGTCTCGAAGGCGCGCCGCAGATCGGCGCCGTCCTCGAGCTCGGCGATCATCACCAGCCGCCGGCCGAGCAGGTAGATCTGCATGTCGATCACGCCGGAGGCGCGCAGGCTCTCCAGCACCTCCGGCCACACACGTCGATGGTGCTGCCGATAGGTCTCGACGACCGCATCGTCCTTGAGATCGATGGCCAGCACCTGTCGGATCATCGCGTTACCCCGGATACGCGGTCACGGCCTGGCGCTGCCGCCCGAGTCCGTCGATACCGAGCTCGACGACGTCGCCGGCCTTCAGATACACCGGCTCCGGCTTGATGCCGAGGCCGACGCCCGCCGGCGTGCCGGTGCTGATGACGTCGCCGGGCACGAGCGTCATGAACTGGCTGCAGTAGCTGACCAGCTGGCGCACGTTGAACACCATGTTGGCGGTCGTGCTCTTCTGGCGCGACACGCCGTTGACGGTCAGCCACATGCCGAGGCCCTGCGGGTCGCGCACCTCGTCGGCGGTCGCGATGAAGGGGCCGATGGGCGCGAAGGTATCGCAGCTCTTGCCCTTGACCCACTGGCCGCCGCGTTCGAGCTGGAACGCGCGCTCCGAGTAGTCGTTGTGCAGCACGTAGCCCGCCACGTGCTCGAGCGCCGTCGCTTCGTCCACGTAGGACGCCTTGCGGCCGATGACCACGGCCAGCTCGACTTCCCAGTCCGTCTTTGTCGCCCCCTTGGGGATGACGAGGTCGTCGTCCGGGCCGACGACGGCCGACGTCGCCTTGAAGAACATGACCGGCTCTTTCGGCAGGTCCATCTTGCTCTCGGCGGCGTGGTCCTTGAAGTTGAGGCCGATGCAGATGATCTTGCTCGGGCGCGCCAGCGAGGCGCCGACGCGCGCGCCGGCGGCGATGCGCGGCGCCGCAGCGCCCTTGGCGGCGATCCACGCGGCGAGGCCGCGCAGGCCGTCGCCGGCGAAAAAGGCTTCGTCGAAGTCGCGGACGAAGCCGGAGACGTCGATGCGGGTGTTGTCGTCGAGCAGCACGGCCGGTTTCTCGGCGCCGGGCGCTCCATAGCGGGCGAGCTTCATACGGCGGTCACGCCTCCGTCGATCGGATAGGCGACGCCGGTGATGAACGACGCTTCATCCGAGCACAGGTAAAGAGCCAATTGAGCGATTTCCTCCGGGCGCCCCATGCGCCCGATCGGTTGATATTCCGACAGGACCTTCATCATCTCCTGTTCGCGGCCAGGATAGTTCTTCGCCAGGTAGCCGTCGACGAACGGGGTGTGGACGCGGCCGGGGCAGATGCAGTTGCAGCGGATGCCGCGCTTGACGTAATCGGCGGCGATCGAGCGGGTCATCGTCAGCACCGCCCCCTTGGTCATGGAGTAGGCGAAGCGATCGACGATGCCGACGAGGGCCGCGATCGAGCACATGTTGAGAATCACGCCGCCCCCCTGGCGCAGCATGAGGGGGACGATCGCGCGCGAGCAGAGATAGACGCCGAGCACGTTGACGCGGAAGAGCCGCTCCATGTCTTCCGGCGTCGTGGTCTCGACGGTGCCGATGTGGGCGATGCCGGCGTTGTTGACGAGGACGTCGATTCGCTGATGCGCCGCGGAGAGCGCGGCGACGAGGGCGTCGACGTCGGCCGGACCGGAGACGTCGCACCGGTGCGCCGAGGCGGCGTGTCCGGCGCCGGCCAGCTCGCCGGCGACCTGGCGGGCGGAGTCCTCGTCGCGATCGACGACCGCGACGTGCGCGCCGCGGGCGGCGAAGACCCGCGCGATGGCCGCCCCGATGCCCGAGCCCGCCCCGGTCACCACGGCCACCTTTCCCTGAAGATCGAACATTACCGAGACCCGGAATATTTCATGAGTGCCCCTGCCAAGTCAAAGCATTCCTGTTTACTTTAACGTTAAAGTGTGGTGTCCTGTGCGCCGTCCATAAGGGGGGATCATGACACGTCTGACGGTCATGACGTTCGCGCTTCTCTGTGGCGCAGCGTCCGTCGCTTCGGCGCAGGATTTTCGCGGCGGGATCACGGGGCGGATCACGGACGCCTCGGGCGGGCGGCTGCCGGGCGTGGCCGTCACCGCCACCAACGGCGCGACCAACGTCGCGTCGACCACCACCACCAACGGCGACGGCGACTACGCCATCCTGTTCCTCAACCCCGGAACGTATGCGGTCACCGCCGAACTGTCCGGCTTCAAGAAGGTGGTGCGGCGCAACCTCGAGGTGCGCATCGGCGAGAAGCTCGGCGTGGACCTCACGCTCGAGGTCGGCGCCGTCACCGAAGCGGTGACGGTCACGGCGGAATCGCCGGTGCTGACGACCACCTCGGGCTCGACCGGCCAGACGGTCGGCGAAAAGATGATCTCGATGATTCCGCTGTCGGACGGCAATCCGTTCGCGCTGGCGCGGCTCGCTCCGGGCATCACCTACAACGGCGACCTGAAGTTCTCGCGCCCGTTCGACAACGCCGGCACCTCCGGCATCGTCACCGGCGGCGCCCAGGGCGGCAACGAGTTCTCGCTCGACGGCTCGCCGAACATGGCCAACGGCCGCCGCGTGGCCTTCGTGCCGCCGGCGGGCGCGGTGCAGGAGTTCAAGGTCGAGACCGCGAGCTTCGACGCCGCCAGCGGGCATACGGCGGGCGCGACGGTCAACGTGACGCTGAAGAGCGGGACCAACACGCTGAACGGCTCCGGCTATACCTACTACCGATCCGACAAGCTGGCGGAGAAGGACTTCTTCGTCAAGAAGGCCAACGCCGCCAAGCCGGGACTGACCTACAAGCGGCCCGGTTTCACGATCGGCGGGCCGGTCGTGCACGACAAGACGTTCTTCTTCGCCGCCGTCGAGTGGCTCTACGACACCTTCCCCGAGCCGCTCTATCAAACGGTGCCCACCGAGGCGATGCGCAACGGCGACTTCTCGGCGCTGCTCGGACAGGGCATCCAGATCTACAACCCGCTCAGCGGGCAGGTCTCGACCGGAACGACGGTGGTGCGGCAGCCGTTCCCGGGCAACATCATCCCCGCGGGCCAGATCAGCCCAATCGCCCAGAAGGTCCTCAGCTACTACCCGAAGCCGAACCAGCCGGCGGACGCGACGGGGCAGAACAACTTCTTCTACGAGAACCCCCGCACCGATCGCTTCAACTCCGAGTCGCTGCGCGTCGATCACACGCTGACCGCGAAGCAGCGGCTGATGGGACGCTACACGCGCAACTGGCGGCGGGAGGCGCGCAACGCGATCTACGGCGAGGTCAACGGCATCGTCCCGACCGGCAACTACCTGTTCCGCAAGAACGACGGCGTCACCGTCGACCATACGTGGACGCAGAGCTCGACGTCCCTGTGGGAGTTCCGCGCCGGCTGGCAGCGGTTCCAGGAGCCCAACGTGCGGCAGCACGAAGGGCTCTTCGATCCGGCGTCGCTCGGGTTTGCCTCCTCGGTGGTCGCGCTGTGGCGCGGCGCGCAGTACTTCCCGAACTTCGACTTCGACACGATCAGCGACATCGGCGACAGCCTCGCCGCCGACACGACGCACTCGATCTACTCGTTCCAGCCGACGTGGACGAAGATCGCGGGCAATCATTCCGTCCGCGCCGGCTACGATCTGCGTAAATACCGCGAGTTCGGATCGAACAACGGCCGTCAGGCCGGCGACTACCTGATCCGCAACGCCAACGCGTTCACTCGCGCCGCCAGCAACTCCGCGTCGCAGCTGTGGCAGGACGTCGCCTCGTTCCTCACCGGCTTCCCGACCGCCGGCTCGATCGAGATCAACGCCACGCGGCTGAACGAGCAGTGGTTCAACGCCGCGTTCGTCCAGGACGACTGGAAGCTCACGAGCAGGCTGACGCTGAACCTCGGGCTGAGGTACGAGTACGAGTCGCCGGCGACGGAGGTGAGCAACGCCAACACGCGCGGCTTCGATCCCGCCGCGGCGCTGTCGATCACCAGCGCCGCCGAAGCGGCCTACGCCGCCAGGCCCGACGTGCTGCCCGCCTCGCAGTTCCACGTCCGCGGCGGCGTCGGGTTCGCCTCGGACGCGACGCCCGGGATCTGGAACGGCGACAAGAACAACGTCGAGCCGCGCGTTGGTTTCGCCTACGAGCTGACCGACAAGATGGTCGTCCGCGGCGGCTGGGGCCTCTACAGCTCGCCGTTCGTGTTCTCCAACGGCATCAACCAGATGGGCTTCTCCCAGTCGACGCCGTTCACCGCGACGCAGAACAACGGCCTGACGTTCCAGTCGACGCTGGCCAACCCGTATCCGTCCGGCGTGCTCCAGCCGGCGGGCAACACGCTCGGCCCCGATACGTTCCTCGGCCAGAGCCTGTCGACGTCGCCGTCGCGGGTGATTCCGCTCGACATCCAGGAGTCGATGCTGTCGCGCTACCTGGTGAACCTCCAGCGCGAGCTGCGCGGGCAGTGGCTGGTCGAAGTCGGCTACGCCGGCAGCCACGGCTACCACCTCACGACCAACGAGGAGCTCAACGCGGTTCCGGCGCAGTACCTGTCGTCCAGCCACGTCCGCGATCAGGCGACGATCGACTACCTCTCGACGCTGGTGCCCAATCCGCTCTCCGGCCTGGTACCGACCGGCTTCACCAGCGCCACGGTCGCGCGCTCGCAGCTCCTCCGGCCCTATCCCCAGTTCAACAACGTGCCGACCTACGGGTCCGACGGCACCAGCCAGTACGATTCGTTCCAGGCGCGGGCCGAGAAGCGCTACAGCCGCGGCTATTCGATCATCGGCACCTACACGTGGTCGCACTTCACCGACCGCGTCTTCCGCCTCAATGCGACCGACACCGGCTTCGAGAAGCGCCTGGCGCGCGACGACGTGCCGCACCGCGTGACGACGAGCATCGTCTACGAGCTGCCGTTCGGAAAAGGGAAGCCATGGGCGAGCAATGCCGCCGGCGTCGTCAACGGGCTGGTCGGCGGCTGGAGCGTGAACGCCTTCGGCCAGTTCCAGAGCGGACGCCCGCTCGATTTCGAGGGGCGCAACATCTACTTCAACGGCGATCTCAGCCAGCTGAAGGCGCATTACACGAACGACAGCGACGTCCCGGTCTTCGACGTCAGCGGCTTCTACTTCCACGACGCCGCGGTCCAGACCAACGGCGTGGACGATCCGGTCAAGCAGCGCGCCGACCAGCGCATCCGGCTGGTCAACAACCTGCGCTACTTCCCGTCGCGCGTGGACGGCATCCGCAGCCCGTTCCTGAAGCTGTGGGACATCTCGATCGTCAAGCAGGTGCCCCTCAACGGCCGCGTCCGCGCGCAGTTCAACGTCGAGTTCCTGAACGCGTTCAACACGGTCGTCTTCAACGACGCCAACACCGATCCGACCAACGCCAGCTTCGGCAAGGTGACGAGCCAGAACAACCTGCCGCGCGACATCCAGCTGGCGGCAAAGATCGTCTTCTGACGCGCGCGGGGGTTGGAGGTTGGGTTTTGGAGGTTGGACTCGGAAAGGCTCGTGGCATTTTGCAACGTGATCCAGAGCCGCTGCAAGCCTTCCGGAGACCAACCTTCAGAGCCCAACCTCCAACCTCCGCGACGACTCGTCTCAGCGAAGCGGCACGAGTCGATAGCGATAGCGAATCGGCTGATCCGGTGCGATGCGGTACGGCGGCATGGGCCACGCGTTGCGGCTCCAGCTGTCGATGCCGCCGGCGCCCATCTGCTTCCAATCGAGATTGAGATAGATCTCCTTGCGCTCGGGCAGCTGCCAGCTGTACGACGCCTGCTCGAGGTCCTCGTGCGTGGCGTGCATGGCGCCGACGCTGAGCGTGGGTTCGCCGATCGCCATCAGGCCCAC
>Ga0207661_10001992_pt1 | contig 14059 bp, 13 predicted proteins | sample KBSC713LmetaG_FD_184337 | JGI IMG/M metagenome (GOLD analysis project Ga0207661, IMG submission 184337) | Corn rhizosphere microbial communities from Kellogg Biological Station, Michigan, USA - KBS C7.1-3L metaG (SPAdes) (version 2) | ecosystem: Host-associated > Plants > Roots > Rhizosphere ... | reverse complement strand
ACCCTTTAAAAATGGTGGGCGCACAAGGGATCGAACCTTGGACCTCTCCCGTGTGAAGGGAACGCTCTCCCGCTGAGCTATGCGCCCGGGAATTATTTGCTTCATCCATGGCCAAAGATCGGGCCAAACTCTCGACGAAGCATCCCGCCAGAGCCCGCGATTTACGAAGCGCGGGCCACCAGTGTCAAGCTTTCAAGCCAGAAATAAGGTTCACGCCCCTTGCTGGCGGGCGCGAGAGGCGTGGGCCTGCAGGGCGCGGATGCGCTCGGCGAGCGTGCCGCCTTGCGGCGCGCCGGCGGGCGCGGTGACGTCATTGGCGGGCGTGGCGGCGCCGTTGGCGGCCTTGGCTGGCCTCGCGCCCGGCTGGTCCGCCGACAGGATCGCCTCGATCGCCGAATGCGGCCCCTCGAGCTGCATCGCGAGTTTTGCCACCTCGGCGGCGATGTCGTTGATGCGCTCGCGGAGCAGCGCATTCTCCATGCGCTCGGTCGCCCAATTGCTCTCGGCCTGCTGCTGGATCGCGTTGATGTCGCGCTGCAGCTTGGCGCGCTCGTCGCGCGTGACGCGAAGCTGCTCCTCGAGCGCGGTCTTCTCGGCCTTCAGCTTGTCCAGCGCTGGCCATTTGCCGCTATTGGTGAGGTCGATCTCGTTGCGCAGCTCCTTGAGCGTGCGCTCGGCGGCCTCATTGGCCTGGCGCAGGTGGTTGTTCTCGAAATCGCGCTCGGCGAGCAGCTTGCCTTGCGTCGCGAGGCGTCCCTCGAGATCGTTGACGCGGTTGCCGAGCATCTCGGCTTCCTTGACCTGGACGATCAGCTGGCGATCGAGGTCGGTGACGCGCTGGCTCAAATTTTCGACCCGGCTGCGTGCCTCGGAGAGATCGCGGGTCGCGACCTCGGACTCGCCGCGTTCATGGGTGAGCCGCGCCTGGGTCGTCGCAAATTCCTTCTCGGCAGCGCCGACCCGGTTCCTCAGCTCGCCGATCTGGGCGCGCACGGCGACCAGCTCGACCTGGCGGCTGTCGGCCACCATCGAACGGTCATTGAGCTCGCCTATGAGCTTGGCTAGCTCGTTCTGCTTGTCGGTCAGCGCCTGCTCGGCAACGCGCAGCGACTCGGTCTTGGCTGCGTGCTCTTCCTCGGTGGCGCGCAGCTGCTCCTTGACCGCCTTCTCGCGCGCCTCCAGCGAGAAGATCGTGGCGTTCTTCTCGCCGAGCTCGATCTTCATGCGGTTGATAGCGTCGGTCTTCTTGCCGAGATCGGCGAGCTGGCTGGTGGTGCGGTTCTTCAGCTGCTCGACGCTCATCTCGAGCCGCCGCGCCGACATCGCAAATTCCGCGCGCAGCTGGTCCTTGTCGGCCTGGATCTCCGCCATCGACAAAGGGGTCGCAGCCTCGAGCCGGCGCGTGGTCAGCCGCACGGCGCGATTATGCACCAGCGGCACGATCATCAGGCCGCACAACATCGAGACCAGAAAACCGATCGCCAGATACATGATCGGTTCGATCATGAAGCACTACTCCCGAAAACGATTTGTTCACCATGCCATGGGGGCAGGGTGAAACGCCAGAGCGTTGCCGCGTTAACGTGAATCCGTAAACGCCCGGGGACTCCGCCGCCCGCGCGCGCCGTCAGAACGGGTTCCAGGTCGCGCGTGGGGTGTATTTGAGATAGCCGATGTTGGCCCCAAGGCGGAGCCCGATGCCGGAGCGGATCGGCACCAGCACGATGTTGTTGGCGGTCAGCGCCGTCATGCCGAAACCGCCGATGATATAGGCAGACCCGTCGATGCCGATGAAGCGCTGATAGATCGCATTCGTGGCCGGCAGGTTGTAGACCAGCGTCATGGTGCGGGCGCCGTCCCCGCCCCAGTCGAAGCCCACCGATGGCCCCTGCCAGTAGACACGCAAATCTCCGGCGTTCTTGGTGTAGAGCGTGCCCTCGCCATAGCGCAGGCCCGCGACAAAGGCGCCCGAGCCTTCCTCGCCCAGCACATAGCCGTTTGGCAGGCCCCATTGGCTGACCGCGCGCTCGATGATCGAAGCGAGCCCGCGCGAGACGTTGCCGAAGAAACGGTGACCCGCGGAGACGAGCTCCTCCGGCCCGTAGAATTCCGGGCCCGGCTCGCGGCGTGGCGGCGGCAGATTGGCTTGCGGCGCCTGTTGATACTGCTGGCCGGGCGGCGGCGCATACTGCTGACCGGGTTGCGGCGCATACTGCTGGCTGGGTGGTGGCGGATATTGTTGTCCGGCTGGCGGCGGCGAATATTGCTGCGCGGGCGGCACCTGCTGGGCCGAACCGGGCACGATCCCGCACACCAGCGCGGCCAACGTCACCGCGACGAGCCGTGAAACGAAAGTCATGAAACTACCCCTGATATCGCCCATCTGACCGCCGCCCTTAACCTGATGCCAACAACCGAAGTCTTAGGCTCGCGTCCAGAGTCCCCACGATTCGAATGTTATCGGCAGCAACTATGACGGCACAGCGGCAAGAAAGATACGGCTTGGGCCGTCGAATCGTCTTTTTCGCGCTCGCAGCAGGGTTTTGCGTAGCCGCTGCCGGGACTGCCGTCCTGGCCTCGACCACCGAGCGGGTCGTGGTCAACCGTTTCAGCGGGCTCGCCATCGAGGGCTTCGATCCCGTGGCCTATTTCGTCCAGGAACAGCCGGTGGTCGGCCTGCCGGATTTCGAGGCAGCGGAGGCCGGCGCGGTCTGGCGCTTCCACAACGAAGGCAACCGCGCCTCCTTTGTGGCGCATCCGGAAATTTACGGGCCCCAGTTCGGCGGTTATGACCCGATCGACGTGGCGCGTGGCGTGACGCTCGCAGGCAATCCCCATTTCTTCGTGGTCTCGGGCCAGCGGCTCTACCTGTTTGGGCTGGAATCCAACCGCGATGCCTTCGCGGCCCATCCGGAGCTCTATCTGCCGGAGGCGAAACAGCGCTGGCCGCAACTCGAGCAGACGCTGGCGCAATAGCGCGCCGCCCGCATCGGCGGAACTTTTTGGCCGCCTGATTTCCGTCGCACAGCTGTTTGCAAATCAGCGCAACAGGTGGCAGTTCGCTGCGCCGCAGTGTATCTAGCCGCGAAAGCAATCGTGATTCGCCGCTTGCCGGCCGTCTTTGCGCGGTCGCCGATGGTTGGGAAAATCCTATGTCCGGAACGTCGTCACCAGGTCCCGCTCCCGATACCCTCGAACTTGCGGCGCTGTTGTGCTCGCGGGTCTGTCACGACCTCATCAGCCCGGTCGGCGCCATCGTCAACGGGCTCGAGGTGCTCGACGATGATCCGAAGCCGGAGGATCGCGATTTTGCTCTCGACCTGATTCGCAAGAGCGCCAAGACCGCTTCCGCCCGGCTGCAGTTCTGCCGATTAGCCTTCGGCGCCGCCGGATCGGCCGGTGCGCAGATCGACCTCGGCGATGCGCTCAATATGGCGAAGGGCCATATCGAGGACGGCAAGTGCACGATCGCCTGGAATCTGCCGCGGCTGCTGCTGCCGAAGAACCGCGTCAAGCTGCTCCTCAACATGCTCGTGATCGCGCAGCAGACCATTCCGCGCGGCGGCACGCTCACCGTCGATCCGATCGGCGAGGGCGAGACCATGAGCTTCAAGGTCACGGCCACCGGCCTCAATGCGCGGCTGCCGCAAAACATCGCCGATCTGCTCGGCAACAGCCAGGCCTCCGGCATCGATGCCCATGCGGTGCAGCCCTATTACACGCGGCTGCTTGCGGAAGCCTGCGGCCTGAAGGTCTCGCTCAAGACGGAAGGCGAAGCTGTGGTGGCGACCGCTTCGTAAACGCTTTCCTAACCGATACGGTTAATCAAAGGTTGAGAGACGGCCTCTGAACACCCGAGGCCGTCTTATCTCTTTGTTGAGCCCATTCATTTCCCGTTACTCAACCAAACTTAAACGGTTTGCAGAGAAGCTGGCCAGGCTTTGACAGGCGCGTCGACGTCGCGCGCCGCCATGGGTGTGGACGGTTTCATGGATGATCTGTTGCGGGAGTTCTTGACGGAGACCAGCGAGAGCCTGGACACCGTCGACAATCAATTGGTGAAGTTCGAGCAGGAGCCGAACAACGCCAAGATTTTGGACAACATCTTCCGCCTGGTTCACACCATCAAAGGCACTTGCGGATTTCTGGGGCTGCCGCGGCTGGAAGCCCTCGCGCATGCCGGCGAGACGTTGATGGGTAAATTCCGCGACGGCATGCCGGTCAAGGCCGAGGCTGTGACGCTGATCCTCTCCAGCCTGGACCGGATCAAGGAGATCCTGGCGGGACTGGAAGCGACCGAAGCCGAGCCGGAAGGCAATGACCACGACCTGATCAGCCGATTGGAGGAGATGGTCGAGCGCGGCATGGCGGCGATGGCGGAAGAAGCAAGCGCGCCTGCTGCGCCGCTCGAAGCGCCGCCGGCCGCACCCGCGCCCGCCGCGCCAAAGTTCAGCCAGGGTACACTGATCGAGCAGACGCTGGAGCGTCCCTTGCGTCCCGGCGAGGTCTCGCTCGATGAGCTCGAACGCGCCTTCCGCGAGACCGAGATCGAGGCGCTGCCGGTCCATGCCGCGCCGCCGGTCGCGCCCGCCGCACCTCAGGTCAAGGCAGAAGCCAAGCCCAATAATTCCAAGCCCAGGGATATGGCGAAGGACGCCAAGGTGAAGGACGGACGTCCCGCCGCGAAGCCTGCCGCCAACAAGGCTTCCGGTGACGCCGACATGCCCGAAGGCGACAAGGTCGCCAACCAGTCGATCCGGGTCAATGTCGATACCCTCGAGCACCTCATGACCATGGTCTCCGAGCTGGTGTTGACCCGCAACCAGCTGCTCGAGATCTCTCGCCGCAACGAGGACACCGAGTTCAAGGTGCCGCTGCAACGCCTCTCCAACGTCACCGCCGAGCTGCAGGAAGGCGTCATGAAGACGCGCATGCAGCCGATCGGCAATGCCTGGCAGAAACTGCCCCGCATTGTCCGCGACCTCTCCGGCGAGCTCGGCAAGCAGATCGAACTTGAGATGCACGGCGCCGACACCGAGCTCGACCGCCAGGTGCTCGACCTGATCAAGGACCCGCTCACGCACATGGTGCGCAACTCCGCCGACCATGGCCTGGAGACGCCCGCCGAGCGCGCCGGCGCCGGCAAGCCGGACACCGGCACCATCCGCCTCTCCGCCTATCACGAGGGCGGCCACATCATCATCTGCATCGCCGACAACGGCCGCGGGCTGAACACCGAGCGGATCAAGGCCAAGGCGCTCCAGAACGGTCTCGTCAGCGAGGCTGAGCTCGAGAAGATGACGGAAGCGCAGATCCACAAGTTCATCTTTGCGCCCGGCTTCTCGACTGCGGCGGCGATCACCTCGGTCTCCGGCCGTGGCGTCGGCATGGACGTGGTCCGCACCAATATCGACCAGATCGGCGGCACCATCGACATCAAGTCGGTCGCCGGCGAAGGCTGCTCGGTCACCATCAAGATCCCGCTGACCCTCGCCATCGTCTCGGCGCTGATCGTGGAAGCCGGCGGCGACCGCTTCGCCATCCCGCAATTGTCGGTCGTCGAACTGGTCCGCGCGCGCGCCAACTCGGAGCACCGCATCGAGCGCATCAAGGACACCGCGGTGCTCCGCTTGCGCAACAAGCTGCTGCCGCTGATCCATCTGAAGAAGCTGTTGAAGATCGACGACGGCTCGACCTCCGATCCCGAGAACGGCTTCATCGTGGTCACGCAAGTCGGCAGCCAGACGTTCGGCATCGTGGTCGACGGCGTGTTCCACACCGAAGAGATCGTGGTCAAGCCGATGTCGACGAAGCTGCGCCACATCGACATGTTCTCCGGCAACACCATCCTGGGCGATGGCGCCGTCATCATGATCATCGATCCCAACGGCATTGCGAAAGCGCTCGGCGCCTCCGGCTCGGCCGCGCATGCCATGGCGGAAGATAGTGCCGCGGCGCATGCCTCTACCGGCGAGCAGATGACCTCGCTGCTCGTCTTCCGCGCCGGCACCACCCAGCCCAAGGCCGTGCCGCTGGCGCTGGTTACCCGCCTCGAAGAGCTCCCTGCCGACAAGATCGAGCTCTCGAACGGCCGTTACATGGTGCAGTACCGCGACCAGCTGATGCCGCTGGTGCAGATGGCCGGCGTCGAGGTTCGCACCACCGGCTCGCAGCCGATCCTGGTGTTCGTCGACGACAAGCGCGCCATGGGTCTCGTGGTCGACGAGATCGTCGATATCGTCGAGGAGCGGCTCAACATCGAGGTCGCAGGCTCGCAGGCCGGCATCCTCGGTTCGGCCGTGATCAAGGGTCAGGCCACCGAGGTGATCGATGTCGGCCACTTCCTGCCGATGGCGTTCGCCGACTGGTTCACTCGCAAGGAGATGCAGCCGTCGGCCATGGCGCAATCGATCCTGCTGGTCGACGACAGCGCCTTCTTCCGCAACATGCTGGCGCCGGTGCTCAAGGCCGCCGGTTACCGGGTGCGCGTTGCCGCCGGTGCCCAGGAAGGGCTCTCGGCACTGCGTTCGGGGCAGACCTTCGATGTGGTGCTGACCGACATCGAGATGCCGGACATGAACGGATTCGAGTTCGCCGAACATATCCGCGCCGACCAGCATCTTAACCAGGTGCCGATCATCGGCCTGTCCTCGCTGGTCTCGCCGGCTGCGATCGAGCGCGGGCGGCAGGCCGGTTTCCACGACTATGTCGGCAAGTTCGACCGTCCCGGCCTGATCGCGGCGCTGAAGGAACAGACCGCCGAGATCAGCCAGGCGGCCTAAGGAGAACACATGAGCAAGACCCAAACCGCCGAGGGCCAGGTCGCCGAATACGTCACCGCCGTGATCGGCGGCCAGCTGTTCGGCTTGCCGATCTCCCGCGTCCAGGACGTGTTCATGCCGGAGCGGCTGACCCGCGTCCCGCTCTCGTCCTCCGAGATCGCGGGCGTGTTGAACCTGCGCGGCCGCATCGTCACCGTGGTCGACATGCGCGCGCGCCTCGGCCTGCCCAAGGCCGATGACGGCAAGCCGCCGATGGCGGTCGGCGTCGACCTGCGCGGCGAATCCTATGGCCTCCTGATCGACCAGATCGGCGAGGTGCTGCGGCTGCCCGAGAACAACAAGGAAGAGAACCCGGTCAATCTCGATCCACGCATGGCCAAGCTTGCCGGCGGCGTCCACCGTCTCGACGGCCAGCTCATGGTCGTCCTCGATGTCGACCGCGTGCTCGAGCTCGCGCCGGATGCAGAGGCGGCATGACGTGCCGAGCAGAGCCGTGGCGCAAAGTTGGAATGGAAAATATCCCCGCTGGGGAGCTGGAAGTGTGAGGCTGTCATGAGAACATGTCTTGTTGTCGATGACTCGAGTGTCATCCGAAAGGTTGCACGGCGTATTCTGGAAGGCCTGGATTTCCAGATCATCGAGGCCGAGGATGGCGAGAAGGCGCTGGAAGCCTGCAAGCGCGCCATGCCCGAGGCGGTCCTGCTCGACTGGAACATGCCTGTCATGGACGGTTACGAGTTCCTCGGCAATCTGCGCCGCATGCCCGGCGGCGACGCGCCCAAGGTGGTGTTCTGCACCACGGAGAACGACGTGGCCCATATCGCTCGCGCGCTGCATGCAGGCGCCAACGAATACATCATGAAGCCGTTCGACAAGGACATCGTCACGGCGAAATTCCAGGAAGTCGGGCTGATCTGATTAGCCTTGCCTGGTTTACCGTCGGCTCGACGGCCCTCGGCATTGTTTGTTTGTTGTTGCGTGCCGCTTGAGCCGGCCCTGGTGAAAAATGGTTGTTGCGTTGGCTAGTGCGACCTCGTCCTCTGTTCGGCAGGAGCCGTTGCGGGTGATGGTGGTCGATGATTCCGTCGTCATCCGCGGGCTGATCTCGCGCTGGATCGGTGCCGAGCCCGACATGGCGGTCGCGGCCTCGCTGCGGACGGGACTGGAAGCCGTCCAGCAGCTCGAGCGCATCAACCCGGACGTCGCGGTGATGGACATCGAAATGCCGGAGCTCGACGGCATCTCGGCGCTGCCAAAGCTGCTCGCCAAGAAGCGCGACCTGATCGTCATCATGGCCTCCACGCTGACCCGCCGCAATGCGGAGATCAGCTTCAAGGCGTTGTCGCTCGGCGCCTCCGATTACATCCCGAAGCCGGAAACCACCCGTGAGCCGGCGGCCGCCGACATCTTCCATCACGACCTGATCCAGAAGATCCGCGCCTTCGGCGCCAAGGTCCGCCGCGCCGCGTCGCCGGCTGCCTCACCGCCGCTCTCGCCCTCGCTGCCGCATGCCGAGAAGCCGCGGGAGGCGCAGCCTCTGCTGCGTCCGGCTACAGCGCAGCCAGCCCTGATGAAGCGGCCCTTCAGCTCGCATGCGCCGCGTGTGCTGCTGGTCGGCTCGTCGACCGGCGGTCCGCAGGCCTTGATGACGCTCGTCACCGAACTGGGTCCGGTGATCGACCGCTTCCCGGTGCTGATCACCCAGCACATGCCGCCGACCTTCACCACCATTCTCGCCGAGCACCTGGCGCGCTCGAGCCGCCGTCCGGCGCATGAGGCCATGGACGGCGAGACCATCAAGCCCGGCCAGATCTATCTCGCACCGGGCGGGCGCCACATGCGCGTCTCGCGCCACGGCGTGGAAGCGTCGATCGTGCTCGACGACGGCCCGCCGGTGAACTTCTGCAAGCCCGCGGTCGATCCCCTGTTCACCTCGGCGATCGACATCTGGCAGGGCGGCACGCTCGCGGTGATCCTCACCGGCATGGGCTCGGACGGCATGCGCGGCGGCAAGGATATCGTTGCGGCCGGCGGCAGCGTGATCGCGCAGGACGAGGCCTCCAGCGTGGTCTGGGGCATGCCGGGTGCGGCGGCGAATGCCGGCATCTGCGCCGCCGTTCTTCCGCTCAACCAGATTGCGCCGAAACTGGTCCGGCTGTTTGCGGGGGACCGCTCGTGACGCCGCTCGACTACGATTTCCTGCGCAAGCTCCTGAAGGAGCGCTCCGGCCTCGATCTGAGTGCCGACAAGCAATATCTGGTCGAGAGCCGGCTGGTGCCGCTGGCGCGCAAGGCCAGTCTGGGCGGCATCCCCGAGCTGGTCCAGAAGATCCAGCGCGGCGGCGCCGAGGCGCTGACGACGGAAGTGGTCGAGGCCATGACCACCAACGAGACCTTCTTCTTCCGCGACAAAATCCCGTTCGACCATCTGCGCGACACGATCCTGCCGATGATGCAGCAGTCACGCACCAATCGCCGATCGCTGCGGATCTGGTCGGCGGCCTGCTCGACCGGGCAGGAGCCTTACTCGATCGCGATGCTGCTCAAGGAGAAGGCCGCGGCATTGTCAGGCTGGCGGATCGAAATCGTCGCGACCGACCTGTCGCAGGAGGTGCTGGAGAAGTCGAAGGCGGGCATCTACAGCCAGTTCGAGGTGCAGCGCGGGCTGCCGATTCAGCTGCTCGTCAAGTATTTCGCGCAGATCGGCGAGCTCTGGCAGCTCAATTCCGAGATCCGCGCCATGGTCCAGCACAAGCCGCTCAATCTGCTGCAGGACTTCTCCCATCTCGGCAAGTTCGACGTGATCTTCTGCCGCAACGTGCTGATCTATTTCGATCAGGACACCAAGATCAATATCTTCGACCGGATGGCGAAGAGCATCGAGCCCGATGGCATGCTGATGCTGGGCGCGGCCGAATCCGTGGTCGGAATCACCGACGCGTTCCGGCCCTATCCCGACAAGCGCGGGCTCTACCAGCCGAACCACGAGCGCGGCGGCGCCCGCGCCCCGCTTCGCGTGGCCGCGTCGCGCTAGCTACCGGCAGCTCCGCACGTCGTTGCGCCACATCCTTGCGCATGCATTCGTCATTTTGTTCCCCTGAGAACGGCAGAGCTGTCGCAAATTGTGACACGGCCATGTGATCCGGGTCGGCTATGATGGGCCGGTCGACAATGCATGGCGTGGTGGCTCATGAATCGGAGCTCTGTCCTGATCGACCTCGCCCTGCAAGGCGGCGGCTCGCATGGCGCGTTCACCTGGGGTGTGCTTGACCGGCTTCTCGAGGAGCCGTGGCTTACGATCGCCGGTATCTCTGGAACATCGGCAGGCGCCATGAACGCCGCCGTGCTGGCCGATGGCTGGGCCGCCGGCGGCGCCGCAGGGGCCCGCGAGGCGCTGGAGAAGTACTGGCGAAGCGTCTCGCATGCGGCTGCGTTCAGCCCGATGCAACGCTCGCCGCTCGACCGCTTGATGGGAAGGTGGTCGCTCGACAACTCGCCCGCCTACATCTTCACGGATTTGATGTCGCGACTGCTGTCGCCATACGATCTCAATCCGACCGGTTTCAATCCGCTGCGCACGATCCTGGCCGAGAGCATCGATTTCGAGCGGCTTGCCCGCGCTCCGGTGAAACTCTTCGTCACCGCCACGCGGGTGCGGACCGGTCGCGGCCGGATTTTTCGCAACGCGGAGATAACAGCGGATGTCCTGCTCGCGTCGGCCTGCCTGCCGACGATGTTTCGCGCGGTCGAGATCGACGGCGAGCCCTATTGGGATGGCGGCTATGCGGGTAATCCGACCATCACGCCGCTGGTTCGCGAGACGGAGGCGCACGACACCGTGCTCGTGCAGATCAATCCGACCGAGCGGCCGGAGGAGCCGCGAACGGCCGCGGAAATCCTCAACCGCCTCAACGAGATTTCATTCAACTCGCCGCTGGCGAAGGAGTTGCGAATGATCGCGCTGCTTCGCCAGGTCGCCGACCCCGGCAACGGAGAGGGTGCCCGCTGGGCCCAGATGAAGATGCATCGGATCAAGAGCGACATGCTCACAAGTTTTGGCGCATCGTCGAAGCTCAACGCGGAATGGGCGTTCGTTTCAAAGTTGCGCGAGGAAGGGCGGCGAGCCGCCGGCGAGTTCCTCGACAGGCATGGCGCCGATCTCGGCGTGCGTTCGACCTCCGATCTCGACATCCTGCTTTCGGAGTGCTGAGCCAGGAGTGCTGAACCATGGGTCTTCTCGGTATTGTTGTCGGGCTTGGACTGCTGATCTGGCTCGCCTACCGGGGCTGGAGCGTCCTGTTGCTTGCACCGGTCGCTGCACTGGTTGCGGCGGCCTTTGGCCGCCAGCCGCTGCTTGCCAGCTGGACGCAGATCTTCATGGGCAGCGCGGCGGGATTTCTCGCGCAGTTCTTTCCGATCTTTCTGCTCGGCGCCCTGTTCGGCAAGTTGATGGACGACTGCGGTGCCGTCGCCTCGGTCGCAGGCTTCATCACCCGCTCGCTGGGAGAGCGCCGGGTCATCCTTGCCGTCGTGCTCGCGGGCGCACTGGTCACTTACGGCGGCGTCAGCCTGTTCGTCGCCTTTTTTGTGATCGTTCCGATGGCTCAATCGCTTTTTCGCGCGGCCTCTATTCCGCGCCGCCTTGTGCCGGCGGCCGTCATTTTGGGTACCTCGAGCTTTACGATGTCGGCGCTGCCGGGCACGCCCTCGATCCAGAACGCGATACCCATGCCGTTCTTCGGCACGACACCGTTCGCCGCGCCTGGCCTCGGCGTGCTCGCCTCCATCATCATGCTGGGCTTTGGATTGTGGTGGCTTCATCGCGCCGAGAAAGTGGCGCGACGTGCGGGCGAAGGTTATGGCGACGAGGCATCGGTTGCCACGACTGATTTGACCGACGATGAGCTGTTGCGGGAGCGAGCCACGGTGGCGCGCGAATTCGATCCGGCGGAGCTCTCACATGGGCACCACAGCAAAGCCGCGGTCCCGGTTCTGAATGCCATCCTTCCCCTGATCGTCGTTGTCGCCGTCAATCTCGTCATATCTCTGCTCGTGCTGCCGCGGCTTGACCTCTCATTCCTGGCTGAACAGCGCTGGGGAAATACATCGCTGGCCGCCGTTGCCGGCGTCTGGTCGGTTGTCTGTGCGCTGGCGGCCGCGATCGCGGCGGTCATCATCCTCAACTGGACGCGGCTGCCCGCGCTGCGGCAGACCATGGATGCCGGCGCCAACGCGTCCGTCCTGCCTGCCGTGAGCGTCGCGAGCCTGGTTGGATTTGGCGCCGTTGTCGCTTCGCTTCCTGCTTTCGGCGTGGTGCGGGACTGGGTGCTGGGCATTGAAGGGGGGCCGTTGGTGTCGCTTGCCGTCGCCACGAACGTGCTTGCGGCGCTCACCGGCTCGGCGTCGGGCGGCCTGACCATCGCGCTTGATGTGCTGGGTCAGACCTATATGGAGATGGCAGCGCGAACCGGCCTCGATCCGGCGCTGATGCATCGCGTCGCGGTGATCGGCTCGGGCACGCTCGACATTCTGCCGCACAACGGCGCCGTGGTCAGCCTGCTCGCCATTTGCGGCATGACGCATCGCGAGAGCTATTTCGACATCGTGATGGTCGGAATCCTGAACTCTATTATCGCCCTTGTCGCCGTGATCGCGATCGGCTCCGCCTTCGGATCATTTTGATGCCGCGAGAAGCCATCAAAGAATCGCGTGCGGAATGAAGCGCGAATTGTTGCCGGTGATCGGTCCTTCGTCCTCGCGGATGGAAAGCCCGCACGGCGTGTGATCGACCAGCCAGCTGCCCAGCACCGGATGCTGGCCGTCGAAAGGCCGCAAGCTCGCAAGCGCCTGGCGCACAAAACCTTCGCCGCCATAGGGACCATGGGCTTGCGCAAACGCAACGCCTTCGCTGATCAGCGAGACATTGGCGCCTTCGCGCGAATAAAGCGGCTTGCGCACAAAGGACGTGCCGAGCTCTTGCGCTCCGGGATCGTCCTCGAAATAGGCCGGCAGCAGGTTCGGATGGTTCGGAAACATCTCCCACAACAGCGGCAGGATGCCCTTGTTGGAGAGCACGGCCTTCCAGGGCGGCTCGATCCAGCGCGTCGGCGCCATCAGAAGGTTGGCGCCGAACTGCTCCTGGAACATCCACTCCCAGGGATAGAGCTTGAAGGCGAGCGCGATGTCGCTATAGCCGAGATCGACAAAGCCGCTCCCGTCGCGCCAGCCGATCTCCTCGATGTCGATCAGCGTGGTGGCAAGACCGGCTTGTGTCGCCGTATCCTGCAGATAGGCGAGCGTGCCGGCATCCTCCTGATTGTCGGTCGCTCCCGCCAAATGAAGATGGCGGCCCTGGCCGAGCTTCTTCCAGGCTTCGATCAGCCTTTCGTGGATGGAGTTGTATTGATCGGCCGCGTTCGGAATGATCGCCCGCTCGATCGCCTGCTCGAGCCAGGTCCATTGGAACACCGCCGCCTCGAACATCGAGGTCGGCGTGTCGGCATTGTATTCAAGCAGCTTTGCCGTGCCCTGTCCGTCAAAGCCGAGATCGAGCCGGCCGTAGAGGCTGGCATCATCGCGCCGCCAGCTTTCCCTGATCAGCGGCCAGAACGCTTCGGGTATTTTCAGCCGCTTCAGATAGCGTTCGTCGCCGACGGCGCGGCCGACCAGCTCAAGGCACATCGCATCGATCTCTCCGGTCGGCGCCTCGATCTTCTCTTCGATCTCCTCCAGCGTGAAGGCGTAGTAGGCGCGCTCGTCCCAATAGCGTTCGCCGTCGATGGTGTGGAAGTCGAAGCCGCAGGCTTCGGCGGTCGTTCGCCAGTCGTCGCGTTCGGGGCAGGAGATCCGTTGCATCGCGGATCGTCACCCGCCGGCATGCGCATGGCCATGACCATGGCCGCTGATGTGATGGAGGCTGCCGCCGAACCCGTGCGTGACCGCCCGGCAATTGGGAAAACCGTCCGGACCGGGCACCGCTTCATAGCCGGGCCCGCACATTACCGGCCGCGCCACCGCGAGCCTAGCCGAGATGGCGCTGACGGCGGCGCTCCCCATCAAGGTCAGCACCACGCGGCGCGAGCGTTTCATGAAGCGGTCCCCGGTCCCTTGGCAAAAGTGTCGCCGAAAGCGAGCCGATCCGATAGTTAAAACGCGGTGATTTCGCGGCGTCATGCGGATCAGCCGCTGCTGCTAAAGCCGACTGCGTGGGCGAACGAGCCGAAACCGCCGCGGACCACGCCGGATGACGACGCTTCAGGGCCATGGACTGACGAGCCG
>Ga0207661_10001989_pt1 | contig 14064 bp, 13 predicted proteins | sample KBSC713LmetaG_FD_184337 | JGI IMG/M metagenome (GOLD analysis project Ga0207661, IMG submission 184337) | Corn rhizosphere microbial communities from Kellogg Biological Station, Michigan, USA - KBS C7.1-3L metaG (SPAdes) (version 2) | ecosystem: Host-associated > Plants > Roots > Rhizosphere ... | reverse complement strand
CAGCAGGGCGTGCCGGTCGCTGCCCGCCTCGACGTGCACGCCACGCGGGATCGGATACGCGACCCGGTCGGACTCGTCCGCGTACTCGAAACGGACGTGCGAGCGCGGCGTCTTCTTCGAGACGACGTCGTAGGGGATGCCGATCCGCCCGCCGTCCCAGAGCCCCGAGCCGAAGTCGGGATGCAGGCCGGCGTCGAGCCCGATCGAGCTGATCAGCCCGGCCGAGCCCGCAGCCACGGGCAGCCGGTCGACGCGCTCGTTCCACGCGCTGGTGGCCGGGAAGACCGGGCACGCGGCGGCGCCCGGGACGCGCAGTGCGCTCGCGGACGCGGCGCACGTGCAGGCGACGAGGACGAGAACGACGAGGAGCGTCTTCACGCGGCGGGCAGGGTTACCGCCACCTCGGTCCCGAGCCCCTCGCTGCTCGAGAAGGCGATCGTGCCGCCGTGCTGCTCGACCAGCGCGTGGCAGATCGCGAGCCCGAGCCCGGTGCCGGGGATCGCGCGCTGGGTCGCGGTCGAGGAGCGGAAGAAGCGCGAGAAGACCTGCTTCTGCTCGCCGGCGGGGATGCCGATGCCGGTGTCGGCGACGACGAGCCGGCTGCCCGTGTCGTCCGCACCGACCGAGACCCGCACGGAGCCGCCCTGCGGCGTGAACTTGACCGCATTCGAGAGCAGATTGTCGATCACCTGGGTCACGCGCTGGGCATCTGCGAGCACGGGAGGCGGCGAGTCCGCCGCGAGCTCGAGCGCGATGCCCTTCTCGTTCGCGGCCGGGCGCGCCGCCTCGACGGCGCGCACGGCGAGCTGCTCGAGATCGACGGTCGTGAGCGCGAGCTCCACCCGGCGTGCCTCGATCTGCGCGATCAGGAGTAGGTCCTCGACGAGCGCGTGCAGTCGCTCGGTGCCGCGGCGGATCACGTCGAGATAGCTGCGCCCAGGCTCGCCGAGCCTGTCCTGCTCGTCCTCGAGCATCTCGAGGAAGCCGGAGATCGACGTGAGCGGGGTGCGCAGCTCGTGCGAGACGGTCGCGACGAACGCATCGCGCATCCGGTCGAGCTCGCGGTCTGCGGTGATCTCGCGCAACGTCCAGATGCGGCCGTTTTCGACCGGAGAGGTGTAGCCGCGAAAGACGCGGCCGGTGTCCGTGAGCTCGAACTCGTCGATCGTCGCCTCGCCCGGCGCCCGCGCGAGCTCGAGCATCCGCTCCCGGTATCGGTCCGGCTCGGTGACGCGGTCCGCGATGGAGAGCAGCCGCTCGGGCACGGTTCCCGTCAGCGGCAGCCCGAGCTCGACGGAGATCCGGCGCAGCGGCTTGTTCGCGATCAGCACCTCGCCGTCGCGGTCGGTCAGGCAGATGCCGTCCACCGTCGCATCGATCAGCGACGCCTGCAGCGCCGAGGTCGCGCGGAGCTCGCGCGCCTGCGCGCGCACGCGGAGTCCGGCGAGCGCCGTTCCCCCGCCGAGCGCCATCATCGTCAGGGCGCGCACGACGAGCGGGGCGCCGTCCCAGTCTCGGCCGGCGATCTCGCTCGCGAGCAGCCACGCGCCCGTCGCCATCAGGCCGGCGGCGACGCCGCCGAGGATGCCGAGGTCGAAGCCGATCAGCGTCACCCACGGCGCGAGCGCGATCGTCCCGAGCGTGACGGACCAGTCGAGCGCGAGCATGAGCCCCCACGTGACGGCGAGCCCGCACAGGGCGACGAAGGTGATCGAGCGGCGGCGCACGGCGGGCAGTCTAGGCCGCGAGGACCTCGGCGAGGGTGCGCGCGATCCGCGACGGAGCAGCCGGCTTCAGCACGTAGGCGACCGTTCCCGGGGGCGCGAGGCCCACCTCGCGCGGATGGATGCTCACGCACACGACCGGGGGCATCGCATCGCGGAAGCGGCGGAGGAGCGCATGTGCAACGGCACAGCCCGGCTCCATCAGGATCGCGTCGACGCCGTCGTGCGCGTCACGCTCCGCGGTGTCGTGGCCGGCTCGGTGCACCGCGAGCTCCAGCAAACGGCGCACGTCGGGATCCGGCTCGGCGATCAGCACGCGCTTCCTCATGGCGTCTCCTCGACGAACTCGCCCTTGGGCTTGCTCTCCGAGCCGAGCATGCGCACGAAGACGAAGCACGCGGCGAGCAGCGCGAGCAGGATGGGGGAGCGCAGGAACTGCAGCACGAGCACGGCGTTCGGGATGCGGAAGGCCTTCGCGCCGACGACGTCGGACGGCTTCGGCCGCCACACGTCCGGCGCCGTCCGGTTGTCGCCCTGCACGAGGAAGCCGTGCGTCGCGTCGCCGCCGACGATCCGGTGGATCACCTGCGCCCCCGCCATCGGGTCGCCCTTCGGCACGCGGTACGCGATCACGTCCCCGACGTGGTAGCTCGACTTGCGCTCGACGAGCACGAGGTCGCCGGTGTGGTAGCGCGGCAGCATGCTGTGCCCCGAGACGAGCACGTAGCCCGCGCGGCCGTGCAGCGACTGCGGGCAGAGGAAGAGGGCCCAGAACACGAGCGCGAGCACGACCGCGGCGAGCGACGCCGCCCGGTTGGCGTGGCGCAGGGCGCTACTTCTCATAGTCGATCACCAGTTGCGGCTTGTTCGAGCTCGCGGAGCTGGACGAGAACTCGATCAGGTCCTTGTTCACGTTCTGCGTCGCGCCGCTCGCGGTCACGACCCAGCCGTTGTTCGTCGTGATCCCCTGGATGAACTCGTCGACGTTCGCAGTGACGGTGAAAGACACCCAGCCCGTCGACGTCCCGCTCGTCGCGGTGTCGGTCGGGCCGGCGTAGTTGAGTGACTGCGCGCCGTTCCAGGTCAGACCCGTCGACCACGAGTCGAGCACGCGCGCGAGCGTCAGCGTGAAGCTGCGCGTGGCTACGTTCGACACGTACAGGCGCAGCGTCGCCGAGTCGGCGCCGCCGCTCGAGGGGATGGCGCAGCTGGAGAGGTCGAACCTGAGGAACGTCCAGCGCCGGCTGTTCGTGTCCGCGAGCGCGCCGAGTGTCGAGCCGCCCCCGTAGCTCGACGCCGGGCTCGCCTCGTTCACGTACGTGTCGGCCGACGCTCCGGCGACCGTGCACGAGCTCTTCGTCAGCGCCTGCGAGCCGGCCCACAGGTGCCACGACGACACGCTCAGCGTCGCTGCGAACCCGGCGGTCGCGCACGCCGCGGCGACGCCGAGTGCGAGCAGGACGAGCAGCCGCTTCATCAGGCCCCCGTCACCGCGAACTGGTAGCCGGTGAGGTTTGCCGCCGGCACGCTGCCGAGCCCGGTGAAGATCGCCGTCGTCCCCGCGACCGTCGTCGAGGCCGAGGCGAGCGCGCCGCCGCCCGAGCCGGCGAGCGTCAGCGAGAGCGTCTCACCGGCGCACGCCCCGGGGATGCCGCCGACGGTCACCTTGGTGACGTTCCCGGAGTTGTCGACGGTGCGCGTCGCGCTGAGCGACGTGATCCCGCACGACGTGACCGGCGCGTCGCCCGCGGAGAGGCCCTGCGAGTCGAGCCCGAGGCTCGCGGCCGCCGCGAACGCCGCGGAGACGGCCGCCACGGTCAGCACGAATCCCAATGTCTTGGAGAGCACGGTCATCCTCGGAGAGTCCCTTCCGTCGAGCGGAGGTGTGGGCAGGCCGGACGTCGTCGCGACGTCCGGCCTGCCGTCCGCCGGTCGAGCAGGCGAGCCCTAGCCGTTGATCGCGACGCTGACGCCGGTGACGGTCGACGCGTTGATCGCCGGGCCCGTGGGCGTGAGGGCGAGCGTGCCGCCGGCCGCCGGGACCGTGCCCGTGATCGTGGCGAGGTTCTGCGCGCCGCTCGAGCCGGTGAGCGTGACCGAGATGGCCTTGCTGCCGCAGCCGGCGGCGAGACCGGTGACGGTCACACCCGACACGACATAGGTCTTGGCGGTCGTGTCGTAGCCGACCGAGTAGGTGCCGGTCGCCTGGGTGGCCTGGCAGGACGCGACCGTCGCGTCGCCGGCGCTCAGCTGGTTGGCGCCGACGTTCAGGGTGGCCGCGAAGCCGTAGACCGCGCCGAAGATGGTGAGCGCGAGGACCAGGGCGAAGAGGGTCTTGCGCTTGATCAGGCTGGTGAGCAGCGTCTGCATGTCGATCTCCTTTTCGTTCCGGTGGACGAGCAGGAGTTTCGGCGCAGGCCTGATGAATAGGGGTGAGGCGACGGTATGCACGACGTATGACCCAGCATCGCGGGCTCGGGCCGTCTCCCTATAGCTCGACCCCGGGATACGTGTCCCGGATCCGATCGATGTAGGAGGCGAGCTCCGCAGCCAGCCTGGGGTCGGCGATCTCGAGGACGTTCTCCGCGTTTTCCTCGCCGGAGTGGGAGAGGTTGAAGCTGCCGACGAAGACGACGTCGTCCGCCACGGTGACCTTCGCGTGCATGTAGTCGTGCACGGACCCGGGCCGGTACGGCGTCGAGTGCTTCCCCGAGAAGGGAGCCCGGGTCAGTGACGCGCGCAGGAGGGGCTCCTTCCAGGAGGCGTTGCCGTTCTCGTGCCACTGGTGGAGCACCTGCTGCACCTGGGTCAGGTCGACGACTCCGGCGAGGTCGACCTTCCCGTCCGCGGCGACCTGCGCGAGCGTGCCGAGGATGGGGCCGGAGCTGATCACCGGCGAGGCGATCCGGACCCTCTGCCGGGCCGTCCCGATCGCCTTCGCGATCCGGTGCGCGAGCTTCTCGCCGCGCCCGGGGCAGAACCAGGGGCGGATCCCGTCCACCGGGCTCGCGTCGACGCGGCCGGTCTTCTCCACGTCCCGCGTGTGCCAGAGCTGCTCGAAGTCCTCGTGGTACCGGGCGGCGAGCCCGGCCGAGTCGACCGTGACGACGACGTTCTCCTCGCGCGTCCACGAGTCGGCCGTCCAGTTCGTCGAGCCCGTCCAGAGCGAGGCGCCGTCGCGGATCACGTACTTGTGGTGCATCAGGTCGGGCACGCCCGGGATCGCCGCCGTGGGGAAGGGCAGCGACTCGATCAGGCCGGGCTCCGTGCGCGGCGGAGGCGGGACGGGCGGGGTCTCGTCCTCCGGGTAGTCCGCGTTGTAGGCGAGCCGGATCGCGACGCCGCGGGCGGCGGCCTGCTCGAGTGCGCCGCGGACGGTCGCGGCGAGCGGGTCGGGGAGCATGATGTCGTAGATCGCGATCTCGAGCGTCCGCTCGGCGGCGGCGACGAAGTCCGCGAGCGCCTGCGCGGTGCGCTCGGCGGGCTGGCCGCCGTCTACGAGCGTGAACGCTTGTACTCGCGCTTCCACGCCTGGTACTCGTTCAGCGCCTGGGGCGAGTCCACGTCGCCGAGCGTCGGGTGGTCGGGCGCGAGCGGCGCGGCCGCGGCGATGCCGAACCGCGTCGCGAGCACGGCTCCCAGGCTCTTGATCTTCATGTCGCCGAAGCCGGGCAGGGCCTGGAGGCGGCGGCGGAGGTCGTCGCTGTCGGCCGCCTCCCGCCAGAGCCGCGAGGCATCGCCGTCGTACTCCTCTACGACGTGCGCGGCGAGCTCGCGGACGCGCTCCGCCATGGCGCCGGGGAAGCGGTGGACGGCCGGCTTCTCGCGGAAGAGCGGCTCCAGGTCGGCCTTCGCGACGGCGCGCGGGTCGAGCGTGCCGAGCCGCTGCTCGAGCTTCTGCGGCCCGGCGAACGCGGTGGGGACGGTGACCTGCTGGTCGAGCGCGAAGCCGACGAGTAGCGCGAACGGGTTCTCGGCGAGCAGCCGGCAGGCGGCCTCGTCGGTCGTGAAGTAGAGGGCCTTCGGCGCGGGCACGGCGGTTCGATCCTACTCGGGGGGTCAGCCCTGCAGCTCGGCGAAGTCGGGCACCTCGAGCTTCGCCTTCGCCCGGTGCCGCCCGGCGTCCGGACGGTCGGCGAATCGGCCGGCGATCCAGGGAAGGATCTCCTCCTCGCCCGACAGCACCTCGCCGTCGTCCGTGCGCATCGTCGGGATCTCGCGCCGCCCGGTCACCGACTCCAGCTCGTGCCGCTCCTCGGGGTCGGCCGGCACCTGGTGCAGGACGACGTCGACGCCGACCTCCGTCAGGCGCTGCCGGATCTTGTGCGAGTGCGGGCACCATTCGGCCTGCCACAGCTCGAGCATGAGTCGCTCGTTCCCTCAGATCCGGCCGACGACACCCGCCGGGAGGATCCCGAGCCGTTCGTAGCGCTCGACCGCCTCGCGCCAGCGGCCGTCCGCCCGCGCGAGCGGGCGCAACGCCGCCGCGGCGGCGTCGAGGTCGCCGCGCGCCGCCTCCGCCAGCGCCTCGGTCAACGCCACCTCGTCCTCCCGCAGGCCCGCCTCCCGCGCCGCGCCGGCCTCCTCGGCGGGGGAGCACTCCGGCCCGAGCGCCGCCAGCCGTCGCCGCGCCGCCCAGATCGCGTGCAGCCGCCTCAGCTCGACGAGCGGCTCGGGATGGTCGTCGACCCGCAGGTCGACCACCGTCTCCCACGTCGGCCGCTCCGGGTCGCCCGAGACGACGAGCAGCGCCGCCGCCTGGCGGCCCCGGAAGTCGCCGCCCGCCTCTTCGGCCGCGTCCAGCCCGGCCAGCAGGCGCTCGGGCAGCGTCCCGGACGCCGCCGCGAACCCCTCGGCCGCCGCCGGCCACACGTCCCGCGAGGCGAGCATGTTCCCCTGGACGCTCAGGTTCTCGGCGGCCTGGTGGCCGCAGTCGGGGATGCAGGCCCCGCCCGTGTGCGCGGCGGTGCGCCCGTCCGCGGCGAGGAAGGCCACCTGCCGGAAGGCGTTGCGCTCGTCGGCGGCGAGCAGCTCCTCGAGCGCCTCGACCGGTGAGCACCCGTCCGCGAGCAGGTCGAGCCCGCGCGGCCCGTAGCCCGGCTCCGTGAACGACTGCGTCGCGACCGCGCCCACGCCCGGGCGCGCCCACGCGCACAGCCCGACCCGGAACGCCCGCGACTGCACGGCCACGCCGAGCTCGCCCGTCTCCGTGTCCCGCGCGACGATCGAGTAGGTCACCGTCAGGACGTTACCCTCCGTGGATGGAGCCGCTCGACGTCTTCAGCGCACCGACCCGGGCCTGGTTCGAGCGGACGTTCGAGGGCCCGACGCCCGCGCAGGCGAAGGGCTGGCCGGTGATCGCGACGGGCGCGCACACGCTGATCCAGGCGCCGACCGGCTCGGGCAAGACGCTCGCCGCCTTCCTCTTCGCGATCGACCGGCTCACCCGGCAGGCGGGCGACGGGCTGCGCGTCCTGTACGTCTCGCCGTTGAAGGCGCTGAACTACGACGTGGAGCGGAACCTACGCGGCCCGCTCGCCGGACTGCAGTCGCAGCTGCAGGTGGCGGTACGCACCGGGGACACACCACAGAAAGAACGCCAGGCGATGCTGCGCCGTCCGCCGGACATCCTGATCACGACGCCCGAGTCGCTCTTCCTCATGCTCACCTCGCAGGCGCGCACCGTGCTCGGCAACGTCGAGACGGTGATCCTGGACGAGGTACACGCCGTCGCGGGCACCAAGCGCGGCGCGCACCTGGCGCTCTCGCTCGAGCGGCTCGAGCGCCTCCGTCCCGGGTTCCAGCGCATCGCGCTCAGCGCGACGCAGCGCCCGCTCGAAGAGATCGGTCGCTTCGTCAGCGGCGGACGCCCGATCGAGCTCGTGGACGCGGGCGTCGCGAAGCACCTCGACCTCGAGGTGGTCGTCCCCGTCGAGGACATGCGCGAGCCGGGCGAAACCAACTCGATCTGGCCCTCCATGTATCCCGCGCTGCTCGAGCTCGTGCGCGCGCACCGCTCGACGATCGTCTTCGTCAACAACCGCCGCCTCGCCGAGCGGCTCGCGCTGCGCCTGAACGAGCTCGCCGAGCAGGAAGTCGCGAGGGCACACCACGGCAGCCTCGCCCGAGAACAGCGGACGCAGATCGAGGAGGACCTGAAGGCGGGCCGCATCCCGTGTCTCGTCGCCACGTCGAGCCTCGAGCTCGGCATCGACATGGGCGCGGTCGACCTCGTCGTGCAGGTGGAGTCGCCGAAGTCGGTCGCGCGGGGCCTGCAGCGCATCGGCCGCGCGGGCCACTCGCTGCACGAGGTGAGCAAGGGCCGCATCTTCCCGAAGTTCCGCGCCGACCTGCTCGAGTCGGCCGTCGTGCTGCAGCGCATGCAGGAGGGCGCGATCGAGGAGACGCAGATCCCCCGGAATCCTCTGGACGTCCTGGCGCAGCAGATCGTCGCGATCTGCGCCGACGAGGAGTTCGAGGTCGCCGAGCTGCACGCGCTCGTGCGCCGCGCGTACCCGTTCGCCGACCTCTCCCGTCCGCAGCTGGAGAACGTGCTCGACATGCTCGCCGGCCGCTACCCCTCGGACGAGTTCGCGGAGCTGCGCCCGCGCATCGTGTGGGACCGCACCGCCGGCGTGATCCGCGGCCGCCCCGGCGCGCGCCGGCTCGCGGTCACGAACGCGGGCACGATCCCCGACCGCGGCCTCTTCGGGGTGTTCATCGCGGACGGCGGCGGACGCGTCGGCGAGCTGGACGAGGAGATGGTCTACGAGGCTCGTGCCGGCCAGGTGATCATGCTCGGCGCCTCCTCGTGGCGGATCGAGGAGATCACGCGCGACCGCGTGCTCGTCTCGCCGGCGCCCGGCGTCCCCGGTTCGGTGCCGTTCTGGAAGGGCGAGGGCGTCGGCCGCCCGTACGAGCTCGGCGCGGCGATCGGCCGCTTCACCCGCGAGCTGCTCGCGCAACGCGACCCGCGCGTGCCGGGGCTCGACGACCGCGCGAACGCGAACCTCCTCGAGTTCCTGCGCGAGCAGGAGCGCTCGACCGGCGTCGTCCCGTCCGACCGCACCGTCGTCGTCGAGCGCTTCCGCGACGAGATCGGCGACTGGCGCCTCTGCATCCTGACGCCGTTCGGCGCGCGTGTGCACGCCCCGTGGGCGATGGCGGTCGCCGCGCGCCTGCGCGAGTCGCTCGGGATCGAGGTGCAGTCGATCTGGTCGGACGACGGGATCGCCTTCCATCTTCCCGACGCGGACGCGGCGCCGCCGACCGACGCGCTGTTGCTGACGCCCGAGGAGCTCGACGACCTCGTGCTCGCCGAGGTGGGGCAGACGGCGCTCTTCGGCGCGCGGTTCCGCGAGAATGCGGCGCGCGCCCTGCTGATCCCGCGCCGCCGGCCGGGCGAGCGCACGCCGCTGTGGCAGCAGCGTCTGAAGGCGCAGGGCCTGCTGCAGGTCGCACGCAAGTACGCGAGCTTCCCGATCGTGCTCGAGACGTACCGCGAGTGCCTGCAGGACGTCTTCGACCTGCCCGCGCTGAAGCGGCTGCTGCAAGGACTGCGCACGCGCGAGCTCGACCTCGTCGAGGTGGAGTCGCAGTCCGCGTCCCCGTTCGCCGCGTCGCTGCTCTTCGACTACATCGCCACCTACATGTACGAGGACGACACGCCGCCCGCCGAGCGGCGTGCGCAGGCGCTCTCGCTCGACCGCGAGCTGCTGAAGGAGCTGCTCGGCCAGGAGGAGCTGCGCGAGTTGATCGACGCGGACGCGTTGCACGAGGTCGAGGCGAGCCTTCGCCCGGTCCCGCAGCGCGACGCCGAGCACCTGAACGACGTACTGCGTCTGCGGGGCGACGTGCGCGTGGGCGAGTTCGACGAGGCGCACGCGGCGATCCTGGAAGCGGAGCGCCGCGCCGTGCGCGTGCGCATCGCCGGCGAGGAGCGGCTGATCGCCGTCGAGGACGCGGGGCGCTACCGCGACGCGCTCGGCGTCATGCCGCCGTCCGGCTTGCCCGATGCGTTCCTGGAAGGCGGCCCGGAGTCGCTGCGGCAGCTCGTCGCGCGCTACGCGCGCGGCCGCGGGCCGTTCACCTCGGCCGAGGCGAGCGCGTGGTTCGGCGTCGACGTCGAGGAGCACCTGCGCGAGCTCGAGCGGGAGGAGAAGCTCGTCCGCGGCGAGCTCCGCCCCGGCGGGACGGAACGAGAGTGGTGCGACCCCGACGTGCTGCGCCGGCTGCGGCGCGCGTCGCTCGCCGCGCTCCGCCGCGAGGTGGAGCCGACCGAGCAGGCCGCGCTCGGCCGCTTCCTGCCGCACTGGCAGGGAATCGACCGGCGCGCGTCGTTGCGCGAGGCGCTCGTCCCGTTGCAGGCGCTGCCGCTGCCGGTGTCGCTCTGGGAGTCGGAGGTGCTGCCGCGCCGCGTGCCGGAGTACCGCCGCGAGCAGCTCGACCAGCTGTGCGCGTCGGGCGAGCTCGTCTGGGTCGGCGCCGGCCTCGACCGCGCCGCCGTGTTCTTCCGCGAGGATGCGCCGCTGCTCGGGCGGCCGGCAGCGGCGCCGCCGCCCGAAGGCGAGCTGCACGACGCGATCCGCACCGCGCTCGCCCGCGGTGCGCTGTTCTGGCCGCTCGTGGACGTCGAGGACGCCCTCGCCTTGCCCGCGCTCTGGGATCTCGTCTGGGCGGGCGAGGTGACGAACGACCAGTGGGCGCCGCTGCGCGCCGAGCGCCGCTACCAGCCGCCGCGCGCCGATCGCAGGGTGCGCCGCTTCGCGCGCTCGCGCACCAATGTCGTCTCGCCCACGCAGGGCCGCTGGTCGCTCGCGGAGCCGCTCTTCGCCGGCACGCCGGACCGCCGCGCGCTCGCCGAGCTCCTGCTCGAGCGGCAGGGGATCATCACCCGCGACGGCGTGCGCGGCGAAGGCATTCCCGGCGGCTACGGCGCGGTGTACGGCGAGCTCCGCGCGCTCGAGACGCTCGGCACCTGCCGCCGTGGCTACTTCGTCGAGGGGCTCGGCGGCGCCCAGTTCGCGCTCGGCGGCGCCGTCGAGCGGCTGCGCGAGCTACGGCCGAAGGACGGGGAGGAGGCGGAGCCGCTCGTGCTCGCCGCCGCCGATCCCGCGCAGCCGTACGGCGCCGCGCTGCCGTGGCCGAAGCGGAGCGGCGCGCGGGCCGCGCGCGTGGCGGGCGCACACGTCGTGCTGCTGGGCGGCGAGCCCGCCCTCTTCGTCGAGCGCGGCGGCCGCTCGCTCGTCCCGCTGCGGGATCCGGACGAAGAGTGGCTGCGGCCCGCGCTCGCCGCGCTCGTCGCGCACGTCCGCCGGACGGGCGGGAAGCGGCTGGCGGTGGAGCGCTTCGACAGCGAGCCGGTCGTCGAGAGCGACGTCCTGCCGCTGCTCGTGGAGGCGGGCTTCCTCGCCGGGCCGCGCCGCGCCGTCCTACGCGCCTAGCTCGGCGACGAGCTCCGCCACCGACTGCTCCCGCGCGCGCCGCGCCCCGGTGCCGCCCATGTACAGCGGCCCTCGCTCGGCCGACAGCTTCCGCTGCTCGGGGAACGGCAGGGTCGGCTGCCCCTCCTCGATCAGCGCAAGTAACACACTGTTACTTGCGGCCCGCATCGGGCGGCCGGTGTACGCGTCCGTGACCACGGTGTCGTACGTGCGCAGCGCGTCGAGGTGCTCGCGCGGGCGCTCGCACTCGTGCGTGAAGAGGAACGCCGTCCCGCACTGCACGCCGGCCGCGCCCAGCTCGAGTGCGGCCCGCACGTCGTCGCGGGTGACGATCCCGCCCGACGCGAGCACCGGCGCGCCGTCGATCGCGGGGACGAGCTCGGCGAGCGGCACGAGCGGGAAGCCGTCGAGGAACGAGCCGCGGTGTCCGCCCGCCTCCGCGCCCTGCGCGACGACCGCGTCCACGCCCGCGTCCACGAGCACGCGCGCCTCCTCGGCGGACGTCGCCGTCCCGAAGACCTCGATGCCCGCTTCGTGGAACGGCGCGGGGTCGACGACGCCGAACGTGAACGAGAACACGGCGGGCCGCTCGTCGAGCACGACCTGCAGCGAGTCGTCGTTCAGATACGGCGCCGCGAACAGGTTGACGGCGAACGGCCGCTCGGTGAGCGAGCGGACCTCGCGGATCGCCTCGCGCAGGCCGTCCGGCGAGAGCGCCGCGCCGGCGACCGAGCCGAGCGCGCCCGCGTTGGAGACCGCCGCGGCGAGCGCCGGCGGGTGGTTGTTCGCCATCGGTGCCTGGACGAGTCTCACGCCGCGACGAGCTTGTAGCCCATCCCACGCACGGTGACGAGCCGCTGCGGCTGCGTCGGGTCGTGCTCGATCTTCCGGCGCAGGTTGGAGATGTGCACCTCGCAGGCGTGCTCGTCGCCGACGTGCTCGCTCGACCACAGGTGCTGCATCAGCTCCCGCCGCGAGACGACGCGCTCGGGCTGCTCGGCGAGCAGCGACAGCACCTTGAACTCCGAGAGCGTCAGGTGGACGCGCGCGCCGTCCACGACGACCTCGTGGCGGCCCAGGTCGATCTGCAGGCCGCCGAGCTTGCGCACGGTCGTGCCGCTGGACGCGCGGTCGAGCTCGCGGCGCCGAAGAATGGCGCGGATCCGCGAAAGGAGCTCCGCCGTCGAGAACGGCTTCGTCACGTAGTCGTCGGCGCCGAGCTCGAGCCCGAGCACCCGGTCGATCTCCGCGTCGCGCGCGGTCAGCATCACGATCGGCACGCCGCTCTCCGAGCGGAGCGCGCGGCACACGTCGGTCCCCGACGTCCCCGGCAGCATCACGTCGAGCACGACGATGTCGTACGCCTTCGTGCGCGCCGCCTCGAGCGCGGCCGTGCCGTCCCGTTCCTCGTCGACGTCGAAGCCCTCGCGCCGCAACATGAACGCCACGACGTCCAGCACACCGGGGTCGTCGTCGACCAGCAACACCGTGCTCACGCGGGAACCTCAGTCCGCACGCGGGCGCGCCGCAGCTCGATCCGCACGAGCGTCCCCTTGTTCGGCGCCGACTCGAGCTCGATGCGGGCGCCGATCGTCCGGACCGCCTGCCGCACGATCGCGAGCCCGAGGCCGAACCCCTCGGCGTCGCGGTCCTGTCCTCGATAGAAGCGGTCGAACACGTGCCGCTGCGTGTCGGCGCTCATCCCGGCCCCGGTGTCCTCGACCTCCACGCGGATGTTGATGCCCAGTGGGTACGCGCGCAACACGATCCGGCCCTCGCGCGTGTGCTTCGTCGCGTTCTCGGCGAGGTTCCGGACCGCCTGCTCGAGCAGGTCGCGGTTGACGACCGCGTCCAGGCCGGGGGCGGCGTCCACCTCGACGACGACGCCGTCCGAGGGGCGGAGGTCGTCGGCGATGTCCTCCAGCAGCGCGGCCAGCCCGACGAGCTCCGAGCGCGGCTGCTCCTGGCCGGCGTGCGCACGTGCGAGCGTCAGCATCGCGCGCGCGAGCCGGGCGAGCCGCTCGGCCTCCCGCTCGATGTGCGCGAGGAAGCGGTCGCGCTGCAGCGGGTCGTCCTTCGCGCCGCTCTGCAGCACCTCGACCGCGCCGATGATCGTCGTCAGCGGCGTGCGCAGCTCGTGCGCGGCGTTCGTGACGAACTCGCGCTCGGCGAGCTCGCGCCGCTCCGTCTCGGTCAGGTCGTCGAGGACGATCATCACGTTGTCGGTCTCCGGCTGCGACGGGATTCCGACGACCGCGAGCGCCCGCTCCTCGTCCGGACGCACGTGCGCCTGCGCGAGCGATCCGTCGTCGGAGTCGAACAACGCGCTCGCGAAGTCGCGCAGCGAGAACCCGGGCCACGGGTCGGGGAGCGCGTCACCCTCGGCGAGCCGGCCGCCGAGCAGCCGCCGCGCCTCGGCGTTCGTGTAGTGGACGACGAGATCCTGGTCGATCGAGAGGACTCCCTCGTGGAGGCTCTCGAGCAGCTGCTCGAGACGGTCGCGCTCGGCTTCGAGGCGGCGGAACGAGCGGCGCACCTGCCGCCGCATCCGGTCGAAGCTGTGCGCGAGGAGGCCGAACTCGTCGCGGAAGCGGTAGTGCAGCGGCGTCTCGAAGTCGCCGCTCGCGATCGCCTCCGCCGCGACGGTCAGCCGCCGCAGCCGCAGCGCGATCAGCTGCGCGAGGAGGAGCCCGACGATGACGCCGATCACGCCGGCGATCACGCCCGCGCGGAGCGCCTCGCCGTTGACGGTCTTGATCGCCGCGGCAACGTCGGGTAGCCGGACGGTCGCGACGAGAGCATCCGGGCCTACCTGGCATGACGAGAGCGGCTGGCAGTACGGCAGGCCGGCGACGAAGACGCTGCCGTCGGCGGTGCCGCGGCTGAACTCCTTGCCG
>Ga0207661_10001982_pt1 | contig 14090 bp, 14 predicted proteins | sample KBSC713LmetaG_FD_184337 | JGI IMG/M metagenome (GOLD analysis project Ga0207661, IMG submission 184337) | Corn rhizosphere microbial communities from Kellogg Biological Station, Michigan, USA - KBS C7.1-3L metaG (SPAdes) (version 2) | ecosystem: Host-associated > Plants > Roots > Rhizosphere ... | reverse complement strand
CGCGCGCCAGCACGTCGCGCACGAACGCGGGCGCCTCGATCGACGCGAACGCGCGCGTGAACGGCTCGACGATCGCGAGGTCCATGCCGGCCTGCTCCAGGACCTCGAGGCGCCGCTGCAGCGACATGATCAGCGGCGGCGCGCGGTCGGGCGCGAACAGCCGGGCGGGGTGGGGCGTGAACGTCAGCACCGCCGCCAGCCCGCCGCGGCGCGCGGCGCGCGCCCGCGCCTCGGCCAGCAACGCGGTGTGTCCGAGGTGGACGCCGTCGAAGTTGCCGATCGCGAGCGCGATCGGCGCACGCGCCGCGTCTTTCACCGTCATCGCCGCGAAGGCGGCCGCGCCGGACACGATCTTCATGTGCGCGGCGCCGTGACCATGCTGTGGACAGTGGCTATCAACGCTTCGAGCTCGAACGGTTTTTCGATGATCCGCTCGTGCGCGACGCCGAGCGCCGCGCGGCGCCGCGGCGGCACGCCCGTCATCAGCGCGAGCGGCGCGCCCACGAAGATCGCGGCCAGCTCCGCCGGCAACTGCGCCGGTCCCGACGATCCCGCGACGGTGAGATCGCTCAGCACGGCCGCCGGTTTGTTGCCCTGGTTGCCCCATTCGCGCGCCGCGCGCACGTCGGTGACCAGCGCGGGCGCGAACCCGGCCTCGCGCAACACCTGGACCACCAGCCCACCGATGTGCGCGTCGTCTTCGATCACGAGAATTACTTCAGCAGCCATTGACTTCCTTGGTCGCGACGAGAAGAATAGCGGCCCGAGTTGAAGACGACATTCTTCTCGGCGTCAATAAGGATGGGCACCCGCGGACGGGTTCCCAAACCCTCCTGGCGGATCCCTCTGTGGATCCATCTGACCCCAAGGGCCCAGGGGACCTCGACGGACGCGGATGGGAGAGATCATGGCCGCGCCCGGTAGGTCCACAGTGAAGCAAACGAAGTTCATCTTTGTCACCGGCGGCGTCGTGTCGTCGCTGGGCAAAGGCCTCGCATCCGCCTCGATCGGCAGTCTGCTCGAGACACGCGGGCTCAAGCTGACGATCCAGAAGCTGGATCCGTACCTCAACGTCGATCCCGGGACGATGAACCCGATGCAGCACGGCGAGGTGTTCGTCACCGACGACGGCGCGGAGACCGATCTCGATCTCGGCCACTACGAGCGCTTCATCTCGCAGCGAATGACGAGGCTGAACAACACGACCAGCGGCCAGATCTACCAGACCGTCATCCAGAAGGAACGGCGCGGCGAGTACCTGGGCGGCACGGTGCAGGTGATTCCGCACGTCACCGACGAGATCAAGGCGCGCATCCTCGATTGCGCCAAGGGACAGGACGTCCTCATCGTCGAGGTGGGCGGCACCGTCGGCGACATCGAATCGCTGCCGTTCCTGGAGGCCATCCGGCAGCTGCGCCTCGAGGTCGGCGCGACGAACGCGATCTCCGTGCACGTCACCCTGGTGCCGTACATCGGCGCGGCCGGTGAGCTGAAGACGAAGCCCACGCAGCACTCGGTGATGAAGCTGCGCGAGATCGGCATCCAGCCGGAGATCCTGCTGTGCCGATCGGAGCGCGCCCTCGAACAGCCGATGAAGAAGAAGATCGCGATGTTCACCAACGTCGCGTCGGACGCGGTCTTCTCCGCCGAGGACGTCAGCTGCATCTACGAGGTGCCGATCCGTTTCCACTCGGAAGGCGTCGACGACAAGATCGGCGAGCTGCTCAACATCTGGTCGCGCGCGCCCGAGCTGACAGGCTGGGAGCGCGTCGTTCACCGGCTGAAGAGCCCGCAGGCGGAGGTCGAGATCGGCCTGGTCGGCAAGTACGTCGACCTCGTCGAGTCATACAAGAGCCTCAACGAGGCGCTGATTCACGGCGGCATCGGCAACGAATGCCGCGTCAACCTGCACCACATCGACTCCGAGGAGATCGAGAAGCGCGGCGCCGCGCAGATGCTCGCCGACATGGACGGCATCCTGGTGGCGCCCGGCTTCGGCAGCCGCGGCATCCAGGGGAAGATCGACGCCGTTCGTTACGCGCGCGAGCAGTCGGTTCCCTTCTTCGGCATCTGCCTGGGTCTGCAGATGGCGGTGATCGAATTCGCGCGCAACGTCGTCGGCCTGAAGGGCGCGAATTCGACGGAGATGGACACGAGCACGCCGTACCCGGTCGTCGACCTGATGCCCGACCAGCGCAACGTGACCGACAAGGGCGCGACGATGCGGCTCGGATCGTACCCGTGCGTCCTCGCGCCGGGATCGCGCGCCGCCACGGCGTATGGCGCCTCCGAGATCAGCGAGCGCCACCGCCACCGCTACGAGGTGAACAACGATTTCCGCGAAGCGCTGACCGGCCACGGCATGTTGATCTCGGGCGCGTCGCCCGACCGCCGTCTGGTCGAGATGATCGAGCTGCCGCAGCACCCGTACTTCGTGGGTTGCCAGTTCCACCCCGAGTTCAAGTCGCGCCCGCAGGCACCTCATCCGCTCTTCCAGTCGTTCATCGCGGCGGCGCTCCGCGCCCGCCTGGGCGACCGCCGGCGGCGTCAGACCGAAGCGGGCGCCGCGGCCGCGCCGCAGTAAAAAAATCCGTTGTAATCCGTGTTGTTACAGCGTGCCGCAACGCCGGGAGGGCGTGTGCGACATAGTGTGTGCAATACGTGTACCAAAATGCCTATTGTGGCTTGTCGCTTCGGACCCATAGGTGTTACAACGAGAGCTGCGGCGCCCCAATGTCGATTGAGATAAAGCAGCACCTCCGACTCTCGCAGCAGCTGGTGATGACGCCTCAGCTGCAGCAGGCGATCAAGCTCCTGCAGCTATCGCGGATGGAGCTGTGCGACATGGTCCGCGACGAGATGCTCGAGAACCCGATTCTCGAGGACTCGGTCGAGTCGGCGAACGAGCAGGCGAAGGCGGCCGAGGCCGCGCCCGAGGTCGACGGCAACGGCGCCGACGTCGAGCGCGTGGGCGAGACCGAGACGCCGATCGTCGAGATTCGCGAGGACAAGGTCGACACGACCGCCGAGGTGAAGACCGACGGCGACTCGAAGGACGCCGTCAACGACTTCGACTGGGAGGGATACCTGGATAACCAGGCGGCGGCCGCGCCGATGCCCTCGTACAAGTCCAACAACGAGGATCTGCCGTCGCTCGAGGCGACGCTGACCCGCGGGACGTCGCTGTTCAACCACCTGGAGTGGCAGCTGAAGCTGAGCCACTTCACGCTGGAAGAAGACGGCATCGCGATGCTGATCATCGGCAACCTCACGCCGGACGGATACCTGGAAGACGCTCTGGAGGACCTGGCGGAAGAGGCGAGCGTGACGCTGGAGCTCGCGGAGTCGGTGCTGAAGCGGATCCAGGAGTTCGACCCGATCGGCGTCGCCGCCCGCTCGCTCGAGGAGTGCCTGTTGATCCAGGCGCGCCACATCGGCGCCGACGACGACGTCGTGGTCGGCATCATCACCAAGCACCTCGCCAACCTGGAGAAGAAGAACTACCAGGCGATCGCGAAGGACCTGGCCCAGCCGCTCGAGGAGATCTACGAGGCGGCGAAGGTCCTCAAGAACTTCGATCCGAAGCCCGGGCGCGAATACACGGCCGAAGAGCCGACATACATCACCCCCGACGTTTACGTTCACAAGGTAGGGGACAAATACTTCGTCGTCGCGAACGACGACGGCCTGCCCAAGCTCAAGATCTCCGACTTCTACCGTACCGCGCTGGCCGGTGGCGCCAAGGCGCGCGAGTACATCCAGGAAAAGCTACGGAGCGCCCAATGGCTCATCAGGTCGATCCAGCAACGGCAGCGGACGATCGTCCGCGTGACCGAATCGATCCTGAAGTTCCAGCGCGAGTTCTTCGACAAGGGGACCGCGCACTTGAAGCCCCTCATCCTGCGCGACGTGGCCGAGGACATCGGGATGCACGAATCCACAGTGTCCCGCGTCACCACGAACAAGTACGTCCATACCCCTCAGGGCATCTACGAGCTGAAGTACTTTTTCAACTCGGGGATCGCACGCACCGACGGGGAGGATCTGGCGTCTGAAGCGGTCAAGCTCAAGATCAAACAGATCATCGGCTCGGAGAGCCCGCAAAATCCGCACTCGGATCAGCGGATCGTCGAGCTGCTCAAGGACCAAAATATCGAAATCGCACGCCGGACGGTGGCCAAGTACCGTGAGCAACTTCGCATCCTTTCCTCGTCGAAACGCCGGCAGGTTTTTTAGCGCCTGTCGCGAGGCCCTTTTATTGTCCCTCGACGGGAAAAAGGGTAAAAGCGGCGCGGTAGCTCACCCGTATTGATACACGCCCGGTAAGCCATCGCGCAAAGGGGAAGGCAGCGTCATGCAGCTTTCGACGACGTTCCGGCACATGGATGCCTCACAAGCTGTAAGGGAGTACGCGGCCGATAAGCTCGAGAAGATCCGGAAGTACTTCAACAAGGATCCGATCTCGGCTCACGCCGTGTTTTCAGTCGAACGCGGCTTCCACCACGTCGCGGATCTGAACATCACGCTGCCCAGCGGCATCGTGATCAACGCCAAGGAGACGACCGAGGACATGTACTCCTCGATCGACCTGGCCGCCGCGCGCATCGAGCGCCAGGTCCGCCGCTGGAAGGACCGGATTCGCGACCACAAGCCGCACGGCGGGCCGATGACGTCGGTGCGCGAGATGGTGATCGAGCCGGAGGAGGTCGAACCGCAGCCCGCGCCGACCGCCACCGCTGCCAAGCCGACGCCGCCCGCGCCGGCCCAGCACAACTTCCAGGTGGTGAAGGACGAACGCTTCACGGCGCGATCGCTCAGCGTGGAAGACGCGGTCATGCAGCTGAATCTCCTGGGCGACGAGCTGCTGGTGTTCACGGACGCGGGCAGCGGGCGCACCTCGGTGCTCTATCGGCGCAAGGACGGGAAGTACGGGTTGATCGAGACGGGGAACCCCGCCGGAGCAAATTCAGGCAGCCGTTGATCGACGCTAGCGCGCCATGCGAGTCATCGACTTTCTTGCCCCCGACTGCATCATCGCGGCGCTTCAGGCCAAGACGAAGCCGGCCGTGCTGACGGAGCTGTCGGACCACCTCGCGAAGGTGGTGCCGGGGGTGGAGGCCGAGGCGCTGCGCAAGGTGCTGGAGGAGCGGGAGCAGCTCGCGTCGACGGCGATCGGTGACGGGATCGCCATCCCGCACGGCAAGCTGGACTCTGTCGGTCGCCTGGTCGGGGCGCTGGGTCGGGCGGTCGAGGGCATCGAGTTCGAGTCGATCGACGGCAAGCCGACCAACCTGGTGTTCATGCTGGTCGCGCCGGCCAGCTCGACGGGTGTGCACCTGAAGGCGCTGGCCCGCCTCTCGCGCCTCTTCCGCGACGGGGACTTCCGCAAGCGACTGCTGGACGCGCCGACCGCCGAGGCGATGTACCAGGTCATCGTCGAGGAAGACGCGAAATACTGAGTTTCCGCGTGTCGGGTATCATGTGGCCAACATGACGCCGACGCTGACCGTGCGGTCGCTGCTGGACGAGAGCGCCGAGCTGCGCCTCGTCCTGCTCGCCGGCGAGTCGGGCCTCGGCCGTCGCATCACGATCCAGCGCATCCAGAAACCGGGCCTCGCGCTGGCGGGCTTCGTGCGGCAGGTCCACCCGGAGCGGGTGCAGATCCTGGGCGCGACCGAGATCGCGTACCTCGAGACGCTGTCCGAGGAGGCGGCCCGCTCGTCCGTCGAGGCGTTCTTCTCGCTGAACCCGGCGTGCGTGGTCGTCACGAAGGGGCTGGAAATTCCGCCAATCCTGCGCGAGGCCGCCGACCGACTGGGCGTTCCGCTGCTGCGGACGCCCCTGATGTCGTCGATCGCGATCGACCAGATCCAGAAATACCTCGAGCTGCAGCTCGCGCCGACCGCCAGCATTCACGCGGTGCTGATGGACGTTCTGGGCGTCGGCGTGCTGCTCCTCGGCAAGAGCGGCATCGGAAAGTCCGAGGCGGCGCTGGACCTGATCATGCGGGGGCACCGGCTGGTCGCCGACGATCTCGTCGAGGTGCGGCGCACGTCGGGCAGCATCCTCGTCGGCTGGGCGTCCGAGCTGATCAAGCACCACATGGAGGTGCGCGGCCTCGGCATCATCAACATCAAGGATATGTTCGGCGTGGCCGCGGTCCGCGACGAGAAGCGGATCGAGCTGGTGCTGGAGCTGATTCGCTGGGACCAGACCGACGCCCACGATCGCCTGGGCCTCGACGAGATGGTGTATCCGATCCTGGAGGTGCAGGTGCCGTTGCTTCGCATCCCGGTCAGCCCGGGCCGTAACGTCAGCTCGCTGATCGAGGTCGCGGCGCGCAACCGGCTGCTGCAGGTGCGCGGCCACCACTCGGCGCGCGAATTTCAGGAGCGGCTGGACCGGGCGCTGGCGGACGCGCGCGAGCGTCGCTGGCGGGACGACGTCGAATGAGGCTGGTCGTCGTCACGGGTGTCTCGGGCGCGGGGAAATCGACGGCGCTGCGCGCGCTGGCGGACGCGCGCGAGCGTCGCTGGCGGGACGACGTCGAATGAGGCTCGTCGTCGTCACGGGTGTCTCGGGCGCGGGGAAATCGACGGCGCTGCGCGCGCTGGAGGACCTGGGCTTCTACGCGGTCGACAACATGCCGCTGCCGATGGTGCCGCAGCTGATCGACCTGCTCGCCAGCCGCCCCGACATCGATCGCGTCGCGCTGGGCATCGACGCGCGGAGCGGCAACTTTCTCGCCGGCGTCGCGTCGATCTTCGCCGACCTGCGGTCGCGCGGGCACTCTGTCGAGGTGCTCTTTCTCGAAGCGTCCGACGAGATCTTGCTCCGGCGCTTCTCCGAGACGCGGCGGCGGCACCCGCTCTCCGACACCGACATCCGCGCTGGCATCAGCGCCGAGCGGCGGACGCTGGCCGCGCTGCGCCAGGAAGCGAGCGCGCTGGTCGATACGGGCGCGCTGAACGTCCACGTGCTGCGGGGCCTGATCCAGGAGCGCTACGGGCGCGGCGAGGGCGAGCTGGCGGTGACGCTGCTGTCCTTCGGCTTCAAGCACGGCATCCCGTCGGAGGCCGACATCGTCCTCGATGTGCGCTTCCTGCCGAACCCGTTCTTCGTGCCTGACCTGTCGGCGCTGTCAGGCGAGGACGAGGCCGTGGTGCGCTTCGTCCTGGACGATCCGGAGACCAAGGCTTTTCTCGACGACGCTTCGCGGCTGGTGCAGCGCTCCGTGCAAGGTTTCCGGCGCGAGGGGAAGTCCTACGCGACCGTCGCCATCGGCTGCACGGGCGGGCGCCATCGTTCGGTCGCCATTGCCAAGGAGCTGGGGCGGCGGCTGGGCGCGGCGTTCTCGATTTCCATCCGCCACCGCGACATCGCCATCTGACACGCGGGCGGCGAGGTGGGACGGCAACCTCAGCCACTGGGACGTTCGCTGCGCGTTCGCGAGTCGCACGTCGATCCCTATCGCCTACATGGCCGAGTGACGCGCCGCCGCGGCAGCGGTTTCGGCCGTTGACGCCGGTGGTACACTAGGCGCCCCATGGCGACGGCACAAACCGGCGAGGCCCAGGTCGGCCTCGTGATCGTCACGCACAGCGGCTGCGGCGAATGTTTGCTCTCCGCCGCGGCGGGCATCGTCGGTCCCGTCCCCGCCTCGACGGCTGTCGGCGTGCAGATGAACGAGTCGTTCGACGACATCGTCCGGCGCGTCGGGCGGGCGTGCGACGAGGTCGACTCGGGCGTCGGCCTGCTGATCCTCGCCGACGTGCACGGATCGTCGCCGTTCCGGGCCTGCCTCGCGATGGTCGACGGCACGCGCCCGGTCGAGATCGTCGCGGGCGTGAACCTGCCGATGCTCATCAAGCTCGCGACGTGCGATCGCCGCGGCCTGCGGCCCGTCGAGGTCGCCGAGCTGATCAAGGAGGTCGGCAAGCGGTCGATCCGCCTGGGCTCCGAGCTGACCGGGAAGTTCGCGATCCCGCGCGAAGACCACCACTGATGGCCCACGCCGAACGCGAAGTTCAGGTGAGGAACAAGCTGGGCATGCACGCGCGTGCCGCGGTGAAGTTCGTGCAGATTGCCAACACCTTCAAGTCGGAGGTGAAGGTCGTCAAGGACGATCAGGAGGCCAACGGCAAGAGCATCATGGGCCTGCTGACTCTGGTGGCCGCGCACGGCGTGACCATGACTGTGGTGTGCGACGGTGACGACGCGCCGGCGGCGGTCACCGCGCTCGCCGAGCTGGTGGGGACGGGGTTCGGGGAAGGGATCGATCCTTGATGGAGAAGCTGGTCGGGGTAGGGGCGTCGCCCGGGATTGCCATCGGCGTCGCGCACGTGCTGGCGAGCCGGGTCGAGATTCACGAACGTCGGATCGCGGCCGATCAGGTCGACGCCGAGCTGCGCCGCTTCGAGACCGGGCTCATGGAGTCGGACGCGCAGCTGGCCCGCATTCAGGCGCAGATCGCCGAGCGCGAAGGCGACGAGCAGCAGTATCAGATCCTCGAGGCGCACCGGCTGATGCTGTCCGACGTCCACCTGGTCGAGCGCGCGCGCCGGTTGATTCGCGACGACCACGCCGCCGCCGAATGGGCGGTACGCAAGGCGCTGGATCAAATCCAGGCGGTCTTCGATCGCATCGAGGATCCGTACTTCCGCGACCGCAAGAGCGACGTCGCGATGGTCGGCGAGCGGCTGCTGCGCAACCTGGTCGGCGTCGGCGATTCGTCGTCGCCCGAGGAGGCGCCGAAGGGCTGCATCGCGATCGCGCACGAGCTGTCGCCCGCCGACGCCGCCCAGCTGGGCCGCGCCGAGGCCGTCGGGTTCTGCACCGAGGGCGGCGGCCGCACGTCGCACACGGCGATCGTGGCGCGCGCGCTGGGGCTGCCCTACGTCGTCGGCGTCGAGAACATCGGCCGCCGGGTCTGGTCGGGCATGACCGTCGTGATCGACGGCGCCCGCGGCGAGGTGATCCTGGATCCCGACGCCGCCGCGTTGCACGTGTACGAGACGCGCGCAGAGGCGGCCCGCTCGCGCCAGCAACGGCTCGCGGAGATGCGCGACGTCGCGGCGCAGACCGTGGACGGCACGCCGATCCACCTGCAGGCGAACATCGAGATGCTCGAGGAGATTCCGATCGCCGTCGAGCTGGGCGCCGAGGCGGTCGGCCTGTTCCGCACCGAGTTCCTCTACCTCGAACGCGCCGACCTGCCGTCGGAGGACGAGCAGTACGCGCACGCGGTCGCCGCGCTGAAGAGCGTCGGCGGGCGCACGGTGACCTTCCGGACGCTGGATCTGGGCGGCGACAAGCTGCCGCCGTCGGTCCGCATCCCGAGCGGCACCAACCCCGCGATGGGGTTGCGCTCGATCCGCTATTCGCTGAAGCGGGAGGACGTGTTCCGCACGCAGCTGCGGGCGCTGTACCGCGCCGGCGCGTCGGGGCCGATGCAGATCCTGTTTCCGCTGATCTCGGGCGTCGCCGAGCTGCGGGCGGCGAAGCGGCTGTGCGCGCAGGTGAGCGAGGAGCTGGAGCGCGAGGGCGTCCCGCACGCCCGGAAGATCCCGATCGGCGTGATGATCGAGACGCCGAGCGCCGCGATGATCTCCGACCTGCTCGCGGCCGAGTGCGACTTCCTCAGCATCGGGACCAACGACCTCATTCAATATTCCCTCGCGGCCGACCGCGAGGACGAGCACGTCGGCTACCTGTATCACCCGTTGCACCCGGCGATCCTGCGTTCGCTGCGCCAGATCGTGGTCGCGTCCGAGAAGACGGGCTGCCCGGTCGCGATGTGCGGCGACATGGCGGGCGACGCGATGTTGACCTGGGTGCTGGTCGGCCTGGGGCTGCGCCAGCTGTCGATGGCGCCGCGGCAGATTCCGATGGTGAAGTCGATCGTTCGTGCGACCCGCCTCGCTGACGCGGAACATCTGCTCGCGCAGGCGCTGTCGATGTCGACCGAGACCGAGATCGAGGAGCTGGTCTACAGCGGCATGCGACAGCGCTTCCCGCTCGAGCTCGGCGACGCGGAAGAGGAACGCTCGGCCGGGTGAGCGCCGGCGGGTCCGTCGTGCCCGGGCTGCGCGTCCGGAGCGCTCGGCGCGAAGACTGGCCGGCGGCGCGCGACCTGCTGCGCCAGGTCGACGACCTGCACGCGGCGCTGGCGCCCGACTACTTTCGATCGGCGCCGCGCGACGAGGGCGAGTGGGTGCGCCTGCTGCACGAAGACCACGGCGCCGTCTTCGTGGCGGAGCTGGGCGACGCGGGCCGCGCGGTCGGCGTCCTGGTCGCGCGCGTCTACGACACCCCGGACAATCCAGGGATGGTGCCGCGCCGCCGCCTTCACATCGAGACCGTCGTGGTGTGCGGCAAGCACCGCCGCCGCGGTATCGGGCGGCGGTTGATGGTCGAAGGCACGGCGTGGGGCCGCAGCCACGGCGCGGTCGAGGTCGTGCTGACCACCTGGGTCGGGAACGACGACGCCGAGGCCTTCTACGAGCGCCTGGGCTACCGCGTCCTGTCGCGCGTGCTGTGCGCGCCGATTACGTAGAAACGCGCTGCGGTCGGGCGCGCCGCGCCCACAGCAGATAGAGCAACGGCGCGAGCAACAGCGAGTACGACAGCCCGTGGCCGATCGGCCCGTCGGGCCCGAACTTTTCCGTCGCGTCGTGGAAGGCCTGGCTGCCCTGGATGACGCCGCTCTCGGCGAGCTCGTGGACGCCGTAGACCAGCAGCTGGACCAGGAACAGACCGAGAAACAGCGCCGTCACCTTCAGGATCGCGCCCATGTTCAGGCGGCGTCCCCAGCGCGACCAGCTCCACGCGAACGTGGCCGCCGTGAGCAGGCCCAGCGCCGCGCCCGTCAGCACGAGCACCGCCTGGGTCCGTTCCTGGGCGGCGTGCAGCGCCAGCGCCTGCACGCCCAGATAGAACACCGCCTCCAGACCCTCGCGCGTCACCAGCAGCGTGGTCACCAGCGCGACGCCCGCGATGGCCTGCGGTGACGCCGGTGCGCCCGCGACGCCCGCGACGTTTCCCACGCGCTCCTCGATCTGGCGCTTGATGTGAGGCCCGGTGCGCAGCATCTGCACCAGCAGCGCGCCGACGACGACCGCCGCGGTCAGCGCCGCGATGCCCTCGTAGAGGGGCTGATTCGGGACCTGCAACCACAGCCACGCGCCGCCCAGACACGTGATGATCGACAGCGCCAGCCCGATGCGCACACCGCGCACCAGGCCCGGGCGCTGCGTCTTCTTCAGATAGGCGACGACGATCCCGACGATCAGGAACGCCTCGATCCCTTCGCGAAACGTGACGAGGAGGGCTTGCAACATCGTACGGTCCCGGAGTTTTGCCGCGAACTATAGCCTCCGGAGCGCAGAGACGAGCGTGTTAATCTGAATTCGGGCCGTTCCCGGCCCCGTCAAGGAGGATGCGATGTCATCTCGGGTCACGCGAACCACGACGTCAGCCGCGCTGGCACTGGCGCTCCTCGGCCCCGGCCTGGCGCAGGCCGACGACGCGGCCGGGCACTACAACCTGTGCGTCCAGCACAAGCGCGAAGGCAAGCTGACCGAAGGCGTGGCCGAGTGCCTGAAGGCGCTCCAGCTGCGCTCGAACTACGCGGCGGCGCACATGACGCTGGGAAGCATCTACCGCGCGCAGAACAACTACGCGGGCGCGGCGGCTGAATACGAGAAGGTCGTGAAGCTGGAGCCGAAGGACGCGCTCGGCCACTACAACCTGGGCGTCGCGTACGTCGCGCTCAAGCGCCCGGACGACGGCATCCGCGAGCTGGAAGAGGCGATGGACCTCAAGCCCGACGACTACGAGACGCGCGTCTCGCTGGGCAAGGTTTACAGCAAGAAGGCCGACTACAAGCACGCGATCGAGCACCTGCTGAAGGCGACGGAGCTGAGGCCGGCGGAGGTGGACGCCTGGAACAGCCTGGGGATCGCCCGTTCGAAGACCGACGACAAGGAAGGCGCGATCGTCGCGTTCAAGAAGGCGCTCTCGCTCAAGCCCGACGACGCCGAGCTGCACTTCGGCCTCGCGACCGTCTACCGCCGGCAGCGCGACACCGACAAGGCGATCGCGGAGTATCAGGTCGCGGTGCAGAAGAACCCGCGGCTCGCCAAGGCCTACTACGACCTCGGTCTCCTGTATTCGCAGGACAAGAAGAACACCGAGGCGCGCGAGGCCTTCGAGAAGTACCTGCAGTACGGCACGAGCGAGGACGCGGCGTCGCGCAAGGACGCCGAGGAACGCCTGAAGACGTTCAAGAAGTAGGGCGCGCGGCCCGCGGCTAGAACTTCACGCCGAGGTAGACGCGCAGGATCTGAGCGACCGAAGCGTCCGCGGCGTTCGACGTCCAAAGCTCCGAGCCGCGGTTGAGCGCGCCCAGCGGCCACAGGACGCCCCAGGTGAAGCCGGCGTAGAAGCCCTCCGCGGTGTTGCGGTAGCCCGCGCCGACGTCCATCTCGAGGCCGTACATCAGCTCGTTGTTGGGCGTCGAGACCGGAACCTGCGCCATGCTGTAGATGATGCTGCCGTTCAGGCCCAGCGCGCGCGTCCGTCCCAGATCGAACCAGTACGACGCCTGCGGCTTGATGTAGATCGCGTTGGTGACCGTCCCGAGGATGTGGCGGAACAGGATCTCGTCGACGTGATAGTCGGGCGAGAAGTGGAAGTCGTTCATCGAGTTGTCGCCCGCTGGCTGCTGGGCGAAACGCCACCGGTAGTTGAGGTACTGCCCGGGCGCCTCCGCCTGGTCACCCGTCGCGCCGCCCGTCTCGAGGCCGACGAACAGCGAGTCGCGATAGAGCCGCAGCTCGCCCGCCGCCACCCAGCCCATCTGCCTGAGCGTCATCGGCGTGTCCGGGGTCGCCGACAAGATCCCCGGTCGCGCGATCTTGCCGAAGATGCCGATGCCCTCGAACTCCAGCGTCAGCGACTTGTAGTTGACCTTCATCCACAGGTCCGGCGTCACCGACCAGGCGCCGTAGTACGTCACCGCGCCGACGTCGGTCGGCGTCTGCGGCTGGGGGCCGTCGACGGTCGTCGTCGTCGCAACCTGATTCGGTGTCACGATGTTGCCCTGCTGGCGGTACACGACCTGCGCGCCGTAGTTGACGACGATGTCGCCGCGATCGACGCGCTCGCGCAGCGTCACGGGGTTGTCGATGCGCGTGACCGACGCCATCAACTGCAGCACGTCGTCGTTCTGCGACAGGTCGTACGGGTAGCCGCTGGGATCGTTGCGGCCCAGCGACAGCTGCTGCGTCGTCGGACCCTGCGCGCCCAGGTCCCAGGCGGCCGCGAACTGGTGACCGTAGATGGTCGTCAGTCCCATCACGCGATCGACCGTCGTGCCGACGTCGCAGTCGGCGCACGAGCCCGAGTTGAAGAAGATGCCGCGACCCCAGTGCCAGGGCATGCGGCCGAAGCGGATCGAGCCGAACTCGCCGTCGATCTCCGCCCAGGCGCGCTTGGCGCGGATGCTGGATACGAAGCCGTTCTGGCCGACCTCGGGCGGATCCTGCGTGGTCGATACGAACTGGCTGGGCGCGACGCCCGGCACGTCCAGCGGATTCCCGGAGGTCGGGACGGGGCGGTTGTAACCCTCGATGCCGGCGAGCGAGTCCGGCGTCGAGCCCATGATCGTGTTGTCGAGGACGTCGATCTGAGCGAAGACGCGCACCGTGTCGGTCACGTTCAGCGTCGGCTCGAGGCGGAAGCGCAGGTTCGCGCCGCCGATGTTCTTCGACGGGCAGTTCGACGGAATGTCGGCGGCCGTCAAGGTGATCGTCGCGCTCGTGATCGGGCGCGGACAGTCGAGCGGCACCGGGAAAGGCGGCAGGCCGTAGTTGACCCCAGGGACGCCGCTGCTCGAGGTGGGGTAGTAACCCTGCCCCAGGAAGAACTGGTGCATGTAATCGCTGCGCAGGCGCAGGTAGCCGTCCAGCTCGAAGATCTGCATGCGCCGGCGGCTCTGCTCGGCGTAGCCGCTCAGCGGTTCGAGGTCGCTCGGCCGGTTCTCTTCCTCGGGCGCCTCCTCGGCGGGGCCTTCTTCCTTCTCCTGGCCG
>Ga0207661_10001980_pt1 | contig 14091 bp, 16 predicted proteins | sample KBSC713LmetaG_FD_184337 | JGI IMG/M metagenome (GOLD analysis project Ga0207661, IMG submission 184337) | Corn rhizosphere microbial communities from Kellogg Biological Station, Michigan, USA - KBS C7.1-3L metaG (SPAdes) (version 2) | ecosystem: Host-associated > Plants > Roots > Rhizosphere ... | reverse complement strand
CTCGACGATCCGCGCGAGCTCGGACGCGCTGCGAACGACGACGCGGACGGACAGTCCGAAGCGCGCCTCGATCGCCCGCTCCAGCTGCGCGTCGAGCTTGGCTGCGCTGCGCTCACCGCTGCGGAACAGGACGTTGCCGCTCGCGATGTACGTCCGCACGTCGTCGTGCCCGAGCGCCTCGACGCACGCTCGCAGGTCGGCCATCCGGATCAGCGAGTTGCCGCCGACGTTGATCCCACGCAGCAGCGCAACGTAGGACGCCATCAGCCGACGACGCGGTACACCTCGAACACCTCGGCGTACTCGCGGTTCACGTTGATCCCGTGCGTGCGCGCGACGTTCCACACGTACTCCGGGTTCGCGTAGCGACGGTGCTGCTGCGACGCGTACTTCTCCAGCGCGGCCACCTTCCGCTCGAGGTGCGCCTCTTCGAGCGCGACGTACCACTGGTACGAGAAGTCGAAGTTGTTCCACGGGATCTCGTAGCCGAGGATCGTCGTGCGCTTGAACGCGCGCAGCCCCTCCTCGGCGATCGTCTTGTGGTCCTGGTGGATGTCGTGCAGGGAGGGCTGGAACACGACGTCCGGCTTCCACTCCTCCCACGCCGCGACGAGCAGCTCGAGGATGTCCTGCCGGTGCTCCGGGAACGTCCGCACGTCGAAGTCGTGCACGACGAGGTCCTCGATGCCGAGCTCGTGCGTCGCGTCCTTCACCTCGCGCGCGAGCGTGTCCGGCGGGAACCCGGCCGGCAGCGAGCGCGTGGCGATCGAGAACGCGACGTAGCGGACGTGACAGCCGGCATCGACGAGCCGGGCCATCGTCCCACCGCAGCCGAACTCGCCGTCGTCGGTGTGCGGCGCGAGCACGAGCGCCCGCTTCCACTGCTCGATCACGCGGCCACCTGTGTCCGCTCGACGTCGGGCACCGGCTCGCGCACCCGGGCGAACTGCCGCGGTGCGCCGATCGCGGCGAGGCCGAACAGCGCCCACGTCACGGGATCCTCGAAGAACGCGTTGTAGAAGAGCGAGTGGCAGAGGATGGCCGCCACGCCGATCCCGCCGATCAGCGCGAGCGACGTCCGCCGCCGGAACGCCTGCCGGAACACGGCCACGAGCAGCCAGAGATACAGCAGGATCCCGGGCAGCCCACTCTCCGCGGCGACGGTCACAGGCGTATTGTGCGACGCCGCCGTCTTGGGTTCCTTCCCCGGCAGGTGCGTCCGCTTCGCGTACGCGCGCTTGAAGCCGCCCACGCCGACGCCCTTCGCCGGGTTCGCCTCGGCGATCCTGATCCCGACGGCGACGAGCGAGGCGCGCCCGCTCGACGCCTCGTTCAGGCCGTGGACCGTGTGGTGCTGCAGCTGCTGCCGTACCTTCGGCTGCGCGACCGCGATGCCCGCGAGCACCGCGGCGGCGACGGCGATCACGACGAGCGCCCGCCAGCGCCAGAAGATGAACGCCGCACCCGCGACGACCACGAGCAGCGCCGCGAAGCTGGACTGCGAGAACGAGATCAGCAGGCCGGCCCACATCACCGCCAGCGCCGCTGCGGCGGCGACCGGCGCCCAGCGCGGCAGCCGGCTGCGCGCGAGCAGGACGAGCGCCGGCAGCATCGCCACGACGAGGAACCGCCCGTAGATCGACGGATCCCAGAACACCGAGTTGACGCGGAAGAACGGCGCGTACGCGTTCGCCGTGATCACCTTCGGGTTCTGGAAGATGTCGCGCGTCTCGTACTGGTAGAAGCCGACGACCGAGAACGCGATCCCCATCACGAGCAGCTCGAGGAAGAGCACGCGCAGTCCGAGCTCGTGCCACGGCAGCCGGGCGATGCAGATCGCGAGCAGCGTGAAGGGGACATAGAACGCGAGCAGCTCCGTGGCGCCGTCGTGCACGTCGCGCGTCCAGAGGATCGAGATGCTCGTCCACGCGACGAAGAGGGCCAGCGGCGTGGAGACACGCCGTAGCTCACGCACCGTCTCGTCGCCGGCGAGGAGATCCCACGCGAGCAGCACGACTCCGCCCGCGATCACGACGTACAGCGGCACGAGCAGCTTCGAGCTCGAGCCGCCGATGTGGACGCCGACCCGGATCGGCACGCACGCGAGCGCGAGCACCGGCAGCAGCCACGGCCACGAGCGGAACAGGGCGGCGAGCCCCAGCGCGAGCGAGCAGCCGAGCAGCAGGCCGCCGCAGAGCACGAGCAGGTGGTGGTGCGGAGCGACGGAGACGCCGAGCACGACCGTCCCGAACAGGGCGAAGCCGAGCCCGGCGAGGCGGTCGCGCCGCGTGCGCGCGACGAGCAGCAGCGCCAGTGCGAGGCCCGCGATCGGCCCTCCGAGATGACTGAGCCCGATCACTTCTCCACCACGACGCGCGCGTGGTCGACGTGCCCGAGCTCGCCGACGGTCAACGTGTAGCGGCCGGGCTTCGTCGGCGCGGTCACGCGCAGGACGGGGCCGCCGGCGACGCCCTTGCGCGCGCCGAGCTTCCAGTGGTAGCGCCTCGCGTCGGTAGAGATGCCGATCTCGAACCGCTTGCCCGCTGCGGCGACGATGCGCCCACGCGCGAGCGCGATGTACCGGAGGCGCACGTGCACGCGCCAGCGCCCGTCCACCGGCGTCCGGTTGCCCGCAAGGTCGACGGCGCCGATCTCGAGCGTGTACCGGCCCGGCCGCAACAGCCCGTGCCGGCCGATCCCCTTCCACGTCACCGTGCCCTTCTGCGGATGCGCGTGCGTGTAGAGCACGCGACGGCCGCCCAGGAAGAGCGCGATGTGGCCGGGCTTCGAGAGCGTGTAGCGGAAGCGGACGAAGTCGGACTGCTTGTCGCCGTCCGGCGAGAAGATCTCGCGGTTCTGCTGCACCGAGACGACCTGCGGCGGCTGCGTGTCGAGGCGGATCGTGTTCGGCAGGACGATCGTCTGGTGCTGGCGCGCGAGGTGCACCTTCACCCGGTAGGCGCCGTCGGGCGCGCGCTCGTGGACGGCGGTGAGGCCGTCCCAGCGGAACTTGGCCTCGCCGCGCGGGTACCGCCCGTCGGCGAGGGCGACGACCTCCTGCTCGTGCGCGTCGATCACCGTGACGGTGATCGTGTCCGCGCGCCGGAGGACGATCCGGATGTTCGCATGGCCGCGCGCGCAGCTGCACGTCGGCGAGAAGGCGCGCGAGACCTTCGTGCCCGGCATGAGCGCGCTCTTCGTCAGCTTCAGCCGCTCCGTGATCGCGAACGCCGCCGCGGTCGCCACGAGCAGCGCGACCAGCGTCACGGAGGTCAGAAGTCGCTGCAACGCCTCGCGATTCTACGGGCCGACGATGAGAGGCTTCTCAGGAAGATGCCGTCTGGATATTCGGTCGTGCGAGCCATGCGCGGACACCGTACGCGGCGAGCCCCACGCCGAGCGCGATCAGGCCGCCGAGCAGGATCCACTGCGACTGCGGCACCTCGAGCAGCTTGAGGCCGCTGAGCATGAGGATCGTCCCGAGCGCGACGCGCAGGATCACGTCCGGCATCTTCACCGTGAAGCGGCTCGAGATCAGCACGCCCGGGATCGAGCCGGTGAGGAGCCAGAGCGTCGCGTGGTAGTCGACGTTGCCGGCGACCATGTGCCCGACGCCCGCGACCCAGAGCAGCGCCGCGGCGTGGAAGATGTCGGTGCCGACGATCTTCGGCATGGTCAGCGGATAGACGAGCACCATCACGAGGCCGAAGAAGGTGCCGCTCCCGACGGACGTGAGCCCGACGACGAAGCCGAACACCGCCCCGATCGCGAGCGCGATCACTTTGTCCCGGCGCGTGAGCAGGAACGGCGAGTCGTCCGGCCTGATCCCGCGCTTGAGGAACGACTTCGCGAGGAAGCCGAGGCCGCCGATCACGAGCGCCGCCCCGACCGCGTAGCTCTCGACGGTCTGCGCCGTCTCGCCGTAGTGGTGCTTGATCAGCGTCGCGACGCCGACGCCGGCGAGCGAGAGCGGGCCCGAGCCGAGGAACATCCAGGCCGTCAGCCGGGCGTGCACCGTGCCCAGCCTGCGATGCCGAAGCGCGCCGAACGACTTGAAGATCGCGCCGTGCAGGATGTCGGTGCCGACCGCGTAGGTCGGCTTGAAGCCGAAGAGGATGACGAGGATCGGCGTCATCAACGAGCCGCCGCCCATCCCGGTCAGCCCGACGATCGCGCCGATCAGGAAGCCGGTGAGGGTGAACTGCCAGGTCATCGGCTAGGAGGCCGAGACGATCATCCCGGCGGCGACGGTGTCGTTGGACGCCTCGTCGACGAGGATGAACGAGCCCGTCTCACGGTTCTCCGCGTACGGGTCGACCGCGAGCGGCTCCGAGAGCCGCAGGCGGACGACGGCGATGTCGTTCAGCTCCAGCCGCTCGGGCCCCGGAACGTCCTGCAGCGAGGTGACGTCAATGACCGAGACGAGCTGGTCGACGATCGCCCGCACGGAGCGGGTGGTGTGCTTGATCCCGATCTTCGCGCGCTGCTCCAGCGGGCGCTCGCTCATCCAGCAGACCCGGGCGAGGAGCTCCCGGGCGACGACCGGCGGCTTCTCCGGGTCGGCGAGCATGTCGCCGCGCGCGACGTCGATGTCGTCGGCGAGCCGGATCGCCACCGACTCGGGCGGCAGCGCCGACTCCAGCTCCTCGCCCGCCGCGTCGATCGCCTCGACGCGCGAGCGGTGCCCCGACGGGAGCACGACGACCTCGTCGCCGGGGCGCCAGATGCCGCCGGCGACGCTGCCCGCATAGCCGCGGTAGTCGCGGTGCTCGTCCGACTGCGGACGGATCACCCACTGCACCGGGAAGCGGCGCGTCTCGACGTCGCGGTCTTCTGCGATCTCGACCGTCTCGAGGTACTCGAGCAGCGCGGGGCCGTCGTACCACGGCATCCGCTCCGAGGCGTCGACGACGTTGTCGCCCGTGAGCGCGCTCAGCGGGACCACGTGCAGGTCGGCGAGCCCCAACGTCTCCAGATCGCGGACGATCTCCTCGAACCGCTCCTGCGACCAGTCGACGAGATCCATCTTGTTCACCGCCACGGTGATGTGCGGGACACGCAGGATCGACGTGATGTACGCATGCCGGCGCGTCTGCTCGACGACGCCGTTGCGCGCGTCGACGAGGATCACGGCGACGTCCGCGGTCGACGCTCCTGTGACCATGTTGCGTGTGTACTGCACGTGGCCGGGCGCGTCCGCGAGCTGGAAGCGGCGGCGCGGCGTCACGAACGAGCGGTAGGCGACGTCGATCGTGATCCCTTGCTCGCGCTCGGCGCGGAGGCCGTCCGTGAGCAGCGCGAGGTCGACGGTCGCGTGGCCGCGGCGACGCGACGCCTCCTCGATGTGCTCCATCTGGTCGACGAAGATCTGCTTCGTGTCGAAGAGCAGCCGGCCGATCAGGGTCGACTTGCCGTCGTCCACCGACCCGCACGTGACGAGCCGCAGCAGATCCGTTTGCTCAGAAGTAACCGACACGCTTCCTGTCCTCCATCGCCGCTTCGCTGACACGGTCGTCCGCGCGCGTCTCGCCACGCTCGGTCACGCGGGTGGCCGCGATCTCGGAGACGACCTCGGGGATCGTCCGCGCCTCGGAGAGCACGCCGCCGGTACACGACATGTCGCCGACGGTGCGGAAACGCACGGTGGCCGTGAACGGCTCCTCGCCCACCATCCGCTCGACGAAGTCGGACGCCGCGTACAGCATCCCGTCGCGTCTGAACACCTGGCGCTCGTGCGCGAAGTAGATCCTCGGCAGCTCGAGCTGCTCGCGCTCGACGTACTGCCAGACGTCGAGCTCCGTCCAGTTCGAGATCGGGAAGACGCGCACGTGCTCGCCCTTGCGGACGCGCGCGTTGTAGATGTTCCAGAGCTCCGGCCGCTGCGCGCGGGGATTCCACTGGCCGAAGTCGTCGCGGAAGGAGAAGATGCGCTCCTTCGCGCGGGCTCGCTCCTCGTCGCGGCGCGCACCGCCGATCGCGGCGTCGAACTGATGCTCCTCGATCGCGTCGAGCAGCGTCGTCGTCTGCAGACGGTTGCGCGATGCGCGCGGCCCGGTCTCCTCGACGACGCGCCCCTTGTCGATCGACTCCTGCACCGACGCGACGATCAACCGCTCGCCCATCTCGGCGATGCGACGGTCGCGGTACTCGACCGCCTCGGGGAAGTTGTGACCGGTGTCGACGTGCATGATCGGGAACGGGAACTTGCCCGGCCGGAACGCCTTCTCTGCGAGCCGCAGCAGGACGATCGAGTCCTTGCCGCCGCTGAACAGCAGCACGGGGCGCGCCAGCTCCGCCGCGACCTCGCGGAAGATGTGGATCGCCTCGGCCTCGAGCTCGTCGAGGTGGGTGAGAGTTTTCGGCAGCGTCGGGCTCACGTGTGCACCACCTCCAGCTGGGCGAGCCGGTCGAGCACGACCCGGGCCGACTCGCTCGGGCTGATGCCCGTCGTGTCGAGGACGATCTCCGGGCTCGTCGGCGCCTCGTAGGGCGCCGAGACGCCGGTGAAGTTCGGGAGCTCGCCGGCGAACGCCGCCGCGTACAGCCCCTTCGGGTCGCGTCGCGCGCACTCGTCGAGCGACGTGGAGACGTAGACCTCGACGAACGGCGCATGCGGCTCCACGAGCCTGCGGGCGTGCCGCCGCGCCGCCTCGTAGGGCGAGATGGCGGAGACGATCACCGCGGCGCCGGCGCGCGCGAGGCGCGAGGCGACCCAGCCGATGCGTTGGATGTTCTCGTCGCGGTCCTCCTTCGAGAAGCCGAGCCCCTTCGAGAGGTGCGTGCGCACGATGTCGCCGTCCAGGTGGTCGACGACGTGGCCGCGCTGCTCGAGCTCGGCCTCGACGATGTTCGCCACCGTCGTCTTGCCGGCGCCCGACAACCCGGTGAACCAGACGACGAAGCCGCTCACGCCTTCACCTCTGCGGACGAGACCGTGTGGATGCCGCACTCGACCTTGCCGGTGCCGGCCCAGCGGCCCTCGCGGCCCTCGCCGGGCTGCGTCGAGTGCACGTCGCCGATCGAGGCGTAGCCCTGGTCGTGGAGCGCGTTGTACGGAAGCCCGCGCTCGCGGATGTAGGCCCAGCAGTCGTCGTCGCTCCAGTCGGCGAGCGGATTCGCCTTCCAGAGCTCGTGCTGCTCGTCCCAGCCGAGCTTCGGCGCATCGGCGCGCGTCGGCGCCTGGTCCCGCCGGATCCCGGTGATCCACGCATCGAGCTCGCCGAGCGCGCGGACGAGCGGCGCGACCTTCGCGATCGAAAGGTAGAGGTCGGGCTTGGTCTCCCACAGCCGCTCCTCCACCGGCGGCCCCTCGTGCTTCTCGATCGTGATCCCGTAGCGCCGCTCGACGTCGTGCCAGTACGCGTACGTCTCGGGGAAGAGATGGCGGGTGTCGATCGCGAAGACGCGCGCATGCGGATCGAGCGCCAGGAGCATGTCGAGCAGGACGGTCTCCTCCTTCTGGAAAGAGCACGCGAGCGCGACCCTGCCCGGGAACCGCTCGAGCACGAAGCCGAGCACGTCCCGTGCGTCCATCCGCTCGACGTCACTCGGCAACTGGATCTGCAAGGAACACCTCCTTCAGCGTGTCCGCGCGCAGCCCGAGCCGCAGCGTCTCGAGCGGGATCACTTCATCCGCCGGGATGTTCCCCAGATTGACCTCGGCCCCGAAATGCTTGACGAACCACGCCTGCGACTCCCGCGTCGGCGCCTCCCAGACGATGTCGTGGAAGTCGAGCGAGTGCGCGATCTCGTCGATCAGGCCGGTGCGCATGTCGCCGTCGCGGCGGAAGATGCCGGAGCTGCCGCCCTCGCGGGCCTCGGTGATCACCTTCCACGCGCCGGCCTCCTTCTCTTCCTTCAGCCACTGCACCCACTGGTACGGCGCGAAGACGACGTCGCTGTCCTTCGAGCCGACCTCGGAGAGGACGGTGAAGTCGCGCGCGAAGTCGGCGATCAGCTCGAGCTTGCGCTCGCGGGGGATCTCGATCGTGCCGTCCGAGATCTCGACGTGCTCGAGCCCGAGCTGCTGCAGCCAGCGCTTGTACTCCTCGAGCTTGCCGCGCACGTACACGACCTCGAAGAACGTCCCACCGATCACGACGGGCTTCTCCTTCAACACCTCCAGCTTGCGCTCGAGGTTCTTCGTCACGTACGACGTGCCCCAGCCGAGCTTGACGATCGAGATGTAGTCGCCGCTCGTCTCGAGGACGTCCTCCCAGCCGCGCGGGCCGAGGCCCTTGTCGAGGACGTGCGTGATCCCGCCGTCGCGGCGCAACTCGAGGTCAAAGGCGGGCATAGAGCTCCTTCAGCTTGTCCTGGGCGCGCGCCTGGACGTCGTGGTAGAGGGAATTGCCGTGTGCGTCGATCCCGACGGTCAGCGGCCCGAAGTCCTTGACGCGGAACTTCCAGAGGCACTCGGGCATCAGCTCCTCCCAGGCCACCTCCTCGATCTCCTCGATCTGCGTCGTCTCGAGCGCGGCGGCGCCGCCGACGATCGCGAAGTAGACCATGCCGAGCCGGTGCATCGGCTCGATCGCCTCGTCGGGGAAGCCGCCCTTGCCGCAGATCGCGCGCACGCCGTACTGCGCGCCGAGCGGCTCCGTGAAGCGCACCATGCGCGCGGAAGTCGTCGTGCCGATGCAGACCTTGTCGTAGCCGCCGTCGTCGCGCTTGCGCACGCCGGGCGCCGTGTGGAGCAGGAACGCGCCGCGCAGGTCCATCGGGGGTTCCACGCCCTGGTCGAAGATCCGGATCTGGGTCCGGTCGCGGATGCCGATGATGTGCCCCTGCACGACCACCTCGTCGCCGGCCCGGAGCTTGAGGATCTCCTGCTCGTCGGTGATCGGGAACGTCACTTCGTGCGTGGCCACGCGCCTCACGCCTCCCGGTCGTAGTCGATCGCGCCGTCGGCGTGGATGTGCGCCGAGGCCCGGCGAGCCGCCCAGCACTGGTAGTTGACGGCGACGGGGTTGAGCGTCATGTGCGTGTCCGCGTGCTCGATGTGGCAGTTCAGCACCGTCACGTCGCCGCCCAGGCCCATCGGGCCGATGCCCGTCTCGTTCAGGAGCCCGTACAGCTCGTCCTCGAGCTCCGCGACGAGCGGGTCGGGGTTCCGGGTGCCGATGGGGCGCATGATCGCCTCTTTCGCGAGGTACATCGCGTAGTCCGCGCTGCCGCCGATGCCCACCCCCACGATGCCCGGCGGACAGGGCTTGCCGCCCGCACCGACGATGCTCTCGAGGACGAACTCCTTGATCCCGCGCACACCGTCCGCGGGGACGCACATCTTCAGGAAGCTCATGTTCTCGCTGCCGGAGCCCTTCGGCACGCACTTGACGTCGAGCCCGTCCCAGTCCGGGACGAAATCCCAGTGCACGATCGGGAGCCGGTAGCCGATGTTCGGGCCGGTGTTCTCTCGTGTGATCGTGTGCACCGCGTTCGAGCGGAGCGGGTGCTCGACCGTCGCGCGCGCGGTGCCGTCGCGCAGCGCCTCGTAGATGCGCGAGGGGTGAAGCGGGAAGTGCTCGCCGACCTTCGCGTGGTAGACGGCGATGCCGGTGTCCTGGCACACGAGGTTGCGCTCGCTGTCTGCGACGTTGATGTTGCGGTGGATGGTCTCGAGCACGCGACGGCCCGGCACCGAGGTCTCCCGCTCGCGCGCGGCGGCGAGCGCGTCGCGCAGGTCCTGCGGGATGTCCTTCAGCGCCCAGACGTAGAGGTGCGCAGCCGCATCCTCCACCGCGTGCTGGAGATCGCTAGCGACCTGCGGCGGCTGCAGCACGTCCTGCCCTCCTTCCGAAGACGACACATTCCAAGAGGCTGTTCCCCATCATCCGGTTGCGTCCGTGCGTCCCGCCCGCGATCTCGCCGCAGGCGTAGACGCCCTCGAGCGTCGTCGCGGCGTCCGTGTCGATCACGAGGCCGCCGTTCTGGTAGTGGAGGACAGGGTAGGTGAGGATCTTCTCCGCCAGCGGGTCGATGCCCGCGGCGCGGTAGCGGCGCAGCATGTACGGCAGCGAGATCGCCGCGTCGTCCGCGCCGATGCGCGTGGTGTCGAGGTAGACCGCGGGCCGGCCGTCGGGGGTCTGCGCGCCGTTCCCCTTCGCCACCTCGTCGACGATCGCCTGCGCGACGACGTCGCGCGGGCCGAGCGAGTCGGTGAACTCCTCGCCGTCGGCGTTGAGGAGGACGGCGCCGTACGCACGCGTCGTCTCGGGGATCGAGTAGCCCTGCAGGTTCGGCGGCCACGCGCCGCCGTTCGGGTGGTACTGGAGCGCGTCGAGGTCGCGGCTCTCGGCGCCGGCGTCGAGCGCGATGCGGGTCACCTCGCCGGTCGCGCCGGGATGGTTCGTGGACAGCTCGCCGCGCTGCTCGGCCTCGGCGTAGCAGCGACCGCCGGCGGCGAGGACGAGCGTCGTGGCCTCGACGTCGTGCTCGCCCACGCGGGCGCGCCAGCCGCCGTTCTGGGAGAGCTCGCGCAGCGGTGCGTTCGGGAGCACGGTGACGGCGCCCGACTCGACCGCGTCGCGCAGTGCCTTGGTGATCGCGTGACCGGTCCGGTCGCCGACCTGCAGCAGCCGCTTGCGCGTCGCGCCGCCGCAGCGGGCGAGGCGGTAGCCGCCGTCCGGGTCGCGCGTGAACTCGACGCCGAGCTCCTCGAGCCAGTGGATCGCGGACGGCGCGTCGCCGGTGAGCGCCTCGACGAGGCGGCGGTCGGCGGTCTCGTGGCTCGACGCCCAGACGTCAGCGGCGTGCTGCTCGGGCGAGTCGTCCGCGCCGAGGGCGGCCTGGATGCCGCCCTGCGCCTTGGCCGAGTTGCAGGCCTGGATCGATCCCTTCGTCGCGAGCGCGACGCGGGCGCCCGCGCGCTCGGCCGAGAGCGCGGCCGCGAGCCCCGAGGCGCCGCTGCCGATCACGAGCACGTCGTACACGGATACGGAGTCTAACTAATCCACGCGATTAGCTGTGCTTATGCATGTCCGCTTCGGACATCTTGCGCGGCTGCGGCGGCGAGTCTACGGTCGCGCCGGGGTGGGGGACCGACCGAAAGGAGTCAGACGGTGCGGAAGGTCCTCTTCACGATCCTGTTCGCTGCGCTCGTCGCCGTGCCGGCGGCGACCGCGGCGCCACCGACCGAGCCCACGCCCGAGCAGGCCGCCGCTCCCGTGGCGACGCCGACCATCGTCGAGGCGGCGCACGCGATCTCGGTGCTCGAGCTGCCGGACGTCAAGCGCCTGGGCGGCGTGGAGCTCGGCACGCGGCCGGGCGTGACGAAGCGCAACGGCGGCGGCGTCGATCCGCTCTCCTGCGGCGCCTGCATCAACACGTGCTGGAGCGTCGTCGGGCGCAACGGCCCGTCGGACTGGAGCGGCCACGCCTACATCTACGACCACGTCAGCTGGTGCGGCAACGGCGCGCAGGTCACGTATTCGTCGGCGTGGCAGTCGTACGACCAGTCGGGCTGGTTCCGGATCGGCAACACGTACGGGCCGTGGAACAGCGGCGGCTGTCTCGGCTGTGCCTCCCTGCGCTGGAGCGGCTACATGCTCTGGAGCGAGTCGATTCCCGTGCTCGGGATCGAGCACAACGGCACGACGTGGCTGAACATCTACCTCACCGCGTACGGCGCGTCGTCCGCCTCCGGCTGAGCCGATGGATCCGCGCGACCGCCGCCTGCTCGTCTGGATCGCCGTCGGCACGACGTTCCTGGCGGCGGTCGTCGCGCTCGCCCTGCTCGTCACGGTGCTGGAGCTGATCCTGTTGCACGTCTAGAAGACCGAGCGCAGCAGCGCCTCGATCTCCGCCGGCGTCGCCGGCCGCGGGTTCGCCCGGTTCCCCGAGCGACCCGCGGCGGCGGCCGCGAGCTCCGGCAGATCCTGCTCCGGCACGCCGAGGTCGCGCAGCCGCGTCGGGCCGCCGAGCGCTGCGAGCTGCGTCAGGTCGCGTCCCAAAGCTGCGCGGAACCGGGCCACCGCCTCCGGGACGAGCTGCTCGTTGAAGCGCAGCGCCGGCGGCAGGCAGATCCCGTTCAGCGTCCCGTGGGGCAGCCCGTAACGGCCGCCGACGGCCTGGGCCATCGCGTGTGCGAGCGCGAGCATGGAGCCGCCGAGCGCCTGCCCGGCGTGGCACGCGCCGCGGAGCAACGCGGTCCGGGCCTCGAGATCCTGCGGCTCCTCGACGACGCGCGGCAGCCACTCGCCGATCAGCCGGGCACCCGCGAGGGCGTGCTCGTCCGCCTCCTCGTTGTGGCCCGTCGCGTAGAGCGCTTCCGCACAGTGCGCGAGTGCGTTCATCGCCGTGCCGACCGTGACCTCACGGGGAAGGCCGAGCGTCAGCTCCGGCTCGTACACGACCGCGTGCAGCCGGGCTCCCGCGCCGCCGCCGACGGCATGCCGATCGGGATCGCGGATGCCGTAGTACGGCGTCCACTCCGCGCCCGCATACGTCGTCGGCACGGAGACGAGCGGCACCCCCGCACGTGCCGAGACGGCCTTGCCGAGGTCGATCGCGCTCCCGCCCCCGACCGCGACCACCCGCCCGCCGGCGAGCGCGGCCGCCTCGTCGACGCGCGCGGACGGCACCTCCTCCCAGCGCGCCGCGGCGGCGAGCCCCAGCCCACGCCAGCGCGGGCTCGCGACGACGAGCGGCGCGTCGCCGGCGAGCTCCTCGAGGGCGCCGAGCCCCCAGCGGACGATCACGCGAGCCGCTCGCGCGCGAAGTCGACGAACGCCTGGGCGACGCGCGTCTCCGCGCGCCCCGCGGAGCGGACGAGCGCGATCTCGCGCGACGCGTCCAGCCCTTCCACGTGGGCGACGGCGAGCGTCCCCGCCGCGACGTCCGCGTCGATCGCCGAGCGCGAGATGAACGTCACGCCGAAGCCCGCGAGCACCGCACTCCGCGCCGACTCCTGCAGGCCGAGCTCCAGCCGGACGTCGAGGTCGCGCAGCCGGATTCCGACCGCGCGCAGCTCGTCGTCGACCACCTGCCGCACGCCGGCGCCCTCCTGCATCAGGACGAGCGGCTCGTCGCGCAGCTCGCCGGTCGAGATCGTCCGGCCGGCGAAGCGGTGGCCGGCGGGGACGGCGAGCACGACCTCGTCGCGGAAGAAGGGCTCGAAGACGGCGCCGCGATGCCGACGCGCCGCGCCGACGACCCCGAGCTCGAGCTCGCGCCGCGCCACCTGCTCGACGATGCGCTGCGTGTCGGAGACCGTCAGCGCGACGTGCACGCCGGGGTGCCGCGCCTGGAACTCGCACAGGACGACGGGGATGACGATCCCGCCCGGCCCGGTGGACGCTCCGAGCTCGAGCCGGCCGGTCAGCTCTCCCTCGGCCTCCTCCCCCAGCTCCGCGAGCAGCTGGTCCTCCTGCGCGAGCAGGCGCTGTGCGCTCCGGTAGAGGCGCCGCCCGGCGTCCGTCGGCTCGACGCGGCGGCCCGAGCGGTCGAGCAGCTGCAGCCCGAGCCGCTTCTCCAGCGACCGGATCTGCAGGCTGACGGCCGGCTGCGTGACGCCGAGTTGCTCGGCCGCCTGCGAGAAGCTCGCCCGCTCCACGACGGCGCAGAATGCACGAAGCTGCCGCGTGTCCATAAGCATTCATTATTAGCCAAACCTTCTAGGATCGACGGCATCGAGGACACCTTCATCCGCGGCTACCGCCAGCTCGCGCTCGAGACGCCGACGAGGCCGCGCGACAGGATGCTGCGCCTGCTGGACGTCCTCCTCTCCGGACTCTTCCTGCTGCTCACGCTGCCCGTCGTGCTCGTGCTCACGCTCGTCCTGCTCGCGACGAGCGGCCGGCCGCTGCTCTACCGCGGCGAGCGCGTCGGCCGCGGTGGGCGGGTCTTCACGATGCTCAAGTTCCGGACGCTGAAGCGCGACGCCGAGCTCCGGCTCGGCCCGTACCTCGGCGAGGAGCTCGTCCGCCGCACGCAGGACGAGTTCACGCCGCTCGGCAAGTGGTTGAAGGCGACGCAGCTCGACGAGATCCCACAGTTCCTGAACGTCCTGCGCGGCGAGATGAGCCTCGTCGGTCCGCGCCCGATCCGTCCCGTCTTCTTCGAGGAGCTCGCCCACCAGCTGCCCGCGTACTG
>Ga0207661_10001979_pt1 | contig 14092 bp, 14 predicted proteins | sample KBSC713LmetaG_FD_184337 | JGI IMG/M metagenome (GOLD analysis project Ga0207661, IMG submission 184337) | Corn rhizosphere microbial communities from Kellogg Biological Station, Michigan, USA - KBS C7.1-3L metaG (SPAdes) (version 2) | ecosystem: Host-associated > Plants > Roots > Rhizosphere ... | reverse complement strand
CGGCTCGGGCTTCTTGTTCAAACGATCACGTAGTCCCATCGGCGACCTTCTTGCCGAACAGCGTCCCCAGCAAGCTGGGGCGGCGCATGCGCGGCGCGCGCTCGGGCAGCAGGTGCGGGATCAGCCCCTCGACGTCCTGGGTGATCTTCGCGCGCGGCGCCGCATCGGCCAGCAGCACGCCGCGGTTGATCGCGTCGATCAGCAGGATGAAGTCGTTGCTGATCGTGTGGGTCAGCGGATGTCCCAGCGTCTCGCTGACGACCTCGACGGTGATCTTCGAGGCCTTCTGATAGCGATTGAGGAGGATCTTGATGCGCTGCTGGTCGTATTGCAGGCGGCCGAACAGCTCGAGGCAGCGCTGGCCGTTGCGCACGGCGGGGACGTCCTGGGTCAGCGCCAGGAAGACGTGCTGGCTGCCGTCCAGCGCCGCCAGCGACAGCTCGTCGAAGCCACGGACGCCGTCGACGATCACGAAGTCGTAGTTGCGGCGCAGGAACTCGAGGAGCGCGGTCACGTCCTGCGCTTTGATCTGCTCGGCCTCCTCGACCTTGCTCGACTGGGCGAGGACGCTGATCCCGGACCGATGCTTGGTCACCGAGGTCGCGAGCAGGTCGCGATCGAGCCGGCTCATGTTCGCGAGCACGTCGGTGATCGAATACGTCCCGGCGACGTCCAGGAACGACAGGACGTCACCCAGGTGAAGGTCCAGATCGACGAGCACGACGCGCAGACCGCGGCGCTGCATCGAACCCGCCAGGTTGACCGCGATCGACGTCGACCCGACGCCGCCCTTCGCGCCGAAGATCGTCACCACCTGGCCGATGTCGCCGCCCGAGACCGTCACCTTCGCGTGCGTGCGCACGGCGAGGCGCAGCTCCTCGTGGTCGCTCTCGAGCACGAACTCGCGCGCACCCGCCCGCATCGAGCGGAGGATCAGCTCGGGATCCTTCGTCGGCGAGATGACGATGACGATGCCGCCCGCGGCGGCGACGTTGTGAATGAGGCCGAAGCGATTGGGCGCGTCGGGCCGCACCGCCACGATCGCCGCGCCCGGGTTCAGGTTCCGGTATTCGTCTGCGATCAGCTCGGCGGGGGTCTTCGAGCGGACGACGTTCGCGACATCCTTGAGCGCCAGCCGGACGTCGGCCTGCTGCGCGTCGTCCATCGAAAGCAGTAAGACGGTCGGTTTCGACATAGTGGCTACCTGAACTTCAGCGAATGAATCCTAGCTCCCCGCTCGGTCCGCGGTCCATCATCGCGCGGCTCGCCGTGCGGCGGCGCGGGTCCTCGTCCAGCTTGGACTGCTGGTTGCCGTGACGGCTGGACGCCTGGCCGCCGCCGCCCATCGATCCGAACAGGAAGAGCTGGATGTCGTTCGGATCGTTCTGCTCGTTGTCGGTCGGGAGCGGAGGCGCGTCGTGCGGAGACACGGGACGGGCGAGGTGCGCGGTCACCACCACCAGCAGCTCGGACTCGTCGCGCTGGTACGAGACCGACCGGAACAGCACACCGAGGATCGGGAGATCGCCGAGGAACGGAATCTTCTGGATGTTCGAGCGCACGCGATCCGAGAGGAGGCCGGCGATGGCGAAGCTCTGACCGTCCGCGAGACGTACCGTCGTCTCGCTCTGGCGCGACGTCAGGCCGGGGATCGAGAGTCCGCCCACGGTCACCGAACGCGCCGGATCGACGTCGCTGACCTCGGTCTGCAGCTTGAGGTGAAGCGCGCCGTCGGCGATGACGGTCGGGGTGAAGTTCAGGATGATGCCGAACTTCTTCCACTGGACGGCCACCGTTCCCAGGCCAGCGGACATCGGGATGGGAAACTCGCCGCCGACGAGGAACTTCGCCTCTTGACCCGAGAGGGCGACCAGCGTGGGCTCGGCGAGCAGCTTCGCGAGGCCGCTCGACTCCAGCGCCGTCAGGATGGCGCTGAAGGGGAAGTTCGGCAGACCCGAGAAGAACAGCGAGAAGCCACCGCCGACCGCCGGGCTCTGGACCGGCGGCCTGGCAGCCGTCCCGGTGCCGGGAACGTTGAAGAACAGGTCGGCCGGCACGGACGGCGCCGTCATGCCCGCCACGAAGCGGCCGCCCGCGTCCTGGTGGAAGATGTTGATACCGAGCTCGCGCAGGCCGTTGCGCGAGACCTCGGCGAACTTCACCTCCAGCTGGACTTGCTGGTTGCCGACGACGTGAATGAGATTCGCGATCTTGTCGGCGTGCAGCTGGGCGACCTCCGCGGCCCGCTCCGGCACGCGCACGTCCGACACCTCGCCGGACAGAACGATCAGATCGCCGGCGGCGGACACCGAGATCTTCTCGGTGGGGAAGAACTCGAGCAGCTGCGAGCGCAGGCGATCGAGGTTGCGCGTGACCAGCAGCGCGATGACCAGCGCCTCATCCTTCTTGTTCCACAGCGTGAGATCGGTGGCGCCGACGCCGCGCGATGTGAGGAGAAGCTGCGTGGGCGTGATGACCTTGAGGTCGGCGATCTTCGGATCGGCCACCGACACGCGCCCGATCGGCTCGGACAGCAGCAGCAGCCTGTTCTGCCCCGTCTCGAGCGCGAGGTTCTTGACGGCGCCGACCTCGCGATCGATGCGGATCGCGGGCGGTGCCGTGGCGTGCTGTTCGCCCGCGGCGAGAGCAGAGGTTGCGAGCGCCAGTGTGACCAGGACCGAAGCAGCACCCACCAGACGGTGCGTCACTATCGCTTATCTCCGCGGTTGAAGTTGCGCTGCTCGAAGCGATCGCCGCGCAGAATCTCGACGGTGTCCTTCTGCGGCGGCGCCTGGTCGGCCGCGAGGGCGGGCGGTGGCGGTGGGCCCTTGCTGCCGCGGCGGCCGCCGCGCGCCGCCACCGGCGGGTGCGCCGCGCCCGCGTTCGCGCCGTTGTCCTTCGCCGCGACCGGACCGCCGACGAGCCCCGACGCGACCGCGCCGTTGGTGTCGACGGGCTGTGAGTCCGTCCAGCTGCGCAACGTCAGCATGATGCGCCCTTCGGTCTGCGCGAGGACGAGCCGCTCCGCGTCCTGCGGCGAGACCAGGAGCGTCGCGACCGTCGCCGGCGTCGCGTGCAGCCGGCTCTTGTCGCCGTTGTCGACCTCCTGGCCGACCGCGAGCACCTTGATGTTCTGCAGGAACACCTTCGTCGTCGACTCGGCGCCCTGGTAGGTCGGGCGCATCGTCACCAGGACGTCGACGCGATCATCGGCGTGGATGAAGCCGGCGACGCCGACGACGTCGTCGACGCGCACCGCGATCGCGCGCATGTTCCCCGGGATCAGCGCCGCGAGGCCGCTGCCCGCGTTCTTCGCGGCGAGCATGCCCGGCAACAGCGGCTGCTCCGCCAGCACGCGCGAGATCAGCACGCGCCCGACCAGCTCCTTCGGATCGCTCATCGATCCGGGCGGCACGTGATCGGCCGGCCATTCGATGATCTTCAGGTCTTCGATCTTCAGCCGCGCCGCCAGCGGCAGATCCACCGCCGCGACGACGACGCCGGTCACCGCGACGGCCTGGCCACCGCCGCCCTTCTTGTCGAGATAACGCGCGAGCAGCAACGCGGTGCCGAGGCCGGCGACGAGCGCGAACACCCAGAACAACGCGGCCCGCGTTCCCGATCGGCGCGCGGTCGGCTCGGCGGCACGACGGAGACGATTCTGACCTCCCATCGGATCATTGATAGCCAATGGTTTCTCCTTGAATAACGTCTCGTCGAAAAGCGATGACGCTGAGCATTGAGTTCATCGACGGACCGCGCAGTGCATTTAACTTCGTGAGCGCTTCCAGAGGGCGCAGCACGCGCCGATTTTACACCTAAGCGACGAGAAGCGCGACAGCCGCGCCTGCGGAAATCGCGACGGCGTACGGGACGGACACCTTCGCCTTGCGGTGCGAAGCCGCCGCCGGCGGCAGCTCGCCGTGCAGTCCCGCGAGCACGAGATTGGCGCGTACGTCGGCCCGAACGGAGGCAGACGCGAACGCATAACAGATAGCCGCGACGACGCCGCCGGCCGCCGCAGCCGCCAGAGCGAACCACACGAGCTTGGACAGCCCGAGCCACGCGCCCGTCGCCACGGCGAGCTTCACGTCGCCGCCACCGATGCCGCCGGCCCGCCACGGTCGATAGAGCGCGAGCAACAGGATCACCGACGCCGCCAGCGCCGAACCCGCCGCGGCAATGCCGCCGAAGTGCGCGCTCACGCCCACGCCGGACACGAAGACGAGACCCGAGATCGCGTTTGGGATCCGACGTCGTCGGAGGTCGCACACGACCGCACAGAGCAGGCCTACGGCCAGCGGGCTGAGCAGCAGGAGCGGCAGGTTCATCGCCGGTGTCTCTAGCGCGGAGAACCCAACCTCGGCGCTAGCCGATGTGTTGCGCGACGTTGTTCATCGATCTGCTGACCTTCCCACCCAGGAAGTAAGCGACCACAATGAGCACGCCCGCAACGGCCGCGGCCATCAATCCGTATTCCAGCGCTGTCGCTCCCTGTTCGTCCTCGAGCAGCTCGACTAGATTGCGCATTGAATCCTCACCCGTTTGGCTCCGACCTGCTCGAGCCGCGCCATGATTGGCGTCGGCTCTCGCGTTGCTTGATTGTTATTCTCGCGTTACCCCGCGAGAAACGGTGCGCCGGGGAGGCCTTCGTTACATGTGCTGGGCGACGTTGTTCAGCGTGCTGCTGACCCTGCCGCCGAGGAAGTAGGCGACGACGATCAGCACGCCCGCGACGGCGGCGGCCATCAGACCGTACTCGAGAGCCGTGGCGCCCTCCTCATCCTTGAGCAGTTTGATCAGGTTCTTGAGCATGTGAGGTCTCCCTTCGGCTTGCGTGCCCGCGTGGATCGACTGCGTGTCCCCCTCATGACGAGTTCCGCGGGCCGCCGAACCGTCATGTCACTTGTTCTCGACCGTAAGCCAAAGAACCTTTAGCCGGAAGAAAATTCGACGAACGCGAAACAATTTCCTCCGACATTTGTGTGGTTGTTGCCCAACGTCGGACGAAGTGCGCTTGCACCTACAACAGCGTCTCACGGCAAACACAGCCGTCAAGATTGTTGACGTTGACGCCGAAAACATAAACAAACGACGAGAATGATTTTCGCGGCTCCGCGATGAGCGCATACTCGGAAGCCACGATCGATTTGATCTGCTTGTGCTTGTGCTTCGTCTGTCGTGAACGCTCGCCGCGTCGGCGAGGCCACCCGCCATCCTCATAACGTGGGAGCGCGAATGACCCCTCATGAGCCCCGCATCCGGGCTTCCGTCGTCCCGAATCTCCGATCTCGTGTCCACCGCCTGTTGCCGCTGCTCTCCATCGCATGTGGGCTCGCCGCCTGTGGCCGCGTGCCCGGACAGTTCGAGATTGTCAACGATCAGGTCCCGACCGACAGTTGCGCGGTTCCTGTCAATGACAGCGTTTATCAAGGACAGGGAACACTCGACGCGCGTCTCGTGAGGAACGGCGCCTCGGCCGCGTACCTCATCTTTCCATTGTTGAGGAACAATCTGCCCGGCGCGAGCGGCGGCGAGGTCGACTCGAACAAGATCGTCCTGACGAGCTTCGCCGTCGACATCAGCGTGCTCACCGCGCCCGAAGCGGTCACGTCTCTGGTCGGTATGCTGGGCGCCGATCCGAATCTGTCGTCGCTGCTTCATTACAAGACGCCCTGGTCGGGCAGCCTCGCGTCGGGCGGCGGCGAGCTCTCGGCGGCCGTCCCCGCCGTCCCGGCCGAGCTCGCCGCGCGGATGCTGGGATCGCAGGGTCTGTCCATCCAGCGGTCGACCTGGCTCAACCTGCGCATCCGCAGCTTCGGGAAGACCACCACCAGAGATATCGAATCGGACCCGTTCGATTTTCCGATCGCCGTCTGTGATGGTTGCCTCATCGCGAACATGCAGCCCTGCCCGTTCATGGGTACGCCGTCCAACGCCGGGCACCCGTGTAACGTCGCGCAGGACTACCCCGTCGATTGCTGCACCGCCGGAAACGAGCTGGTCTGCCCGCCGGTGGTCTCGCAGTGAAGGCGCCTCCGCGCGCGCTGCCTCTGCTGGCGCTGCTTCCCGTCGCGGCGGCGCTCGGCTGCAACACCGGCATGACCAACGGCAACCCGTACGTGAAGCCGCCCATGGGCGGCACGACCGGGCAACCGCCGACGGGAACGGTTTCGATCACGATCGACAAGCCGGTGGACGGCATGCCGCCCGTCTTCCCGGGAACGGTCATCGACGTCAGCGCGCACATCACCGTCGAAGGCAGCAGCGACTTCATCGACGGCACCAGCGTGGGCGTCACGCTCTCGAAGCAAGGCAGCAGCGAGGCGCTCGAGCAGGGCAAGCTGGTGATCACGGCCGGCGACCAGTACGACGGCCGCCTCAGCCTGCCCGCGGATCTGATGGGCGGCACGTACACGGTCACGGTCAGCGCCCGCAGCTCGGGCGGCGCCGTCGGGTCCCAACCGGTCAACATCACGGTCGACGCGGGCCCGACGATCATCATCACCGCGCCCGTCGAGGGCAAAAGCTACAAGCGCATGCTGACGATCGAGGTCGTCGCCACCGACGGCGTCGGCCTGGCCACCGACGCCAACGGGACGATCCCGCCGGCCGCGACGGTGGGCGTCGTGCCCGTCCCGCTCTCGCCCACCGGCGTCGACAACACTTACCGCGGCACGATCGACTTCGACGCTCAGGATCCGCCGCTGTTCGGCCCACAGCTTCTCACGGTGTCGGTGACCAACATCAACGGCCGGCGCACGGAAGTTCAGCTGATCTTCATCATCGACAATGAAGGCCCGACGATCACGAACACCACGCCGGTGCCAGGCCAGATGGCCAGCGGCATCGTGCTGATCTCGGCGACGGTCAACGACACCGCCGGAATCCTCGACTCGTCGGTCATCGCCGTCATCGCGGATGAGACCGGCACGCCGCTGTTCGAGCTGCCGATGAAACCGGCAGGCGGCGGCGTCTACACGGTCCTCTTCGATAGCTCGCGGTTCGTGAAGTGCTCCGATCCGCCGGACTTCAGCAAACCCTGCCTCGTTTTCCCCACCGTCTCGTTCCGCGCCGCCGATCTGGTCGGCAACGAGACGATCGTCGGCTACGCGTTCGCGCTGGACAACGTCGCCCCGATCGCGGACCTGGACTCGGCCAACGTGCGCGCGGTCCGCCGGGACGGCTACTGCTCGCGCGAGTTCGATCCACTGGCGCTCAACACCAACATCGGCGACATGCCGAACGACAAGGCGGTCGTGCCCCAGGTCTTCGATCTGCGCGCGCGCATCGAGGACGACGGCAACTCGGCGGTACGCGGCCTGAAGGGCACCCCGGTCGCGGGCATCGATCCGGAGGCGACCAACGTCTACGTCCTGGACGACGCGACGCAACCGCTGATCGTCGACATCGACGGCGACGGCGTGTGCGACGTCATCAACCCGCACCTCATCCCGACGACGAAGCCGCCGACCCAGAACAACCAGGTGCTGAAGGTGCGCCTGGCAGGGGTGCCCGGTCAGGGCGACGCCGACTACCGCGAGGACGGCAACGGCGCGGCCGACTGCCCTTACCCGCCGGTGGCGAACCCGCCCCTGTTCCTTTGCCCGGGCAACCAGCCGTTCATGACGATCGCGGGCTTCGGCAACCTGCCCATGATCTGGTCGGTCGAGCCGATCAACAGAGCGTGGTGCATGGGGTATCAGTTCGACACGCGCGCCAACAACATCGGCGAGGGTACGGGCGCGGGCGATCCGACCGGCTGGGCGTGCATGGCCGTGCAGACCTCCGATCTCAGCGGCAACACCGGCGTCTCGCCGCCCATGCGCATCTACATCCGTTACGGCGGCACCGGCGCGGGCGCAACGGCGCCGGCGAACTTCGGCGCGCCGCCAGCCTGCACGGGCAGCTACGACAAGAACAGCGACACCGTGACGCCCGGCGCCTGCAGCACCCGGCGCTTTGGCAGCGTGACCTACATTCTCAACCCGACGTAGCGGCGGTCGGTAGCGCTATTCTCCGCGCGCGGAATGAGCCAGCCTGCGGTCGCCGTCGAATCGCTGCACAAGAGCTTCGGCGCCACCGAGGCGGTCGCTGGCCTCTCGTTCGCGATCGCGCCGGGTGAGATCTACGGGCTGCTCGGCCCCAACGGCGCGGGCAAGACGACCACGCTGCGGATCCTGGTGGGGATCCTGCAGCCCACGCGCGGCCGCGTCCACGTCGCCGGCCTCGACGTCGGCGGCGATCCGCTCGCGGTGCGCCGGCGACTCGGGTTCCTGACGAACACGACCGGGCTTTACCCGCGGCTGTCGGGGCGGGAGCTGCTGGGCTACTTCGCGCGGCTGCACGGTCTCGCGGCGGATGCCGCGGCGACGCGCATCGAGGCGCTCGCGGACGCGCTGCACCTCAAAGGGTTCTACGAACGCCGCTGCGAGTCGCTCTCGACCGGCGAGCGGCAACGGCTGTCGATCGCGCGCGCGGTGCTGCACGACCCGGCGGTGCTGGTGCTGGACGAGCCCACGGCGGGTCTGGACGTGCTCGCGTCGCGCTTCCTGCGCGACTTCGTGCGCGGCGAGCGCGATCGCGGCAAGGCGGTCGTGTTCTCGACGCATTACCTGGCCGAGGCCGAGCTGCTGTGCGATCGGATCGGCCTCCTCCACCGGGGGCGGCTGCTCGCCGAGGGGACGCCGACCGCGCTGCGCGCTGCCGCGGGCGACGCCCCCAGCCTCGAGGAGGCGTTCCTGCGTCTGGTCGGCGCCTCATGAAGCTGCGCGAGGTCCTGCTGGTCGCAGGCAAGGAGCTGCGCGAGACGCTGCGCGATCGCCGCACGCTGGCGGTGATGGTGCTGTTCCCGCTCGTCGTCTACCCGCTGGTGTCGCTGGCGACGGTGCAGGTGCTGAGCGCGCGCATCATCCGCGCCGAGAAGCTGCCGGCGCGCGTGACGATCTCGGGCCCGCAGCCGCTCGCGGACAAGCTGCGGGCGCGTCTCGCCGCGCGCAACCACGCCGGCAACGACGAGTTCGCGCTGTCGTCCGGGTCCGCCACCGCGGCCGACATCCGCGCGGCCAAGCTGGACGCGGCGGTCGCCATCGAGAACCCAACGGGTGCCGGCGCGTCTCCGCCCGTGCACATCCTCGTCGACGAGACACAGGAACGCTCGCGCACGGCGCGCGCGCGGATCGAAGCTGCCCTCGCGCCGGCCGCCGAGCCCGGCTGCGCCGCCGCCTACGCGATCACCGTCGAGGGCGTCGCCCCGCGCGCCGCGATGGGCGGCTACCTGCTGTCGAAGATCCTGCCCCTGGTCATCATCGTCATGGTGATGCTGGGCGCGTTCCACCCCGCCATCGACATCACGGCGGGCGAGCGCGAGCGCGGAACGCTGGAGACGACCCTGTCGGCGCCGATCGCGCGCGCCGCGCTGATGACCGGCAAGGTGGTCGCGGTGGCGACGCTGGCGGCGCTGTCGGGCGTCCTGAACCTCGCGTCGATGTCGATCACCGTGCTGGAAGGCGCGAAGCTCGCGTCGTCGGGCGAGGCGCTCTCGTTGCCCTGGGCCAACGCGGGCGCGGCGGCGCTGCTGGTGATCCCGCCCGCCGCGTTCCTGTTCGCGTCGGTGATGGTCGCTATCGGCGCGCTCGCGCGCAGCTTCAAGGAAGCACAGACGCTGCTCACGCCGGTCTACTTCTTGTGCATGGCGCCGTCGCTGCTCGCCGCGCTGGGCGACTTCGAGCTGACCGCCGCCGCGGCGTTCATCCCGGGCATCGGCGTCACGCTGCTGGCCCGCGACGTGATCGCCGGGCACGCGTCCATCGGCCACATCGTCGCGGTGTTCGCGAGCAGCGTCGCCTACGGCGCGGCCGCGCTCGCGCTCGCCTGTCGGCTGTACGATTCCGAACGCCTGCTCGGCACCGACGACGTCGGCCTCGGCCTGCGGGCCTGGCTGCGCCACCTCGTGCTCGGTCCGCGCGCGGCGACGCCCGCCGACGACGCGGGCGCGCCGCCAACGGCGGGCCAGGCGCTCGCGCTCTTCGGCATCGGCGTCGTGCTGCTGTTCGTGTTCGCGCCCATCCAGGCGTGGCGGCTGTCGCTGGGCCTCGCGCTGTTCGAGTGGGTCGGGCTCTTCGGCCTGACCGCCGCATACGCGCGCGGCAGCGGCCGGCGGCTGACGTCGGTGCTGCGCCTGCGGAAGCCGTCGCCGTCCGCGGTCGCGGGCGCGCTCCTGATCGGGTCGTCGGCGTGGCTGGTGGTGGGCTTGATCGCCGAGTGGGTGATGCCGCCGCCGAAGGAGGTCGTCGAGACGCTACGGAAGGTGATCGCACCGTCTCAGGGACCCGGCGCGTTTGCGCTCGCCATCCTGCTGACGGCCTTCTCGCCCGCGGTGTGCGAGGAGGCGCTGTTCCGCGGCCCGATCCTGCGCGGCCTGCGCACGCGGTTCTCGGCGCTGGGAGCCGCGGTCCTGACCGGGCTCCTGTTCGGCGTGTTTCACGGGGACGTGTGGCGCTTCATCCCGGCGTCGATCCTGGGCTTCCTATTGTCGGTCATTGCCCTAGCCGCGGATTCGATCGTTCCGGCGATGATTGCCCACTTCGCCAACAACGCCTGCATCATCGCGCTCGCGAGCACCGGCAACGAAGACGCAGCGATGAGCACGAAGGCCAGGCTCGCCCTGATCGCGCTGGGAAGCGCCGGCCTGGCGGCGGGCGGCGCGCTGCTCGCGCGGGCGCATCGACAGAACCAGACCACCCGCGCTCCAGGTGCATAACGCACCGAGCGGTAAGTTGTAGCCCAGTTCACGAAATTTTTGTTGTTGGAATTCGCCGCGTTTGCTAAGAAGGCGAACCAATGCCGAGCGGTGAGGATAAACAGACTCTCGCGCTGCTGCGGCGGTGCGATGTGCTGTCGGATATTACGGCCGAAGCCCTACAAGCCCTGCTGCCGGGCATCACGATGGGCAGTTACCGGCCGCGCCAGGTGATCTACCTGCCGGGCGACCGCGCGCAGGGGATTCACTTCCTCACGCAGGGGCGCATCAAGATCTCGAAGGTCACGCGTGACGGCAAGGAGCTGACGCTCGCGTACCGCACCGAAGGCGACTTCTTCGGCGAGCCCTGCCTGCTGGACGGCGGCCCGCGCGAGGAGATGGCCGAGGCGATGGACGCCTCGACGACCTGCGAGATCGCGCGCGAGCTGCTGGACGACCTGCTGAAGGTCGACGGCCGCGCCGCCTACAAGTTCGCGCGCGCGCTGATCATGCGGCGCAAGGACCTCGAAACGCGCGTCGAGCAGCTGATCTTCAAGGACGTGGGCGCGAAGCTCGCCGAGCTGCTGCTGAACCTGGGACAGGAGCACGGCGTCTCGCACGAGCGCGGCACCGTCGTCGGCCTCAAGATCACGCACCAGGAGATGGCGAACCTGATCGGCTCGACACGCGAGACGGTGTCGCTGACGCTGTCTCAGTTCAAGCGCAAGGGCCTGATCCATACGGAGGGCCGCCGCGTGATCCTGTCCGACATGGAAGGCCTGCGGGCCCTCGCATAAGGAACCCCTCTCCTACCTCTCCCCGCTGCGCGGGGAGAGGGTTCATCGATCTTGGGGGCCTCCAACCCGCGGTTGGAAGGGAGCTCTACCAGCCGCCGCGACGACTGCCGCGTCCGCGGCCCTCGCCGTAGTCGCCGCCCCCGCCACCGCGGCCACCACTGTCGCCGTAGCCGCCCCCACCGCCGCGGCCACCGCGCCCGCCGCCGCCACCACCGTAGCCGCCGCCACCACCGCCGCCGTAGCCACCACCACCACCGCCGCCGCCGTAGCCGCCACCGCCGCCGCCGCCGGAACGCGGGGCACGCGCGCGCGCCTCACTCACGTTGATGGGGCGGCCTTGAATCTCGCGTCCGGTGAGCGAGGAGATCGCCCCGTTCGCTTCATCGTCGCTGCCCATCTCGACGAACGCGAAGCCACGCGGGCGGCCCGTGTCGCGATCCATCACGATCTTCACCTCGACAACGTTGCGTCCGCCCTCGGCAAAAACGTCACGCAGCTCCCCCTCCGTCACGTTGTACGACAAGTTTCCGACGTATAGCCTCGTTCCCATCTCGTTCTCCTTGATTCACAGATTCGGACGCAAGACGGCCCTTTCAGGAGGGAAATTTTCTCAAACCGAGTGGCAGCCCACGCCAATGACACGGCCGTGGCACGAAGTAGCCACGGCTGACGCTGGCGGCAACACGCGCGATGGCTGCGGGCCGGCCAGCAAGAGGGGCGGGAGAACGATCAAGGAGCCAGACAAGGAACCAGACACCAACGAGCGCTCGATGAGCTACCAACCAAGGTAGCAGCTCATTTTACGGGTGTCGAGAGGGGGGCTTTGCGGCGCCGGGCCATTGCCCGGGCCCTGTTTGCGGCCAGCTATTGCCGCAGCGCTGCCACGACCGCGTCGCCGGCGGCCCCCGTCGACGCGGGATTCACGCCGGCCGGCGCAATGTCGACAGGAAAGACCCCGCGGTCGATCGCGGCGTCCACGGCGTGTTCGACCGCGTTGGCCTCGGTCTCCAGCCCCAGCGAGTGGCGCAACAGCAGCGCAACGCTGAGGATCGTCGCGTACGGATTGGCGATTCCCTTGCCCATGATGTCCGGCGCGGATCCGTGAATCGGCTCGTAAAGGCCGCACTTTCCCTCGCCCAGCGAGGCGGACGGCAGCATGCCCATCGAACCCGCGAGCATCGAGGCCTCGTCGGTCAGGATGTCGCCGAACATGTTCTCCGTGACGATGACGTCGAAGTCGGCCGGCTTGCGAATCAGCTGCATCGCGCAGGCATCGACCAGCATGTGCGACAGCGCGACGTCGGGGAACTCCTGCTTCATCACCCGCTCGGTCACCTCGCGCCACAAACGCGAGGTCTCGAGGACGTTGGCCTTGTCGACGGAGCAGAGCTTCTTGCGACGCCCGCGCGCGATGCGCGCCGCCGTGCGGACGATGCGCTCGACCTCGGCGACGGTGTACGTGCAGTTGTCGCTGGCGCGATCGTTGTCGCGCAGCTTGTCGCCGAAGTAGATGCCGCCGGTCAGCTCGCGCACCACCAGCATGTCGACGCCCGCCAGCCGTTCCGGGCGCAGCGGCGACGCGTGCAGCAGCTTCGGATTGACCGCGACGGGCCGCAGGTTGGCGTAGAGGCCGAGGCCCTTGCGGATCGCCAGCAACCCCTGTTCGGGGCGCACCTTCGCGCGCGGATCATCCCACTTCGGACCGCCGACCGCGCCCAGCAGCACGGCGTCGGTCTCGCGCGCCATCGCGAGCGTCTCGGGCGGCAGCGCCGTCCCGGTCTTGTCGATCGCGGCGCCGCCGATCAGCGCCTCGCGCGTCGTGAAGGTGTGCCCCCACTTCTCGCCGACCGCGGTGAGCACACGCGTCGCTTGCGCGACGACTTCGGGACCGATCCCGTCACCGGGCAAAACAGTAATGGCAGCGCGCATAATTTTCCTCGATGACCTCCGGACGGCGGGACGGCGGACGATACAGGCTTAAATCTCCGGAGGGCAAGACCCTTTAAGGGAAACCCCTGAATTCGACGCCTTTCTTCAGTCCGCGGCGCGCGCGATCGGGAAGCGCCGGCCCGGGCCGAACGCCTTGCCCGTGATCTTCAGGCCGGGCGGCATCTGGCGCCGCTTGTACTCGCTGGTGCGCACGCGCCGGAGCACGTCGTCCACGACCGCCGCGGCGAACCCGCGCTCGACCAGCGCGGGCCGGTCCAGCCCCTCGACGAGGTGCGCCTCCAGGATCGCGTCCAGCAGATCGTACGGCGGCAGGCTGTCCTGGTCGGTCTGGTCGGGGCGCAGCTCGGCCGAGGGCGGCTTGGTCAGCGTCGATTCGGGGATCGGCGCCGGGCGGCCCTCCGCGACGGCGGCGGCGTTCACCGCGCGGGACAGCCTGTAGACGAGCGTCTTGGGCGCGTCGCTGATCACCGCGAGGCCGCCGCCATGTCGCCGTACAGCGTGCAGTAGCCGGTCGCGAGCTCGCTCTTGTTGCCGGTGGTCAGCAGCAGGCGATCCTGGCGGTTGGAGAGCGCCATGAGCATCGCGCCGCGCACGCGGGCCTGCA
>Ga0207661_10001977_pt1 | contig 14104 bp, 7 predicted proteins | sample KBSC713LmetaG_FD_184337 | JGI IMG/M metagenome (GOLD analysis project Ga0207661, IMG submission 184337) | Corn rhizosphere microbial communities from Kellogg Biological Station, Michigan, USA - KBS C7.1-3L metaG (SPAdes) (version 2) | ecosystem: Host-associated > Plants > Roots > Rhizosphere ... | reverse complement strand
AGACGATCGGCGCGAAGACGATTCCGGCGATGCCGGCGCTGATGAACGTACCGACGACGAAGGATGCCGCGCTGGCGATCTTTTTCCGCGAGAAAGCGTTCTGGCAGTTCGGGCGTGGCTATCGCCTCGGCGATCTCCGTCGTTTGATTCGGCAGTATGGAAAGACGCAGGATCAGGTCTTCCCGGTCGGTGCGTGGTTCAAGGGCGGCACGTATGGCACGGACGTCAACATCCCGGTGAACGACGTCGAGCTCACGAACCCGAACTTCCACGGTTGCATCGATCGCAACGCATAGGCGTCATTGCGAGGCGACGCCGTCATCCTTTTCACCGAGCGCAAGCAGATGAACTCAGCGCGAATCGTCGTCGGCCTTCTGGTTATCGCGCGATCTGTATCGGCGCAGTCTGATCCGTCGCTTCGCACGCCACCGCCGGCCACGGGTCCGAACGCTGCGCCGCCGCCGGTGTTCGCGTCACCGCCGCCTGTCGGGGTGAAAGACGGTTTCGTCTATGCCGTCCTCGGCGACATCTCGGAAGTCAAACCGGTGACGACGCGCGGTCTCGCTGATTTCGACAAGGTCTTACAGGTCGTGAAGAACGCCGACTTCTCGCTCGCGAACATGGAAGGCACGGCGTTCAACACGGCGACGAGGAAGTTCGCCGTGAACGAGACCGGCGCGATGTTCCCGACGGATACGTTGGCGCCGTGGGATATCAAGGAGATGGGCGTTCGTATGGTCACCGTCGCAAACAACCACGCTGCCGATTACGGCGCTGACGGATTGGCCGAGAGTCTGCGACTGCTGAAAGAGGCAGGGCTGCCGTATGCGGGCGCGGGCAACAACATGCGTGAAGCGCGCGCCGCGACGTTGCTCTCGACCCCGAAGGGTCGCGTGACGGTCGTCGCGACGGCGGGCACGTTCAAGATGAACTTCGCCGCCGCCGACGGACGTGGTGCACTCGCCTCGCGCCCGGGCATCAGCACGATTCGCACGACGATGTTTCAGCAAGTGACGGCGCCCGAGATGAAGAAGCTCCAGGAGCTCAACGCGCTGCGATATCCGAACGCCCCGGTGAGCGACACGCCGCCGCAGCAGCTTCAGGTGCTCGATCAGATCTATCAGCTTGGCGACAAACCGGGGCTCTCGTATCGCCCGAACGCGTTCGACATGCGCGACATCATGCAGGCCGTCCACAGGGCGCGAGAGAACTCTGATTTCACGATCTTCACAATCCATGCGCATCAGTCGGCGACGGGCGAAGACGACCCGAACCCCGTGCCGGGCGACTACCTCGTGACGTTGTTCCACAACGTCGTCGATGCGGGCGCGGACGTCGTCGCGGGACACGGCAATCACTTGTTGCGCGGTATAGAGATCTATAAAGGCAAGCCCATCTTCTACGGCCTCGCGAGCTTTGTCTTCGCGGGCGAGCCGGCGGGAACGAACATTGGCGGCGAGCCGCGCTTGCTCAGCGCGCCCGGACCGGGAGGTCCGCCGAGTGCGCAATCGGTTCGGCCGGCAGTCGCTGGCGGCACGTTGACGATGTGGGAGAGCATCTTCGCGACGACGACCTGGGAAGACGGAAAGCTGAAAGAGCTGCGCATTTATCCGATCGATCTCAACGCCGCCGGTCCGAAGCCGAAAGGGGTTCCGAATTTTGCTACCGGCGAAGTCGCGAGGAGGATCCTCGAGGAAGTCCGCGCGGCGTCGAAGCCGTTCGGGACCAACGTGCAGATCGAGGGAGATGTTGGGGTCATTCGTCCATGATCTGGTGCGCGAGCGTGTACGTCGCGCCCATTACGGTTGGATTGAATTGGAACGCAGAAATTGGCGGATGAACCCCGGACTGAAGCGGAGACTGCGTAGCTCCAAAAGAAAGGATCACGCTTCAGACGCTCTGTGGTTTATCAGCCGAATTCCCCGATGATCCGCCCGGTCTGCGTTCCAAATTCAATCGATCGATATTCGGCGCCATGTGGTCGGGCGCGGGAGCATCTCATGAGAATTCTTGGTAACGCGCTGTGTGCACTTTTCGTCGGGGCGACGATTGTCTCAGCCCAGGTCGAGCCGGAGCGCGCGCCTGTCGTCACGAAGCATCAGATCTCGATTGGCGGAAAGTCGCTCGCCTATACCGCCGAAGTCGGCCGCATCGCGATTCGCGACGTCGAGACCGGCGAGCCGCACGGATACATGTTCTACACGGCGTACAGAATGCCGTCGACGAACAACAAGCCCCGGCCAGTGACCTTCATATGGAACGGTGGTCCCGGGTGGCCGTCGCTGCCGCTGCATTTCGAGGTCGCGGGTCCGAAGCGCGGCGAGGGCGACAAGCTCGTCGACAATACGGACACGTGGCTCACCGAAAGCGATCTCGTGATGGTCGACCCGGTCGGCACGGGATGGAGCCGAGCGACGAAGCCGGAGTACGTGAAAGAGTTCGCGATTCTCGTCGGCGATGTGATGGCCGAAGCGGAATTCATCCGCAGCTGGCTCTTGCTCCACGATTCGGAAGAAGCGCCCGTGTTCGTCGCGGGCGAGAGCTTTGGCTCTGGACGCGCGGGCCGCGTCGGCTATCAGGTGCTCAAGAAGGGCGTCAATCTCGCCGGCGTGATGTTGATCTCCGGCGCGACGGATCTTCCGGGTTTCCCAAACTCTAATATCGTCGACTGGGCGATGCACGTCGCCGACATGGCCGTCGTCGGTCTGTACTTCAAAAAGACGCCGCCGGAGCTCGGGTCGACACCGGATCAGGTTCGCGACGTCACCGAGAAGTGGGTTCGCGAAACGTATCTCCCCGCGATGCTTCGCCTCGACAGCCTCTCCCCCGACGAGAAGGCGAAAATGGCGATGGGCGTGTCACAACACACCGGGCTCGCGGTCGATCGAATCAACAAGGACCGTCCGATTCTTTCGTCACAGAATTGGTTCGGAGCATTTCCGGTCGACGGCAAGCGCGCGATCACGTCCGACTATCGTCGCAACGTCGCTCCGCCGACGCCGTGGATGCCCGCCGCACTCCGCTATCTCCGACGCGACCTCGGCTACCGCACCGATCTGCCGTATATCGGCGTCGACGGCGGCGAGACGCTCGAGATGGGATTTGCGCCGAGCGGGACGTATCCAGAAACCATGAACAAGCGCTGGGTGCATTCGACGATCTACAACGCGACGCCCGAGCAGTTCGAGAAAGCGCGCCAGGATTTCGCGAAGGAAGGAATGCTCGGCATTCCGAAGGTCGGAACGATGCCGTCGACGGCGGAGATCATCGATCTCAAACCGTCGGTGAAGTTCCTCGTCGCGCAGGGCGCGTTCGACCCGCTCGGCGGCTGCTCGATCAACTCGGAGCGCGCGCGCCGGCTCGCCGACAAGTACAAGCCGGCGATCACGTGGAAGTGCTACTACGGCGCGCATCAGATGTATCTCGACATGCCCGCGCGCACTCAGTTCAGCAACGACGTCAAAGCGCTGATCCGATCGGCAACGCGCTAACCCCGCGAGCGTGGCGCACCGATGACTGCTTTTCACGTCGTAAACCAAAATCCGTTCAACGCGGATTCTCCGGATTCTTCGGAATGAACGCGACGTTGATCTTGGTGATGCAACTGTGTCCTGGCTATCCGTTTAATCCGACAAATCCGCGTTGAGGTTCTTGATGGGTTTCCGACGTGCAAGCTCATTTTCCAATCGCGGCTGCACTGCGATAAGAGTCTTCGCATGCATCCTCGCGCTTGCCAACCTCGCGAGGGCTCAGAGCTTCGACTCGACGATGTTCCGCGCCCTCACCTGGCGCAACGTGCTCCCCAATCGCGGGGGACGCGCGACGACTGGCGTTGGAGTTCCACGCAATCCGAAGCTGTACTACATGGGCGCGGCCGGCGGTGGAGTCTGGAAGACCGAAGACGCCGGCGGCAAATGGACGAACATCAGCGACGGTTACATCAAGTCCGGATCGATCGGCGACATCGCCGTCTACGACGCAAATCCGTCGATCATCTACGTCGGCACCGGGGAAGCGCCGGTGCGCAACCAGATGTCGTCGTACGGCGACGGCATGTACAAGTCGACCGATGCCGGCAAGACCTGGAAGCACATCGGCCTCGAAAAAACGCGGCAGATCTCGCGCGTCGTCATTCATCCAACCGACTCGAACATCGTCTATGTCGCGGCGCAGGGAAGTCGCTGGGCGCCGAGTGAGGATCGCGGCATCTATCGCACGATGGACGGCGGCGCGACGTGGAAACGCATCCTCTTCGTGTCGCCAACGACCGCCGCGAGTGAGCTGATGCTGGATCCGACGAATCCGAAGGTCGTCTACGCGAGCACCTGGGACATGATGCGGACGCCGTGGAACATTCGATCTGGGGGGCCGGGGTCCGGCGTGTTCAAGAGTGTCGACGGTGGCGATACATGGACGCAGCTCAAGACCGGGCTTCCATCCTTGATGGGGCGCATCGGTCTCGACGTCGCGCGGTCGATGCCGAATCGATTGTACGCACTCGTCGAAGCGGATTCCGGCGGCATGTACCGCAGCGATGACGCAGGCGCGACGTGGAAGCGCGTCAGCCCGAATCGAATGCTTCTCGCTCGGCCTTGGTACTTCATGAGCATCACGATCGATCCGAAGAATCCGGACGTCGTCTACGCGCCGGGCTTTTCGTTTCTAAAGACTTCTGATGGCGGCGCGACCTACGCGACGCGGCCGTCGACGCACAGCGACAACCATCGGCTATGGATCAATCCGAACAACAGCGACAACATGATCCTCACGAACGACGGCGGCGCGGCCGTGTCGTTCGACGGCGGTGATAACTGGAGCACGACGACGAACCAGGCGACGGCGCAGTTCTACGGTGTGCAGACGGACGATCTCTTCCCGTATAACCTGTACGCCGGGCAGCAGGACGCGGGCTCTGTCATGATGTCGAGTCGCGACAACGGCGGCGAAGCGGGCTCGCAGAACTGGAAAGCGATCGGCGGTGGTGAGACGGCTCGTCTCGCCTTCAACCCAAAGAAGCCCGACGTCATTTTCGCCACCGGCTTCCTCGGTGAACTGCATCGCCACGATCAGACCAACGGCTTCGAGCGAGGCGTGACGTCGTTCCCCGGCGGCCAACACCTCGGCAGCGCGTCGATCGATCTTCCGTACCGATACAACTGGAGCGCGCCACTCGCGTGGTCACCGTTCGATTGGCACGTGATGTATCACGGTGCGAATGTGCTCTTTCGTTCTACCGACGGCGATCACTGGACGCCGATCTCGCCGGATCTCACGCGCAACGACAAAGCGCATCAGGGTCGCAGCGGTCCGTTCTGGCATGACGGCTCCGGCGGCGACATCTACAACACGATCACGGTCGTCACCGAGTCCCCGCGTGAGCGCGGAGTGATCTGGGTCGGCACGGATGACGGTCTCGTTCAGCTCACGCGCGACAATGGCAAAACGTGGAAGAACGTCACGCCGCCCGCGTGGGGCGAGGGCCTCATTCAGTCGCTCGAGCTTGGCCCGCATGCGAATGGAACGGCCTACGTCGCATTCTCGCGCCACAAGTGGAACGATCAGCGTCCGTACTTCATGGTGACTCGCGACTACGGAGCGACTTGGACGGACCTCGCGAAATCGCTTCCACCGGAGGATCCAGCGCGAGTGATTCGCGAGGATCCTGTTAGAAAAGACTTGTTGTTCGCGGGAACCGAAGCAGGGCTCTGGATCTCGTTCGACGGCGGCAAGCAGTGGCAATCGTTCCAGCACGGCGTACCAGTGACGCCGGTCTCCGATATTCAGATCCATGACAACGATCTGATCGTCGCGACCGAAGGCCGAGGATTCTTTATTCTGGACGACATGACCCCGCTGAGACAGTTCAGCGCGACCGTCGCGAGCGCGTCGCTGTTTCTCTTCTCGCGGCCGCCCGCGGTTCGCGTCGCGGGATCGCCACGCGGCGGTGGCCTCTCCGGCAACGCGCTGATCCGCTACTCACTCGGCGCTGCACTCGCCGCCAACGACACACTGCAGCTCGACATTCTCAATTCAGCGGGCACTGTCGTTCGGCATATCGCGACCCCCGGCTCGACCTCGGCTTCGGCAGCAGGTGGCGGACGCGGAGGCCGAGGCGGCGGCGGACGCGGAGGCCGCGGTGGCGCAGATAGCCCCGCACTCGGCGTCGCGAAGGGCACGAATCAATTCACGTGGGATTTCCGCGGCCGCGAGAATGCGAACATGAACATGTACGCGATGCGCGCCGGGACATATACGATTCGCATGAGGCTTGGTGCGACGACGGTCTCGAAGCCGCTCAGCGTTCTCGCCGACCCGCGAGCAAACGGATCCGTGCTGGCCGAGCGTGAGCACGGGACGATGAGCGTGGCTCTGGCGACGACGATTGCGGACGTGAATCGCACGCTCGACTCGTTGCGCGCCGCGCGGACGAAAGCAAAGGCGTCGTCGAACGTGGATCGCTCATTCGTCGCCGAAGCCGATTCGTTGGAGTCGTTGATCGTGAACGTCGGGACGGAGAACGCGGGGCCGCTCGACATCCTTTCGAATCCGCCAAAGCTGATGACCGATCTGAATGGTCTTCAGTCGACGATCGAAGGGACGTCTGGTCCGGTCACGTCGGGCGAACGCGAACAGTTTGCGAGATTGAAAGCGCGCTCGACGTCTTTCCTCGCCGGATCGAATCGCTTGTTGGCGCGACGCCCGGCGGGAACGCGTTAGCGAGCGGCCGGCTTCTCCGCCGCGAGCGACAAAGGGGCATTGGGAGCCTCCCATCGGATCACGAAGCGTCCCATTCGGACGCCGACCGGAAAGCGATGTGCGAGCGAGTCGTGAAGCGCTCGCGGTACCGGTCCTGAGAAATCCGCGGCGAGATTCAGCACCACGACGTGAACGTCGTGGTCGGTGATCGAGCGAAGAATTCGCTGGTCGCGCCGAACCGGATCATCAAGGAAGTCGAATAGCGTACGCGTCGGGTTTTCTCTGTCGGCGAGGAAATAGACCTCCGGCGCGTCCGGTGTGACATAGATGAACCGAGACTTCGCGTGTGCTTGAATCGTGTCGATCAACCCGCGATACAGCGCTTGCTCGTCGGCGCGAATGGTCAAACCGCCGCGCGGCACATCGAGGAGTGCGGTCGCCTCGTTGCTCAGCGATGCACGCACGAAAGCCACGGAAAAGAACTTGTCGTGCGTCAGGAGGCCGAGCATGACGTACGTCGCCAAGACGATGCTGCCGGCGCGAGCGGATCGTGCAAATGTGCTTCCGACTGCGACCGCCGACAAAATCACGAGTGGCGCGACGTAGGCGAAGTAGATCGGACCCGAGAATGGGAACTGTACGAGTCCGCACCATGCCGTCATCGCGAGAAGTAGTAGGACGTATTCTCGTTTGATCGGCGCGATGCCCGTTCCTCGTAGCCACTGTGCTCGTCCGATGAGACCGATACCGGCGACGACGAGCGGGAGCTCGGCCATCGCGACCGAGAGGAAAACAAGTCCGTTCGTCTCGAAGCTGAATAGCGCCATTGCGACGACTGCGGTGCAGGCCAAGCCCACCGCTACGAGACCAACTCTGCCGATTCGCTGGTCGGCGAACCACGGCAGGAGCATTACCGCGAGCCAGAGGAGCGGAAGAAAGACGCTCCAATCCGGAGGGCCGCCGTTCGCGGCCGATATCAGACGCTTTTGCGGCAGAACGAACACTCCCTCGTAGAGCGACGACACGGATCCGCTTTTCAGGTAGGGAATCATGAAAAGCAGAACTGGCACCAACACACCCGCGATGAACACGGCAGCGTTCTTCAACAGGCGTCCAGCCGCGCGCGCGTCGCCGAACCGCATCGCTTGGGCGGCGACAAAGAGCGCTGTGATCGTCGCGGGCGCCGCGAGGTTCATGAGCTGCGTGATCGATCCGGCGGAACGCATCATGGCGAACGGCAGTACGCTCGCCAAGACGATTCCAATCGTCAGCACGATTCGCGCGATCGCGTCGGCCAGAGTCCGCTCTCTCTGCGCGTCCTCGGATGTCGACGTCGCTTGGAATGCCAGAAACAGCAAGGCTGCCGCGACGAAATAGAAACCGATGACCTTGATCGTGATGGAAAGTCCGCCGAACACGCCGGCGAGCAACAGCCATCGAAGACGATCGGTTTCGCGCCAGCGCATCAACGCGGCGCAGCCCATTGCCGCGAAGAGCAAGTTGAACCATGACGGCATCGACGCCGCGTAGTTCGTGAAGGACCACCCGACGATTGCCACGACGGCCGCGCCGGACGCGACCGCGGAGACAAACCGCGAGGCGATGTAGTAGAACGCAGGAATCGAAAAGAGAATGAAGACGAGTAGGACGATGCGGAGCGATGCCAGTCGCTCGCCCAACACGCGGAAGGCGCCGGCGTGCAGGAGCGCGAGCCCGCCCGTGTAGGCGTCGTCGAAGTCGCGGTGCGGCAGTTGGCCGATGAGGACGCGATGTGCGCTCTGCGCCAGCGTTCCTTCGTCGTGCGGGATCCAGCCGCGCGTCATCAGCGGGATGAGAAGGGCCGCGACAATCGCGATGACGAGCCCGCACACGACGAAATGGGCGCGAGCGTCGCGTCGCGCGAAGAATGGAACCGATTTCGAGGGGAACAGCGTGTCTGCGGACGCTTGCGAGCTCATGACGCGGCGAGAGGGCATTGAATCTCGCTGACTCGACGATCACGGCACCGCCGGGCAACCGGCGAGATGGGAAAGCGATCCCTCGCTGCGCTCGGGATGACTCGGGACGTGAAGCGATCCCTCGCTGCGCTCGGGATGACTCGGGAAGTGAAGCGATCCCTCGCTGCGCTCGGGATGACTCGGGACGTGAAGCGATCCCTCGCTGCGCTCGGGATGACTCGGGACGTGAAGCGATCCGTCGCTGCGCTCGGGATGACTCGGAACGTGAAGCGATCCGTCGCTGCGCTCGGGATGACTCGGGACCTGTCGGCCGGATGCATCTTGGCGTATCGTCGCGGTGAGCTGTACCCACCAAGACCGCGAGGAGACAATGAAAGACCGTCAGAGCCGTCGAGAGTTCATGGGCTTCACGATCGCCGGCGTCGCCGGCGCGCTCGCCGGCTCGCGCTTCGGCATCCTCGGTTCCACGACGCCAAGCGCGAGACGGTGGCTCCTCGCGGCACAGGGATCAGATCCCGATCTCGTCGTCTTCAACGCGAAGATTTACACGATGGATCCCGCGTTGGCGCGCGCCGAGGCGTTCGCGGTCAGCGGCGGGCGGTTCCTTGCGGTGGGGAGCTCGTCCGAGATGAAAAGCCTCGCGCGGGCGAAGACGCAGAGCTTCGACGCGAAGGGGATGACGATCGTCCCGGGTTTCACCGATTGTCACAACCATGCGGGCGGAACGACGCTGCTGTACGAGGTTCTCGTCGGCAATCCGTTCGAGGTCGAGTTCGTGACGATCGACAGCATCATTCAGAAGCTCAAAGCGAAATCGCAGCAGGTTCCGCCTGGAACGTGGGTCGAAGGCTATTTCCACGACGACACGAAGCTCAAGGACAAGCGGCCGCTGAATCGCTACGATCTCGACAAGGTGTCGACCGAGCATCCCGTTGCGGTGCAGCATCGCGGCGGTCATACGACTTTCTACAACTCGAAGGCGTTCGAGCTCGCCGGGATCACGAAGAGCACGCCGAATCCGCCGGGCGGAACGTTCGATAAAGATGCGACCGGTGAGCTGAATGGTCGCGTCACCGATCGCGCGCGCGGGATGATGAGCAGAGCGGGGAAGCGTCCGACATTCACGCCGGCGCAGATCGCGCAGCGGGACCGAGATGGCGTCGCGCACATCTCGAAACAGTTCGTTCGCTATGGATTGACGAGCGTCCATCACGAAGGCGGCGACCTCGAAGCGGTCAAGGACGTCCGCACCCGCGGCGATCTGCATCATCGCGTCAGCTACGAAGCGAGTGGCCGCGAGCTCGATTCGATGATCGCCAACGGTGTCAAATCCGGGACGGGCGACGAATGGATCAAGTTCGGCGCGACGTCGGAGCACACGGTCGATGGCTCGTTCTCCGAGCGCACGATGGCGCTCAGCACACCGTATCCGGGGCAGAACGGATACAAGGGGAACGTCACCGAGACGCAGGACACGCTCGACGCGTGGGTCGAGAAGGTGCACCGCGCGGGGATTCAGGTGAACTGCCACGCCAACGGCGACGTCGCGATCGACATGTATCTCACGGCGTTCGAGCGCGCGCAGAAGCTCGCGCCTCGTCCCGATTCACGACCGAAGATCACGCACTGCACGTTGATCAACGACGATCTCGTTCGTCGAATGAAAGCGGTCGGCGCCGTGCCGGCGATGTTCACGACCTACGCGTACTACAACACCGACAAGTTCCCGTTCTACGGCGAAGACCTGATGAAGCGAAGCATGGCGTACCGCACGATGCTCGATGCCGGCATCGTCGCTGCCGCCGGTTCGGACTTCAGCCCGGGACCATTCGCGCCGCTCATGGGCATTCAGGGAATGGTGACGCGCACCGGATGGGACAACACATCATGGGGCGTGAATCAGCGGATCAGCGTCGACGAAGCAATTCGCGTCAATACAATGAATGGCGCGTACAACTCGCACGAAGAAAAGATCAAAGGATCGATCACGGCTGGAAAGCTCGCTGACTTCGTGGTGCTGGTCGACGATCCGCACACGATCGCTGCCGGCAAGATCAAAGACATCGAGATCTACAGGACCGTCGTCGGCGGAACGACGATGTATCAGGGATAGCTCGGCGGTCGAGGCTGTCGAAATTTTCCCGTCGAGTTCTTGCCCTCACACACGTCGACGCTCGTTGCGGAGGAGCAATGCAGGCCAAACGAACCAAGACACACTGGACGCGCTCGGCGCCGAAGGGCGCGAAGCACACGAAACTTTCATCTAGTCGGCGCGCAGAGTAATCACGGGATCGACGCGCGTGGCGCGACGCACCGGCACGAGCGCGGCAATGATCGTGACGACGATGAGGCTCGCCGCGCTGACTGCGATGATCATCGGATCGCGCGGCGAAACGCCATAGAGCTGGCTCGCAACAAGCTTGCTCGCCGCGAGGGACGCAACGACTCCAGTTACTACTCCCGATACGGTGATACCGAGCGCGCCGCGCAGTATCAACCGTGCGATTCCAGCGTCGGCCGCGCCGAGGGCCTTGCGCACACCGATCTCGTGTGAGCGTTGCGCGACAGCGTAGGCGAGGAGGCCGTACAAGCCGACCGCGGCGAGCCCGAGGGCGAGGATTCCGAACACTGCAAATATCGAGGCGCTGATTCGTCGCGGACGAAGCTGTGGATCGAGATCCTGACCGACCGGGTGAATGTCGACCCAGGGCAGTGTTGGCGAGACCGATTGGACCGCCGCGCGAATCGCCGGAATCAGCCCCACTGGATCGCCGGCCGCACGAATCACGATTGTCGTGATCGTCCCGCCGTCGAACGATTCGATCGGGCGGTAGACGATCTGCCCTTTGTCGCCGAGCATGTCCCACATGACTGCGTCCTTCACCACGCCGACGACGTGCACGCAAGGGTCGCTTCCGACGACGACGCATCCCTCGAGAACGTTTCCTTCGGGGAGAAATCGCTTTGCGGCGCTCTCGTCGACGATGATGACGTGCGAGTTGGGACGATGATCGTCCGGGCTGAAGAGGCGTCCCCGAACGAGCGCCGTTCCAGTCGTCTGAAAGTAGTCCGTGCCGACGGCTCTGAAGAATGGGACCGGGCTTCCTTGCGCCGGCGAATGGCCTGGCCGAAACAGAGCGGTCGCCGACGACGCTGCGAACGCAGAACCGGTGGACGTCGATGCTCGGGCGACGCCGGGAACGCGACGGACGCGATCGACCATCTCGCCAAAGAGTGCATTGGCCGTCGCGCGAGCACCGGGATCGCGGAGCGACTCCTGAATCGATCCGAAGGCGACGCTGACGGACAGCACGTGATCGACATCGACGCCGAGATCGATCGCGCGAATCTGCCGGAAACTCGTGACGAACAGCCCAGCGCCGACGAGCAGCACCAGAGCCAGGGCGACTTGCAATCCAATGAGGAAACGCTGAAGTCCAACCCGTTGCGGTCCCCCGGCCATTCGTCCCGAGCCGAGGTATTTCGCGAATTCCCGGCGGGCGGTGACGAGCGCCGGGGCCAACGCGGCGATGAGTCCGGACCCGAGTCCGACCGCCGCGGTGAACGTGAGCAGCCGCGGGTCGATAATGCTCGTCGGCCTGGCCTTCGGTAGAAGGAACGCGTTGACGCTCGCCGCGCTCCACCGCGCCACGAAGAGGGCACACACCACCGCGCTCGCGGCGATCAACATTCCCTCGACGAGGCTCTGCTGAATCAGCCGCCCACGCGACGCGCCGAGCGAGACACGGACTGCGACTTCCCGCGATCGCGACAAGCTTCGGAGGAGGAGCAGATTGGCGACGTTCGTCGATGCGAGCAGCAACACCAGCAAGGAAACAGCCCCAATCCAAATCGACGCGCGAGACGCGAGGTCGTCCGTCGGTCCGCGCGCTTGCTGCAACGGGCCGATGATGGCTCGCGCCGTTGCGAAGCGCTCCTTGTATCGAGGGGCGTCCCGCCATTCCTCCCGGAACGCGGCTGTCACTTCGGTTGCAACTCGGTCCGGCGACACAGAGAGCCGACGTTTGCCGAGGATGTTCAGCCAGTACGCGCCGCTGTGTCGCTCCAGAACCGTTGGTCCGAGGAGCGACCTCGCGATGCCGAGCGGCAGCCAGATATCCACACGGCTGAGGTTCACGCCGGTGAATCCCTCCGGCGTCACGCCGACGATGCGGTACGCCGTTCCGTGAATGTCGATGGTCCGCCCGAGGATATTTGGGTCGCCGCCGTAGGTAGAACGCCACAATTCAGCAGCGATGACGGCGACATGACCATTGTCATCACGTTCCTCTTCGTCGCCAAAGAATCGGCCGACGACCGGATGGATGCCGAGCATCGAGAAGTAGTTCGGCGTCACGGCGACGAAATCGAGCAAGCGCGCGTCCGGGCCGCTGCCGCTCGTGACCTTGTTCGTCCAGTACGCGGCAACCGACTCAAATCCGGAAGCATGGTCGCGAATCGCTGTGTACGTACGATAGCCTTGATTCGCGCTCGGAATCGACGGCTCGCCGGGCCGAGGAAACTCGAAATAGAGTTTGCTGGTGCGATCGGCGTCGACGACGTGAGCCGGCCCGCGAAGGAGCAGGGCATCGAGCGTTCCGAACATGGTCGTGTTCGCACCGATGCCGATCGCGAGCGAGATCACCGCAATCGCGGTGAAGCTTGGGTTGCGACGCATGCCGCGCAGCCCATATCGGACGTCCTGAAGCAGCGACTCGATGAACACCGGCCGGCGCGAATCGTGAAATCGCTCGCGGACGGACGTTGGACTCCCGAACGCGCGTCGCGCCGCGATACGTGCGTCCGACTCTGACATTCCGGATGCGACGAGCCGATCGGTTTCTATCTGGAGATGCGACGCGACTTCGTTGGCGAAGTCGTCGTTCGATCGCGGACGCAACCACTGCCAGATGCGATGGAGCATGGTCTCAGCCTCCGCTGAGCTCCGGTCCGAGCACGAGCGAGACGGCCTGCGACAGGCGCCGCCACTCGTCGGCTTCCCTGAGAAGTTGTTTTCTTCCCGCGGCGGTCAGCTCATAAAACCGCGCTCGGCGATTGTTGTCAGAGACGCCCCATTCGGCGCGAATCCAGCCGGATGCTTCGAGGCGTTGGAGCGCGGGGTAGAGTGAGCCGTGGTCGACGAGCAGTGCGCCTTGCGACGAGCTCTGAATGGCGAGAGCGATGCCGTGGCCGTGATATCGGCCGAGGGCGAGCGTTCGGAGGACGAGGAGGTCGAGCGTTCCTTGGAGAAGCGCCGCGCGTTCGCTTTTAGTAGTCATTCTACCTGAAACTGTGACTCGTCTAGTAGAATGTCAACTAGAGGCATGGATGGGTGACCCGCTCTTCCGCCTGCATTCGCCCGTCGCCCGTCGCCCGTCGCCCGTCGCCCGTCGCCCGTCGCCCGTCGCCCGTCGCCCGTCGCCCGTCGCCCATCGCCCATCGCCCAACCA
>Ga0207661_10001974_pt1 | contig 14120 bp, 13 predicted proteins | sample KBSC713LmetaG_FD_184337 | JGI IMG/M metagenome (GOLD analysis project Ga0207661, IMG submission 184337) | Corn rhizosphere microbial communities from Kellogg Biological Station, Michigan, USA - KBS C7.1-3L metaG (SPAdes) (version 2) | ecosystem: Host-associated > Plants > Roots > Rhizosphere ... | reverse complement strand
GTTGGCGGGGAGCCCCTGGCGTCACGCGCTTCGAAACGAAGGTGAGCGGCTCGCCCAGCACGCCGCTCGCGACGATCGTTCGCGCGCGCCGTATGGCCGGGTGGTGAAGCAGCAGATGGCCGACGGTCAGGAGCCGACCACGCGTCGTCGCCGCCGCGCACAGGTCACGCGCGTCGCGGGCCGAGAGCGCCATCGGCTTCTCGACGAACACGTGCTTGCCCGCCTGAAGCGCCCGCATACCCACCGCGTGGTGGCGAGCCGGATCGACGGCGACCACCACGGCGGCGACGTCCGGATCGCACAGCGCCTCTTCGAGGTCGCCGGTGACGCGAGCGTCCGGGTGCGCCGCGCCCGCTCGCGCTCGTCGTTCATCGTCGAGCTCGCAGATCCAGCGGACCTCGACCTGCCGGAGGCCGGCCATGGCGGCGGTGAGCGTCATGCCCCACGGCCCTGCGCCGACGATGGCGATTCCGCTGGGGACCATGGCCGCAATCTAGACCAGCACGGACCGTCGTGAAACCGATCCCCTCGATTTCGACGATACGCCCGGCTAGACTGCCGCCCGTGTCAGAGGCGATGAGCCTACCCGAGATAACGATCGCGGGTATGCACGAGGCGGTGATCGATCCGTTCCTTGCCCATGTCCGACCACCCGCGCGGGTGGTCGACCTGGGCGCGGGCGCAGGGGCCTGGGCCGATCGACTGGTGAAAGTCGGGTTCGAGGTCGTCGGTGTCGATCGCGCCCGCGATCGATTCGGCTGCGCGAACGCGAAGTTCGTCGCGGCGGATCTGAACGACGACTTTGCGAAGGCACTCACCGGACCCTTCGACGCGGTCACTGCGATCGAGGTGATCGAGCACCTGGAGAATCCGCGTCATCTGCTGCGGCAAGGGAAGCAGCTCCTGAAGCCTGGCGGATTGATGTTCGTGACCACGCCGAACATCGAGTGTGTCCCCGCGCGGATTCGATACCTGATGACGGGCGATCTTCGGATGTTCGGACGCGATCCGATCCTCAACGACCCGACCCATATCACCCCGATTCACACGCAGATGTTCGAGCGCATGATCGAGGACGTCGGATTCGATCTGGTTCATCACGGGTTCAACCGGATCGAACCGACCGTCAGTCATCCGGTCTGGCGCGTGCTGTCGAGAACGCTCGCCCCTCTGATGAAGGGCGTGACCGGCGGCGACTGTCACATCTTTGTCTTGCGCCCGAAGTAAGCCGGTGCTGGGTGAGCGCATCGCGGCCTACGCTTGACTGCGATTCAGCTCGGGGGTTGATCTGCCGATGAGGTCGGAGGACGTGTCACGGGCACCGCTGATCGGCACGATGTTGGCGACGTTCGTTGGATGTGCGTCGTCCGTGCCGCCGCCCGCCGCGCATCAGGCGCGTGAGATTGTGATGGCCTACGACGACGCCCACACGACGGGCACAGTGGCGTTTCCGAGCTCCACCTACGAGAGCGTCGTCCGCTTTCAGCTTCCCGACGGGGAGCACAAGCCGATTCGGCTCCGCTATCAGGCGGAAGCGCCGGGACAGCTCGAGATCACGATCTACGACAGCACCGTTCTCGAGACGCCGGGCGACGCGATCCACAAGGTGACGCGCGACCTCGCCAAGGAGGACCTGTCGAATGGTCAGGACGGCCGCTGGGTCGTCGAGGATCTGGTCGACGTGAAACCGCTGAAGGGCATCGTCTGGGTCGGCGTGCACAAGATCGGCGGCACGCCGACGATTTGGTCCAGCGGTGTCATCTCGGGACAGGCCTTCATCCGCAACAACGACCCGCAAAACCCGATGGCCCTGCTGCCCACGAAGCGGACGCCGATGCTTCGTTTGGAAGTCGCGCCCTAGTCAATCCGCCGCCGCCCTCACGCGAGGTGGCGCTCGCCGCCTGCGTCGACGGCCGACGCGATCGCGCTCGCCAGCCAGACGCCGGCCGCTTCGATCGCGGCCGCCAGAGGCTGGCCTCGACCCAGCTCCACCGCGATCGCGGTCGCCAGCGCACAGCCGGTGCCGCGCGGCGCGGGTCCGGGAACGCGGGGACGGGGCCAGTGACGTGCGCCGTCCGGGGTGACGAGCACGTCGGTCACGATCGTCTCCGCTTCGTCCAGGTGGCCGCCCTTGACCAGGACGGCCTGCAAACGATGCCGGTCGAGCAGGAAGCGGGCCGCCGCCTCGGCTGCCGCGCCGGTCTCCACCAGCAGGCCGGCGAACTCCCCGGCCTCGACCGCGTTGGGGGTCACGACCGTTGCGCGCCTCAGCAACGGCATGAGCTGCTCGGGCGCACCGTCCCAGAGCGTGCCGCCGCGCGACGTCGCCAGCACCGGATCGACCACGACCGGCCCGCGGTAACCGTCCAGTCCTTCGATCAGCGCCGCGGCCGTCGCCGGCCCGACAGCCATGCCGATCTTGATCGCCGCCGGCCGCAGCTCCGCCACGACGCGGGTCAGCGCGTCGCGGATGGCACCCGGCGAACGCGGTTCGACGCGGTGGACGCCCTCGGCCTGTTCGGTCCAGGCGGTCCCCACCGCGTGCGCACGGGCCCCGCGCGCGGCCGCCGTGGCGACGTCGCGGAGCAGACCGGCGCCGCCCGACGGGTCGATCCCGCCCGCCACGACCACGAGCACGGGCGGCTTTGTTTGCGGCGGTTTCATCCGGCCGTATCATATAATGCGCCGCCGAGGGGCGGTCCCTGGCACTTCCCCTCCAAAGTTTTGCCCGTGGCGACTTCACTCCCCGAGCCGATTCAATTCGGCAAGTACACGCTCTTCGAGCGGATAGGCCGCGGCGGCATGGCCGAGGTCTTCAAGGGGCGCATCCAGGGGCCGGCCGGCTTCGAGCGCGTGTTCGTCGTCAAGCGGATCCTCCCGCACCTCTCCGACGATGCGTCCTTCATCAAGATGTTCGTCGAGGAGGCCAAGCTCTCCGCGCGCCTCAACCATCCGAACATCGTCCACATCTTTGAACTGGGCGCGGTCGAGGGCGAGTACTTCATCTCGATGGAGTACATTCGCGGCCACGACCTGTCCGAGACGATGCGCGCGATCTGGAAGGCGCTCGGCCCGCCCCGGCCCGAGCTGGTCTCGTACATCGGCCGCGAGGCGTGCCGCGGGCTCGCCTACGCGCACAACCTCACCGACGAGAACGGCCGCCCGCTGGGCATGATCCATCGCGACGTCTCGCCATCGAACGTGATGCTGTCGTACGAGGGCGCCGTCAAGATGCTCGACTTCGGTATCGCGAAGGCGCTGGGCGACTCGGCCGAACCGTCGAAGAACGGAACGCTGAAGGGCAAGTACGCGTACATGGCGCCCGAGCAAACCGAGGGCGAGAACGTCGACAGCCGCAGCGACATCTTCGCGATCGGCATCGTCCTGCACGAGGTGCTGACCGGACGCCGCCTGTTCAAGGGACAGAACGACGTCGCGACGATCGAGCGCGTCCGCCGCTGCGAGGTGCCGCCGCCCTCCGCGTCGAACCCCGCCATCCCGCGCGAGCTGGACAACATCATCCTCAAGGCGTTGCAGCGCGATCCGGCGCGCCGCTGGAGCAACGCCGCCGACCTGGCCGATGCGCTCGACGACATCGTGCACAACGCGCGCTTCCAGCCGACGCATCTGCAGCAGATCCTCTACGACCTGTTCCCGATCGACGGCGCGCCCGCGCCGCGCACGGGCAGCCAGCGCTCGGCGTCGCGATCGATCGGCGGTGGCCCGTCGGTGAGCTCGCGGTCGCGCACGGTGCCGCCGGTGGCGCGCACGCTGTCGGGCGCGCAGCCGCTGCCGATCTTACCGGTGGGCAGCGCGTCCGCGTCGCTGAAGCCCAAGGCGAAGTTTCCGACCGCGCTCGTCGCGCTGCTGGTCCTGGCGGGCGCGGGCTTCGGCGGGTGGAAGTACCTCTCGGCGCGCAACGCGCCCGATACCCACGTGACGACGATCGGCGATCCGGCCCGCAAGTTCCACGTGTACGTGAAGTCGTTGCCCGACGGCGCGGACATCTTCCTCGGCGAATCGAAGCGCCCGATCGGCGCGACGCCCGTGACGCTGCCGATCGATCTGACCGGCCTCGCGTCGGTGAAGCTGACCCTGAAGAAGGCCGGGTACGAGGATTACGAGCAGATCGTCGTCGACGATACGCCGCTGTCGATCAACCTGACCGCCGTCGGCGCGCCGCCGCCTGCACCCGCCGGCGCGGCTGGGGCGCCGGGCAGCGCGACCGACCCGGGCGCGTCCAAGGACAAGTCGTCGGGCAACTCGGGCAAGTCCCGTCATCGCAGCCGGAGCTCGTCCAAACCAGCGTCGCCCTCCGGCGACAACGACGAGCCCAAGGGCGAGATCACCGAGTAGCGCCCGGCCGACGCAGCCGCCGTGCCCCGCCTGCTCCTCTGCTACCACTTCTTTCATCCCGACGACGTCGTCAGCGCGCGGATGTTCACGGACCTCGCCGTGGAACAGACCCGGCGCGGATGGGACGTCACGGTCCTCACCAGCAACCGGTTGTGGCGCGACCCGCACGCGCAGCTTCCCCGCTTCGAAAGGTGGAACGACGTCGCGATTCACCGCGTGTTTCGTCCCCCGTGGGATCAGGCACGCCCGGTCGAGCGGCTCGGCAACAGCGCCTGGATGCTGGCTGCATGGCTGGCGAAAGCGCGGACGCTCGGATCCTTCGACGCGATCGTGATCGGTTCCGACCCGGCGTTCTCGGCGCTGGCGGCGCCCGTTCTGCGGCGCCTGTTTCCGCGCGCGGCCCTCGTGCACTGGTGCTTCGACCTCTACCCCGAAGCGATCACCGCCGAAAAGCTGGGGCAGCAGCACCTCGAGACCGTCGCCCGCGGTCTGATGCGGATCGCGTACGGCGCGTACGACGCGCTCGTCGACATCGGCCCGCGCATGGGCGAGCGGCTGGCCGACTACGGATCGCCGGCACGCCAGGACACGCTGGTGCCGTGGGCGCTGGCCGAGACGGATCATCCCGTCGCCATCGACGCCGAGGCCCGGCGCGCGCTGTTCCCCGACGCGCGGCTCGCGCTCCTCTATTCCGGGACCATGGGCCGCGCCCACGAATTCTCGGCCTTTCTAGGCCTCGCCCGCGCCTGCCGGGCCCGGACGAGGAATGCGATCTCGATCTGTTTCTCCGTCCGCGGCAACCGCGCCGACGACCTGGCGCGGGCGATCACCGCCGACGACACGAACGTCTCGCTGGCTCCCTTCGCCGACGAGGCCACGCTGCAGGCGCGCCTCGCCGCCGCCGACATGCACCTGGTCAGCCTGCGGGCGGACTGGGCCGGTGTCGTCGTCCCGTCGAAGTTCTTTGCCTCGCTCGCGGTGGGCCGCCCCGTCGTCTACGCGGGGCCGGCCGAGTCGGAGATCGCGCGCTGGATCTCCCAGCACGAGATCGGCTTTCACCTGACGGACGAGACGACGGAGGCCGCTGCCGATCGGTTGCACCGGTTTCTCGACGATCGCGACGCGCTCGCGCGGCTACGCGAAAGCGCGCTCGCCGTCTACCGGCGCGAGTGGTCGAAGGCCGTGACGAACGATCGCTGGGATCGCCTGCTGCGCGAGCTGGTGCAGGCGCGGGCCTGAGCGCCCGTCTTTCCAGTTGACCGGCCGTTGGGCCTCGCCAATGCTCGCAGCGAATGTTCCGCGGGCGCGTGGTCGCTGTCGTCATTCCCGCCTGCGACGAGGCCGACAAGATCGCGGCCACCATCCGCTCGGTTCCTGACTTCGTCGATCACGTGATCGTCGTGGACGACGGCAGCGCCGACGCGACCGCCGCGATCGCGCGGCGCGCGGCGCGCGGCGAGGTCATCGTCCACGATCGCAACCGCGGCGTGGGCGCGGCGATCACGACCGGCTACGCGCGCGCGCTCGCGCTGGGCGCGCACGCCACGGCGGTGATGGCCGGCGACGGGCAGATGGATCCGGCGGACCTGCCCGCGCTGCTCGCGCCGGTCGTCGACGGCCAGGCCGACTACGCGAAGGGGAACCGGTTCGCGTGGCCGGGCGGCTGGCGCACGATGCCGGCGGCGCGTCTGATCGGCGGCGGCGTGCTGTCGTGGCTGACGCGGCTCGCGTCGGGTTACTGGCGCGTCGGCGATTCGCAGTGCGGGTACACGGTCGCGTCGCGGGCCGCCCTGCGGGCGATCGGTTCGGATCTGTTCCCGCGCTACGGCTATCCCAACGATCTGCTCGCGAAGCTGGGCGCGGCGCGGGCCCGCGTCGTCGACGTACCGGTCCGCCCGGTGTACGGCCCGAACTGGCGGTCCGGGCTGCGGCCGACGCGCGTCGCGTTGCCGATCGCGGGGCTGCTCGCGCGCGGGTTCGTCCGCCGCATGCGTGCCCGCGCGCGCGGCGCGCCCGTCGTCGAACCGGCGACGGTCGCGGTGGACGCCGCCGGCGCGAGCCCGCAATCATGAGGATCGGGCTTCTCACCACGTCTTTCCCGCGTCACGCGGGTGACTACGCGGGCAGCTTCGTCGGCGACCGCGTGCGCCAGCTGCTCGCCGACGGCCACACTGTCGACGTGGTGGCCGCGGGCGACGGCCGCATCGCGCGCGAGCCCGAGGACGACCGTCTGACTGTCACGCGGGTCGCGCCGCTCGCCCAGCAGGAGGCGGGCCTCTTCTACGGCGACGGGGCGCCGGAGGCGCTGGAGCGGGGCGGCGCGCGCGTCTGGCTCGCGGCGGCGCATTTCTCGTGCGCGCTCGCAGCCGCCGCGCGCGCTCTGTCGGATCGGTTCGACATCATCGAATCACACTGGCTGGTTCCGAGCGCGCTCGCCGCGCTGGCGGCGGCGCCGTCGCACCGCCAGCGCGCGTTCGCCCACTCGGGCGACGTGGCGCTGCTGGAACGGGTCCCGCTCGGCCGCACGATCGCCCGGCGCCTCGCGCGCGCCGGGATCGCCATTCACTTCGTCAGCGACGCGCTGCGGTCCCGCTTTGCCGCCCTCGCCGGCGCGCCGGTCGGGATCGTCGACGTGCTGGCGCCAACCCCCGGCGCCTGGTCGCCGCGGTCAGGCGTCGACGTCGCCGGCCGCGCACGGCTCGGTCTGGCGCGCCCCACCGTGCTCGCGGTCGGCCGGCTCGTGCCGATCAAAGGACACGAACGCCTCCTGCGCGCCTGTGCGCGCGTTCAAGCCAGCGGCGCGCTCGCCGCCGGCGCGCTCGAGGTCGTGATCCTGGGCGACGGACCGGAGCGCACCCGCCTCGGCGATCTCGCGAACCAGCTGGGCGTCCGGCTGCGCTTGCCCGGATTCGTGCCCCGGGAGGACGTCGGCCGCTGGCTGCGCGCCGCCGACGTCTTCGTCCAGCCATCGATCCGCCTCGCGAATGGCCGCACCGAGGGCGCGCCATTCGCCACCGCCGAGGCCCTCGCCGTCGGTATCCCCGTCCTGGTGGAAAATGACGTAGGCCGGCTTGCGCGAGGTCTTGCCCGCCGTTTTCACCCAACTGCCACCGGCGTGTAACTGGATACGCACACCAGCGGCCGGCCGCGAAGCGCGCTTCGCGGTTTCATGGTTGTTCTAACCCGTAACAGGTTGAAACTACTGGCTGTGCGCGTCGGCACGCCTCCTGCTGTCAGATATTGCCGGAGGCCCCCGCTTGTCGCAGCGCGTTCACAGCCAGCCCGAGCTCTCCGTGGTCATCGCCGTCGGCGATCAGGAAGACTCGATCGGCCACCTGATCCGCAACGTTGCGTCGCATCTGTCCAGCCTCGGCCGGACGTTCGAGATCCTGGTCGTGAACGCGGGCTCCAAGGACAACAGCCTGTCCATCGCCAGCGTTATTGCCAGTAGCGTCGCTCAGATCGAGGTGCTCGCCCGTGACGTCGCCGGCCGGGCGTTCCTGCGCGGCACGTCGGAGGCGCGCGGCGAGGTCGTCGTGCTCGTCGACGCCAGCAAGCCCGTGTCGCTGGCGCCCCTGGCCTGGGCGCTGTCCCGTATCGCCTCCGGTCGTGACGCGGTCGTCCTGCGCGGGCGCTACGTCGTCGCGCGCCGGCTCGCGGCGTTGCCAGTCATCGTGCGCGCCGCCGGCCCGGGCGTCCTGTTCGAGGCGGTCTTCGAGAGCCGCGCGCAAGAGCTGGGCGTCGATATCGTCGGCTCCCGGCCGCGTCGTCCCGTGCCGCTGTTGCTGCGCCCGGTGTTGCGATTCCTGGCGGCGTAAGCCTTCGCCGTGCGTCGAGCGGCGTTATGCTAACCTGACGAGCGAATGTCGGGGCTCAGCATAGTCATTGCGATAGCGGGGCTCGCGCTCCTGATCGTCCTCCACGAGGGCGGGCACTTCCTGGTGGCGCGGTTGTGCGGGATGCGCGTCGAACGCTTCTCGATCGGCTTCGGGCCCCCGCTGGTCAGCTTCAAGCGAGGCGGGACGATCTTTCAGATCGCGCCGATTCCGCTGGGCGGCTTCGTCCAGATCACCGGGCTGAACCCGAATGAGGAGTTCGACAAGTCGGACCCGATGGTCTACCCGAACCGGCCCCGCCTGATGAGGTTGCTGACGGTGCTGGCCGGGCCGGCGGCGAACTACCTCACCGCGATCGTCCTCGTTTTCGTCGTACTGCTGGGCTACGGCATCGCGCCGAAGACGCAGAAGATCGAGGAGCCTGCGGCCGGCCGTCCGGCGGCGATGGCGGGTCTCAAGGCGGGCGACGTGCTGGTCGAGGCGAACGGGCAGGTGGTCGACGCCGAGCATCCGATCAGCGAGGTCATCAAGGCCGGCGCGGGCGCTCCCGTCAGCATCAAGGTCCTGCGCGACGGCCAGCCGATGACCTTCAACGTCACGCCCGACATGAACAAGGGCGTCTACCAGGTCGGCATCCAGATCGGGCCGTACGGTGAGCGCCGGCCCGCGACGCTGGGGATGGCCGCCAAGGAAGCGATCGTCTACCCGTACTACGCGTCGGTCGACATCCTCGACGGGCTCTACAACATGATTCGCGGCAAGGTGCAGGCTGACCTGTCCGGGCCGGTCGGGATCACCAAGCAGATCGCGAAGGCGGCCAGCCGCGGCATGGTGAACTTCATCTCCATGCTCGCGATGCTGTCCGTGTACCTGGGTCTCTTCAACCTGCTGCCGCTGCCGGCGCTGGACGGCGGGCGGGCGGTGTTCCTGGGCGTCGAGTCCGTCATGCGCAAGCGCGTCGATCCGCGCATCGAGGCGGCCGTGCACACGGCGGGCTTCGTGCTGCTGTTCGGCGTGCTGCTGGTGGTCACGTTCAAGGACATCTTCGGGAAGGGCTAGCGGGGTAGGGCGTGGTGGCGCGGCAGCGCCGCCGGGGTGCGCGACGCGCGCCCGGCTCGGCCATTCACCAAGGGCTGGTCGGTGAGCGCGCGCTGGTCGGCACGCCGTACCTCGCCGACCCGGCGCTGCGGCAGGAGTACGCCCGTGACATCGCGCCGCGCACGCGCGCGGCGCTGGGGAAGGTTCTCCCCGCGGTCTTCGGGGCCGATACGCCGGCGCCCGATCGGGCCCTGGACCTCGGCGCTGGCACCGGAGCGGTCGCCGAGGCGCTGCGCGCCCATTTCGGCGCTGGCATCGCGGTCGTGGGCGTCGACCGTGTGGCCGCCCCCGGCGTGGTGACGGCGAACCTCGAGGTCGCGCTGCCGGCGGTCGAAGGGCGGTTCGAGCTGATCGTCGCGGCGCACCTGCTGGGCGAGCTGTTCGTCGATCGGCAGCCCGAAGAGCGCGTCGATGAGCGAGCCGGTCGGGTGGCAGCGTGGGCGGAAGGCCTGCTGACGCCGGGTGGGACGATCATCCTGGTCGAGCCCGCCTTGCGCGAGACGTCGCGCGAGCTGCTCGCGGTGCGCGACCAGTTGCTGGCGCTGTCCGACCTGGAGATCGTCGCACCCTGCTTCTGGCGGGGCGCCTGCCCGGCGCTCGCCAGCCCACGCGACTGGTGTCATGACGCTGTCGCGGCGCCGGACCTGGGCGGCCGCCGCGTCGACTTCAGCTACCTGGTCCTCCGCGACCGCTGGAAGCCGTTACCTGGCCAGCTCAACTACCGCGTGGTCAGCGATCCGCTGCCCGAGAAGGGGCGCCTCAAGCTCTACGCCTGCGGCCCGGATAGCCGCCACGCGTTCATCCGACTCGACCGCAACGAAACGCCGGCGAACGCGGGCTTCGGCAAGCTCGTTCGCGGCGACGTCGCGCGCATCGCCGGCGCGGCCGAGGCCAGCGATGGGATGCGCGTCGAAGCGACGACCGCCGTGAAGAAGCTCTAAGCTTCGGCCGCGGACCTGTCGTTGTAGGCGGAGTGGAGGCGTCGGAAATCATTTACAATCGTCCCCTCCCCAAGACCTGAATGCACTCTCATCTCGCGCAGGAGTGGGCGGTTGCCTGGCCGTTTCCCGCGATAGCCATCGCGCTGCTGCTGGTCCTCTCGTTTCTTCGGCCCGTCGTCGACGCCGCCGAGCGGGGCCGCGTCAAGGCGGGAATCCTCTTCACCGGCTCGTACCTGGTGCTGACGCTGGCGTTCGGTCTGCTGGGACGTCCGCTGCCCACGCCGACGCAGCACGACTGGCTGCGCGTGATGTCCGTGCTGCTGCTTTGCTTCGCGATGGTCATCGCCGGCAGCTTGCTCGTGTTCGACGTCGCGCTCCGCCGCCGTCAGATCCCGCGCATCCTGCAGGACCTCGTGCAGGGGGTCGCGTACTTCATCGTCGCCGCGATCATCCTGACCCGGTCGGACGTCGACGTCACGCGCGTGTTCACGGCGTCGGTGCTGACGACGGCCGTCCTCGGCCTCGCGCTGCAGGACACGCTGGGTAACGTCATGGCCGGCCTGGCGCTGCAGCTGGAGCGCGACTTCGAGGTCGGGGACTGGATCAACATGGGCGATCGCTCGTCGCCGATCGTCGGGCGCATCCGCGAGGTGCGCTGGCGCGCCACCACCATCATCACCAAGAACGGCGACCTCATGCTGATCCCGAACTCGGCGATCACGCGCGCGATGATCACGAACTTCAGCCGGCCGACCAGCGCGCACCGCCAGTGGGTGAACGTGCGCGTCCACTTCCGTCATCCGCCGGCGCGGGTGCGCGAGGTGATCGTCGACGCGGTCCGCGGGCTGTCGTTCGTTCGCGCCGAGCCGCCGCCCGACTGCATCCTGCAGGAGTTCACCGAGGACGCCTGCACGTACGGGTGTCGATACTGGATGGACGACGTTCAGCGGGACGACACGCTGGACAGCGACGTGCGCAGCGCGATCTGGTACGCGCTGCACCGGGCGGGCATGGAGATCCCGTTCCCGTCGCGGAACATCAACGTCACCGAGATGAACGAGGACCGCGTGCAGCGCAAGCGCGACGAGGAGTACGCGCGGCGGGTCGATGCGCTCGCGCGCGTCGACGTGTTTCGCGCGCTGGACGCGGAGAAGATCGACAAGCTGGCGCGGCGCCTGCGCCAGGTCATGTTCGGCCCGGGCGAGGTGATCCTGCGTCAGGGCGACCCGGGCGATTCGCTGTACCTGGTGCGGAACGGAAAGGTGGTGGTTCAGATCGGCGTGCTGGGCGCGTCGAAGGAGATCGCGACGCTGACCGACGGGCACTTCTTCGGCGAGATGTCGCTGATGACCGGCGAATCGCGCACCGCGACCGTGGTCGCGAAGACCGACGTCGAGTGCTACATCGTCGACAAGTCATCCTTCGGCGAGATCGTGCAGGAGGAGCCCGAGCTGGCCGGCGTCATCAGCGACATCCTATCCCGCCGGCAGGTCGACCTGGGCGGCGCCAAGCGTTCGCTGACGCCAGTGCCCAGCGCGGCGCAGTCCAACCAGCTCCGCTCGAAGATTGCCGCCTTCTTCGGAATCGGCGGCAAGTCGCGCTAGAGACGCGGCGGGCGGTCGGGCTAGCCGGCCGCGGCGGCGTCGCGGATCAGGGGGCGGACGTCGATCGGCGTCATGCCGGCGCGCCGGGCGGCCTCGAGGCCGATGTCCGTGTCCTCGTAGACCGTGCAGTGGGCGGGGTCGATGCCGATGCGGCGGGCCGCCTCCAGGAACACGTCGGGCTCGGGTTTGTGGCGGGCCGTGTCCTCGGCGGCGACCACAGCCGCGAACCAATCCGTGATCCCCAGCGCCTCGAGGGTGCGGGTGATCAGCCGCCGCACGCTGCCCGACGCGACCGCGAGCGGGCCCTCGCCACGGTGGCGGCGGGCAATCTCGACCACGGCAGCTATCGGACGGACGCCGCCGCCCGCGGCGAGGCTGTCGTAGTACATCTGCTCCTTCTCCAGCGCGAGCGCGACCGGGTCGACGGTCAGCCCGGACTCGGCGATTAACATCGCTGCGATCTTCTGGGTCGGAACGCCGCCCAGTGAGTAAAAACGCGCTTCGGGAAACTGGAATCCGTGACGCCGCGCGATCTCGGTCCAGGCAACGTAATGCGAGGGCATGGTGTCGACCAGGGTACCGTCGAGGTCGAAGATGAATCCCCGCTTGGGCTCTGACATCGTTGACGATGTTAAACTCGCGGAGCTGCCCGTGCCTAGCTGTCCTACCTGCCACAACACGTTTCCGGCCGGGACAGACGTCTGCCCGCGTGACGGCGCGCCCTTGATGACGACCGGCGCGGCGACCCAGTCCGGCCTCGTCATGGCCGCGACGGTCCCGGGCCTGCCGACCCCGCCCCCGTCTTCACCTTCGGTCTCCTCGCCGTCTTCGTCCTCGGCCACCGCGACCGCGCCCGCGGCGAAGCCGGAGGAAGAGTCCAAGTTCGATCCTCTCGTCGGCGCCGTCCTGGCCGACCGCTACCAGATCGTGCGCCGCATCGGCGAGGGCGGGATGGGCGCCGTCTACGAGGCGAAGCACACGGTCATCGGCAAGCGCGTCGCGGTCAAGGTGTTGCTGGAGAAGTTCCTCGCGAAGAGCGACTTCGTCGCGCGCCTGCTGCAAGAGGCGCGGCTCGCCAGCTCGATCGGCCACGAGCACATCGTCGACGTGACCGACTTCGGCACGACGACCGACGGTCGTTCGTTCGTCGTCATGGAGTTCCTCGATGGCGAATCGCTGGCGGAGCTCGCGATGCGCGAGGCGCCGCTGCCCATCGAACGCAGCGTCGGCATCGCGCGCCAGGTGGCCAGCGCGCTGGGCGCCGCCCACGCGAAGGGCATCTTTCACCGCGACGTGAAGCCCGAGAACATCTACCTGGTCCGGCGCGGCGACGCCGACTTCGTGAAGGTCGTCGACTTCGGCATCTCGAAGGCGGTCAAGCCGGGCGGCGACGAGGGCGGCGAGGGCTACCGCCTGACGCACACCGGGCTTCTGCTGGGGACGCCGCTTTACATGTCGCCCGAGCAGGCGCGCGGCGAGGAGGACCTCGATCACCGCGTCGACATCTGGGCGCTGGGCGTGCTGCTGTACGAATGCCTGACCGGCGAGGTGCCGTTCCGCGCCAACAATTATCTGGGCATCATCTCGCAGGTGCTGACGCACGAACCGACGCCACCGTCGAAGCTGCGGCCCGAGTTGGGGATCTCGGGGGCGGTCGAGGCGGTCGTCATGCGCGCGATGGCGAAGGATCGCACGCGCCGGTACGCGACGATGGCCGAGCTGGAGCGCGATCTGGAACGGCTGCTGGCCGGCGACCAGAACGTCGGCGTGATTCCCAGCGCCGCGGGTGCGGGCGCGAAGGCGCCGGCGCCGCCGAAGCGCTGGCCCCTGCTGGCGGCCGGTGGCGCGGTGCTGGTAGCGGCGATCGCGATCGATCTGTCGTGGCCGTCGAAGCCGGCGACGGCACCGCAGCCCGCGGCCGCGCCGCCCGCCGTTGCGCCGCCGACGCCCGCGCCTGTCGCACCGCCGCCCGCGGCGGTCGTTGCGCCGCCGGCGCCGCCGCCCGCGGGGCCCGCGCACAAGAAAGTTCGCGTGCGCGGGGAGGCGAAGGTCGCGAAGCCGGCGACGCCCGCCGAGCCGGTGGGAAAGTCGCGTGAGGTTCGGTTGCCGTCGGGTTCCAAAGAGGCGTACCCGGACAAGTGAGAGCGGCGCGCGTCTCGGCGATGGTCCTCGCGGGTCTTCTCGCCGTCATCGTTTTGGCGATGCCCACGCCCGCGCGCGCCGCCGACGACGCGACGGCGCAGGCGCGATCGCACTACGAGATGGGCCTGAAGCTGTTCGACGCG
>Ga0207661_10001971_pt1 | contig 14131 bp, 13 predicted proteins | sample KBSC713LmetaG_FD_184337 | JGI IMG/M metagenome (GOLD analysis project Ga0207661, IMG submission 184337) | Corn rhizosphere microbial communities from Kellogg Biological Station, Michigan, USA - KBS C7.1-3L metaG (SPAdes) (version 2) | ecosystem: Host-associated > Plants > Roots > Rhizosphere ... | reverse complement strand
AGCGATCCGATTACCTGGTGGTCGGTGCGCGAGGACTGGTCGCTGCCGATCCCGCAGCACTACCTGATCGTCATGGGCGACGCCGGGCTGCGCGGCCAGTACATCGAGGCCCTGCGCGCGCAGCTGGGGCGATGGGACGTGGGCGCGCTGCAGGCGGCGATCGATCAGGCGGCCGGTCAGATCCGCGACGCGGTCGCGGCGGATCCCCACAAGGAGACGGGCCTGACGGTGGCCGACTTCGACACCGCCGTCGCGCTGGCGCGCCGGGGTATCGCCGATCGCGCCCAGTACGTGACCGACTGGCTGGCCTGCCGGGACAGCGGGACCGGGGTCGACGCCGACGGCGACGGTTTCATCTGGTGCAACGACTGCCGCGACGATCGCCCCAATGTCCATCCGGGCGCCGCCGAGATCTGCGGCAACCAGTTCGACGACGACTGCAACGGCGTCGTCGACGACGGCTGCCCGTAACGCCGCCGATCAGCTCGCGGTCGCGGGGGGACGAAAGGCGGCCAGGATGCGCTGGATCTTCTCGGCGCTGGGCGGCTTCGCCATGTGCTCGTCGAAGCCCGCCGCGCGCGCGGCCGCGATGTCGTCGACCTGCGCGTAACCGGACAGCGCCACCAGGAACGTGCCGCGCAGCGCGGCGTCCGCGCGAATCCGCCGCGCCACCTCGTAGCCGTCCATGCCGGGTAAACCGATGTCGCACAGCACGATCTCGGGCTTCCAGGCGCGCGCCTCCGCGATGCCGTCCGGGCCGTTGCCCGCGACCGCCACCTCGTGGCCCGCCATCTCCAGCACGGTCTGCATGGCGGAGGCGACGTCCTCGTCGTCCTCGATCACCAGCATGCGGCGGCCGCGCAGCGGCGGGCGCACGACGGACACGACCCGCGCGCCCGCCGGCGCCTGCGCGTCCAGCGGGAGGCGCACCACGAACTCCGCGCCCAGGTCGCGCCCGGCGCTGCTCGCGCTCACCGTGCCGCCGTGCAGCTCGACCAGGCCCTTCACCAGCGCGAGGCCCAGGCCGAGACCGCCGCCCGAACGCGCGGCGGGCCGGTCGGCCTGCATGAACGGCTCGAACAGCCGCGGCAGCAGGTCCGGATCGATCCCGCTGCCCGTATCGGACACGCGCAGCAGCGCCATGCCCTCGGCGTCCAGCGACGAGACGGTCACCGTCGCGATGCCCCCGCGGGGCGTGAAGTTCACGGCGTTCGCCAGCAGGTTGGTCAGCACCTGCGCGATGCGCACGCCGTCGGCGTTGACGTAGATCGGCGCCCGCGACAGCCCGGCCTCGATCGTCACGCCGTTCCTTTCCAGGTGGGCGCGGTTGTCCTCGATCGTCGCGCGCACCAGCTCGTTCACGTCCAGCCGGTGGCGCTGCAGCTGGACCTTCTTCTGCGTGATGCGCGTGACGTCCAGCAGATCGTCGACCAGGTGAACCAGCTGGCCGACCTGCCGATCGATGATCCGCCGGGCGCCCACCGTCTCTTCACTGCCGGGTTCGCCGTTCTCCAGAACGTGCAGGCTGAGACGGATCGCCGCCAGCGGGTTGCGCAGCTCGTGAGACAGGACGGCGATGAACTCGCTCTTGCGCTGATCGGCGTCGCGCAGCTCCTGCACCATCATCCGCTGCGCGGTCACGTCCAGGCTCATGGTCAGGATGCGATCGACCTCGCCCGCCGCGCCGACCAGCGGAACCACCGTCCATTCGCGGACCGAAACGCCGCGGCCGGGGAGATTGGTCGCCAGCTCGTAGGTCTGACGCTCACGCGTCACGACGGCGCGCTCGGTGTGCTCGAACAGCGGCGCCCAGATCGGCGGCGGCCACAGGTCCGCCCCGCGCAGGCCGACCAGCTCGTCGGGCGGCCGCTTGCAGATCGCCGCGCAGATCGCGGCGAGCGTCGGGTTCATGTAGAGGACCCGGTACGCGCGATCGTAGAGCACCAGGTTGATGGGCAGATTCTCGACGGTCGTGCGAAACAGCTCCTCTGTTCCACGCAGGTTGTCCGCCCATTTCCCTCCTGCCATCGGCCGCATATTATGCTGGCCGCCTTCGATGACGAACAGAATCCGCCGCTCGAGCTCCGCGGCGCGCCTGATTTTCCTGGGCGCCGCGTGGGCATTGCTGGCCGCGCGATCCGGCGGTGCGGCCGCCGCGCCGGCCAGCAAAGAGCTGCTCGTGTTCGAGGCGGCGTCGCTGAAGGACGTGTTCGCGAAGCTGGCGCAGCGCTTCGAGAAGGACAACGCCGGCGTGAAGGTGGTCGCGAACGCCGCCGGCAGCCACGAGCTGCGCACGCAGATCGAGCACGGCGCCGCCGCGGACGTGATGGCGTCGGCCGATCGCAAGCACATGGACGCGCTGCTCTCGGCGGGGCTGGTCGTCGCGCCGTCGGTGTTCACCTGCAACGAGCCGGTGGTGGTGGTGCGCGCGGCGCTGGCGCCGGCGATCAAGACGCTGGCCGACCTGCCGAATGCCGAGCGCATCGTCGTCGGCGTGCCCGACGTGCCCATCGGCGCGTACACCCTGCAGATCCTGAAGAAGGCGGCGACGAAGTACGGCGCCGACTTTCCCGCGCGCGTCGAGGCGAAGGTCGCGTCGCGCGAGCTGAACGTGCGGCAGGTGCTGGCGAAGATCGCGCTCGGCGAGGCGGACGCGGGCGTCGTCTACCGAAGCGACGCGATCACGGCGCGCGGAAAGGTCGAGATCGTCACCATCCCGGCCGACCTGAACGTCATCGCCGATTACCCGATCGCCGCGCTGAAGGCGGCGCCCCACCCCGATCTCGCGCGGCGCTGGATCGATCTCGTGAAATCATCCGAGGGGGCGGCCGCGCTGCGCGACGCGGGGTTCAGCGCTTGCGCGGCGAGGTAGCCGAGCGAACAGATGTGCGCCGCGGGCGCGACCGCCTGATCGCGATCGTCTGGCCGGTGGCCCTGGGCACGCTGTCGGGCGCGCTGTTGCTGCTGGTGCTGCTGCCGATCGCCGGGCTGCTTTTCACGTCGTCGCCCGGCCAGCTTCTGCGCGGCCTGCGCGATCCCCTGGTCGCGCCCGCGATCCGGCTGACGATCGCGACGACGCTCGCCAGCCTGGCGTTGATCGTCGTGTGCGGAACGCCGCTCGCGTGGCTGATCGCGCGGGGACGCGGCCGCGCCTGGCGCTTTCTCGAGACGGTGATCCAGCTGCCGGTCGTGCTGCCGCCAGCCGTCGCGGGCGTGGCGTTGTTGCTCGCCTTCGGGCGCCGCGGGCTCCTCGGGCCCGAGCTGGCGGTCTTCGGGATCGGCCTGCCGTTCTCCAGCGCCGCCGTCGTGCTCGCGCAGTCGTTCGTGGCGGCCCCCTTCTACGTACAGGCGGCCGTCGCCGCCTTCCGCCGCCTGGATCCCGACCTGCTGCTGGTCGCGCGCACGCTGAGCGCCGCGTGGCCGCGCGTCTTCTTCACCGTCGCGCTTCCGCTGTCGTGGCCGGCGCTCGCGGGCGGCGCCGCGCTCAGCTGGGCGCGCGCGCTGGGCGAGTTCGGCGCCACGCTGATGTTCGCGGGCAACCTGACCGGGCGCACGCAGACGCTGCCGCTGACGATCTACACGGCGCTGGAGTCCGACCTCCAGACGGCGCAGAGCCTGTCGATCATCCTGGTCGCGGTGGCGTTCGCGCTGCTGGTCGCGATCCGCGCGGGAGGGCGGCGATGAGAGGCCTGGACGTCGACATCGGCGGCAAGGTCGGCAAGATCGGAGAACAGAACGGCGGGCTCGCGATCGAGCTCGCCTTCAGCGTGTCAGCCGACGCACCGCTGCTGCTGGTCGGACCCAACGGCGCGGGCAAGACCACCGCGCTGATGATGATCCTGGGCGCGCTGGCGCCGGCCCGCGGCCGCATCCGGCTCGACGGTGCGGCGCTGTTCGATCGCGACCGCGCCGTCGACGTCCCCGTCGAGCGCCGCCGCATCGGCTTCGTGCCCCAGCGCTACGCGCTGTTCCCGCACCTGGATGTACTGGGCAACGTCGCCTACGGCGTGCGCGTCCGATCGCGCGCCGAACGCGAGCGCCGCGCGCGTGAGGCCCTCGCCGAGCTGGACGTGCTGGCGCTGGCAGCCCGGCGCACCGCCGAGCTGTCGGGCGGCGAGATGCAACGGGTGGCGCTCGCCCGCGCGCTCGCCTCCCGCCCGCGCGCGCTGCTGCTGGACGAACCGCTGGCGGCGCTGGACGTATCCGTCCGTCGCGACACGCGGCGCTTCCTCGCGGACCGGCTGCGCGCGCTCGCGATCCCGACCGTGCTGGTCACCCACGATCTCGCCGACGCTGAGGCGCTGGCCGGCGACGTCGCCGTGATCGAGGCGGGCGCGATCGCGCAGCGCGGCCGCCTCACCGATCTCGTCGCGCAGCCACGGACGGAGTTCGTGCGCCAGTTCGTTGCCGGCCGCGCGCCCTAGCCCAACGCTAACGGCCGCGGTGGCGGCGCGGGATTTCCATGGTGTTGGTCGCGGCGACCAGCCCGGCGACGCTGCCGTGCGGCGGCACGCGCAGGTTCCATGTCGCCATCAGCGACCTCGGGTCCCAGAACGTCTCGGGAAACTCCGCCGACGGCCGGGTCGAGAGCGCGAAGTGTAGGTGCGTACGGGATCCCGATTTGTCTCCGGGCGGCTTCTCGCCGCCCGTGCCGGTGTCGCCGACCAGGCCGATCACCTCGCCCGCCGAGATCCGCGCGCCGCGGACCACGCCCCGCGGCACCGCCGCCAGATGGAAGTAGTGCGTGAACGCCATGCCGCCGAAGTGGGCGATGCGGACGTAGCCGCCGCCGTGCTCGTCGGCGCCGCCCGGTGCCGCGCGATCGACGACGCCGTCCAGAGCCGCGTACACGTGCTCGCCCCAGAGCTGGCCGCCCAGCGAGACGCCGCACACGCCCGGCGCGCGACACACCGTCGGATGCGGGCGGGCGTCGGTGGCGAACAGCCGCTCGGAGACCGTCGGCTCGCGCCAGGTGGGCCCGGGCAGCGGATACGTCCAGGTCGCGCGCTCGAACGCGAACGTCCAGTCCGCGTCGGTCGGCGGCCAGGCCGGCCCGTAGTAGATGGGCTCCGGCCGCGCCGGTTGGTCCCATTGGATGTCCACCCACGACAGCGCGATCGATCGCGGCTTCGGCGCGCGGTGGCGCAAGATCGTGAAGCCGCCCACCAGCAGCAGCGCCGCCAGGGAGCCGATGCCGGCGACCTTCAACCTGAACCGCGCCCGCGCGGCGCGCCGCCGCCGCACCGTCTCGCGCACGCACGCCTCGGAACAATGCGCCTGCCGGCGGCGGCCGTGCGCGAGCACGAACTGCTCGCCGGCCGCGACGGCCTCGCCGCACGAGAAGCAGAGCCGGCTCGCGGTGCCGCTCATTCGTCCCCCGTCGAATCGGCGTCGGCCGGCGGTGGCGCGGCCTCTTCGTCCGGAGCCGATGCGCCTGCGCTCGCGCCCGGCGAGGCCGCCGCCGCCGCCGCGGCCTTGCGCATGGCGAGCTTGCGCTTGCGGCCCGGGATCAGCAGCGCCGAGCCGAGCGGCAGCCCCGGCTCGGCGAGCGTCGTCACCAGCCCGGCGGTGCCGTCGTCGACGGGTACGCGCAACGGCCACAGCGCGATCAGCGGCTCGGGATCGATGTAGCGCTCGCGGTCCGGCGACGGGCGGATGGATATAGCGAAGTGCAGGTGCGGCGCCGATTGCTGCACGCCCGTGTCGCCGACGAGGCCGATCAGATCGCCGCTCTTCACGAACACGCCGCGCTCGATCCCGCGGCGGATGGCCGCGAGATGGAAGTACATCGTGATCACCGTGCCGCCGCGGTGGGAGATGCGCACGAATGAACCGCCGTGCAGCGGGTTCGCGCCGCGCTGGACGAACTCGACGACGCCGTCGTGGACGGCGCGTACGTGCTCACCCCAGATCTCGCCGCCCAGATCGACGCCGCAATGCCCGTTCCGGCACTCGACGGCGCGATCGCCGGGCCGCACCGCACCGAACACGCGCGAATCGGCGCGCGGCATCCGCCGGATGGGACCGGCGAGCGGATGGATCCAGGCGTCACGGCCCAGCGCGGCCAGGACGCTGGTATCCGTGGGCGGCCACTCCGGGCCGAACCAACCGGGCGGCAGGGGCGCCGGCGAGCTCGCGCCCACACCCGACGCCGCCGGCGCGTCTGTGGCGCGTACCGCCGGCGTCGGTCGCTGACTGTGCTTCGCCTCGTGCGGCGCGAGGCACGCGCCCAAGACGGCCATCCCGACGATCGCGACCTTCATTCCGCGGCGGCGCGCGCGCCATCGGCGCCGGCGCTCCGCCGCGAGCGCACCACGCAGGCAGCCTTCCGAGCAGAAACTACGAAGCGCGGGCGCGTCGTCTTGCAGATATCGCCGCGCGCCCAGCGACGCCCCACACGATTCGCACAAATCGCGGCGATCCAGCGTGTCGTCGGCGTCGACCATGGCGGATGAGCCTCACGGACGGGAAGGGCAAGCATAGCGCAGCATCGCCCCGGATCGGCGTGATGAAACTTGTGCTCGAGCAGAAAACGTTGTGCTTGCTCGGAAACATGACGTGTCCACTTTCGGACTTAGGAGGCCTGACATGCGTCGAGCCAAGGTCATCAAGGGATTTCTGCTCTACCGGTTACTGAAAATGAAGAAGCTTCCCTTCTTTCCGCTGATTCCTCTCGCGCCAGGCGCGGTGTTACTGGGTTCGTTCGTCAACTCGATTCGGGCGCTGAGGCGTGTGAAACGCCTCGAGCATCAGCTCGCCGCGGGAGCGGCGTGACTCGGTCGAGCTGAGCAAACGGCCATGACCAAAGCCGAACGATTCCAGGTTGCCCAGCAGCGCGCCGCCCACCTGCTTCACGCCAGCGAACCCCGGCACACATCGGCCGGGAAACGGGCTCGCGAACGCGGTCGCATCAAGGACCGCCCGCCGAATCCGGCGTCGCACAACGAGCACGCGGGCGTCGCGCCGTACGGCCTCTACGAGTACGAGATCAGCGCGACGTCGCGGCCTTCGCGAAAGTCGAGCCGCAAGAGCCCCGGTCGCATCAAGACCGACAGCCCTCTGCGGCTGACCGCGATGGTCCGCAACGCCTCGCCGAAGCAGCGCTCGGCGCGTCGAACAGGCAACCCGAACTGACGCGCGCTACAACGCCGACGGCCCGACGGGGACGGTGACGAAGCCGTGGCGGAAACCGCTGCCCTCGGGCGTGCGGATCGGGCACGCCGAGAGCAGCAGACGGCTCTGGCTGTTCGCGCGGAACGGCTCGCGGCGGGCGTCGATGGCGACGCCCGCGAGATCCAGCTTGCTGTCCTTCGCGTCCACCGCGAGGTCGCCGTCGATCTCGCCGCCGGTCATCAGCACCGTCGACGTGTCGGCGACGATGCCGCCGGTGAACGTCGAGCGCACGACGCTGGCGGTGCTGCGCCGGATCACCAGCGTGGTCGTGCGCACCTGATCCAGCACGACGCCGGTGCAGTCCTCGATCTCGACGCTGTCGTAGGTGCCGGTCAGGTGCAGGTCGGACTGGCCATGACAGACGGCCTTACCCTGCGACGCGCCGGCGACGACCGGCGCGCGCAGCGGCCCCGCCTGCGCGGTGAGGTGGCGCTCGATCTGCGGCACCAGCTGCGACGGCGCCTGCGCCATCACCTGGTGACCGATGCCGGGGAAGACCACCAGCTGGGCGTCGGGCAAGCGATCGGCCAGCATCAGCCCCGTCCGCAACGGCGCGATCATGTCCTCGCCGCCCCACACGACCAGCGTCGGGGCGCGGATGCGCGCGATGACCGGCCCGAAGTCCTGCAGGATCAACCCGAGCGCCGCGATGCGCTCCGGCTTTCCACCCAGCAGCTTCGCGCGCAGCGGCGCCAGCTCGAGCACGATGTCGGGCGCCGGATCGAAGATGCGCGACGTGTCCGAGAGCAGCTCGGCCACCTCCCCCAGCATGTCGGCGACGCGCGGGAGGATGATCCGCGCCGGGTCCGTGACGCGGCGGACATGGTGCGCGGCCCACGCGTCGCGGTGCAGGATGCCCGCCGCGTCGACGATGACCAGACGCCGCACCTGCTCCGGGTACGCGGAGGCGTGAAACAGCGAGATGGCGCCGCCCATCGAGTGGCCGACGACGTCGACCGGCCCCGGCCCGTACGCGGCGATCACGCGCGACATCACGGCGGCGTAGCGCGCGGGCGCGTACTTGACGTTGGCGTGCCCGGACCGCCCGAAGCCGGGCAGGTCGAACATCACGACGCGCCGGTGCTGGACAAGCGGCGCGAGCACCATGTACCAGTCGCGCATGCCCTCCGTGCCCAGGCCGTGGACGAGAAACAGCGGCGGCTCCGTCGGCTGCCCCGCGGGTCCGACGGTGACGACGTAGACCTGGCCGTACTCTTCGTCGGTCAGCCAGAAACCGCGCGCGTTTGGCAGCGACGCGATCTCGGGATCGACCGGCGCCGGCGGATCGTTGCGCACCGGCATCATCCCGGGTCCCGCCACCGCTTTGTCGTCGGGGCGCGCGGCGTGGCGCGAACCGCCGCACCCCGCCAAGCCCCCCACGAAGACGGCCACCGCGAGCGCAGCCGGTAACCAGCGCCACATCGGCCGCGATGTTAGCAGACACTGCACTCTGTCACAGGAAGGTCCCGCATGATCTCGCGCGCGTCACGCTCGGCTCAGTCGGCGTGTCGCCCGCGATTCTTTCTCCCTCGCCCCGCGAAGCGGCAGTGTGGGAGAGGGTCGGGGTGAGGGGTCCGCCCTTTACTTCCGAACCCAGTGCTCGGTCGACTTGCCGGCCGCGCTGCCGGCCGCCACGCCGTTGAAGTCATTCTCGACGGTCAGCGTGCTGAAGTCCGGCGCGAACGTCCCCTTCGAGGTGCCGAACGGCTTGCCGTCCATCTTCACAACTGTGCTCGAGTGCAGCTTGTCGATCAGCTTGATCGCCATCGTCTCGCCCGACGGCTTTCCGTTCATCAGCACCGGCGCTTCGCTGCCGTCCAGCGCCGAGACGATCGTCAGCACGATCGGCGGGTCCTTGATGTGATACGTGAGCTTCGCCTTCCCGGGCGCCCACTGCTCGATCGTCATCGTCATCGCCGGCTTCCCGGCCTCCGCCTTCTTCAGGTATGTGCCGATCGGCGAATCGGCGGCCCCGGCCGCCGGCGCGCCCGCCAGCAACGCGACAATCGCCAGCACCCCGACCGACCCTATCGTCACAACACGTTTCATCGCACCTCCTCGACCATTCAAGGGTCAGGCTCGCACCAGGACCTGTCAACGGATCGACCGACCCAGCAAGATCCCGATTCTCGTGTCGCCAGGTAACGCTGCGACATCGCTTCGGTTCCCGGGCCGCGCAAGGAAAAACCTTACCTGCGGCCTTGCTCTCGGCCGGACCAATCCTAGATGTTGCCGGACAACATGCTTGCCGATGTTCTGGCCGACGGTGGCGACATGGGCGCGCTCATGCGCTCCATCGACTGGGCGAAGACGCCGCTGGGCCCGGTTTCGGGCTGGTCGCACGCGCTGCGGACGATGGTGGGGTTGCTGCTGCGCAACCGGTTCCCGATGCTGCTCTGGTGGGGACCGCAGTTCGTGCAGCTTTATAACGATGCGTACCGGCCGATCCCGGGCGTCAAGCACCCGAAGTCGATGGGCCAGCCAGCCGCCGAATGCTGGGCGGAGATCTGGCACGTCATCGGCCCGATGGTCGAGGCGCCGTTCCGCGGCGAGCCGGCGACCTTCAGCGACGATCTCGAGCTGTTCATCGAGCGAAAGGGCTTCGTCGAGGAGACGCACTTCAAGGTCGCGTACAGCCCGGTGCCCGACGAGACGGTGCAGCCGACCGGCATCGGCGGCGTGCTCGCGACCGTCGCCGAGACGACGGAGGTCGTGTACGCGCAGCGGCAGCTGCGGACGCTGCGCGCGCTGGGCGAGAGCGCCGCCGAAGCGAAGACGCCCGAGCAGGCCTGCGCGAAGGCGGCCGCGACGCTGGGCGACAACGCGCGCGACGTTCCGTTCGCCGTCTTCTATCTGCTCGACGAGACCGGGCAGACCGCGCACCTGGCGGGGTCGTGCGGCGTGGTGCCGAACGGCGACGTCGCGCCGCCCACAATCGCGCTGGACACGCCGTCGAAGTGGCCCCTGGCGGAGGTGGCCGCGCACCGCCGCATGGAGGTCGTCACCGATCTGGGCGACCGGTTCGCCGCGCTTCCCACGGGTTCGTGGTCAGTCCCGGCGCACACCGCGGTCGCGCTGCCGCTCGCGTCGCCCGAACAGGCGCACGTCACCGGGGTGATGATCGCGGCCGTCAGCCCGCACCGCGCGCTCGACGACGGCTACCGCGGCTTCTTCGAGCTGGCCGCCGCGCAGGTCGTCACCGCGATCCGCAACGCTTCGTCCCACCAGGAAGAGCGGCGGCGCGCCGAGGCACTGGCGGTGGTCGATCGCGCGAAGACGGAGTTCTTCAGCAACGTCAGCCACGAGTTCCGGACGCCGCTGACGCTGATGCTGGGGCCGACCGCGGACGCGCGCGAATCCGGCGGCGCGCTGTCCGGCGAGGCGCTGGACACCGTCTACCGGAACGAGCTGCGGATGCTGAAGCTGGTGAACAACCTGCTCGACTTCGCGCGCATCGAGGCGAACCGCGCGCAGGCGTCGTATCAGGCGACCGATCTCGCCGCGATGACCCGCGACCTGGCGAGCGGCTTTCGCGCGGCGATCGAGGGCGCGGGCCTGCAGCTGCGCGTCGCCTGCCCGTCGCTGGGCGAGCCCATATTCGTCGATCGCGACATGTGGGAGAAGATCGTCCTGAACCTGCTGTCGAACGCGTTCAAGTTCACGTTCGACGGATCGATCGACGTCACGCTGGGCGTGCGGGATGACCGCGTCGAGCTGACGGTCGCCGACACCGGCACCGGAATTCCCGAGCAGGAGATCCCGCACCTGTTCGAGCGCTTTCACCGCGTGCGCGGGGCGCGCGCGCGCACGCACGAGGGCTCGGGCATCGGCCTCGCGCTGGTGCACGAGCTGGTCGGCATGCACAAGGGCGTGGTGTCCGTGAGCTCGCGGGTCGGTCGCGGGACGACCTTCACGGTGTCGGTGCCGCGCGGCAACGCGCACCTGCCCGGCGAGCGGATCGGCGGCGAGCGGACGCAGGCCTCCACCGCGACGGCCGTCGAGGCGTACGTCGCCGAGGCGTCGCGCTGGCTGCCGGACGAGGCGGCGACCAACACCGCGGCGACCGCGGGCACGGAGCGGATCCTGCTGGCCGACGACAACGCGGACATGCGCGCCTACGTGCGGCGGATCCTGGAGCCCCACTGGCGGGTCGAGGCGGTCGCCGACGGCGCCGCCGCCCTGGCCGCCGCCGAGCGCGAGGCGCCCGCCGTGATCATCACCGACGCGATGATGCCCGGGCTGGACGGCTTCGATCTGTTGCGCGCGATCCGCGAGAACGACGCGCTCGCGCTGGTCCCGGTGATCATGCTCTCGGCGCGCGCGGGTGAAGAAGCCCGCGTCGAGGGGTTGGACGCCGGGGCGGACGATTACCTGGTCAAGCCGTTCTCGGCGCGCGAGCTGATCGCGCGGATCGAGACGCAGCTCAAGGCCCGCCGGCAGAAGCAGGCCGCCGAGGAGGCGCGCGCGATCGCCGAGGAGGCGACGCGCGCGAAGGACGAGTTCATGGCGATGCTGGGGCACGAGCTGCGCAACCCGCTGGCCCCGATCCTGACCACGCTGCAGGTCATGAAGATCCGCGCCAACGGCATCTTCGAGCAGGAGCGCGCGCTGATCGATCGCCAGGTCCGCCACGTCGTGCGCCTGGTCGACGACCTGCTGGAGGTGTCGCGCATCGCGCGCGGCAAGGTCTCGCTGGACCACGCGCTGGTCGATCTCGGCGAGACGATCGCGCGCGCGATCGAGCTGGCCAGCCCGCTGCTGGAGCAGCGGATGCATCACCTCGCCGTCGACGTCGACGCCGGCCTGTTGCTGAACGGCGACAAGATGCGCCTCGCCCAGGTTTTCGCGAACCTGTTGACCAACGCCGCCAAGTACACGCCGGCGGGCGGATCGATCACCGTGACCGCGAAGCGCGAGGGCGAGATGCTGCGCGCCTCGGTCCGGGACACCGGCATCGGCATGCGCCGGGAGATGCTGCCCGTCGTCTTCGATCTGTTCGTGCAGGGACGCCAGGGTCTGGATCGGTCCGAAGGCGGCCTGGGGTTGGGCCTCAGCATCGTCAAGTCGCTGGTGACGCTGCACGAGGGCACCGTCGAGGCGCACAGCAGCGGCACCGGCAAGGGGAGCGAGTTCGTCATCCTGCTTCCGGCCGCCGCGCCGGCGTCCACCGTCGTCCAGGTGGCGGCGGGCGCCGTCTCGCCGGAGGTCGCCCAGTTGCGCGCGCCCGCCGGCCGGCGCGTGCTGGTCGTCGACGACAACGAGGACGCCGCCGCGTCGCTCGCGGAGGCGCTCGTCGATCTCGGCCATGTCGTCGAGGTCGCGCACGACGGACCGGCCGCGCTCGCCAAGCTGGAGACGTTCTCGCCCGAGGTCGCGCTGCTGGACATCGGCCTGCCGCTGATGGACGGCTACGAGCTGGCGCGCCGCATCCGCCACGAACCGCGCCTGTCGGCGATGCGCCTGGTCTCGATCACCGGCTACGGCCAGCACAGCGACAAGCTGCGCGCGCAGGAGGCCGGCTTCGACGTCCACCTGGTCAAGCCCGTCGATCTCAACGTGATCGAGGCGGTGATCGCCGACGACGGCCGCGACCCGCCGAACTGAACAGACGCCGCCCCCGCGCAGGCTTATGCTTGCGGGCGTGAACGTCGCCGTGGTGTCGCTCGCCGCCCTGCTCGCGATCGACGGGACGGTCGCGCGGCAGTGGCAAGCGCAGAGCGTGCCGACGACGGGACCGGCCCAATCGATCGGCACCTGCAGCAATGGCTGCCTGCAGGGCGCGTCGACGCTGCGGCCCAGCGGGCCGGGTTACGAGGTGATGCGCCTCAAGCGCAACCGCCGGTTCGGCCACCCGAGCCTGATCGCGTTCATCGAGCGGCTGGGGAAGGGCGCGCGCGCCGCGAAGCTGGGCGTGGTCGTCGTGGGCGATCTGTCGCAGCCGCGCGGCGGCCCGACGCCCAGCGGCCACCGCAGCCATCAGACGGGGCTGGACGCGGACATCGCGTTCACCGCGCCGCCCGGGATCCGCGCGGGGCACGTGTCGCGGCGCGCGCGCGAGCAGTCGTCGGCGCCCGCGGTCATCGACCTGAAGACGCACGAGGCGACGGCTGCCTGGACGCCCGCGGTGGCGAAGCTGCTCGCGCTGGCCGCTGCCGATCCGGCGGTCGACCGGATCTTCGTCAATCCGTCGATCAAGAAGATGCTGTGCACGGGTCCGACCGCGACCGCGCCGTGGCAGGGGCGCCTGCGCCCGTGGTGGGGGCACCACGATCACTTTCATGTGCGGCTGAAGTGCCCGGCGGACAGCGACAAGTGCGTGCCGCAGGACGCGCCGCGCGACGATGGCTGCGGCCCGACGCTCGCGTGGTGGTTCGGTGGAGACGCGGAGGCGAGACGCACCAAGAAGAAGGAAGCGGAAGCCGAGGCCCCCGAACCGACGCTGCCGCCCGCCTGCGTCGAGGTGCTGCAGGCGAAGTCAGGCGGCGGTCACCGCACGCGCAGGTAAAGCAGCGCCGACAGGCAGCGCGGTGAAACGCGGGCGGCCCTGCGGTCGCCCGCGTTTTTTCTTTCGTTGCGCTCGGCGCCTACGATTCGGCTGCTTCCGCGATGTGCGCGGCGCCAGGCGCGCCGACGATGATGCCCACTATCGCCATCAACGCGCCTACCACGCTGCCCTCGATCGTCGCCCCCATCACCCCGAACACCAACCCCGTGATCGCGCCACCGAACGTGGCCGCCCCCGGGTGCTTCCGGATCGCGTCGAGCGGCTCGACCGTCCTGAGCGAAGTATCGCCCTTCATCATCCACCTCCTCCCGCTCAGGGTTTAACCCTAACCACGACCGCGCCATGGGGAAGGTTTCTGATTCGGCGCGCCAACGGAGAACCGCAGACCCCTCACCCGACCCTCTCCCCGCTCCGCGGGGAGAGGGAGAAGAAAGAAAGAAAGAAAGAAAGACG
>Ga0207661_10001970_pt1 | contig 14132 bp, 10 predicted proteins | sample KBSC713LmetaG_FD_184337 | JGI IMG/M metagenome (GOLD analysis project Ga0207661, IMG submission 184337) | Corn rhizosphere microbial communities from Kellogg Biological Station, Michigan, USA - KBS C7.1-3L metaG (SPAdes) (version 2) | ecosystem: Host-associated > Plants > Roots > Rhizosphere ... | reverse complement strand
GACGTTCTCCGCCGCGCCCCAGACGGTGCCCCGCCGGGGCAAGACCGAGGACGGGTGGTTCACAACTTCTTACAGCCCGCTCCGCGACGAGACGGGCGCCGTCGCGGGCGTGCTGGTCACGCTGCTGGAGACGACGGAACGGATGCGCGTCCAGACCGCCCTTCGCGAGAATGAATCGCGCCTCCGGCTGGCCCTGGACCTCGCCGAGCTGGGCGCCTGGACCTGGGACGTGCGCGACGGCAGCGGACAGCTGGACGCTCGCGCCGCGCAGATCGTCGGCCTGCCCCGGGGCGGCGTCGTCGATGCGGCCGAGATACAGCGAAAGACCACCCATCCCGACGATCTCGCGCGTCTGCAAGCGGAGGGGGCGGCGGGCGCGCGAACGGGTGAACCATTCACCGTCTCGTATCGGGTCGTTCATCCCGACGGCAGCGTGCGCCACGTCGTGGCGCGCGGACGCGGGCTGCTGGACGCCGAGGGGAGGCCCCTACGCGTGGTCGGCACCAAGCGCGACGTCACCGTCGAGCGCGAGGCCGAGCTGCGGCTGCGCGCGACCGAGGAGCGCTTCCGCGCGCTGGTCCAGAACATCCGCGATTACGCCATCCTCATGCTCGACGTCGACGGACGGATCAACGAGTGGACGGACGGCGCCACGAAGGTGACCGGCTATTCGAGCAAGAGCGCGATCGGGCAGCACTTCTCGATGCTGTACACGCCCGACGACGTGCGGCTGGGCCTGCCCGACGAGGAGCTGAAAAGCGCTCGCGAGAATGGACGCGTGGAGGTCGAGGGCTGGCGGGTGCGCAAGGACGGCACGCGCTTCTGGGCGAACGCCATCATGACGGCGATTCGCGACGACAAGGGCGCGCTGGTTGGCTACTCGAAGATCAGCCGCGATCTCAGCGACAAGAAGGAGATGCTCGAACAGCGCGAGCAGTTGCTCGCCGAGGCGACCGCGGCGCGCGCCGACGCCGAACAGGCGAACCTCGCCAAGGACGAATTCCTGATCACCCTGAGCCACGAGCTGCGGACGCCGCTCGCGCCGATCCTGCTGTGGGCGCGCGCGCTGCAGGAAGGCTCCGTGCCCGCGCACGAGGTCGAGCACGCCGTCGAGGCGATCGTCCTCAGCGCGGAGAGCCAGCTGCAGCTGATCGAAGATCTGCGCGATCTGTCGCGCCTGAAATCGGGCCGCGTCCAGCTGGATCGGCAGAGCAACTCCGTCGAGGAGGTCGCGCGGGCCGCCATCGAGGTCATCATGCCCAGCGCGCAGGCGAAGGGCGTGACCGTGCGGCTGGATCTGGCCCCCGACCTGGGCAACGCCGTGCTCGATCGCGGCCGCTTCCAGCAGGCGCTCTGGAACTTGCTGTCGAACGCGGTCAAGTTCACGCCCGACGGCGGGCACGTCTCGCTGGGCGTGCGGAAGGAAGACGGCCAGCTGGAGGTCGTCGTCGCCGACGACGGCGCCGGGATCGAGGCGGCGTTCCTGCCCCACCTGTTCCAGCGTTTCCGCCAGGCGGAGACCCCCGGCCGGCACCGGTACGGCGGCCTGGGCGTCGGGCTGGCGCTGTGCCGCTACCTCATCGAGCTCCACGGCGGCACGGTGGAGGGGACCAGTGACGGCCCCGGCCACGGCGCCGTGTTCAAGGTCCGGATCCCGTGGGTGATGCCGGAGAGCGTGTCGCCCGACGAGGAGCAGGACATCCTCATCAATGCGCCGGCGCCGTCGGCGCTGCGCGGGTTGAAGGTCCTGCTCGTCGAGGACGACGAGAGCATGCGCGACATCATGCGCTGGACGCTGGAGGGTGCCGGCGCCTCGGTCGTTCCGGTCAGCTCCGGATCGGAGGCGATCGAGATCATCGAGGCCGGCGAGCAAACCGCCGCCGCGCCCGACGTCATGGTCTGCGATCTGGGCCTGCCCGGAATGACGGGCTTCGACCTCATCGAACGCATCGGCGAGCAGCGTCGCGAGCGCGGCCAGCGCGCGATCCCCGCCTGCGCCGTCAGCGCGTTCGCCCGCGAGGTCGATCGCGAACGCGCGATCGACGCCGGGTTCGACTCGTACGTCGCGAAGCCGATGACCGCGCAGCGCCTCATCGACGCGGTCGAGGAGCTGGCCGCCGTCGCAGCCGACGATCGCTCGTGATGCCGACGCCTCCGCGGGCGATCTCGCTCGAGGACATCTGGCGCGAGGCCGCGCGCGCGACGATCGCCCGCGGCGCCATCGTGGATCCGCCGGTCGATCGCCTGAAGGGCCTGACCACGCCTGCCACCGCGTGGTCGGACATCATCCCGTGGCCGATCGACCACACCCACGCGCGGATCGCGCGCGTGTTCGACTCGCATCACCTCGCGATCGCCCTGCGCGACCGCGACTGGCTGCTGCAACTACACGATGCATGGGACGTGACGCCCTGGGAACACGAACCGCTGGGGCTGCGCGCGCAGGGCGAGATCGCACTCGCGCTGGGGCCGGGCGGCCCGCGCCAGCCGGGATGGGCGCCCGACGAGCTGGAGGGGCTGCGCGAGGAGGGCCACCTTTCCCCGCACATCCCGAGCGAGCGCGCCTGGTCGTTGCTGGCCGCGGGCGATCTCGCCGGCGCGCGCGAGGCGCTGGCCGAGTACGACGAGAAGCTGCCGACCGACGCGCGCGAGCTGGCGACGACGGACGAGGCCGAGCTGCGGCGGTTGCTTGGCATGCCGGGCTGGGTCCTGCGGGTCGAGTCGCGCGCGCTGCACGCGCTGATCGACGCCGGCGGGTGACGCCCCCGCCCCGCGCATGCGGGGCGAGAGACGGCGCGCTGCCGGATCACGGAACGCAGGTCGGGATGCCCGTGTCGAGGACCGAGCAGTGCAGCCCGTTCGGGCACACCAGACCCAGGCACGGGTCCTGCGGGATCGCGAGCGCCCGCACCGCGGGGCTGCCGACCGCGGCCGCGAAGCCCGACGGCGCCGTCGCCGGGGTGCCGAACAGACCGGTCGCGCCGACGATCGCTGTCTCGCCCGGATCCAGCGTCAGGTTCGACGCGGGCGCGGCGATCGTGAACGTGCCGGGTCCGCCCGACAGGACGCCGTTCCACACCGACTGGAAGCTGCCCGTGAACGCGAAGGTGAACCGCCAGTTGTCCAGCGGCACGGACTCGTTGTTCGTTACGTGAAACTCGCCCTGGAATCCCCCACCCTGCCAGGTGCTGGTCGTGTTGAACGTGACGGTGATGCGGGGCAGCGCGGTGTGCGTCTGGGGCGACGCGGCCAGCGGCGACACGTTGCCCGCGGCGTCCCGCGCCGAGACGAAGAAGACGTAGTCGGTGTCGCTGACCAAGCGCGTGATGCGGGCGCGCGTGATCGGCGTGGTGAACGGGACCTCGCCGATCTCCAGGGCGGGCGCGCTGCGGGTCGCGTAGCTGAGGATGTAACCGGTGACGCCGACGTCGTCGGTGGCGTTGCTCCAGAACAGATCGACCAGCGCCGAGCCGGTGCCGAAGACGCGCACGTTGGTGGCCGGCGTCGGCGCGGTCACGTCCGTCGAACCGTTGCACGGCGTGCTCTGGCCGACCACGGGCGCCCCGCAGTGGGTCGGGAACGCGAACGCGGCCTCGTAGCTTCCAAACAGGTACTCCGATTTCGTCTGGTTCACGCCGATCGTGTTGGCCGAGCCGGTGTGGAAGATGCGAACGATGTTCTCGGGACCGATGTCGCTGAACACCAGCCAGCAGTCGTCGGTCACCGTGGCGCTGCATGCGGGAAGGTTCGAGACGTTCACCTGCACGTTCTTCGGCATGTCGAAGTCGACCGACCACCCCTGGATCGCCGTCGACCCGACGTTGGTGACGTCGACGCGGGCGTTGTAGCCCGTGCCCCAATCGGCCGTCTTCACGAAGTTGAACCGCGCCGACCCGCCGAGCGCACCGAATCGTTGCGTGATGGCCTCGTCCTCGACGCCCTGCCCGCTGCACGCGGCGGTCAGGCAAACCAACGACAACATCCCCATCTTCCAGCTGTTCATGGCTCCACTCTCCTTGTTGTTCGGTTCCCGAACACCCCCTTGGAGCCCCCCGGACCATGAATTCTCGGCGACGAATCGCCGAAAGTGCTGAAACGCCGGCGGTCAGCTGCGGGCGGTTCGCTGGCGCGCGCGGCGGCCTGCGGTCAGCAGCGCCGCGACGGCGATGAGCCAGGTGCGCGTTGAAGACCGAGCGCTGCCCGCCACGCTGCAACCGCCGCTCGCCGAATTGTCGACCGCCCCCGAAGACCCGCCGTTGTTGCCGGTCGCGCCACCGGCACCGACTGTCGGCGAGCCCGCGTCGGCATCAGGAGCGCCGCCCGACCCCGAATTGCCCGCCGCGCCCGTCGTGCCAGCCAACCCCGTCGTGCCGGCTGTCCCCGTCGTGCCAGCTGCCCCCGTCGTGCCGGCTGTCCCCGTCGTGCCGGCCGCGCCCTTCGTGCCGGCCGCGCCTGTCGTGCCGGCCGCGCCCGTCGATCCCCCGGCGCCACCGCTTCCGGCCGAGCCGTCGTTCGCGACCACGTGCAGATAGCAGGTGGCGCAGCTCTGGGCCGAGTTCCGCCGCCCGGCGCGGTTCTCCTCGACGATCGTGACCTGCGCCTTGGCGTTGTCGACCACGTCCACCAGCGCGACGTGCCCGGTCGTCGCGTCGGCGCCGCACACGCCGGGCGCGAACACGATCAGATCGCCGTGCACCGGCGTCGTCGTCTGGACGACCCCGCTGGTGGCGGTAGGCTGGGTGTTGCACCACTCGCCCGCGTTGCCCCGGGGCAACCAGGTCACGTTCCACCGAAAATAGAGATAGCGATGCGCCAGCTCGGTGCACTGGTAGCCGCCGCTGGCCTGCGTGCGGATCCAGTCCGCCCCGAGCGAGGTCGTGCTCGTGTCGACGCCGTTGTTCGAGTAGATCGCCGCGTTTTCGAACCCGGTGCATTGCGCGTAGGCGGGGATTCCGTCGACGAACCGGTTCGCCGGAACGACCTCGTCACAGACGCTGAGCGCCGCCGTCGTCTCCTCGATCGCCGAGGGATCGGCGGAGCACGCGACGCCGCCCGCCGCGACGACCGCGAACCCGAGCATGCGTGTCGTCACCCCCCGCATGCCCGCCATCTTACTGGCAGCCTATCTGATTGTCATCGATCGCGAGGTCGTCGAACCAGATCGTGAACGGCGACGGCGGCATTTGGTAGAAGATGGCGCCGACCGCGATCGCCGTGTAGTTCGACATCTTGGCGCCGGGCCGGTTGGTGAACGCGAGCTGCGTCACCTCGGCCCCGTCGGTGAAGAATCGGTAACTCGACGACGAGACGTCCACGTACCACTCGGCGCAGTGCCAGGCGCTGTCGAAGCTCCAGTTGTATGCCGAGCTCGTACAGCACGAATCGTCCGGGATGTTGAACAGCCACTGGTGCGTGCCGTTCGATTGCTCGACGGTGTCGACGACGCGGTTCTCGGTGGTCCCCATCAGGGCGGTCATCGTGACGTGGATGACCGAGCCGCTCGGCGGCTTGGGCGACGGCGAGATGACCTTGTAGAAGATGCGGCCCCAGTGCTTCGTCGCGGTGGCACCCAGCGCCGACAGGCTGTGCTGGGCGCGTTGTTCGCCGGGCACCATCGAGCTGGACTTCAGCGCCATCGCGCCGGAGTGCGCCTGGTCGTTCGCGAGCCCGACGCCGCGCATGCTGTCCGCGCCGTATCCGTTCAGGCCGGTCCAGCCGGTGGGGAATCCGCCGACCGTGCCGGATTCGAAGTCGTCGCACAGCTTGTAGGTCTTGCCCGCGCACGACGACGTCGCGCCGCCGCCGCCGGTCGTGCCGCCTGATCCCGAGGCGCCCGCGCCGCCACCGGTGCCGCCACGGCCGCCCGCCCCGCCGTGCCCGCCCTGCCCTCCGCCGCCGCTCCCGCCCGCCGCACCGGTCGTCCCGCCGCGACCGGCTGTCCCCACGGTGCCGCTGCCGCCACCCCCGCCGGTCGCGCCGCCGCCGCCCGTCCCCGCCGGGTTGCCGCCGGTCCCGGCCGTCGCGATCGCGCCGCCGCGCCCACCGTCTCCCGCCGAGCCGCTGGTGCCGGCGACACCGGACCCGCCGGTCCCGACGGACGTCGTGCCCGCGCCGCCGCCGGTCGCGCCGCCGGCGCTGCCACCGGTTCCCATCGGCGAGGGCCCCTCGCTGCTCGCGCAGCCGGCGATCGCGCCCGCCAGCAAGATCGTGACGACGCGCGCGCGCATCACAGCTGCACCCCCGCGACGGGCGCCGGCGCCGTGCGGCCCACGGTCGTCCCGTCGCCCAGCTGCCCCGAATCATTCGATCCCCAGCAGGTCAAGACGCCACCGGCGAGCACCGCGCAGGTGTGAAAGCCACCGCCCGCGATCGCGACGACGTCGTCCGACAGGCCCTGCACCGCGACCGGCGTCGGACTGTCGGTCATCGTCCCGTCGCCGAGCTGCCCGGCGGCGTTCCAGCCCCAGCAGCGAAGCTCACCGCCGGCGAGCACCGCGCAGGTGTGGTTGTAGCCCGCGGCGATCGCGACCGCGCCGTCGAGCCCGACGACCGCGACAGGCAGCGCGCTGTCCGTCGTCGTCCCGTCGCCCAGCTGGCCGTAGCCGTTCGCGCCCCAGCACGTCACCTGCCCGCCGCCGCGCAGCGCGCAGGTGTGGTTGAAGCCGGCCGCGATCGCGACCGCGTCGGTCACGCCCGTCACCGGTTCGGGAAACGAATGAGCCGTCGTGGTGCCGTCGCCCAGCTCACCGACATCGTTGCCGCCCCAGCATTGCACAGTGTGGTCCTCCAATCGCGCGCAGCTGTGCCGCCCGCCCGCGGCGATCGCGGTCGACGGCGGAAGTGAGAACACGCCGACCGGCGCGCCGCTGTTGATCTCCGATCCGTTGCCCAGCTGGCCGTAGTCGTTCTGGCCCCAGCAGCGCTCGCTGCCGTCGCGCAGCAGCGCGCAGCTGTGGTAGCTGCCCATCGCCAGCGCCGCCGACGACAGATCCGGGAGCGCGAACGGCGCCAGCCGGTTGGCGATCGATCCGTCGCCGACCTGACCGCCCACGTTCCAGCCCCAGCACGACACGGACGCGTCGACGCCGCGCGCGCAGGTGTGATAGCTGCCGGCGACGACCTCGCGGACGCCCGCCAGGCCCGGGACAGGTGCCGGGGTCCACGAATCCGTTTCGCTGCCGATGCCGAGCTGGCCGTCCGGATTGGAACCCCAGCACGAGACGGTGCCGTCGTGCCCGGCCACGCAGGTGTGGCCCGCCCCCGCCGTCAGCCGACCGGCGAAGGGTGCCGGCGCGGGCGCAGCGCCGCCGCAGCCGATCACGATCAGCGGCACGACGACGGATCCAGTGCGAGGCCAGCGCGACACGCCTGCAGGTCGTCCTCAGGTTGCCTCAGGTCGTGAGCGCGGTGTCGAGGTGGCCCGTGTACTTCGGATCGCCCACGCCGGTCACCGACGTCATGCCCATCGCGTGCAGGATCGACGTCAGCAGCTGGTTGTTCGGCACCTGGTTCGGGAACGTCACCATGCGGCCGGTCTTGAAGAAGCCACCGCCGCTCCCGATGATCAGGTACGGGATCTGGCCGACGTAATGCGCGGCGCCCTCGCTCATGTCGTTCGTCACCAGGATGACCGTGTTGTCGAGGACGGTGCCGTTGCCCTCGGTGACAGCGGCCAGCTTGCCGACGACCTCGGCCACGCACGCCTGATAGAACCACTGGTCGATGACCGCCTTCTGCGCGTAGTTCGCCGATCCCTGGTGGGCGATCGCGTGGAAGTCGGGCGACGGGATGTTCAACCACGGGAAGGTCAGGCTGTTACCGCCGCCGTTGTCGATCAGGTCCATCGTGACGGCGCGCGACTTGCCGCAGACCACCGCCGCCGCGACGATGTCCGACATGAACTGCACGTGCTTCGGGTAGTTCGCGATCGTGTTGAAGTTCAGGCCGGTCGGCGTGACGTCCGGCGCCGAGCACGTGGCCGGCGAGCCCGTCGTCGGCTTCAGCTGATCCTCCAGCGACTTCACCGACTGGAGGTGGACCATGACGTTGTTCTTGTCGTCGGTCCCCAGGTTCTTGGCGAAGGTGGTCAGCTCGCCGCCGACGAAGTCGAGCACGCTCTTGCGCCGGGCCATCATCGCGTTCATGTCGACGGGCGTCATGCCCGTGCCGCCGAACAGGTTCGTGAAGAGCTTGTAGGGATCGTTCTGCTGCGTGTTCGCCGTCCCGCCCGAACGGTAGCTGGTGTAACTCTTGTACGGGCGGCAGCCGACGTTCAGCTGCGTGTTCGACACACCCTGGGTCAGCAGGTTGTCCGCGTAGATCTGATCGATCGACGGATAGGTCGCGGTGATGGTCGGGACCTCGGCGGTCCCGTTGGGCGAGCTGACGCCGCCGGTGAGCAGCGCCGGGTACGTGAAGTGGCCGCCGTACTTCGAGCCCACGTCGATCATGACGTTGATGTCGAACGGGCTCTGCGCCTTGGTCGCGTGACGGAACACGAGCAGCTTCGAGCTCCAGTTCTGCAGCGGCGACAGGATCGACGGCAGCGTCGCGGGCAGCGCCCCGCCGGTCGGGTAGAAGTTCGGCGGGCAGATGCCGTCGGTCCAGGTGATGGCGATGAAGCGCGTCGGGTAGCCGCTGGGCGCGGCGGCGCGCGCCCGCTCGGTCGACAGCAGCGGCAGGAAGCCGGCGCCGATGCCCAGGCGCTTCAGGATCGCCCGGCGCGAGTACTTCGCCTGCGTCTTCGACGTCTGGATCAGGATCCCGCGGCTGGTCGTCGCGTTCGGCTTCACGGCAGCACCTCCCCGGCGGCGGGCGCCCGATAGCGGAAGGTCCTCGAGGTCGCGACCGCGCCGATCAGGTCGCGCATGTTCGAGGTGCTCTGGAACTTCGTCGCCGCGCCCGCGATCGACGCGGCGTCGGCGGCCGTGTCCCAGCGGTTCAACGCGTAGCGGGCCAGCTGCTTGGCGAAGCACGCCTGCGCCTGCGGGCTGGCCGCGAGCAGCTTAGACAGCCCGGGCGCGTCGCTGAACGTCTGCATCTTGCCGTCCAGCACGATCGAGCCGTTCGAGTCGATGGGCAGGGTCTGATCGGTCGTGCGGAACGCGCCGATGCCGTCGTAGTGCTCGAACCCGAAGCCGATCGGATCCATGGTCGCGTGGCAAGCGCCGGTGCAGGCGTTCATGTCGTGCATCTCGAAGCGCTGGCGCGTCGTCAACCCGGGCGTCGGCGGCATCGGCGGCGGCACGTTGCCGGGCGGGTCGGGAACGGTGCCGCATAGCATGCGCGTCCAGACCGCGTGCCCGCGCCGCACCGGCGACGAGCCGTCGCTGGCGCCGGTCACGGTGAGGAACCCGGCCAGCGTCAGGATGCCCGCGCGCTGGCTGGCGTCGAACGTGACCGCCTTCGGCGTCGTTCCGGTGACGCCGGTGACGTTGTAGACGGCGGCGAGCGCCTGGTTCACCGACGACGTGTTGCCCGTCATCAGATCCGAGAACAGCCCGCTGCCGAGGACGGCGGTCGTCCCGAAGCTGCGGAACTCGGTCTCCATCGCGCTGGCGAGGTCCTGGTTCCACATCGGGTACAGCTTCGAATCCTTGGGCCGCGACGCCAGCACGTTGACGTCCAGCCAGTCATCGATGAAGTCCGCGACGAACGCCTGCGCCTTGCTGTCGGCGAGCATGCGCGTCACCTGCGTCTGCACGCCGTCGGCCGTCATCAGCTGGCCGTTCTGCGCCGCCGTGAACAACATCGCGTCCGGCATCGTGCCCCACAGGAAGTACGACAGCCGGTTCGCCATCTGGTAGTTGCCCAGCTGGACGACGGCGCCCTCCTTGATCGCGGGGCCGGGGTCCATCTCCCAGTGGTAGATGAAGCCGGGCGCCTGCAGCATCGCCTCGACCAGCAGGACGATCGCGCCGTTGAAGTCGAGCGCCAGCGTCGTGCGGCCAGTGTTGTAAAGCGTCATCAGCGTCGTCGTCTCGGCGGTCGACAGCGGCCGGCGATACGCCTTGGCGCCGAACGTCGTGATGAACATGCCGGCGCAGCCCGCCTCCGCCGACGCGTTCGCGGGCGTGCAGGGCAGGATCGTCGACAGCTTGCTCGACACGTTCTTCGCCAGCGCCTCGGCGGCGACCTGCACGTTCGCCGCGTCGAGCGTTCCGATCGGCGTCGGCTGCCGGAACGGGAACGCGTTGTTGCTGAGATCGTCGGACTCGCCGGGGACATCGTCGATCTGCAGCGTCGTGTCGTTCAGCAGATCGCGGACGGTGTTCAGGAACTCACGCGAGGTGAGCCGCCGCGCCGGCATCAAGCCGGCGGCGTTCGGATCGGGCGGCACCGACGTCGATCCCCCGCTGCCCGTCGCGCCGTTGCCGGCGGTCCCCGACGACGTCGAACCGGCCGTGCCCGTGATCTGGCCGCCGGTCGGCATCTGATTGGCACCGATCGATCCATTGCACGCGACGCCCAGCAGGCTCGCGCCGCATATCGCGGTGATCAAGGATCGAGACGACGGGCCTCTCATGATGTTCGCACCCTCCAAGCGGCGTCTCTCGACGGATCGGGCGCCTCCACCAAAGCTACACGCACCTACATCACGGACGCCGCTCCGTGAATGGCCTTCAGTCTGCGCCCTCATCTAATGTGTGTGCAAGAGCTGCGTCCCCGGTAAGGGCACGGCCTCGAGAAAACCTTCACGCGATCGCAGCGCGTCGCCGAAAACCGAACAGCGGTTCTTGAGAATCGTAAAGGCAGGCCCCGAAGCAACACGAAGGTTGCGCAACATCGCGGCCCGCACGCGGCACCAGAGTTGCTGAGCACGTGCGCGTGGCACGCGTACTGTTTCGGGCGATTCTGCTGACTGCGATCCCGCCGGCCTGAGGCAAACTCCGCCGCATCATGCGGCCCCGATGCTCGGTGTTCATCGCGACCAGCCTGGACGGTTTCATCGCGCGCCGCGACGGCGGCATCGACTGGCTGTCGATCGTCGAGACGCCGGGCGAGGACTACGGCTACGCGAGCTTCTTCGCTGACGTCGATGCCCTGATCCTCGGCCGGGGGACCTACGACAAGGTGCTGACCTTTCCCGCCTGGCCGTACGGTGACAAGCGCTGCGTCGTGCTCACGCACGCGTCGTACCCGAGCCGCCACGGCGAGCGATTCCATGCGGGTGCTCCCGCGCCGCTGCTCGCGGAGCTGCAGACGGCCGGCGTCCGGCGCATCTACGTCGACGGCGGCGCGGTGATCCGGCAGTTCCTGCGCGACGGCCTGATCGACGACCTGACCCTTTCGATCGTCCCGATCGTGCTCGGCGAGGGCATCCCGCTGTTCGACGCGTCGGTCCCGACGCGCCGCCTGCGCCTCGCCGGCAGTCAGGCCTTCCCGAGCGGGCTCGTGCAGCTGCGTTACGACGTGACGGGCTGACTAGCGAGCGGCCAGCGCCGACGCGAACAGCTCGAGCATCGCGCGAAAGTGGCGCTCGGATCCCTCGGGGCTGTGCGTCGGCGTGTCGGGCGGAACCCACCCGTGGCGCAGCCCTTCGTAGGTCTCGATGCGGTGGTCCACGCCGGCGGCGGTCATCGCGCCCGCGAGGCGGCGCTTCATCTCGTCGGGAAACGACGGGTCCTCGACGGCGCCCGCGACGTAGACCTTCGTGCCCGTCATGCGCGGCGCCAGCAAGTGCGGACTGTCGGGCGCATCCGTCACGAGATTGCCACCGTGAAAGGACGCGGCCGCCGCGATGCGCGCCGCATGATGGCCGGCCGCCGCCAGCGAGAGCCGGCCGCCCATGCAGTAGCCGGTCGTGCCGAACCGGCCTGGACGCACATCGGGGCGCGCGGCAAGCCAGTCGAGACAGGACGCGGTGTCGCTCATGGCGTTGGCGATCGAGGCGCTGCCGACGTAGCTGCCCCACGCCTTCCGCGCCTCCGGATTGGTGAACAGCGTCTTCGCGTCCGGCGCCTCGTACGGGCCCATCCGATAGAACAGGTCGGGCAGCAACACGACATATCCCGCGTCGGCGAGGCGCTGCCCGATCCCGAACAGCTGCGGCCGATAGCCGACGCCGTCCATGTACATCAGCACCGCCGGCCACGGTCCGTCGCCCTGCGCGGGACGAAAAACCGACGCCGGGCAGCGGCCGTCGCGCGTCTGGATCGTCGCTTCCTCTCTCGCCATGATGCCTCCGATCAGCGCACGTCGACGGTGACGTTGGCGGACAGTCCAGTCCGCAACGCCAGCTCGGCGGGCGGATTCACCAGCGTGATGCGCACCGGAACACGCTGAACGACCTTCACGAAGTTGCCCGTCGCGTTGTCGGGCGGCAGCAGCGAGAAGCTCGCGCCCGTGCCCGCGGCGAGGCTGTCCACGCGGCCGGCCAGCTCGCGGCCCGGGAACGCATCGACGTCGATCTTCGCGGTCTGACCAATGTGCATGTGACCGATCTGCGTCTCCTTGAAGTTCGCGATGACGTAGCTGGTGGCCGGCACGACCTCGACCAGCGGCTGCCCCGCCGCGACCAGCTGGCCTTCGTGCACCGCGAGCTTCGACGCGTAGCCGTCGGCGGGCGCGACGATCCGCGTGTAATCCAGCTGCAGCTTGGCGAGGATCACCGCGGCCTCCGCGCTGCGCACGCGCGCGGCCGCCAGCGCGGCGCCCGCGCGCGCGGCCTCGATCTGCGGCGCGACCGGCGTGCTCTGGTTCAGGCGGCCGCGCGCCTCGAACACCCGGCTCTCCGCGCCGCGACGCGCGTCCTCGGCCAGCGCCACCTGCGCGTCGGCCTGCGCCTTCGCCGCCTTGGCGGACTCGTAGGCGATCTGCGCGCTGTCGAGCCGCTCCTGCGGGATCGCCTCCGCCCTGCGCAGGATCCGCGCGCGATTGAGATCGATCTCGGCCTTGCGCACGTCCGCGTCCGCGCGCGCATTCGCGGCGCGTGCGGACGCGATCTGCGCCGATGCGCTGCCAACTCCCGCCGTCGTTCCGCTCAGCACGGCTCGGGCGCTCGTGAGGCCGCCCTTCGACGTCGCCTCGACGATCGTCACCTGCGCGCCCGCCCCCGCCGCCTGCGCCTGCGCGGTCGCCAGCTCGGCCTCGGCCTGCTGGACGCGCGCGTGGGCGTCCGCCGCGTCCAGCTCGACGAGCAGGTCGCCCCGCTTCACCGCCTGGTTGTCGTGGATCGAGACGCGCGCGACGACGCCGCCGACGCGGGCCGACACCGGCACGGTGTCCGCCGCGACCTGCGCGTCGTCCGTGCTCTCGCGGCCGACCGTCAACATCGTGTAGGCGGCGAACGCCGACACGCCGATCGCGGCGACCACGCCCAGGATCAGGAACGGGCGGCGGCCCCGCCGTTTCGCCGGCGCCTTGTCCTCGACCGCGACCGCGGGCTTGGCGCTGGTGACGTCGTTGCTGGGCACGGCGGTCTGTAGCTTCTGAGCGGTTTCCATCACGTCCTCTTTCGAATGAACGTCATCTAATGAAGGTCCTCGAGCTTGGCTTGCTGCGACGCCTGCCCCTTGCGCAGGAACAGCGCCAGCGGAATCACGAACAGGAACGCGATCCCGGCGAACAGGAACATCCGTTCGAACGCCAGCACCGCCGCCTGCTGCGCGAGTGCGCCGTCGACGATGCGGGCGGCGGCCGTCCGCGCCGCGCCCGCGTCCAGGCCGCGCGCCATCAGCCCGGACTGCAGCGCGCCCAGCCGCGCGATCAGCTCGGGCCGCCCCGGATCGGCGTGCGCCGCCAGGCCGGTGCGCGCGGCCGCGGTGAAGTGCGGCAGCAACGTCGCGAACGCCGCCAGCCCCAGGGACCCGCCGATCTGGCGCAGCAGCGAATTCAATCCGGTCGCGTCGGTCAGCCGATAGCGCGGGATGCCCGCCAGCGCGACCGTCGTCAGCGGCACGAAGATCGCCGCGAACCCGAAGCCTTGAATCACGATCGCGCCGACCACCGAACGGGCGCTGGTCGCCAGCGTGTAGTGCGACATCAGGTAGGCGCTGAACGCGACCAGCAGCACGCCGATGATGATCAGCACGCGCGGCTGCACGCGGTTGTAGAGGCGTCCCACCAGCGGGATGCCGACCATCATCGCCAGCGCCCGCGGCATCAGCGCCTGCCCCGACGCCAGCGCCGGG
>Ga0207661_10001960_pt1 | contig 14161 bp, 20 predicted proteins | sample KBSC713LmetaG_FD_184337 | JGI IMG/M metagenome (GOLD analysis project Ga0207661, IMG submission 184337) | Corn rhizosphere microbial communities from Kellogg Biological Station, Michigan, USA - KBS C7.1-3L metaG (SPAdes) (version 2) | ecosystem: Host-associated > Plants > Roots > Rhizosphere ... | reverse complement strand
GAACCTGGGCTCCATCGCAGGCAATTGCCGCTTCTTTGATGCTATCAACGCACGGGCGGAGGGTACGTAACGCACCTCAACCTCTTGGCTGCAATAACGCCAAGCACTGCCGTCGCGGGTGCGTGCCGCGAACGCCTTCATGGCGAAGACATGCTCCGGCGACGCCGCTATGACGCGGAGACCGGGATGGTCGAACACCTCACGCCTGCCGGCGTCGTGCTGTGCGGAGATGTACGAGCTGGGCCTGTTCGTTGAGCCACCAGGGCGGCAAGCCCAACGCCTGGGCGACGCTCTGTGCCTCCTCGAGCACCACGTCGTGCGGCACGAATGTGGCATCCACATCTCGCGTGACCCGTTTCGCGTCGTAGGCCAGCGCCATCGCCGCACCGCCAACGATGAAGAGGTCGGCGACCACGCCTCGCCGCACGAGCCGGTCGCCAGTTCTGTGAATGCGCGCTCCAACTCGGTGCGGCCGAGAAGACCGTCGCCGTTCATGCCGCCTCCAAGTCGCGTGCCGAGAGGTAAACGCCATGCTTGCGGAATGCGGCGGGGGCCCAGACCAACGCCTCCACCCGCTTAGAGGGCAACGAAGACGGGAACCAGGGTGTTGTGAGCGTCCGCGATCTGGACCACTCCGGTGGCGCAAGATCCAACTTGGCGGCGAGGTGCTCAGCCAGAGCGGCCAGCAAGGCATCCCACTTGTCCGCACCACTCGACGGTGGCTCGTCACGAAACAGCTGGGTTTGTTCGTCGCTAGGTTCCCAGCGGTACTCCTCAAGAAACTCCCAAACGTACTTCCATCTGATCTTCTCGTCCTCCTGGCGACGCAGGCGTTCAGCGAGATCTGCCATTGTCATCGGCCGGTACGCCATGATCACCCGCCTCCGACTTGGTTCGTGCTCGTCCGCTACGTCCGATCTTACGAGTCTTGTTGCCTGGGTCAGACAGGTAGTAGTACGCGCTTGTACCGGCAGGCGAAGACACATCCTCGCGAGATCTCCAGGGCGCTGAACTTGTTGCAGCGCAGCGAGAAGGCCCGGAACGTGTCCAGCGGCAGCCGCTCGACCCGGCCAGTTTTGACGATGTCGCCGTGACTGTTGCGGTAGGCCAGGCCGGTGACGCCGGTCGGGTCGCCGCCGGCATCGACCAGCTTGAGCAAAGTCGTCTCGCCCTCACCGACCGCGGCCACGTCCCAGCCGGCGTCGAGGGTCTGGACGGGTTCGGCAGTGGCGTGCACGCCGCCGGCCACGTGGATGGCGCCGGGGGCAGTTCTTTTGATGGCCGCGAGTTCTTCAGACAGCGCGGCGAAGTCCGGCGAGTAGAACGACCACAAGACAAGCGTTGTCGCCGGCGCGGCTCGGATGGCCTCGACGGTGGCCTGCGCGGACTCGGCGAACTGGACCTCATAGCGGGTCGCGGTCTCGTGCGTCTCGAGGGCGCCAAGCAGGGCGTGGAAGCCGTACGTGACGGCCTTCCGGTACCGCAGAACCAGCACGAGATCGGACATCGAACCATGGTGTCATCTGGTCATCGACGCCCAGGCAAACCGACCTGTGATATCATGTGATATCACAGGTCGGAGGTGGATGTGGTGACCGATATTCTCATCCGGGACGTGCCCGATGACGTCGTGGCCGCGATCGACACCAACGCAGGTCAGCTCGGCCTTTCCCGAACCGAGTATCTCCGGCGAACCCTGACACAAGTGGCGCACCGGCCAGGCGCTGTGACCGTCGAACAACTGCGTCGCTTCGGTAGCCGGTTCGCCGATCTCGCGGACGAAGACCTGATGCGGCAGGCGTGGATGTGAGCTGGCTGATCGACAAGTCAGCGCTCGTGCGACTCGGTGACAGTCCCGACGCCGAGGTGTGGGCTGAGCGAATCGGTCGAGGTCATGTTCACATCACGACGGTGACCCTATTGGAGGTCGGATACTCGGCACGGACCGCCCGGGAACTCCGCAGCGCGTCGAGCGAGCCTCCGCTGTCGCTGATGCCGGTCGAATACCTGACGCCTGCGATGGAGCAGCGGGCGATCGAAGTGCAAGCAAACCTCGCGGACCTCGGACAGCATCGTGCGCCCGGCATCCCCGACCTCATGATCGCCGCCGCTGCCGAGCGCGCTGGGCACACCGTGCTCCACGTCGACAAGGACTTTGAAGTCATCGCGAGTCTCACCGGTCAGCCGATCGAGCGGCTTCGCGAGACTGAGTAGTTGGCGCCTGTTCTGGCAGGCGTACGCGCAGCCGCGGGTGATTTCGAGCGCGCTGAACCTGTTCCAGCGCAAGGAGAAGGCGCGGAACGTGTCCAGTGGCAGCCGCTCGATCAGTCCGGTCTTGACCACGTCACCATTGCTGTTGCGGTAGGCCAAGCCGGGAACGCCGGTCGGGTCACCGCCGGCGTCCACGAGCTTCCGCACGGTCGTCTCGCCCTCACCGATGGCGGCGACGTCCCAGCCGGCGTCCAGAGTCTGCACCGGCTCGGCGGTGGCATGCACCCCACCGGCGACATGGACGGCACCCGGGCGGCCACCTTGATCTTTTCCAGCTCGTCGGCGAGTGCCGCAGCGTCGGGCGAGTAGAACGACCACAGCACGAGCGTCTTCGCCGACGCGGCCCGGATGGCCTCGATCGTGGCCTGGGTCGGTCCGGCGAACACGACCTCATAGCGGGTCGCGGTCTCGCGCATCTCCAGGGCGCCCAGCAGGGCGTGGAAGCCGTACGAACCGGCCTCCGCTACCGCAAGATCAGAACGAGGTCACTCACAGCGGGCTCATCTCATCGAGCACTTTCGCGGCGACATCGACGATCTGTTCCACCTTCGGTGCGTCGCGCTCGATCTCCTCCCCGCTCACGGTAGGCGCCGCCGACGACGGATACTCGACCTGGTTGCGGCGCCTTCGTAGGCGATCGAAGGGCCGAAGCACTCCGCCGAGCGGCGGGTCGAGCTGGGCGGACACCGCCTCACGGACGGCAATGTGGCCGCCGCGGCTGGTAACTCGTAGGCCCTGGTTCTCCAGCACCGCGGCAAGCGCTTTGCGTGCCGCGTCGTACAACAGTTGGTATGCCCCAGCCGGGTCGGACCCGGCGATCGCTTTCGCGGAGGTGAGATGCTGGCGCGCCTGGGACAGCAAGAGATCGGCATGTTCGCGGCTGGCCGGCACGCGTTCCAACTCGCCGCGCTCGATCATGCCGTCAAGGGTCTCGCGCCCTTGCTGCCACCTCATGCGTGCTCTCCGGGATCAACGATGGGATACAGCGGACGCGATCGTACCGACGCCAGAAACGGATCGTCACCGGACGACTGCCAGGCCGCCGCCGAGATCCGGTGGATATTGACCTCGCGACCCAACCGCCGTTCGGCTGCCCGTGCCGCGTCGGCCAGGTCATCGTCGTCAACGTCACCCACCACCAACACGTCGACGTCGTGGGGCGGAGGTCCGGCCTCGCCGGCGTAGCGAGCAGCCCACGATCCAAAGATGTACGCCTCACCGACTCCATCGAGCGGCGAAAGGAGGTCGGCGAGAACCGCGACTGGACCGTAGGTCAACGTCAGTAGCTCGGTCAGTGGTCGGACAAGGAGATGACCGAGATCCGCTCGTAGCAGCCGAAGGTTTCCCCTTCGCTCCTCGACGACGAGGCCAGATCGAGCCAGTTGGTCGGCCTCACGGCTGATCGTCGACTGGGAAACGCTGAACTGGTTGGCCAGTTCAGTCACCGAATACGCTGTCTCGGGGTGCAGATAGATCCAGGCCAGCAACTCGCCCACCAGTGGTGAACGTAGGAGAGGCAGAAGCTGAGATCTAGCTTGCACACTTTGCATGATAGCTTGCGTGATCCGCAAGGTCTGCCTCTCCAGTGGGTGGACGGCGCTGAGGGCGACCTGGTAGTGGGCGCCGGTCTCGCGCGTTTCGAGGGCGCCGAGCAGTGCGTGGAAGCCGTACAGACGGCCTCCGCTAGCACGAGCGTCTTCGCCGACGCGGCCCGGATGGCCTCGATCGTGGCCGGTACGGATTCGGCGAACACGACCTCATAGCGGGTCGCGGTCTCGTGCGTCTCCAGGGGCGCCCAGCAGCGCGTGAAAGCCGTACGAGACGGCCTCCGCTACCGCAAACCAGGACGAGGTCGCTCATGGGCGTTGCACGGGCACCACTGCCAGGAGATGGTCCAAGCCCGTGAAGTCTGCGGGGTCGGTCGTCTACAGCGGCAGCCGGTTCACGATGGCAACCGAGGCGATCATGAGGTCGGCGATGCGGCGGCGTGGCGTACGCCCAGCGGCCAGCACGGCGGCGGAAACCAAGCCGAATGCTCGAGCTGCCCCAGCGTCGAACGGGAGTGGATCGAACGTCGCCTCCGTGTGCTGCAGGAGTGCGGTTCGGCGGGCGCGCTCGACCGGATCGTTGGTGTGATGCGGCCCGGTCGACAGTTCCGCGAGCGTCACGGCGCTGAGCACCATTTGCTCGGGCAGTTCTTCAGGGTCGAGAGCAGCTAGGTGAATCACGATGTTGGTGTCAATGAGGCCTCGGCTTAAGGCATCACCATTCACGGTCGACCAGGTCCTGGTCGATGGCGGCGTCGAGATCACGGCGGAACCGGTCCGCATCGAGGGTCGGGGCTGAAGCGAAGGCGACCAGAACCTCCGTGCGGGGAACGAACGTCCGCCGCCGCAAGGGGATCAGGCGGGCGATTGGCGTGCCGTTGCGCGTGATGGTGTAATTGGCAGGCGTAGGCGCAGCCGCGGGTGATCTCGAGCGCGCTGAACCTGTTCCGGCGCCCGCCAACCAATCCTTGATTTTCGTGGGCGCGCCTCGGTCGCTCCCCGAAACGGACGGATATCCGTGCCTCCAATTGGCGGTCTTGATGCGCGGTGACACCAGATCTCGTTACTCTGCCTTAACGGAAGGCCGACAGCGTTGCGTCCAGAGCCTCGACACGGGGTGGGTGTTCGCGACACCATTGCACGAATTCGGCGCCAACGCGCGGAAAGGTCTTATACCCGCCGCGCGACCGAGCGACGTACGCCTCAGCGCCGAGCGCCAGCATAACGCAGTCGGTGAGGGCCTCCCGGCTAGCCAGTGGTGATTGTTTGTCACGCCACACGCCCTCATACCGGGGCAGCCGCCTGCCATTCGGAAGGGCGAGTACTTGCAGCGTCAGCGCCGCGCAGAATACGTCGCTTGTGCCAATAGCGTCAGAGACGCCGATACGCCGTACATCGCCGCCGAAGACTCGTACTGGGTTATCGACTGCTGGGTTAACTGCCATTGCCCACCGGTGGACCGCGCGAAACTCAGTTACAATTACTGTGAGGTTGCAAAGCCGGGCCAATCGCTGAGCGACGTCGAGGGCATTTTCAGACTTGGAAGCTGATGTGCGACTGCGGTGCTGAACCAGTGCCGCCAGCTCCTCCCTGGAACCGATCAAAAGATCGACGTGCTCGAGGGTCTCGGTACGCAGTTCGTACGGCGGCTCGACGATTGGTGAGGCATTAAGAACGACCAGCGCGTTGGCCCGCGCCATATGGACGGCTTGATGGACCGCCGACTCGGATGTCTCGAGCGTCAGCACCACGGCGTCTACCGCTTCTATGTGGGGCAGATGCTGACCGATTACCTGTGGGTGCAATAGCCGGTGTTCCTCGCCCAGCCAACCGACGTAGGTCGGAGATCGCCCAGGCGGCTGCAAAACGACCGTTTGTGGCGTTCGCAAGCCGTCGGGCCGGCCGGTGTAGTGTCCGCGAACCCGCTCCGTCGCGAGCACGTTCGAGATCTCGGCGGCGTCAGGATCGTTGCCTCGAACTGTCAGCAGCATCGTATTTGCGCCCAAACGCGACAGTGCGACAGCTTGGTTGAAAGCTTTGCCACCCGGGCGGCGTCGATACCGCTCGGCTTGTCGCGTCTTACCTAATGAGGGATTGTGTCGAACCTCAAAGACATGATCCATCACAGCCGAGCCGATAACGAAGCAACTCGGACTATTGGAACGGTCGCCGTTATGCTCGGTTAGTCCCAATGGCTGTCCGAGTCTTGCCTGCTTCGTTTCCAGGAACTGAAGGTTGTCGGCCGTTGGATGGATTGGAATGCTTTCGCGTACGGCATTGAAACCAGCAGCCGTAGCCGCTTCAGCTTTTCGTAGGTTATTGGTCAACAGGGCAAAGGAATGTATGCCGACGGCACGAAGGATCTCCAGAGGAAAGTCGTAGGTTTGTGAATCCGGCAAGACGCCGATTCGGCGGTACGCCTCCACGTGGTCTACAGATTCCTCAGTCTCAACTTGGCGGGCTTTGGCCTGCGCGGATAGGCCGGCACCGTAGCCCTCCTTGCAGAGGTACAACAGGATGCCTTTGCGCGCCTCTAGGAAACGACCAAAGGTATGTTCCAGTTGCTGGCCACAATCACAATCCGATATGTCGAGAGCATCGCCATATCGACATGCCGACTGGATTCGAACGGGAAGGTCATGTCCCGGTATTAGCTTGCCGAAAAGAAGAACGATCGCCTGAGTCTGATCATCTTGGTTCTCGTATACCGCGAGACTAATATTTCCGAGGACCCGATGTGAACTTGGGTGTTCCGCAAGTTTGATCAGGGTCAACGCGTCCTCCGGGCATCCCGCTGCGCTGGGCGAGCGGCATCTCACCCGTAGACGTACCCTAGCGCGGGCGCACCGAGGATTGCAGGTCTAACATGTGGCCTAACTTGTCGCGTTTCACCCTGAGGTACGACAAGTTGTGCCTGGTGATCGCACCCGTAAGCGGCTGCCTCTCGAGCGATACGTTCGCATTGACCAGTTGCTGGATCTTGCGCTCGTTGTTGGTGAGTAACTTGATCTTGCCGAGGTCGAGTTGGCGCAGGATCGACGCCGCAATGTCGTACCGGCGCTGGTCGACGTCCACACCGAGACGTTCGTATGCCTGCACCGTGTCGAGTTGCTCGCGGTCCTGCAACTCGTAGGCTCGCGCCTTAACCGCTAGGCCGGCGCCGCGGCCCTCCTGGTTGAGGTAGATCAGAATTCCACATCGGGCGTCCTTGAACATCTTGAATGCCTCGTCGAGTTGCGTCTTGCAATCGCAGTCCGCAGCGCCGAGAACCTCGCCATATGCACATGCAGATTGCACGCGAACGGGCACGAGTTTCGCCGCGTGCTCGTTGCCATAACGGAGCATCGTTGCCAGCTCGCCAGCCATGTCATAAACGGAGATGCGGACTTCTCCCAGTTGCACATGCTCAAGGCGATGTTCGGCAACCTTCTCCGCCTCCAAGTGGTTCGTCATAATGGAAGTCACTCCAGCATCTCTGTCAGACGCGATCGAATGTCCAGGTCGAGCACGATGGTTGCATTTCGTCGCAAGATTTCTTTGAGCTGCGATCGCTGCATTGGACTGAGCGCACCCCGCAGGCGCTCAAGTCTGTCCACCCACTTGCGGACGGCTCCAATCTCCCTCTCGACGCCAAGCCCGGCAACGGCAACCTCAACGAGGTGCTGGTGCGTCTCGTGACGACCCAAGAGGGCGTCGAACACGGCAGTCGCTCGTTGCGCTGCCGGCAGGCCGTCGAAGGGGACGGCCTGGATGCTTCCGAGAAGGCCGTATGGCGCTGGATCGGTACTAGCGGGGCGCACGGGGATGACGGGTCGTCCGGATCCCATCGCGTACCCCACCTCCTGATCACACCACCTGCTGCGGCGAAACGCGTCGGTTAGTACCGCAATGCAGGCATTGCAATGGTCAAGTTCGTCTCGGAGCCTCACCCGCCAGTCACTGCCCCCTGAGACGCCTCGTGGAGCCAGGAACGTTCTCAGTCCCTCGGACTCCAGAGCAGCCGCAAGAGCCTCGGCGAATGCGAGGTCCTCGGAGGCGTAGCTCAGGAAGACTTGGAACATGCACGTTGCTCTCGTGTTGGGTTCGAACCCGATCGCCACGGGCTATCATGCCACTCTGTCGATCAGCCATGTGATCGCTGCTTCAACCGTCCTGAGCGCGGCTCAAGACGGTTGGCTGCGATGTGAGGCTTAGCAGTTTTGCCTGCTCGGGCGCAAGCTTCCGAAACGTCGACGGGACCTATGAGGTGTGGGGCTCACCTGGATGGCTGACCAGTGGCTGCCCGTTGAATACTTCGGGGGCGTCCGTTGTCGGTAGCTCACCGTCGATGAGCAAGTCACGCCAACACAGCCGACAGCAGGCTCCCTTTGGCGGCGATGCATGCCGGTACCGTGAACACACCTGCTTTCTCCGCGCCGCGTGCCCTCGAGTGTTTCGCCCGCGCTCTTGGTCCGTTCGGTGGGTCTACCGATGACCAACCGCCCCAACGGGAGCCGAGCGACCTTCAGGCGTGGGAACTCGAGGCCGCGATGATTTCGAGCGCGCTGAACCTGTTCCAGCGCAACGAGGTCACCGGAACGGTCAATGGGTGGGCGCAATGAGGTCAAGGCTGGGGTAGTACGTGCGATATCGCGCGGCATCTCGGGTGAGGAGACGGAAACCGGCAATGGCGGCGTGGGCGCCGATGTAGAAGTCGGGAAGTGGCGTCGACTTGGCGCCGCCTCGCCGCCGGTACGTGAGAAACGCCTTGCCCGCCAGGAAACCAGCCTCGAACGGCAGCGGCATGCGCGTGAACGTCTCCGGAGGGATCGCGTCGTCCAGGTCCTCGATGGTCGTGAACCCCACCGACACCTCAGCGTAGATGATCGGGTTGATAGCGAGCGCACCCTCGTCGGCCGCATCGATCAGCGCGTTCTCCGACCAAGTGGACCATTTCGGATCTTCGGTGGCGATGTCCAGCAGCACATTGCTATCGACGAGAGTCGTCGTCATTGCTGCCTGGTCAGGGCCAGGATCTCATCGGTAGTCATCTTTTTGCTGGCGCGCCCTCGGAGGCGACCCACGACCCGGTCACCGCGCCTCCGGCTGGGCTCGTCGATCCGCCGAAGTTGGACAACGGTGCCCTTCACCACGAACTCCACCTCGGTGTCGGGCAGCATGCCGAAGCGTTCGCGAATCTCAACCGGGATGGTCACCTGGCCTTTGGTAGTGACTCGCATTCGGCCCTCCTACGTAATACTAGTAAGAATCTTACCACCGGGGTGCGGTGGTGGAACCAGCGGGCGCGGGCTTGGTGGCGGCGACGCCACCACGACCATCGCAGGTGGTGGTTGAGTGCGCGGCCGACCCGCAGGTGCTCGGAGTGCCGCCGTTCCGGGCAAACGATTCGGATGCGCAGGCGTGTGGGGCTGCCGGTTGATGACCGGCGGAGAAGGATGGGCGCATGAAGCGTCGCCTGCTCGCCGCGCTCCTCGACTACTGTGTCGTGCTGGGCTGGCTGGCGATCCTGGCAGCCATCGCCGTCCCGTTGTCTCTCGCCGGCCTGACTCCGTGGGACCACCACCAAGATCTCATCGCCTTCCTGGCGTCCGTGTTGCCAGTCTGGCTCTACCTGACCGTCACCGAAGCTGGCGCGGCCGGCGCGACCTGGGGAAAGCGGCGGACAGGTCTTCGCGTCGTCGGTCCGCGGGGGCAGCGCGCCCACCCGGCACGCATCGCCGTTCGCAATGCGGTAAAGCTCGTGCCCTGGCAGCTCGCACACCTCGGCGTGGCGGCGCTGGCGTCCAAGCCCGACTCCGGCACCCTGGTAGGTCCAGACAGCGCCTGGCTACCGATCAGCGCGACGTACACCCTGCTGGGGTTGACCCTCGCATTGACGTTCATACGTTCTGACCATGCCGCGTTGCACGATCTGATCGCCGGCACCCGGGTACATGCGGTTGAAACGGTCGCGAACGCAGGCGGGACAGGAAGCGCCGTCACCGCCGGAACACCGCCACCGGCGGACCGCCTCACCGATCGAACGTCTGCACGTCGGCCTGGTACTGCCCGGCGGCACCATGTTCAGGACGACCAAGCAGAGTGAGGTCAGCCCGGGCGCGACTGGTGGCGGCACGCCAGCAAAGGTAACCGCAGTCGACGTCATGCGGGCGCGCCTACGTGTTCAGTCTCAAAGCGCGGCCGCCGTACTAGGCGCTTTCGTGATGGCGCCGGCGGTGGGCGCGAAGAACGTCCAGGCCGAAGTCGTTCTCGGGGTCGCGCCAGACGGAGTGTGCGTGGTTGGCGCCGCGCTGGGTGTTGTCCCACTCGAGCAGCAGGCGCGGGCCCTGCACGCGGTAATAGTGCGGCGCACCGGGCTCGGTCGAGCCGGCCCAGGCGAAATACAGCGAATCAAGTGCGGCGTCGTCGTAGGTCGGCGACACAGCGTCCGGCACGCGCCCGAAGTACGTCCCGAGCAACGCCCGGAGCAGCTCACGTTCGTCGGGTCGAAGCTCGGCGCCGGGAATTCCTTTGGGCTGCGCGGTGTACTCCAGCGCCCGGTGGTCGGACTCGTCGTAGCCGGCGGCAGCGTCGATCGCATCGCTCACCGACTGGAGCTTCGCCTGCTCGACCGGGTCGGGGAAGCGCTCGTCGCGCCAGATCCCGGCCAGCGGGATGACGCGGTCGCCTTCGGCGATCGTCGTACGATTGGCGGTCACGAAGTCGGAGGGCGCCTTGGGCGAAAGGATTGCCCGGCGCGCGTGGTCGGCGGGCAGGGCCCGGACGAGCTCGCGGGCCAGGTCCTCGACCCGGGCGAGCGGACGGTTCACCGCACCCCCGAGCAGCTCGGAGGTTGCCGGGTCGGCGCCCATGAAGCACGGCGTGGTGGCCACCAGTTCGCCGTCCACGATCAGGTTGTTCAGGGACACGTGGTGGCCGCCAAAGCGCCAGCCCCAGGTGCCGCTGCTCAACGGGTCACCGAAGACGCGCAGGTAGTACAGGCCTGGGTCGCGTCCGCGTTCGCGGTCGAAACGGGCCACGAAGCCCTCGGTGTGATCGAGGATGTTCTCCAGTCCCATGGTCGTGGCCACCGTGACAAAGCCGGGCCGGGAGAGGCCGGACGCGACCAGCCTCATCGCCGCTCGCTGCTGGGCCGGCCGCTGCTGATGGACGGTCAGACCACCGTGATCGGTCGGGGTGTAGAACCAGCGCCGGCGTTCGCTGTCCGTCTCCTCGTCCGACGGCAGGTGACCCACGGCGATCGTCTGCTGATCCGCGTCCAACATGTCAAGCCACGCCTGGGCCGCCTCGGCCATCGTGGCGGCGACCTGCCGACGTGGGTCATCGGTCATAACCTCAATCTAGTGCCCGACGACCGCCGCGATCTGCTCACGGTCGTCGCCTACATGACGGCCGCGCTCGAGGCACTCCTCGAGCCGACCGGCCAGGAGGCCGGCTACATCAACGACAACCTGCACCAAGGGAGTCAAGTCACCGAGAGTCACGGGGCGCAACGCAAAAACTACCGTGTCGATACTAGAAATGCTCTTGTCGCGGTCCTACGCTTTGATAGTCGAGCAGATGTCGAGAGTGAAGGAGGACGAGACATAGCTGGTTATCCAGAAGGGCTCACTTCTCCGATTCGACAAGGGGTGGTCTCTCGAAGACGACATTCAGATACTCACCCGCACGCTGCCGGTGAGTGACAGAGGGTCACCGGCGGAAGCCGGTGACGAAGCAATGACTGAACGGGCCCCGGAGGCAAGCGCCGCCGGGGCCCGCAGCCGTCTCAACGATGACGACTTCCCCGCCTACACGATGGGCCGCGCGGCCGACATGATCGGGGTGACGGCCCAGTTCCTGCGCAGCCTCGGCGAGGCCGGGCTGCTGAAGCCGCAGCGCTCCAGTGGCGGGCACCGACGCTACTCAAGGCACCAGCTCCGGCTGGCCACGCGCGCCCGCGAGCTTGTCGACGAGGGTGTCGACCTGGCCCCGGCATGCCGGATCGTCCGGCTGGAGGACGACCTCGAAGCGGCCAACCGGCGCATCGCCGAACTGGAGACCCGCCCGCCGCGCCAGCGCCGGGCCTAGCCGGGCCGGACCAACGACGCGATCAACTGCTCCAGATCGCGCAGGTCGGCTTCGAACTCCGCGTCCCAGTCGACCTCGAGCAGCACGGCGCCGAGCGTCTTGTGGGCCGGCAGGTCCACCCCGCGCCGCGCCCGCAGCTGCGGATCGTCGACCGCGAAGCGACCGTTGACCTCGGAAGCGGCAAACCCCAGGACAAACGTGGAAACGAGACGCTCGATGCGCGGCACGTCCTTCGGTGGCACGCCGGCCTCGAGCAGTCCCTGGTAGACCGCGTCGACCGCGCCGGCCGCCTCGGGGGTCACCGACGGGCGCGAGAGCAGCAGCATGAACGCGCTCGGGTGGCGCCGGGCCAGGGCTCGCATGCGGTTGGCCAGTGTCCGCAGCCCCTCCCGCCACTCCTGAGAACGCTGGCCTGGTCCCGTTCCGACAGGCTGCATGGGACGCAGCGCGTCGCCGGTGGACAGCTCGCCCAGCAGCCGCCCGACCAGCCCGTCGAGCAGGGCCGCCTTGGACCCGACGTAGGGGTACAGCGCCATCGGCGACATCCCGACCCGCGCCGCGACCGAGCGCATCGACACCGCGTCAAGTCCGTCCTCGTCGGCGATGGCGAGCGCCGCGTCGAGGATCTGGCGCCGCTTGTCCTCCATGGATTACACTGTAGATCTATACGGCGTAGATCAACAGGGAAGCGCGATGCTGAACGCAACGAATCTCGAGAAGCGCTACAAGAAAGTCACCGCGCTCGACGGGTTCACCCTGCGGGTGGACGCCGGCGAGATAGTCGGGCTCATGGGCCACAACGGGGCCGGCAAGAGCACGTTCGTCTCGATCGTCGCCGGCCTGGTCCGGCCCGACGGCGGCCGGCTGGAACTGGGCTGCAAAAGGGCCGAGATCGGCATCGCGCCGCAGACCCTCGGGCTCTACCCGACAGCCACCGTCCGCGAGCACTTGTGGCTGTTCGGCCGGCTGGCCGGCGTCAAGAAGCCGGCGATCGACGAGACGGCCGAGGAGTTGCTCCTCGGCGACCTTCTCAAGCGCAAGGTCCGCGAGCTGTCCGGCGGCCAGCAGCGTCGCGTCCAGGCCGCCACCGCGGTCGTCCACCGGCCCCGGCTGCTCCTTCTCGACGAGCCGACGGTCGGGGCCGACCCCGTCACGCGCGACGCCATCCTCGCGTCGGTCCGCCGACGGGCCGACGAGGGCGCCGCGGTCCTCTACACCACGCACTACCTGCCCGAGCTCGACGGCCTGGACGCCACGCTCGCCCTCGCCCGCGCGGGCCGGGTCGTGGCCCGTGGCCGCCGCGCCGACCTGCTGGCCGACCTGCCCGGCCGGCTGGCCGCCAGCTTCGCCGACGGGCGCGAGCTCACCATCCCCACCAAGGATCCCGGGGCCGCGCTGGCCAAGCTGCTGGCCGAGGAGCCCTCGCTGCCCGAGCGGATCGACCTGCAGAGCCCGTCCCTCGACGACCTCTACCACGCATTGGGAACGACAGCGTGAACGCACTCGTCCTGCACAACGCCCGGCTGATCCTGCGCGAGCCGGGGCCGGCCATCAGCCGGATCCTGTCCCCGCTCGCACTCATGGTGCTCATCCGCCCGCTGATCCGAGCGAGCGACCCGGGCCCGGGCGGGACGGTCCGCGCCGTCCTCCTGCCGCTGGTCCTGTTCTCCATGCTTGGCCTGTCGGTCGTCGCCAACGCGCTGCTCGGCGAGCGCATCTGGCACACGCTCGACCGCCTGCGCGCCACCCCACTGCGCGCGACCAGCCTGGTGCTCGGCAAGTGCGCGATCCCGCTGGCCATCCTGCTGCTGCAGCAGGTCGTCGTGCTGGGCGTCGGGATCGCCGCGTTCGGGCTGCGCCCGCAGCACGCGCTGCTGCTCGCCGCGGTCGGCCTGGGCTGGGCGGTCACCGTGCTCAGCCTGGGCGCCGCGCTGGCCGCGGTCACCACGACGCCCTCGGCCGTCTCGGCGATCACCGATATCACCAGCTTGATCAGCACGGCCCTGAGCGGCGCCCTCCTGCCCTTGGCCGACCTGCCCGGCTGGGCTCGCCTGATCGCGCCGATTTCCCCCGGGTACTGGGCGCTGCGCTCATTCGAGGCGGCCTTCAGCGGCTCGGTGGCGCCGGCCCTTCAGGGGTGTGCGGTGCTGCTGGCGATGGCGGCGGCCGCGACGGCGTTCGCCGCTCGGCGACTGTGGCGATGACGTCCGGCAACAGCAGACCCAGCCCGAGCGCCAGCAGCCAACCGCCGACGACGTCGGTCGGCCAGTGCG
>Ga0207661_10001957_pt1 | contig 14165 bp, 13 predicted proteins | sample KBSC713LmetaG_FD_184337 | JGI IMG/M metagenome (GOLD analysis project Ga0207661, IMG submission 184337) | Corn rhizosphere microbial communities from Kellogg Biological Station, Michigan, USA - KBS C7.1-3L metaG (SPAdes) (version 2) | ecosystem: Host-associated > Plants > Roots > Rhizosphere ... | reverse complement strand
GGGCGTCGATCACATGCTCAGCGCACTCAGCTTCCAGCTCAGCCGGGGGACGCTGCAGTCCGTGTGGACATTGTTCGGCCTCGGGGCTCTCCAGCAGGTGGCTCAGGCCGCCACGATCGCGCTGATCGCGTGGGCGGCCACGGGCGCCAGGCGCATCGCCACCGACCCGGCACGCCTGGCCGCGCTCTCCGGAGCGATCCTGGCCGCGCTCCAGCTGAGCGCGAGCAACTGGTCCTACCTGTACCTGGTCTGGCTTTTCCCGTGCGCGGCCTACGCGCTGGTGGCCGACCGGCGCCCGGTTACGACGAAATAACCTGCTCGACGCTGTTCGAGGAGTTGCCCTCGGCGGCCACGAGCAGCTTGAAGTCGTGCGGCTGGGACGCGGCCATCATCGCGTCGTCCATCGAGATGCGGCCGGCCGCCACGTGCTCACGCAGCGCCTGGTCGAAGGTCTGCATCCCGTAGTAGCCGCCCTCGGCGATCGCCTCGCTGAGGCGAGTGGTCTCCTCCGGGCGGATGATCATGTCGCGCACGCGGCCCGTGGTCCGCAGGACCTCGCAGCACACCACGCGGCCGCGGCCGTCGGCCGTGCGCACGAGCCGCTGGGACACGATCCCGCGCAGCGTGCTGGCAAGCATCAGGCGTGCCTGCTGCTGCGCTCGGGTGGGGAACAGGTCCACGATGCGGTTCACGCTCTCGGTCGCGTCCAGCGTATGAAGGGTGGAAAGCACGAGGTGTCCGGTCTCGGCCGCGGAGAGGGCGGTGCGCACCGTCTCCTCGTCGCGCATCTCGCCGATCAGGATCACGTCCGGATCCTGGCGCAGCACGCGGCGCAGAGCGCGGTGGAACGAGGCCGTGTGGCTGCCGACCTCGCGCTGGTTTATCACCGACTTGCGGTCCCGGTGCACGAACTCGATCGGATCCTCGATGGTGACGATGTGGCGCGCGCGCTCGCTGTTGATCTGCTCGACCATCGCGGCGAGCGTGGTTGTCTTGCCCGAGCCGGTCGAGCCGGTGATCAGCACGATGCCGCGCTCCTCGCGCGCAAGCTCGGTCAGCACGGGTGGCAGCGCGAGCTCCTCGATCGAGAGGATCTCGCTGGGGATCGCCCGGCACACCAGCGTGATGCCGCCGAGCTGCTGGAAGGCGTTCACGCGGAAGCGCCCAGGACGGGCCCCCTCGTGGCCGTAGGAGAAGTCGACCTCGTGCTCGTGCTCGAACTCGGCGCCGCGGTTCGGGTCCTCGAGCATCTGCCAGAGGGCACGCTGGGTGTCGGCGGGCTCGAGCGGCGCGACATCAGGAACGGGCTCGAGCTCGCCGTTCACGCGGATGAGCGGAGGCGATCCGTGCTTGAGGTGGAGGTCAGAGCCTCCCCACTCCGCCACGCGGTCGAGCGTGGCGCTGAGGTCGAAGTCGATCTTCATGCGCGAGTGGAAACCAGGGTTCCGCAGGTTGCATCGGACGCCCGCACGGATTACTTGAGGGTCAGAGCGTCAGATTCAGGCGGTGAAGAGCCTCGTAGCGCGCGCCGCGCGGGCTCAGGTGCGAGCGGTAGAGCGTCACCTCGCCGGCGTCGAAGGGATCGCGCGGGGGCGGCGGGCTCGCTATCGGCGGCGGGCGGCGCTCGCCGCGTTTCACCCGCGCGAACGTGATGTGGGGCCAGAACGGGCGTTTCTCCGGCTTGTAGAGGCGCGCCTTGTCGAGCGACTCGGACATCGCGGCGTGCACCGCCCCGGCCCGGCCGTCCTCGTCCGCCAGATCGAGCGCGAACAGGCGCGCGTTGCGCGGCGGGACCGGCTTGACCTCGCGAACGCGCAGGCGCGGCGCGCGCAGGCCCGCCAGGGGCTCGAACGCGGTGGATGCAATGCGCTCGATCTCCTTCTCGGGCAGGTAGCCCAGGAACACGAGCGTCACGTGCAGCGCCTCCACCGCCACCGGGCGCAGGTCGCTCCGATCCGCCAGCGCCTGCTCGCGCCAGGCCACGATCTCCGCGCGTGCCTGCTCGGGCAGGTCGAGTGCCAGGAACAGCCGCGCGCGCGGCGAGCCGGGACGCGGTCTGCTCAGACGCTCGCCTCTTGCCCGACGAGCACGCGGCGGAGCAGGTGCATGGCCACGGTGGTGGAGCGGTCGCGGATGTCGGCGCGATCGCCGGGCAGGCGCACATCACGGGCCAGGCGCTCGCCCCGTGACCCCTTCACGCACCAGCACACGTAGCCCACCGGCTTTGCCTCCGTGCCCCCGCCGGGGCCGGCCACGCCGGTGATCGACACCGCAAGGTCGGCGCCGAAGCGCTCGAGCGCGCCGTCGGCCATCGCCTCGGCCACTTCGGGGGACACCGCGCCGTGCTGCTCGATCAGCGCCGGGTCCACGCCGAGCAGCTCTGTCTTCGCCTCGTTCGAGTAGGAGACCACGCCGCCCGCCACATACGCGGACGACCCCGGCCGCTCGGTCAGGCGCGCCGCCAGCAGTCCGCCGGTGCACGACTCGGCCGTGGCCACCCAGTGTCCCTGCATCAGCTTCGCCAGCTGCTCGTCGATCGTCGAGCCGTCGCGGGAGAACAGCGCTCGCTCGTGGCGCTCCGCGATCAGCTGCTCGATCGCGTCCCAGGTCGGCTCGGCCGGAGGCTCGTAGCGCGCCGATACCTCGACCTCGCCGCGTCGCAAGCAGGTCGTGATCTCGACGGCGGAGAAATCCGCAACCTGCGCTTCCGCCACGCGGAGCGTCTCCGCGATCTCCGATTCCGGAATGCCGAACAGCCTCAGCATCCGCTCCTCATAGTGCGGCCGGCCGGCCACGGCTGCCTGAAACGCCTCGGTCTCGACCGCGATCGGCCACATGGAATGCAGCTCACGCGGCGGCCCCGGCATGACCACGATGGTCGGGCCGCCCTTGCCGTCGGGCGGCGGCACCACCAGTCCGGGCGCAGTCCCGGCCGGGTCGATCGCAGTCGCGCCGCGCGGTACCAGCGCCTGCTTGCGATTGGCCTCCAGCACCGCATCGCGGTCCAGGTGCTCGAAGCGCTTCATCAGCGGCTCGAGGATCCGCGCGATCTTCTCCTCCATCTCGGAGTCGAGCTCGAGCGGCCGCTCCTGGAACTTCGCGACCACCTCGCCCGTCAGGTCGTCGGCGGTCGGGCCCAGGCCGCCGGTGGTCACGATCAGCTGAACGCCCTGGTCGGCCAGGAAGCGCAGCTGCGCCTCCATGTCCTCGGGGCGGTCTCCGCACACCGTGATGTGCGCGAGGTCGATCCCCAGCTCGAACAGGCGCTCGGACACCCACGGGCCGTTGCGGTCGGACACCTTCCCGCTCAGCACCTCGGTGCCCGTCACCACGATCCCGGCGCGCACCCTCATGTCGCGCAGGGGCGCTTGCCCACAGGTATGTCCTTGTGCTTGCCCGGGGTGAAGTCGATTCCCGCCGGGTTCGGACCGACCGAAAGCGGCACGTGGTGGCCGTTCGCCGTCAGCGTCACCGACGTCTTGCCGAGGTTGATGCGGATGTGGCGGCCCTTGAAGGTCTGCGTCTGGCTCGTGATGCCCTGGTAGAGCAGCGCGGTGCCCTGACCGCGGTCCACGCACATGTAGGTGGGCACGCTCGGCTCGATCTTCAGCACCACGCGCCGCGGCGTGGTCGTCGACTTGCTGCCGCTCGACTTGTGCTTCTTCTTCTTGGTCTTGGCGGTCTGCGTGGGAGTGGAGCTGCCGTTCTCGTTCTTCCCGTTGCCGCTGAACGCCCCGACGATGAAAAGCACCACCACCACAGCCACCGCGATCGCCGCGATGGCCGCCGCGCGCCCGGACGGGCCACCGCCGCGGTCACGCCGGCGATCGCGCCCGGGCCGCCGTCCCGCCTGGCCGGCCAGCGGCGGCAGGTCGCCCTCGTCGCGCGGCTCGTACTGTGCGCGGTACTCCTCCACCAGCCGGTGGGCATCCAGCCCGAGCGCCTCGGCGTAGGTGCGCAGGAAGCTCTTCGCGAACGTGGAGCCGGGGAGGAGATCGAACTCCTCGTTCTCCATCGCACGCAGGTACTTCGCCCGGATCTTGGTCTTCGCCTCGATCTCGGTGATATCGATCTTCTGGCGCATACGCGCTTCGCGCAGCGTGTCGCCGATTTGCTGGGGCATCGCCGCGTATTGTGGCGGTTCAGCCCATAGCCCATAGCCCGCAGCCCATAGCCAGTCAGTTCGGCTCGGGCCCAGTTCTATGGGCTATGGGCTATTCGCTTGGTGCACCGACCGGCTCGTCAAGCGCATCCAATACGCGCGGCAGATCGCCTTCCGTGATGAGTACCTGTCGTGCCTTCGACCCCTCATAGCCCGAGATCACCCCGCGGCGCTCCATCATGTCGATCAGCCGGCCCGCGCGGGTGTAGCCGATGCGCAGGCGGCGCTGGAGCATCGAAGTGGAGGCGGTGCCCATCTGCACCACCGTGGAGATCGCGTCGCCGAGCAGGTCGTCCGCGTCCGGGTCGAAGTCGCGGTCCGATTCGTCGGCCACGCCCTCCACGGCCTCGAGCAGCTCCTCGTGCAACTCCGGCTCGCCCTGCTTGGCCCAATGGCCGGTGATCTTCTCGATCTCCTCCTCGGTGATGTACGCGCCCTGGATGCGCGCGCCGCGCGACTCGGAGGCGGGACGGAACAGCATGTCGCCCTGCCCGAGGAGGGACTCCGCGCCGTTCTGGTCGAGGATCACGCGCGAGTCGGTCTGCGAGGAGACCGCAAAGGCGATGCGCGCCGGCACGTTCGCCTTGATCATGCCGGTGATGATGTCCGCGCTCGGCCGCTGGGTGGCGAGCAGCAGGTGGATGCCCACGGCGCGCGACTTCTGCGCGAGCCGGATGATCGAGTCCTCGACCTCGCCCGGCGCGACCATCATCAGGTCGGCCAGCTCGTCGATCACGCACAGGATGTACGGCAGCGGCGGATCGCCCTCGCGCTCGCGGTAGCGGTTCAGCTCCACGAGGTTGCGCGTGCGGGCGCGGCTCATGATCGAGTAGCGCTCCTCCATCTCCTTGATCAGGTTGGACAGCGCGTTGGCAGCCAGCCGCGGGCTCGTGATCACGGGGGTGAGCAGGTGCGGGATCGAGTCGTAGTGGTTCAGCTCGACCTGCTTGGGGTCGACCAGCACGAGCCGCACCTCGTTGGGCGTGGCGCGCAGCAGGATCGACGACAGCATCGCGTTCACGCACCCGGACTTACCGGAGCCGGTGGTGCCGGCAACGAGCACGTGCGGCTGTTTGGCCAGGTCGGTGCCGATCGCCTTGCCGGCGATGTCCTTGCCGAGCCAGACCGTGAGCGGCGACCAGCCCTTCGGGGCCTCCTGGTACACGTCGCCGAGGTGCACGATGCGGCGCACCTGGTTCGGCACCTCCACGCCCACGGCCTGCTTGCCGGGGATCGGCGCGAGGATGCGCACGTCGGTCGCGGCCAGCGCGTAGGCCAGGTCGTCCTTCAGCGCGCTCACCTTCGACATCTTGGTTCCGGGCGCCAGCCGCAGCTCGTAGCGCGACACGTGCGGGCCGGTCACGGTCCCGGTCACCTGCGCCTCCACGCCGAAGTGCCCCAGCGCCTCCACGAGCTGTGCAGCGGTGCGCTGCTGTCCGGTCGTGTCGACCTTGGCGTTGCCGTTCGAGCGCTTGAGCTTGGACGGGTTGGGCAGCGTGTACTCCACGTCCTCGTCGGCCTCGGTCACGGCCGAGCGCTTGTTGCCCATCGGCGTGCGCTCCACCTCGTCCTCGCGCACGGCCGCCACGCCCGCGTTCACGTCGTCCTCGATCTCGGACTCCGGCTCCTCCTCGTCGGGCTCCGGCTCGGGCTCGCTCTGGTCGATCGTCTGATCCTCGTCGTGCCCGTACAGGTCCGGGAAGCGCCGCTCGCCGTCGAGTGCGGGCGCCTCAACGTGCGTGGCGCGTACCACCGGCTCGACCTCCGGCGGCTCCTCCGGCTCGGGCTCGAGCTTGGCCGCGTGGATCTCCTCACCGGGAACCGGCTTGCCCGACACGATGGCGGCGAACTCGTGGGTCGACTGCCGCACCCGCCGCGTTGTCGTGGTCAGGCTCTCGCCGGTCGCGCGCACGATGCCCGCCAGCGACGCGCCGGTCAGCAGCAGGATGCCCGCCGCCATCAGGAACAGGAAGAGGATGTCGGTGCCGAACTGCTGGATCAGCGTCTTCGTGATGGCGTAAATCCCGTCGCCGACAGCGCCGCCGTGGTGCTTGAAGTACTCGGGCTTGAAGTAGCCGTCGCGCGGCGGGTGGTCAGGCCCGAGGCCGAAGGAGCCAGCGGCCAGGCCGAGCATCAGCCCGAGCAGCAGGCATACCGCGCCGGCCTTGAACGGGCGCACCGATGGCAGCAGCTGCCGCAGCACGAGCACGGCGCCCGCGCCGAACAGCGCGACCGGCGCCAGGTAGCCGACGCCGCCGAACAGGTAGACGAACCCGTCCGCCAGCGTCTCCCCCACCTTGCCGCCGTTCCAGCCGAAGTAAAAGACGAACGCGAAAAACGCCGCGGCGGCCACCAGGCCGAGCCCGATGAGGTCGAGCTCCTGGTCGTCGAAGTGCGGCATGCGCGGCAGGCGGAGCGCATCCGAAAACGCGCTGGATCGCCCGCGGCGACCCTTCTTCTTGGTCGGTCGGCGGCTTGCCATGTCTAGCTCCGAAGGCTTCGACACGCGCGCGCACCTCCCTCCCAGGCGAAAACACCGAATCGCTGGGCCTAAAAGGGGGTTAAATCAGCGCGAGCGGGCGGTCCGCTCGAAATACCATCAGTTGAATGGCAACTAAGCCGCGAGTGCTTGTGGTCGAAGACGACGCCGAAATCGGCGGCGCGCTTCGTCGCTCGCTCAGGCTGGAGGGCTATGACGTGCGCCTCGCCGAGGACGGCGTGGCGGCGCTCGAGGAGTCGACTCTGTTCGAGCCGGATGCCGTGGTTCTGGACCTCGGCCTCCCCCGGCTCGACGGCATCGAGGTATGCCAGCGGCTGCGCGACTCGAGCGACGTGCCGATTCTCATGCTCACCGCGCGCGACGGCGTTGACGCGCGCGTGACCGGGCTCGACTCCGGCGCGGACGATTACCTCGTGAAGCCCTTCGACCGGCAGGAGCTCTTGGCGCGACTGCGCGCCCTGCTCCGCCGCCGGCCGCCGCGCGGCAGTGCCTTCCTGGTGGTCGGGGACCTGCGCCTCAACCCCGACACGCGCGAAGTCCTGCGCGGGGACCGCCCGCTCGAGCTCACGTCCCGCGAGTTCGAGCTGCTCGAGTACATGATGCGTAACGAGCGGCTCGTGGTTTCGAGGGAAGCGCTGCTCGAGAACGTCTGGGGTTACCAGGTTCTCGTGGAGACCAACACGGTCGACGTGTTCGTCTCCAACCTGCGGCGCAAACTCGAGGCCGGCGGCGAACCGCGTGTTCTGCACACGGTTCGCGGAGCGGGATACGTGTTGCGCGCGGCATGAACCGCTTCGACAAGCTGCCCGTCCGCTGGCGGCTGGCGATCACCTCGGCGGGCCTGACGTTTGTGATCCTGATGCTGTTCGCGATCCTCGTGGAGGTCGTGACGGTGGGTCGCATGCGCTCCGACTTCGACAACGACCTGCGGGCGAGCGCGCAGCAACTGTCCGATCACATCCAGGCCAACCGGACCCTCGACGGCGTCGCGCTCAACCCCACGACGCCGAACGCGATCAGCGCCGCGCTCGCGGGAGGCGCGGTGATACGCATCCTCGACCTCAAGGGCCGGCTCGTGCAGAACGGAGCGCAGCCGAAGAACGGTCCCGACTTCGGCAAGCCCAGCTACGACATTCATCAGGTCAGGGGCTACCGAGTCGTATCGCGCGACATCGAGGCCTTCGGCCGCCCAGTCGCCGTGCTCGAGTACGGCAAGCCGGAAGCGTCGCTCGACAACACCATCGGCCGCGTCCGCCTGTTCCTCATCCTGGGCGTGCTCGGCGGCAGCGCACTTGCCCTGCTGGCAGGCTTGGCCGTAGCGCGCCGCGCGATCTCCCCGATCGCGAGGCTCACGAGCACGGCCAAGGACATCGCGCGCACCCGCGACCCGGGTCTCCACATGCCGATGCCGGAGGCGGATGACGAGGTGGCCGACCTCGCGCGAACGTTGGAGGAGATGCTCATCGCTCTCGACTCCGCTCGCACCGAGACCGAGGCGATGCTCGAGCGCCAGCGGGAGTTCGTGGCCGACGCCTCGCACGAGCTCCGCACTCCCCTCACCAGCATCCTCACCAACCTCGAGCTGCTGGAGGCCGACCTTCAGGGCGAGGACCGCGAGATCGCGGGCGCCGCCCTCCGCTCCTCGCAGCGCATGCGTCGTCTGGTGGCCGACCTGCTTCTGCTGGCGCGCGCCGACGCAGGCCGGCAGGCTCCGCACGAGCCCGTGAACCTGGCGTCGGTCGTGCGCGAGGCAGCCGCCGAGGTGGCTCCCACCGCTTTGGACCACGATCTCTCGGTGGACGCCGACGAAACGGGGCTGACCGTGGACGGCGCCCCGGACGAGCTGCATCGCCTCGCGGTGAACCTGATCGGCAACGCCATCTACCACACCCCCGCCGGCTCACGCGTGCACGCCTGCGTGCGCCAGGACGGCGAGGCGGTCACCCTCACCGTGGAGGACAACGGCCCCGGCGTGCCGCCCGAGCTGCGCGATCGCATATTCGATCGCTTCGTGCGTGGCGAAGGCGACCGCGGCGCGCGTTCGGGCAGCGGCCTCGGCCTGGCCATCGTGAAGGCGGTGGCCGACGGGCACGGCGGCTCCGTAGCACTCGAGAGCCCACCCGAGGGCGGCGCCAGATTCGTAGTGACGCTGCCGGGCTCGCGCGTGGAGGCGCTGAGCGAAGCCCCAGCCGTCTGAGCCCCAGCCCTATGGGCTATGGGCTATGGGCTACGGGCTTAGACCTCTACAACGACCGGCAGCACCATCGGGCGCCGCCGCAACCGCTCGTACACGAAGCGCGCGACGTCGTCGTGCAGGTGCGTCTGAAGCAGGTCGATCTCGCGGATCTCCTCCTCGGCGGATTGCGCGAGCGAGTCCTCCACCGCTTCGCGGATGTCGTCGAGCAGGCCGTCGTCCGCGTCCTCGGCGAACGGCACGCCGCGGAAGATGATCTCGGGCGGCGCCACGGAGCGGCCGTCCTGCTCGGAGATCGTGGCCACCACGATGAAGATGCCGTCGGCCGAGAGCATGCGCCGGTCGCGCAGCGCGACGTCCTCGATGTCCCCCACGTCGACGCCGTCCACGAACACCATGCCCGCCTGCTCGCGCTCGGCGAAGCGGCCGCCGTGCTCGTTGATCTCGAGCGGCAGCCCGTTCTCGCCGCGGAACACATCCTCCGGATCCACGCCCACGGACTCCGCCAGCTCGGCGTGCATGCGGATGCGCCGGTGGTCGCCGTGCACGGGCAGCACGTAGCGCGGCTTGGTGAGGTTGATCATCAGCTTGAGCTCCTCGGCGTAGCCGTGGCCGCTCGCGTGGATGGGCGCGTCCTGCGGAGTGATCACGTCGGCGCCCAGATGGAAGATGCGGTCGATCGTCTCGTTCACGGCGCGCTCGTTGCCGGGCACGGGCGTCGCGGAGAAGATCACCGTGTCGCCGCTGTGCAGCTCGACCTGCGGATGGTCGCCGTGCGCCATCCGCCGCAGCGCCGACAGCGGCTCGCCCTGGCTGCCCGTCGAGATCACGACCATCTTGTGGTCCGGGAAGTCCTCGATCTCGCGCACCGGCACGAGCATCCCGTCGGGGATGTGGATGTGGCCGAGCGAGCGGCCGATGTTCACGTTCTTGCGCATGGAGCGGCCGACGAGCGCCACCTTGCGCCCCAGCGAGGCGGCGGCGTCCACCACCTGCTGCACGCGGTGGATGTTCGACGCGAAGCAGGTCACGATCACGCGGCCCTCGCAGCGCGCCAGCGCCTGCTCGAGGTGCGGGCCCACGCTCGACTCGGAGTCGGCGATGCCGGGGCGGGTGACGTTGGTGGAGTCGCCGCACAGGAGCAGCAGGCCCTCGCGGCCGAACTCGGCCAGGCGGGACACGTCGGCCGGCACGCCATCCACCGGCGTCTGATCGAACTTGTAGTCGCCGGTCACGAGCGTGGTGCCGAGCTCGCACGTGAGCGCCACCGCGAACGAGTCCGGGATCGAGTGCGCCATCTTCACCATCTCGACCTCGAACGGGCCGCAGTCGATCTCCTCGCCCGGCTCGACCTCGAACACGGGCATGTCCTTGAGCTTGTGCTCGTCGAGCTTGGAGCGCACCATCGCGACGGTGAGCGGACCGCCGTATACGTTCGGCACACGGTCCGCGCCCAGCTCGCGCAGCACGTAGGGCAGCGCGCCCACGTGGTCCTCGTGCCCGTGCGTGAGCACGATCGCCTCGATGTCCTCGGCGCGCTCGCGCAGGTAGGTGAAGTCCGGCAGCACGAGGTCGATCCCGAGCTGGTCCGGCGTGGGAAACATGAGCCCGGTGTCGACGACCACGATCCGGCCGTCGTACTCGACGACCGTCATGTTCTTGCCGATCTCCCCGAGCCCGCCTAGAGGCAGGACGCGAAGGGTGCCGCTCAAACCGCGCTCAAGAGGCCGTGGCGCTCAAGCACGCCGCGGATCTCCTGCTCCTCCTCCTCAGACGCCTCGACCATCGGCAGCCGCAGCGTGCCGGCCCGGATGCCCAGCATGTTCAGCGCGGCCTTCACCGGGGTCGGGCTCGCGGTGATGAACATCACGTCGAAGATGTCGGTGAGCGAGTTGTGGATCTCCTGCCGCTGGTCGGGCTCGTCGATCATGCGGCGCATCTCGCGGCCCACCACGTGCGACGCGACGCAGATGCCGCCGGTGCCGCCCTTGTTGAGCACCTCGGCGAGCTTGTCGTCGTTGCCCGCGAGCAGATCCATCCCGTCGATCGCCTCGATGTCCTCGGTGCGCGCCTGCTTGACGGCGACCACGTTGGGGATCGCCTGCGCCAGCTCGCGCAGGAACTCGTTCGGCAGGTCGATCACGCAGCGGCCGGGGATGTTGTAGAGCACCACCGGCAGGTTGGTGGCGGCGGCGACCGCCTCGAAGTGCGCGCGCAGACCGCGGCGGTTCGGCTTGTTGTAGTAGGGGGTGACCACGAGCACCCCGTCCACGCCGGCCTCCGTGGCCTTCTCGGTGAGGTGCACCGAATGCCGGGTGTCGTAGGTGCCGGTCCCGGCGATCACGGGCGCGCCGCGGGCCTCAGCCACGGCCAGCTCCCAGATGCGCACCTTCTCGTCGTCGGAGAGCGTGGCGCCCTCGCCGGTGGTCCCCGCGACCACAAGGCCGTCGCTCCCGTTCTCGAGCAGGTGGTGGACCATCGCCACGAAGGCGTCTTCGTCCACGCGACCCCGTTCGTCGAACGGCGTCACCATCGCTGTGAGGATTCCCCCGAACGTCACGGGGCGATTATCTCAAGACTCGGCACGTCAACGCGGCTCCTGGTCCTGGCCCTCCGTGCCCGGCTCGATCGTGCCGGCCGGATCGTTCGCGGCCGTCTCGGCCTGCTCCTCGGGGGTCTCCTCGGCAGACACGGACTGAAAGGCGGGATCGGTCTGCTGCGGCGCCTCGTCAGGCACGGGATCGCCGGTTCCGGCGCCCGTGGCCGCCGTTCCCTTCTGCGCCACCCCGCTTGCCGGCTCGGGCGCCGCCTGCGCCTCCGGCGGCTCGCTCGGCCCGTCCTGGTCGGCAGTGCTTCTCGCCCCACCCATGCCGAGCGCGGCCTTTACGCGGTCCAGGAACCCCATTGGCATCCTCCTCGGTCGCTCGCGGGAGGAGGTTAGCGCCCCAACAGGCCGACAAGTCATAATTTGCGGGCAATTCATGGCTCAGGCAACCACTGACTACAGTCACCGAACGGTGGTACAGAAGCTCGGTGTCAAGCGTGATGAGCGCGTCGAGGTCGTCGGCGACGTGGGCGCCGGCCTGCGCCGGGACGTGAAAGAGGCGCTCGGGCGCGGTCTGGTGCGCTCTGGCGAGCTGGATGGCGCGATCGTGATGGTGCAGTCGCTCGAGGAGGCCGAGGAGGTCTTCGACGCGTACCGGCCGCGGCTCCGCGACACCGGTTACCTGTGGCTGATCACGCCCAAGCGCGGTCAGGATGGTTACGTCAACCAGATGCTGCTCGTGCCGGGCGGCAAGGCGCGCGGGCTGATCGACAACAAGACCTGCTCGATCGATGACGAGCGCTCGGGGATCCGCTTCGTGGTCCCGCGGGCGCTGCGCGGCGGGGCGCAGTCGGCCGCAGCGTGAGGAGGGTCGGTCCCCAGGCTTTAGCGGTCCTGGCCGCGTCGCTCCTGCTCGCCTCGTGTGGTGGCGGCGGTAAAGGCGGCGGGTCATCCAAGCCGCCGCAGGGGCCGCCCAATGCTCGCCACCCGGCGTCCGATGTGGCCAACGATCTCGCCGCCGAGCAGATGCGCGCGCACCTGCTGGTGGCGGCCCGGCTCTACAACAACGGGCGCTTCGCCTTCACCACGCAGCACATGGACGCCGCCCAGCAGGATTACTCGAAGCTCACGAACGACGTGCGCGCGCGCGACGCCGCGCTCGACCGCGAGTTCCAGGCCGCGTTCCCCGTGATCGCCACCCAGATCGACCAGCGACTGCCGCCCGTCGGCGTGATGAACCGGATGGGCCTCGTCCAGGGCCAGCTGCTCGAAGCGGCGATCAGCGACTCGATGACGCGGCCCGGCTTCAAGGATCCCGGCGTGACCGCGCAGGTGATGGCGCAACTGGCTGAGCAGGGAGCACGGGAGTACGCGCTCGCCGCGCAGGTGGGTGGTTTCACCGACCGCGGGCGGCTCGCGTACCAGAACGCGTTCGGGCTGCTCACCCGGGCGTCCTCGCTGTCGCACACGATCAGCACGTTCCTGGGCCCGCAGCGGAACGCGGTGGTGAACGGCCTGAACAACGCGCACCAGAAGGGCTTCCCCACCGGCGTGCTCGTGCCACGCAAGCTGGACGCCGCGGCGGTGGCCGCCGGTGTGGCACAGGCGCGCGCCGGGGTCACCCAGCGCTTCGGCTTCAGCGCCTGATTTCTAAACGGGCTAGGGTGCCCGGCATGTCGAGTTATCCAGTAGCAGGCAAGTCGGTTCTGATCACGGGCGCCGCGCGCGGCATCGGCGCGGAGACAGCGCGCCGCCTGGCGGCCAAGGGCGCGAAGGTGTCGCTCGTAGGCCTCGAGCCGGAAGAGCTCGAGAAGGTGGCCTCGCAGTGCGGGCCGGACGCGGCGTGGTTCGAGACCGACGTGACCGACTGGGACGCGCTGGAGCGCGCGGCCTCCGGAACCGTCGAGCGCTTCGGCGGCATCGACGTGGTGATGGCCAACGCCGGCATCGCGAGCGCCGGGCTCGTGATCAACACCGATCCCGCCGCCTGGGAGCGCGTGATCGAGGTGAACCTGCTCGGCGTGTGGCGCACGGTGCGCACCTGCCTGCCGCACGTGATCGAGCGCCGAGGCTACATCCTGCCCGTGGCATCGCTCGCCGCCGCGGCCCACAGCCCCGTGATGTCGGCCTATTCCGCCAGCAAGGCGGGTGTGGAGGCGTTTGCCGATGCGCTGCGCGGTGAGGTGGCACACCACGGGGTACGCGTGGGATGCGCCTACTTCTCCTGGATCGGCACCGACATGGTGTCGGGCGGCGACGCCAGTGCCGCCGGCGGTCTGTTGCGCGGCCGCATGAAGGGCCCGCTGGCGAAGACCTACCCGGTGTCCGTCGCGGTCGACGCCGTGGAGAAGGGCATCGAGAACCGCTCGCGGCGCGTGATGGGACCGCCGTGGATCAAGTACCTGTTCGCGATGCGCGACTTCCTTGGCGTCATCGCCGACAAGCAGGTCGCGGACGTGATGCCCGAGGTCGAGCGCGTTGTGTCCGAGGACATCGCCAAGCGCGGCAACGCCTCCTCGGCTCCGGTTGGGGCCGGCGGCGAGGCCGACTCGCGCACTAGGTCCTCCTCAGCAGCTGTCGGATAGTCCTGGCCAGGCCCGCAGGGTCGGTGTCCATCCAGGCGCCGGTTACGCGGATCACCGTGTAGCCCTCGAGCTTGAGGTCGGCGTCCCGGCGCCGGTCCTGCTCGAAGCTGGTCGGGGTGCCGTGGTAGCGGTAGTCGTCGAGCTCGACGATGAGCTTCGTGCCCGGCCAGTGCATGTCG
>Ga0207661_10001952_pt1 | contig 14178 bp, 16 predicted proteins | sample KBSC713LmetaG_FD_184337 | JGI IMG/M metagenome (GOLD analysis project Ga0207661, IMG submission 184337) | Corn rhizosphere microbial communities from Kellogg Biological Station, Michigan, USA - KBS C7.1-3L metaG (SPAdes) (version 2) | ecosystem: Host-associated > Plants > Roots > Rhizosphere ... | reverse complement strand
GCGAAATCGCAAAGCACGAATACTACTTTGAACGCAAAGACAGACTCATGAATCGCCGTTACAGCCCGGAAGAACAGCTCCGCCCCGGGCGGATACGGAGTCGGCAAATCGGGGTGATTCAGCGTGCGCGTCTCAGAGGTATGCAGAACGGCAGCCTTGGGGTCGTTGGGGACGAGCGTATACGGGTTGTAGCCGAGCCGCTGCACCCGCCCATCCCAGACATAACGGTGGATGTCGTCATCCAAACCCGGGGGCTTCAGTAGAAAAAAGACGTGCCATGCCGTGGACAATACCAGCCCGATCACGATAACGCGTCTGGGAAAGTTCGGGGTCGAGAAGAACTCACGAACCGCCAGTAAATATGCTAAGCCGGCGATCCCCAACCAGACAAGAAAAGTGGGCGCGCCCCGGTCGCTGAAGTTGCGCGAGCAGATTGTAAGAGCCAGCAGCAGAATGCAGCCTAGCGCCAGAAGTCTCAGAGCGGGCGCACGCGTCACTGGTCTCCCATGCGATGCGTTTGCCTGAGGGCATGGCCCCATTGCGCGAACCACGCTGCAGTTCGCGGCGCCCTTGCCGGTGCTAGCGCCAGTTCCGGAGCGAGTCGAATCAGGTCCTCAGCAACATCGATGTCATAGAAGGTCTCGGTCACGCTGCGGGAAAGCTTCAATGCTTTGGCCCGTGCTACTAATCTCTCAAGCGCGCTGCTTGTTCCTAGCCCATCATTTTCAAAGAGCGTTGGGTAAGCATCCTTTGCGCCCACAAGATAGTAGCCTCCGTCGTGTGTCGGCCCGATTACCAGATCGGATTCGGAGAGAGCCTGAAAAGCGTTCTCCAGAATCGAAGGCGCGAGGTGTGGGCTGTCACTGTTGAAGGCGATCACGCGCTGCATACCGGCCGACGTAAAGTGGGCAAACACAGAGACCAGTCCTGCCGCAAGCCCCTCGCCGTTCTGGGCCACTACCGGTACTGCATTATCAAGGAAATGCGTCAATTCTTCTTTGTCCGATTCAGGGCACATCACTGCGACATCCACATCATTCAATGACCGTGCCAATGCGACTGTGTCCTGCAAAAGGCAGCGATACAGTGCGACCACCGCGGCCGGAGGAAGGCTCTGATTGAGCCGGGTCTTGACCGCTCCTGGCCGTGGCGCTTTGGCCATAATGACCAGCGTCCGGCTGTGCTTTGCGGGAAGCACGAGTGTCTGGTTGTGGGATTCCATAGAAAGTTTGTTACTAGGCCGCTTCCCCCGGGCGTCCCTTTCGGCGCTGAAAATAATAGCGCACAATCCGGCTCAGAATGAACCACGCGGCTCCCAGCGTGCCCTTAAGCGTACCGCTGATTTTGGACTTGCCGATACGCGGGTGATAGCTTACCGGAACTTCAATGATGCGGAATCCCGCAATAGCGCCTTTCAGGATCATCTCCACAGCCCATCCGTAGGTCGCCTCTTCGAGCGCGAGAGCGCGAAGCACCTCGGCACGCGCTGCGCGAAACGGCCCCAGATCACTGATCTTCAGGCCATATAAAAGCCTGATCATGCTGGCGGCTAAGTGATTGCCGAAAGATTGATGCCACGGTAAAGCTTGTGAATTGCGCCGCGCCCCGAGCCGCGAACCAATCGTAATATCGGCACGGCCCTCAATGAGGGGGGCTAGGAGAACTGGCAACTCCGATGGCCGGTCACTGTAGTCGCCATCGAGGAAAACAACCACGTCTGGACTTGTCGCATTGTTCAGTCCAGTTAAGCATGCGCGCCCGTATCCACGGCGGGGTTCTTTTAGAACGCGAGCACCCATCGTGGCCGCAATCTCCGGCGTACCGTCATTGGAATTGCTGTCTACAACGATAACCTCGGTGACAGGATCCCGCGGCAGATCGGCCAGCACATGACTAATGGCCTCTGCTTCGTTGTAGGTGGGAATGATAACGGTTATTCGCACGCAGATTCGCTAGGTTACCACCACGGCGAAGACGGGTTACGCTGGGCCAGCAGTGCGTCGATGCCCCAGGCGCGCCCTGCTCGTCCCAATGCAAGACCAAGGCATGCAAGTACTGAAACCAGTAATTCCCAAATCCAGGACGTGCCCCACTCAGAAATCCAGAGGCTACCAAGGAAGAGAAACGCCACGAAAGCGGCAGGCCGTGTGAACAATCCCAAGACCAGCAGAATCCCGAGGGAGATTTCTGTCATCGCCTGCATGGGAGCTGCCAGAGAGGCATGGCTCGCCGCTAATCCCATCACCGCTTTCCAGGCAGCCGGTGAATGGCTCATTTTAATGTAGTAATTAATCAGGCTCGAGTAGCCGCCTGCGGTGTAAAGGCCTTTCCCGAGATTCTCAAAAAAAACCCACACGAACATTGCCCCGACAGTGAAACGAACCAAGGCCAGACCATTGGCCGCTTGCGGGCTGCCGGCGGACCGCGCTGGACTTATACTTGTCGCCATTGTGAACCTCTTTCGCAACAGATCTGGGCCGCAATTGCGGATTTAAAATCAAACGAGAGACTACGCTATCGGGACGGTGATAGACAATACGAGACAGACTGATTTCACGAACTTCTCAGTCCATCTGATTATCAGATGTAAGGACGGCTAGAACAATTGGACTATGGTATCGGCTCAACCCCGCGCAAACCACAGGGCCGGATCTATGAGTCTTGAATTGTAGATGTAATCCGGAGTTGTGCGGCCATTTTCACCAGCGCTGGAAGAGAGTCGGCTTTCATCTTTTGCATCACTTTCCCACGGTGCGCCTTGACGGTGATTTCGCTAATCCCGAGTTCCCCGCCGACTTGCTTATTCAGCAAGCCAGAGACCACTAGGGCCATGACCTGGCGCTCGCGATGGGTCAGTAAGCTGTAACGATCGCGCAGAGATTGCAATTCCGCTTCAATCCCAAGAGCAGCGCGGCTGCGCTCAAGCGCCTGCCGAATGGCACTCAACAGCACGTCGTCACTGAATGGCTTTGTTAGAAACTCGACAGCCCCCGCCTTCATTGCCTGAACCGTCATGGGCACATTGCCGTGTCCGGTAATGAAGATGATCGGCATATCCGTTCGCTCGTGCGCGACACGTTTTTGCAGATCAAGGCCATTCAAGCCTGGCAGAGAGATGTCGAGCACTAAACAGCTTGGAACAACGGCTCGCGGCCGTTGAAGAAATTCCTGGGCTGAGGCGAATAACTCGGGACGCCAACCTGCACTGACGATCAGCAGTTCCAGCGATTCTCGCACCGAGATATCGTCATCAACAACAAATACAATAGGCCTTGTAGTCGGCACTGGAGGACGTCCGAGCTGACGACCAAATGCGTGCATTGCGTTCATAGTATATCTCTGGAGCGAGGTAGCGCCGTTCTCCAACTAATCCTGGACCGCCTTATTGAGCGCCTCGAGCAGAGCTGTGTCACTAAATGGTTTTAACAGGAATGATACAGCTCCCTGCAGAAGTGCCCGATCCTGAATCTCCCGGTCTTTTTGTGCCGTTATAAAGATGATAGGAATTCTGCGCTCACGATCGTTCAACTGCCGCTGAAGATCAAGTCCGGTCATGCATGGCATCACGACATCGAGAATCAGGCATCTTGTTTGTTCAAGACTACCGGATAAGAGAAACTCTTCTGCGGAGGAGAAGGCCCGCGTCCGATAACCTAACTCGGTTAATAGATCCGGCAATGACTCGCGGACAGATTCATCGTCATCGACCACAGCCACAAGCGCCCGGTCGCGGTCGGCATCTTCTCGACCAGAATCCATAACGCAAGAATCCGCTATTTGATCGGCTGCGTCCATTGTGCTTTGGTATTGGCCCCCATCGGCCCATTTCTGCCAATGCTAGTCTAATTTTCTATGCCGCATCCGTTCGGACATTATCCCCGCTGCTGGAGGAGCTTTTCGAAATGCAAGGAATCGAAAAGCAAAACGTTGCGCCGGGACCGTCGTTTCCAACGGCCCAAAGACGCCCATAATGCCCCTCAATGATCGAGCGGCTGATTGATAGTCCGATTCCCATTCCGTCAGCTTTACTGGTGTAAAAGGGCTCGAAAAGCTTGTCCAAAGCGTCAGAATCGAAACCGACGCCGGCATCCTTTACGGAAACGAGCACCGAATCGGGAGCCTCATGGCTGGTACTTATCAGCAATTCCCCGGCCCGGTCCTCGAGCCCGTGCATTGATTCGGCTCCGTTACGGAGCAGGTTCAGGATGACTTGTTGAAGCTGCACGCGATCACCGCGCACCCTAGGGAGGTCAGCGGCCAATTCAGCTCGCAAAATTATGCGGTTTCTCTGAAGCTCACCACGGCAAAGCGCGATTACTTCCCGCAAAGCGTCATTCAGATCAAGGAGTTCGAACGTCGCCTCCTTTTTGCTGAAGAGGGTGCGCAGCCTGGTAATTACATCTGAAGCCCGGTTTCCGTCGCGGATCGTCCGCCGAGCAGTTTCGCGCGCGCCTTCTATATTCGGGGGATCGGAGCTTAACATGCGCAGGCAGGTGCTGGCATTAGTAACAATACCTGACAAGGGCTGATTGACCTCATGCGCAATCGAAGCAGTTAGCGTAGTCAAGGTCGTGACTCGGGCCACCTGGGCAAGCTCCGATCGGGCTTTCACCAAAGCTTCTTCCGACGCGCGGCGCTGCGTCACATCCTGGATCAAGGCGATGTACTCCAGCTGGCTGTTCTGATCTCGTCTTGCATGAGCGACAGCATGGAGATATTTAACCGACTTATCCGGCATCAGCAGCCGATAGTGCCATTCAAAGTCGTTCTCGCCGTTTCGCGCCTGCTCAACCATCTTCTCCAACACGGTGTGGTCTTCAGGATGAACACGAGTACGGATCAGTTCGGGTGTCACCGGCAGGCCAATCTCAAATTCGTATAGGCGATAAAGCTGCTCTGACCATGTAATCTCGCCGGTCGCCATTTTCCAGGAAAAGCTGCCGGTCAAACTGAGACGCTGGCCTTCGGCAAGAAATGCCTCGCTGCGGCGCAACTTCTCTTCGGCGAGCTTCCGATCGTCGATATCAGTGCTTGTACCGTACCAGCAGAGGATCTCGCCCGACTCATCGCGGAAAGGCTCGGCTCGAATGAGGAACCAGCGATATACTCCGTCATTGCGGCGAAGACGAGCCTCGATCTCATCCGGTTCTCCTGAGACCAGCATTGCTTTCCATTTTTCCATTAAATGCGGCAAGTCTTCCGGATGGAAGGCAGTCTGCCAACCCCAGCCATGCGACTCTTCAGGCGAGAGACCCGTATACTCATGCCAATTCTTATTGAGGAACTCATTAGTGCCATTGGGTAAATTGCACCAAGCCAAGGTGGGCATCGTGTCGATTACGTGCCGTAACTTCTCTTCCCCCCGTTTGCGATCAGTAATGTCGCGCCCCATGCCATAGATGCGACCGTTGTCGGGTGCCGCATTCCATGAAATCCAGTGATAGGAACCGTTCTTGGCAAGCAGGCGATTTTCAAAGCGCGGAGTCTTACGGCCGGTGGCAAGATGATCAAGCTCTGTGCGAGTTGTTTCCCAATCGTCGGGATGCACGAACGACTGGGCCGACTTGCCCACCAAAGCCGCTTCTGACCAGCCAAGCATAGCTGTCCAGGCTGGATTAACGCTCACAAACGTACCATCTAAATCGGAGATCACCAGCAAATCCTGGGAGATGCTCCAGATTTGCAGCCTCTCCCACGTTTCGGCTTGAACGCGCTGTTCGAGCGTTTCGTTAAGCTCTCGAAGCGCCTCTTCCACACGACCCCGCTCGATAGCAACTGCCGCGGCACGGCTCAGCAGTTGCACCATCCGTTTGTCACGGGGGCTCGGATCGCGAACCTCAAAGTAATAATGGGCAAAGATTCCGAGTATTTTTCCTTCATTGGAAAAGATCGGCGTAGACCAGGCAGATCGAATGCCGAGAGGATCAGCAAACTCACGGAATTTGGCCCACTTTGGATCAGCCGCCAAGTCAGGCACAACCGCAGTTTGCCGCGTGGCTACTGCCTGGCAGCATGGCCCCGTCATGGATGACACGAGCACTCCATCCGTTGACTCGCGATAACTCTTGTCAAGGCTAGGCGCCGCGGGGTCGCGAAACTTTGTTGCATCATCGTTCAGCGGATGAATGCATGCGATAACCCGATCGACCGACCTGTCTTCCATTGCGCGACAGAGAAATTCCAGCACACTGGCTAGTTCGTCAGCCCGTGCTACGGTCTGTAAATCAACTTGAGTTGCTTCCTTATGAGGGTGTCTTACGCGTGCAGCCTTGGTCAGGCGAGACGACGCGTCCATACTCCATTGCTCCTTCAGCTGAATCTGCGCGTGTCATGCGTGTGTCAATTGTACTTTATCGCTTTTCGCCAATGTTAAAACTAATGTTAAAAAAAAATGCCTCCCGGCCTTAATCATCAAGGCCAATACCAAGGTAAAACCAATACCATCGTGTAATTGTTCCCGAAATGAGGTTCTGGTGTGATGGGATGTGCTCAGAAGGTGATTTTTCAACTTCAGGGACGAGATGTTTGAGCAAATCAACTATGACCGACGTCGTTTTCTCAGGGGTGCCGCTATGACGCTTGTTGCAGCGAAGTTCGGTATGCTCAGCGCAAGTACGCACCCTGCCGCAGATCCTCAATTAGCAGTGGAAGGCAACCTGCCTGCTCTTGAAGGTGGCTTGGGCTGGATCAATTCGGAACCATTAACCGTCAGCGGCTTGCGGGGCAAGGTTACGCTTATAGAGTTTTGGACGTACACCTGCATCAACTGGAGACGGCAGCTCCCGTACGTCCGCGCTTGGGCAGAGAAATACAAGGCTCACGGGTTGGTAACGATCGGGGTACACACGCCAGAATTCTCTTTCGAAAAGAAGCCGGAGAATGTTCGCCACGCGACCCAAGAGACTCGCGTTGATTATCCGGTCGTGATCGACAGCAATTATGCGATTTGGCGTGCTTTCGATAATGAATATTGGCCCGCCCTTTACTTTGCCGATGCCCAGGGACGCATCCGGCATCACGTCTTCGGTGAGGGCGAGTATGACAAATCGGAGCGAGTCATTCAGCAATTGCTTGCCGAAGCCGGAACAAACAATTTTCCCAGTGATCTAGTTTTCGTTCGTGCCGAAGGTCCTGAAGCTAATGCCGACTGGCTTAATCTTGGCTCAGGAGAAAATTATCTCGGATATAAGCGTACGGAAAATTTTGCGTCGCCAAGCGGTCCGGTATCTGACAGGCCGCACGTTTACTCTGTTCCCGCGGGGTTAGAGAACAATCATTGGGCGCTCTCGGGCGATTGGACAATACAAGCGGGAGCAATCGTCCTGAATCAACCCGGGGGGCGCATTGCATATCGATTTCACGCCCGCGATCTGCATTTGGTGATGGGAACGGCCACGCCGGGAAAGCCTGTACGCTTCCGCGTATTTATAGACGGAAAGTCGGCCAGCGCTGTCCACGGAAGTGATGTAGATGCCCAAGGGAATGGTGCAGTCACGGAACCGAGAATGTACCAACTGATCCGGCAATCGTCGCCGATCGTCGATCGCCAATTCGAGATCCAGTTTCTTGATTCAGGCGTCGAAGCATTCTCGTTCACCTTTGGATGACGAGTTCATCGAGAGGAGGTCTTATGCAAAAGATCGCTTTCTTACTAGTTGCAATTGCAGTTGTGGCGAGCGTTGTCATTTCAACCGAGCCCACATCTGGAGAGGCTGATGATCAAGCCGCACCCATCTTTGGAATCAGAATCCCTCCGGGATATCGTGATTGGAAGTTAATTTCCGTTGCCCATGAAGAAGGCAATCTCAACGATTTGCGCGCTGTTCTGGGCAATGATGTAGCGATCAAGGCCTATCGGGAAGGAAAGTTGCCGTTCCCAGACGGGACAATCATAACGCGGCTGGCATGGAATTATGTCCCTTCGGAGGAAAACAACAAAGTCTTCGGACGGACACAATCTTTTGTCGCCGGCTCCCCCACGAACGTGCAGTTTATGGTGAAGGACTCAAAAAAATACGCTTCTACCGGCGGCTGGGGCTTCGCTCAATTCAAAGATGGCAAAGTCGACGACAAGGCAGACCTTAAGACCTGCTTCCCGTGCCACGAGCCTATCAAGGCTCGCGACTTGGTCTTTACCCATTACTCACCTTAGTGCTGAGAACCACACGCGATGACATAAATAAAAAAGGAGAAAGCCAATATGAAACGATTCACTGCTTTAGGCGCTCTTATTCTTGGCTTGGCGATCACAGCATCTGCCCAGGATCAGAGCAAAATGATGGAAATGACCGGAACAGTTTGCGACCAGAAATGCGTGAAGCAGGATACAGACAAGGCCGCCTGTGACACGTCTTGCAAGGAACACAGCGGACAAGCGGTGTTTCTCGACGACTCAGGTAAGCTGTGGAAAGTCGCTAATCCGGCGAGCTGTAAAGGAAAGATGGGGAAGAAGGTCACAATCCATGGTGAAAAGAAGGACAACACAACAATGTATCTTCACGATGTGATCCTGGCCAATGCCGGCTAGCTGTGTTCGTCAAGCAACAGGAGAGCTTCAATCGGAGTAGAAGCTCTCCTTCCAGAACTAGCGCAAGTACTGAGGACAGAGAACAATAGCAAGGAGTACTACCATGGACATGAAACTTGAAGCCTTTGCTCTTCCTGTTTCCGACGTTAATCGCTCTAAATCCTTCTATGAGGGTCTGGGTTGGCGACTGGATGCCGACTTTCCTTTCCCTAACGGATTCCGCGTCGTCCAGTTCACGCCAGCGGGCTCAGGGTGCTCGGTTCAATTCGGCACCAAGCTTACATCGGCCACGCCCGGCTCGGCTCACGGGCTTTACCTTGTAGTCTCTGACATCGCCGCCGCACGCGACGAACTTGTAGCCCGCGGAGTTCAGGTCAGTGGGGTGTTCCACGCCGGCGCGCCCGGAGCTCAGTTCCAACCTGATGGCATGAATGAGCGAATAAGTGGGCCGGCAGAAGATCATGCGAGTTACCGCTCCTTCGCCACATTTAGCGATCCAGACGGTAATAGCTGGCTGCTCCAAGAGGTCAAAACTCGCCTTCCTGGACGAGGACTTAGCCATGATCTCGCGACGTTCACAGAGCTTCTGCGAGAAGCAGAGGAACACCACGGCGAATACGAACCCACAGCTCCGAAGCACCACTGGTCGGGCTGGTACGCCGCATATATCCTTGCGCGCGAAAACGGGAAGTCTCCTGACGAGTCAGCTAAAGATGCCGTGCTCCACATAGAGAGTACCCGTCAAAGCGTTCCGGCATAGAGTCAGGAGTGTCTGAGAGAGCAGTAGTATCGCTTCATGACCACAACAACGATGGAGGGCTTATGGCAACCATGAGAGTGGCGTCTAGACAGGAGCTAGCGCCGATGACGGTAGCCCAGATTTCCAGACGTGGCGGAGACTTTGAGATCGTAGAGCGCGCGGTTCCCGAACCCGATGCAGGACAGGTGCGGATCAAGGTGCAGGCGTGCGGAGTTTGCCATAGTGACGTCCTGACCAAGGAAGGTCTCTTGCCTGGGATTCGATATCCGCGTGTACCCGGACACGAGGTCGCCGGTATTATCGATGAACTCGGCACGGGCGTTACCTCGTGGAGAAAAGGACAGCGCGCCGGCGTTGGGTGGCACGGAGGACACGATGGCACATGCCGCGAATGCCGCCGCGGAGATTTTGGCAATTGCCGGAATTTCAAGATCTGCGGAGTTAGTTATGACGGTGGATATGAGCAATACATGGTTGCTCCCGATGAGGCGATAGTAGCAATACCAGACAGCCTGAGCGACGTGGAAGCAGCACCGCTGCTCTGTGCCGGAGTTACAACCTACAACGCCCTGCGGCATAGCGGCGCGCTGCCCGGCGATCTCGTAGCAATCCAGGGGATCGGCGGCCTGGGCCATCTTGGCGTCCAATTTGCAAACAAGTTTGGCTACAAAGTGGCGGCTATTGGCGGCAGATCTGAAAATTCCGCACTGGCGAAGAAACTTGGAGCAAGCATTTACATCGACAGTCAATCCACTAAACCCGCCGAAGCATTACAAAAACTTGGCGGAGCAAAAGTCATTCTGGCCACGGCGCCGGATTCCAAGTCGATGTCAGAGTTGGTGGATGGTCTCGGTCCTAACGGCACGTTGATGGTCGTTGGCGCTGACCCTGATCCTATCGAGGTTACTCCGGCCCAGTTGATATTTGGCAGCAAGAATATTCAAGGATGGGCCTCGGGCGTGCCCGCAGATTCCGATGACACACTAAACTTTGCTGAGCTCTCCGGCGTCCGTCCGATGATTGAAACCTATACCCTCGACAGGGCTGAAGAGGCTTACGCCAGAATGATGAGCGGCAAAGCACAGTTCCGCGTCATTTTAACGATGTGAGTGCCCAATGATTAGCAATTGAATCTTTCGCAACGTTCAGTGAATCAATTTTTCTCTGGCTGCAGGGCTCTGGAGCATCGGTGGAAGCGCGCTCCAATCGGTTTTTGAAGGCGGAAGAATACGAAACCAAGTCAAGTTCACTGAGTCCCAGACACAAGAGGCGACGCTCATCTATCAGCGTACTGTGCAGCAAGCGTTTAGAGATGTTTCTGATTCCCTGGTTGTATACCGCAAGAGCCAGGAATTCCGAATCCAGCAGGAACATCTGACACAGGCTGCCGAGGGTGCTAAAGATGTATCAAATATGAGATACAAAGGCGGCGCAACAAGCTATTTAGAAGTCCTCGACAGCGATACACGATATTTCTCAGCTCAACTTAATCTTGCACAAGCGCAGCTACGCGAGTTGCAATCTCTGGTACAGATTTACAGGTCACTTGGTGAGGGGCTGGCAACGGTAATGAAGAAGTTAGCAATCGAGGACTCAACATGCCTACAGTAAAAGGTACCGATGGAATCGACATCTTCTACAAGGATTGGGGTACGGGCCAACCGATAGTTTTCAGTCATGGTTGGCCTTTGCCGTCTGATGACTGGGACACTCAGATGCTGTTCTTTCTGCAGCATGGGTATCGCGTTATTGCCCACGACCGTCGTGGGCATGGGAGATCGACTCAGGTCGCGGATGGTCACGATATGGATCACTATGCTGACGACCTGGCCGCTGTAGTAGAGCACCTCGACCTCAAGAAGGCGATCCATGTCGGCCACTCCACAGGTGGCGGAGAGGTGGTCCGCTACCTTGCGCGACATGGGCAGAAGCGCGCCGCAAAAGCTGCGCTGATCAGCGCAGTTCCGCCGCTCATGGTGAAGACTGAAGCCAATCCCTTGGCCTCCCGAAAGAAGCGTTCGACGGATTGCAGGCGCAGCTCGCTGCCAGCCGGTCCCGCTTCTATCGAGAGCTTCCAGAAGGACCGTTCTTTGGCTACAACCGACCGGGCACGAAGCCTTCGGAGGGAGTCATTGGAAATTGGTGGAGGCAGGGTATGATCGGCGGGGCCAAAGCGCAATACGACGGCATCGTGGCCTTTTCACAAACTGACTTCACCGAGGAACCTGCCAAGATCACTATACCGGTGCTGGTGATGCATAGTGAGGACGACCAGATTGTGCCTTATGTGGCCGCTGGGCCGCTCACTGCGAAATTCAAGAATGCGACGTTTAAATCCTACACGGATCTCCCGCACGGCATGATTACAACCCACGCGGAGATGGTCAACGCCGAACTCCTTGCGTTCTTTCAGGGCTGACTCCATGTTTCATTGTGAGTCAGCCTTAGATTCGATCGGCTGCTCAGAGGCTGTGCGGCCCAATGCTGAAACAAAGGCGAGGTAAGAGCATGGCAGGCAAACTGGAAGGTAAAGTCGCGCTGGTCACAGGCGGTAGTTCGGGTATTGGCTTCGCGACGGCGGAACAGTTCATCAAGGAAGGGGCATTCGTTTACATCACTGGTCGGCGTCAACCAGAACTCGCGTCTGCGTCGGAAGCTCTTGGCGAACAGGCGCAAGCAATACGTGCGGATGCCTCCAACTTGGTCGAACTTGATGCACTGTATGCGCAGATTCAGCGAGAGAAGGGCCGCCTTGATGTCCTCTTTGTGAATGCTGGAGGGGGCTCGTTTGCGCCTATCGGTCAGATCACCGAGGAGCAGTACGACCAAACGTTCGACACGAATGTGAAGGGTGTTCTTTTCACCGTGCAGAAAGCGCTCCCACTGATTCCTGATGGCGGAGCCATCTTGCTGAATGCTTCCATCGTTTCTGTGCAGGGTACTGCTAACTTCAGCGTTTATTCGGCAAGCAAAGCAGCAGTGCGCTCGTTTGCGCGCGGCTGGACCAACGATCTTAAGGATCGAAAGATTCGCGTCAATGTGGTAAGCCCGGGTCCGATCGATACGCCCGGACTGAGTGGACTGGCGCACAATGAGGAGGAGAAAAGGGCTTTGTACACACAACTAGCCTCCGCCGTCCCGCTGGGCCGCGTTGGTAGGCCGGAGGAGGTTGCGAGAGCAGCCGTCTTCCTCGCTTCGGACGACGCCAGCTACATCGCTGGCATCGAGCTGTTCGTTGATGGCGGCACCGTCCAAGTCTAGTTGTACAGAACAACACGTAGCGAACGATATTAAGATATGTGTGCTGGCATCCCTTCGTCCGGCGACCGATCTCGTACTCCCAACGTGGAGGATCGGGACACGTTGGCGTTTGCAACCGATTGCGGAGAATATCCTATCAAAACATCTGACAGCTCGTGGAGCGAAACGTCCAAAGACCAATGCAAGGATTACGCCATATTTTGGAACAGGCACCGAATGGAGTGGCGGTCGGCCATTTCAATGTGTCTGATCTGGTGTTATTGAAGGCGGTGTTCGCTGCTGCTCATGAGCTAAATGTTCCGGTTATAGTTGGTGCATCCAAAGGCGAGCGCGATTTTCTAGGAGTCCGCCAAATTGCGAATCTCGTTCGATCACTGAGGGAAGAATTCGATTTCCCGATCTTTCTCAATGCCGATCACACACACTCACTTACTGATGCGATCGAATCGGCGAAAGCAGGATTCGATGCTATTGTCTTCGATGTTTCTTCATTACCCTTGGAGAAGAATATCCGCCAAACCAAAGAGGCGGTGGAAGCGCTCAAGGCCATCAATTCGACCATTCTTGTAGAAGGAGAAATCGGCGACATTGGAACTGGTTCGGAAATACATGAAGAGGCGTTTAACGTGTCGCGTTTCACCACTCCTGCGGAAGCCAAAGAATACGTTGATTCCACCAGAATTGATATCTTGGCTCCCGCGGTCGGCAACATGCACGGCATGTTGAAGAGCATGGTTACCGGAGAATTGAAGAAGCGCTTGGATATCGAGAGAATCGCACAAATCAAGAGCGCTACACAGGTTCCGCTTACTCTACATGGCGGCTCGGGAACCGACGATGACGACTTGCGGAAGGCGATCGCCGCCGGCATCAACATAGTGCACATCAACACCGAACTCCGGGTTGCGTGGAGACACGGTATGGAGGAGGGCCTCACCAAGCAGCCCAATGAAGTCGTTCCGTACAAAATCCTTCCGTTCGCAGTGGAATTGGTGAAGCAGGTAGTTCGCTCACGGCTGAAACTCTTCAATTTTGGCGCTGACCCAATGTCCGCTTTGCCGAGAACAAAGAAGGAGAATTGACGGTGTCCCAACATCAGCCGACCAGGCCAGAGGCTCCGATTCTCGACCCAGTCATTCAGAAGATGCTCGATGAGCTCACCGCTGAGGGCGGGCCACCGGTCTACAGCATGACGCCGAAGGAAGCGCGTGACACTCTCGTTCGGATCCAATCCCGGTCGATGCCCGGGCCTGAGTCCCGAATCAGAGACTTAAGTGTCGAGTTCGCGGGTCACGCACTCCGGCTTCGCATCGTTTATCCGCCCAAAGCTTCAGGTCAACTTCCGATCGTCACGTATTTCCATGGTGGCGGCTGGGTAATGGGCGACGCGGCAACGCATGATCGCCTAGTCAGAGAGTTGGCAGTTGGAGCCAACGCAGCGGTCGTGTTTCTCGATTACGACCGTGCCCCCGAACATCGTTACCCTATAGCGATTGAACAGGCGTACGCGGCCACGCTCTACGTCGCAGAGCATGCTGATGCCCTCAATGTCGATGCAGCTCGGCTCGCAGTGGCAGGCGACAGCGCGGGCGGCAATCTGGCCACTGCTCTGTGCCTTGTTGCCAACGAA
>Ga0207661_10001951_pt1 | contig 14179 bp, 8 predicted proteins | sample KBSC713LmetaG_FD_184337 | JGI IMG/M metagenome (GOLD analysis project Ga0207661, IMG submission 184337) | Corn rhizosphere microbial communities from Kellogg Biological Station, Michigan, USA - KBS C7.1-3L metaG (SPAdes) (version 2) | ecosystem: Host-associated > Plants > Roots > Rhizosphere ... | reverse complement strand
GCTGCGCTCCGCGCGGGTGGTCGACACATCCGACGTCTCGACCGACGTGGTCGCCGTCGGTACCAAGGTCAAGGTCGAGTATGTGGACGACGGCGACAAGGTCGAGTACGTGATCGTCGGCTCGGCGGAGGCTGACCCGGCGCAGAACAAGCTTTCCAACGAGTCGCCCGTCGGCCGCGCGGTGATCGGCCACAAGAAGGGCGAGGTGGTCGAGGTGGCCGCCCCGGCCGGCTCGATCAAGCTCAAGATCGTCTCCATCAAGGCCGCCTGAACCCCCCGCCGAGCGCCGTGGTGGAAGGCCGCACGCCGGGGCCGGGATTTCGCCTGGGCGTAGACTCCGCGCGCATGTCCGACCCCGATCTCAACGACACCGAGCAGCAGATCCGCGCCGACCGGCTGGCGAAGGTCGACGCGCTGCGCGCGGCCGGCATCGAGCCGTACCCGAACAGCTTCACCGATCGGATGGCGGCTTCCCAGCTGCGCGACCGCCACGGCGACATCCCACCCGACACCGAGACCGGTGTGCGGGCCCGGCTGGCCGGCCGCATCATGGGCCGGCGCGGCCATGGCAAGGCCATGTTCCTTGACCTGGTCGACGCCAGCGGGCGGATCCAGCTGCAGGCCACGGCGGATGTCACGCCGCGGTACGACGACCTGGGCGAGCTCGATCTCGGCGACCTGCTGGGCGTGGAGGGCGAGGTGTTCTCGAGCCGCCGCGGCGAGCTGACCGTCCGGGTAGCCGCCTGGACGCTGCTGGCCAAGGCGCTGCGGCCACTGCCGGAGAAGTTCCACGGGTTGACCGACACCGAGGCTCGCTACCGCCAGCGCTACCTCGACCTGATGGTCAACCAGGAGTCGCGGGACGACGCCATCGCCCGCAGCCGCGTGATCACCGCGATGCGCCGCGTTCTCGACGAACACGGCTTCATCGAGGTGGAGACGCCGGTGCTGCAGCCGCTCTACGGCGGCGCCCTGGCCCGGCCCTTCACCACCCATCACAACGAGCTCGACCGGATGCTGTATCTGCGGATCGCCACCGAGCTGTACCTGAAGCGGCTGATCGTGGCCGGGCTCGAGCGGGTGTACGAGATCGGCAAGGACTTTCGCAACGAGGGTGTGTCGTTCAAGCACAACCCGGAGTTCACGATGCTCGAGTGGTACCAGGCCTACGCCGACTACCGCGACGGGATGGAGCTGACCGAGCGGGTGGTGGCGGCCGCCGGCGAGGCGGCCGGTACCGAGCTCGACCTGACCCCGCCGTGGCCGCGCACCCCGCTGCGGGAGGCGATCATCGAGCACGCCGGGATCGACCCGATGACCGATCGCGACCCCGGACGGCTGAAGCGGTTCATGGCCGAGCGGGGCGTCGACCATTCCGCCGACCACACCTGGGCCCAGGCCGTCGATCACCTGCTGTCCCATTTCGTTGAGCCCCGGATCACCTCACCGGCGTTCCTGATCGACTACCCGGTCGAGCTGTCCCCGTTCGCCAAGCGCTCGCCGGAGCATCCGGAGCTGGTCGAGCGCTTCGAGGCGTTCTGCAACGGCGCCGAGATCCTGAACGGCTACAGCGAGCTGAACGACCCGATCGACCAGCGGCAGCGGTTCGAGGACGCGATCGGCGCCCGCGAGGCCGGGGACGAGGATGCCCCGCCGATCGACGAGGACTACCTGCTGGCAATGGAGTACGGGATGCCGCCCACCTGCGGCGTGGGCATCGGCATCGACCGGCTGGTCATGCTGCTGCGCGGGAAGCCGTCGATCCGCGAGGTGATCCTGTTCCCGGCGCTCCGCGACCGCGTGTAAGCGAGGTCACCACCCCCGGCTGGTAGTGTCGGCTGGTCGGAGGGGGCATGGCGATGCGGCGCATCGCCCGAGGAGCCGGGGCCGCGGCGGGCGTGGTTCTGCCGTGGCCCGCTGTGGCCTGGCCGTCTAGGTCTCGACCGGGGTCACCCGCACCGCCTCGTCGTCCCCGGGCACCGCGTACAGCGAGCTCCCGGGGTCGTAGGCGACCGGGCCGTCGGCGTCGGGCTCGTCGCCGGCGACGGTCAGTGCCATGGCGGCCGCGTCCTCCTCGTCGTGCGCGTCCACCTCCTCGACCCTGCCGGTGGGCGTGAACTCGTAGCCGAGGGCCGAGCCGGGCACGTCGACGGCGCGATAATGCTCGATCCTGAATCGCACGCGCCGGATCGTACCGCAGCGACCGGTTTCCGGCTCCGTGCCTGGCTCCGTTACTCCGACGTTTCGAGAGGGCGAGACGGTCGAGGCGTGTGCCCGGCCCGGCGCCGGGCACCCGAGTGGCGACCCCCGGCCCGCCGGCCCGAAACTCCTGCTCAAGTCCTGGTGCCCGCGCGCCGAAGAGGAGGCCACCAGAACCAGACAATCGGCGAGCCTTTGAGCGAAGGGCCGGGTGATATACTCGGATTCGTCCTTTCCCCTAAACCGGACTGTCACTTCGAGGGCTCCCTTCGCGGACGACTTGACAGGCCGGACTCTGGCATTCACCAAAACAGTACGGAGCGACCGAGAAAGAGGGCACGGGAATGTTCGAACGTTTCACAGAGCGTGCCCGCCAGGTTGTCGTCCTGGCTCAGGACGAGGCCCGCACGCTCAAGCACAACTACATCGGCACTGAGCACATTCTGCTCGGCCTGCTCCGCGAGGAGGAGGGCCTGGCCGCTCGCGTGCTGGATGCGCTTGACATCACGGTCGAGGAGGTGCGCGCGCAGGTGGCACGCATCGTCGGCCAGGGCGACGAGGTGACGACCGGCCAGATCCCGTTCACGCCGCGCGCCAAGAAGGTTCTGGAGCTGGCCCTCCGCGAGGCGCTCTCGCTGGGCCACAACTACATCGGCACGGAGCACATCCTGCTCGGCCTCGTCCGCGAGAACGAGGGCGTTGCCGCGCGGATCCTGCTCGACTTCGACGCCGACGCCGAGAAGATTCGCAACGAGATCATCCGCATGCTCTCCGGCCCCGGCCGCCGCACGCAGGGCGGAGCGCCGGCAGGTCAGGAGAAGAAGAGCTCGAAGCTGCTCGATCAGTTCGGGCGCAACCTGACGAAGCTCGCCACCGAGGGCAAGCTCGACCCTGTGGTCGGCCGCCAGAACGAGATCGAACGCGTGATGCAGATCCTGTCCCGGCGCACCAAGAACAACCCCGTCCTCATCGGAGAGCCCGGCGTGGGCAAGACCGCCGTCGTCGAGGGCCTCGCCCAGCGCATCTCGTCCAACCAGGTTCCTGAGCTGCTGAAGAACAAGCAGATCTACACGCTCGACCTGGCCGCCCTGGTCGCGGGCTCCAAGTACCGCGGCGAGTTCGAGGAGCGGCTCAAGAAGGTGATGAAGGAGATCGCCCAGCGGGGCGACATCATCCTGTTCATCGACGAGCTGCACAATCTCGTCGGCGCCGGCGCCGCCGAAGGCGCGATCGATGCGGCCTCGATCCTGAAGCCGGCGCTCGCCCGCGGCGAGCTGCAGACGATCGGCGCCACAACGCTCGACGAGTACCGCAAGTACCTTGAGCGGGACTCCGCTCTGGAGCGGCGCTTCCAGCAGATCAAGGTGGAGGAGCCGTCGATCGACGACACCGTGCAGATCCTGCGCGGCCTCCGCGACCGCTACGAGGCGCACCATCGCGTCCGCATCACCGACGAGGCCCTGCAGGCCTCGGCCGAGCTGTCGCAGCGCTACATCCAGGAGCGGCAGCTGCCCGACAAGGCGATCGACCTGATCGACGAGGCCGCCTCGCGGATGCGGATCAAGCTGATGACCGCTCCGCCGGTGCACAAGGAGCTCGATGAGGAGATCGAGCAGGTGCGCAAGGAGAAGGAGGCCTCGATCGAGGCCCAGGAGTTCGAGAAGGCCGCCAATCTCCGCGACAAGGAGCGAAAGCTCACGCTGAAGAAGCGGGAGATGGAGGACAACTGGAAGTCCTCGGGCGAGGCCGATCAGGCCGAGATCGGCGAGGAGGAGATCGCGGACATCGTCTCGATGTGGACGGGGATCCCGGTCTTCAAGCTGACCGAGGCCGAGTCGCAGCGCCTGATCCGGATGGAGGAGGAGCTGCATAAGCGCGTCGTCGGCCAGAACGTCGCCATCGAGGCGGTGTCCAAGGCGATCCGCCGCGCCCGCGCCGGGATCAAGGATCCCAAGCGGCCGACCGGCTCGTTCATCTTCCTCGGCCCCTCGGGTGTCGGTAAGACCGAGCTGGCCCGGACGCTTGCCGAGTTCCTGTTCGGCGACGAGGACGCGATGATCCAGGTCGACATGTCGGAGTACATGGAGAAGCATGCCGTCTCACGGCTGGTGGGCTCGCCTCCCGGCTACGTCGGGTACGACGAGGGCGGCCAGCTGACCGAGGCGGTGCGCCGCAAGCCGTACTCCGTGGTGCTGCTGGACGAGATCGAGAAGGCCCATCCCGATGTGTTCAACATCCTCCTGCAGATGCTGGAGGAGGGACGTTTGACCGACGCCCAGGGCCGCCACGTGGACTTCAAGAACACGATCGTGATCATGACCTCGAACATCGGGGCGGGCGCGATCGCGAAGAACACGACCCTGGGATTCAGCGTCGGCGAGGACGAGATGGGCGTGTCCTACGACGACATGAAGAACCGGATCATGGGCGAGCTGAAGAAGGTGTTCCGCCCCGAACTGCTGAACCGCATCGACGAGGTGATCGTCTTCCACAAGCTGTCCAAGGACGAGATCAAGTCGATCGTCGAGCAGCTGACGAAGCGCGTCCGCGAGCAGATGAAGGTGCACGAGGTCTCGATCGAGCTGACCGAGGCGGCCAAGGAGTTCATGGTCGACAAGGGCTACGACCCGACCATGGGCGCCCGTCCCCTGCGCCGGGCGATCCAGCGCTTCATCGAGGACCCGCTGGCCGACTTCATTCTCGGCCGCAACCTCCAGCCCGGTTCGACGGTGCTCGTCGATCACAAGGAGGAGGACGAGGAGATCAGCCTCCAGGTGATCGAGCCGGTCGACGTGCCCGACTCGCTACCTCCCGACCTGGTGCCCGCCGAGGGCCCGTCGGAGGAGGCGTCGGCCAAGGACGACGCGGACGAGACCGAGTCCTCCGAGACCGAATAGCGACTCACCCTGGGGCGGGACAACCGGGTCAGACCCGGTTGTCCCGCCCCTTGGGCGATCTAGGATGAGGCCATGCGCGCAGACGACCGACACGGCGACGTCGCCGGGCGCATCCGCTCCCGTCTGGAGCAGCTCTCACCGAACGACCGTCTGATCGCGCGGTACCTGCTCGACCACTATTCGGCGGCACCGTTCGAGACGGCCGAGTCGCTGTCGCACAAGACCGGCGTCAGCAAGGCGGCGGTGGTGCGGTTCGCGGTCAGGGTCGGGTTCCCCGGCTACACGGAGCTGCACGAGGCGCTGCAGGAGGAGGCGATGGTCCGGCTCGCGCCGGCCACGCCCGTCCGATCCGGGGGCGACGTGATCGACGGCGCCGTGGAGCGTGCGCGAAGCGACCTCGACGTGCTGCGCGCGACCATCGATCGGGACGAGTTCGACCAGGCGGTTGCGCTGCTCTGCAAGGGGCCGGGCAAGATCGGCATCTTCGGTCACCGCAAGTCGGCGGCGCTTGCCGAGTACGCGTACTACCTGCTCAACCCGCTGCTCTCGAACGTGTGGCCGATCGCCGCCGGAGAGCCGGGCATCGCCGACCAGTTGATCGACATCGAGCCGCGCGACCGACTGCTGGCGTTCACCTTCCGCCGCTATGCCAAGGTGACCGCGGAGGTGGTGCGGAGCTTCGAGGAGGCCGGCGGCTCGAACACCGTGCTGGTCACCGACGACATCATGGCTCCCGCGGCCAGCATCGCCGCCCACGTGCTGGTCTGCCCGCCGGCGGCGGCCGGGGACTTCGACTCGGCCGCGCCGGGCACGGTGCTGGTGGAGGCGCTGGCGGGGGCGATCGCGGTCAGGATGCGCGGGCGAAGCGGCCGCCGGCTGGATCTGGCCGAGCAGCTGTGGAAGCAGTTCGGGACCTACTGAGCGCCGGCGCAGCCGTCTGCAGCCAGCCGTCGATCGCGCTGGCCGCCGAGCGGCCCTGGGCGATCGCGCTGACGATCAGGTCGGCGCCGAGCACGCAGTCGCCGGCGGCGAACACGCCGGGCAGCGAGGTGGTATGCCGGCGGTCGACCGAGACGGTGCCCCGCGGCCCTACCCGCACCGCCGCCGACAGCGGCCCGGGCTCGACGCCGGCGAAGCCGACGGCCAGGAGCACCAGCCCGGCCGGCAGCCGCTCCGGCTGGCCGCCCGCCGCCGGAGTGCCGGCGATCGCAACCACCCGGCCGTCCCCGCCCTCGAAGCGCACCGTCTCGAGCCCCCACCGCCGCTCGCCGCCCTCGTGGTGTACCGGATGGTCGCGGAGCAGGCGGGGCCACTGCGGCCACGTCTCCTGCGGCGAGCGGGATACCGGCGGCATTGCCCCGTGCGCCACCTCGGTGACGCTGAGGGCGCCCTCTCGAAGCGCGTTTCCCAGGCAGTCGGCGCTGGTGTCGCCGCCGCCCAGGATGACCACGTGGCGGCCCGCGGCCGACAGCGCGCCCCGCACCGGCAGCCCGGCCAGTTCGCGGTTGCGGGTGGTCAGATAGTCCATGGCCGGCGCCACCCCGTCGAGCTCGCGGCCGGGCAGCTCGAGGTCGCGGGGCCGCTGCGCCCCCGTCGCCAGCAGCACGGCGTCGTGCTCGGCGCGCAGCTGCTCAAGGGTGGGCGCGGTGCCGGCGTCGACGCCCAGCTCGAAGCGGACACCCTCGCGCTCCAGCTGGTCGACCCTGCGATCGACCGTCCACTTCTCGAGCTTGTAGTCGGGGATGCCGAACCGCAGCAGCCCGCCGGCTCGCTCGTCGCGCTCGAACACCGTCACCGCATGGCCGGCGCGGGCCAGCTGCTGGGCGGCCGCCAGCCCCGCCGGGCCGGAGCCGATGACAGCGATCCGCCGGCCGCTTGCGTGGTCAGCCGGCCGCGGCTCGGCCCACCCCTCGGCGAACGCGCGCTCGGCGATCGCCAGCTCGATCTGCTTGATCGTCACCGGGTCGTCGTTCAACGACAGCACGCACGCCTCCTCGCAGGGGGCCGGGCACAGCTTGCCGGTCAGCTCGGGAAAGTTGTTGGTGGCGTGCAGCGCGTCGGCCGCCTCACGCCAGCGGCCCAGCCGGACGAGCTCGTTCCAGTCCGGCACCAGATTGCCCAGCGGGCAGCCGCTGTGGCAGAAAGGCACCCCGCAGCCCATGCAGCGGCCGGCCTGCTCGACCGCCAGGCCGGCGGGCACCGGGCCGGCCAGGTCGCGATGGTCGCCCAGCCGCTCGGCCACCGGCCGGTAGGGCGCCGTCCGGCGGCTGATCTGCAGGAACCCGCGGGGGTCGCTCACAGCGCTGCCGCCATCGCAGGGTCGCCTGCCGCCTCCCGGATCCGCCGCACGTCGTGTGGCAGCACGAGCCGGAACCGCTCGCGGCGGCCCGGCCCTTCGGCCAGCAGGCGGGCCGCCGTCGGGCTGCCGGTCAGCAGCTCATGGCGGATCAGCAGCTGCTCCAGGTGGAACGCGTCCTGGTCGGTCAGCGGACACAGCTCGACCATGTCGCGGTTCAGCCGCGCCTCCAGCCGCCGCTCGGCGTCGAGCACCAGCGCCACGCCGCCCGACATCCCGGCGGCGAAGTTGCGGCCGGTCTCGCCCAGTACGACCACCACGCCGCCGGTCATGTACTCGCAGCCGTGGTCGCCGACCCCCTCGACCACCGCAGCGGCGCCGGAGTTGCGCACCGCGAACCGCTCGCCGGCGCGGCCGCGCACGTATGCGTGGCCCGAGGTGGCCCCGTACAGCAGCGTGTTGCCGGCGATCACCCTGTGGGCCTCGGCTGATCCTGCGGCGGGCGGGCGGATGACGAGCGTCCCGCCGCACAGGCCCTTGCCGGCGTAGTCGTTGCATGGCCCGTCGAGCACGAGCGTCAGCCCGCGCGGTGCCCACGCGCCCAGGCTCTGCCCGCCCACCCCGCCCAGCCGCAGGGTGATCGTGTCATCGGGCAGGCCCGCGGCGCCGTGGCGGCGGGCGATCTCCCCGGCCAGTCCGGCGCCCAGGCTGCGGTCGGTGTTGGCGACCTCCAGCTGGGCCGACACCCGTTGGCCTCGCTCCAGGGCGGGGCCGGCCAGCTCGATCAGCTGGGCGTCGGGGCGCGGCCGGGCACCGGCCCGGCGGCGGGGAGGATCGCCGCCCGCCGGGTGGATCAGGGGGGCCAGGTCGAGGCCCCGGTGCGCACCGCCGACGGCGCGCAGCAGCTCGGCGCGGCCGACCACGTCGTCCAGCCGGGGGGCGCCGAGCTCGGCCAACCCCTCGCGCACCTGCTCGGCGACGAACAGCATGTAGCGGACGACGTGCTCGGGCGTTCCGGCGAACCGGCGCCGCAGTTCGGGGTCCTGGGTGGCGATCCCGACCGGGCAGGTGTTGAGGTGGCAGACCCGCATCATCACGCACCCGGCGGCGATCAGCGGCGCCGTCGAGAACGCGAACTCGTCGGCTCCCAGCAGCGCCGCGGCCAGCACGTCGCGGCCTGTCCGAAGGCCGCCGTCCACCTGCAGTCGCACCCGGTCGCGGAGCCGGTTCGCGACCAGCACCTGATGGGCTTCCGCCAGGCCCAGCTCCCAGGGCAGGCCGGCCCGCTTGAGCGACGACAGCGGCGACGCCCCGGTGCCGCCGTCGTGGCCGGCGATCACGATGTGGTCGGCGCCGGCCTTGGCCACCCCGGCAGCGATCGTGCCCACGCCCGCCTCGGCCACCAGCTTGACCGATACCTCGGCGGCCGGGTTGACACAGCGCAGGTCGTGGATCAGCTGTGCCAGATCCTCGATCGAGTAGATGTCGTGATGCGGAGGAGGGGAGATCAGGCCGACGCCGGGGGTGGCGTGTCTCAGCCGGGCGATCTCACCGGCCACCTTGTCTCCCGGCAGCTGGCCGCCCTCGCCCGGCTTCGCGCCCTGGGCGATCTTGATCTGCAGCTGGTCGGCCGCCACCAGGTACGCCGCCGTCACCCCGAACCGGCCCGACGCCACCTGCCGGATCGCCGACCGCCGCAGGTCGCCGTTTCGGTCGGGGATCGATCGGCGGTCGTCCTCGCCGCCTTCGCCGGTGTTCGAGCGGCCGCCCAGCCGGTTCATGGCGATCGCCAGGGTCTCGTGGGCCTCCGGCGACAGCGACCCCAGGCTCATGGCGCCGGTGGCGAACCGGCGCACGATCTCCGCCGACGCCTCCACCGCTTCCAGGGGCAGCGCCGCCTCCGCCGGGCGGAACCCGAGCAATCCCCGCAGCGTGCCGGCCGCCGCCCGGTCGGCGGCCTCGGCATAGGCCGCAAAGCTGTCGGGACTGGCGTCGCGAACGGCCCGCTGGAGGGGCACGATCGTCGACGGGTCCCAGGCGTGGCGCTCGCCGCCCTGGCGGAAGCGGTACTCGCCGGCGTCCACGGCCGCCGGCGGCGGGCCGCCGAAGGCGCGGGCGTGACAGGCCGCCACCGTCTCGTGCACGGCGTCCAGCTCGATGCCGCCCAGCCGCGAGACGGTGCCCGGGAAGTATCGCTCGACCAGACCCGGCCCCAGTCCCACGGCCTCGAAGATCTGCGCACCCCGGTAGCTCTGGATGGTCGAGATGCCCATCTTGGAGCAGACCTTGAGCAGGCCCCTACCCACCGCCTGCAGGTAGTTCTGCTCGGCTTCGTCCGCGGTCAGCTCGCCGAGCAGGCCCCGCGACTGCTGATGGCGGACGGTGGCCAGCGCCAGGTACGGGTTGACCGCCGCGGCCCCGTAACCGATCAGCAGTGCGTGGTGCATCGTCTCGCGAGGCTCCCCGCTCTCGACCACCAGGCCGCACATCGCGCGCGCCCCCTCACGCGCGAGATGCGAGTGCACCGCCGCCGTGGCCAGCAGGGCCGGGATCGGCGCCATGCCGTCGCGCACGGCGCGGTCGGACAGGATCACGATCCGCACGCCGTCCCACACGGCCTGCGAGGCCGACCGGCACAGCCCGTCGACGGCACGCTCGAGCGCGGCCGGCCCCTCGTCGACCGCGTACAGCGTCGACAACGTCCGCGCAGACAGCCCCTTCGCCCGCAGGTGGCGGAGCTTCTCCAGCTCCTCGTCGCGCAGCACGGGCGTTCGCATCGCCACCCGCCGGCAGTCGTCGGGGCGCTCGCCGAGCAGGTTGCCGATGGCGCCGACCGAGGTCCTCAGACTCATCACCATCCCCTCCCGCTGGGGATCGATGGCGGGGTTGGTGACCTGCGCGAACTGCTGCTTGAAGTGGTCGGCCAGCGGCCGGCGGCGTTCCGAGAGCACGGCCAGCGGCGTGTCGTCGCCCATCGAGCCGACCGGCTCGGCGCCGTCACGGGCCATCGGCGCCAGCACCAGCTCGACCTCCTCGGCGGTCTGGCCGAACGCGGCCTGCATCCGTCGCAGCGCGGCGGGCAGGATCGGCGCCACCGGCTCCGGCGGCAGGTCGTCGAGGAACACCTTGTGGTCGGCCAGCCAGCGGGCATATGGGCGCCGCGCCGCCAGCTCGCGCTTGATCTCGGCGTCGCCCACCACCCGGCCCCGCTCGGGGTCGATGCCGAGCATCCGACCCGGCTCGAGCCTGCCCGCCTCGGCGACCTCGGCCGGGTCGATCGGCAACACGCCGATCTCCGAGGCCAGCACGACCAGCCCGTCGCGCGTGCGCAGCCACCGTCCGGGCCGCAGCCCGTTTCGGTCGAGGGTCGCCACCACCCGCCGGCCGTCGGTCGCGATCACGGCCGCCGGACCGTCCCACGGCTCGACCAAGCTGGCGTGGAACTCGTGGAAGGCGCGCACTTCGGCGGGCAGGTCGAGTGCCGGGTCGGTCCAGGCCGGTGGGATCAGCATCGCCAGCGCGTGAGGCAGCGAGCGGCCGGCCATCATCAACAGCTCGAGCGCCGCGTCGAGCTTGGCGGAATCCGACCACCGCTCCTCGAGCACGGGGAACAGCTTCTGCAGGTCGCGGCCCAGCAGCTCGCTCTCAAGCTGTGGCTCCCGCGCCGACAGCCAGCTGGCGTTCCCGCGAATGGTGTTGATCTCGCCGTTGTGGGCCAGCAGATTGAACGGATGGGCGAGGTCCCAGGTGCCCAGCGTGTTGGTCGAAAAGCGGGAGTGGACGAGGGCCAGCCCGCTCTCGAAACGGGCGTCGCGGAGCTCCGGGTAGAACGCACCCAGCTGCGTCGCGCGAAGCAGCCCCTTGTACACGAGCCGCCGGGCCGACAGGCTGACGATCGTGAACTCCGCTTCCGGGATCGCCGCCTGCATGGCGGCTCGCTCCACCCGCCGGCGGATCACGTAGAGCGCGCGCTCGAAGGCCTCCTCCTCGCCCGCCCGTCGCTCCACGATCAGCATCCGGATCACCGGCGCGGTGTCGGCGGCCATCCTGCCGACCTGATCCGGCCGCACCGGCACGTCGCGCCAGCCCAGCGCGCGGTGTCCTTCCTCGGCGCAGATGCGGACGCACAGCTCCTCGCAGCGCAGGCGACGGCCGGGGTCGCGGGGAAGGAACACCAGACCCGCCGCATAGGCGCCGGGCGGCGGCAGCTCGAGCTCGAGCTCGCTGCGGCAGGCGCTGCGCAGGAACCGGTCGGGCTGCTGGACGGTGATGCCGGCGCCGTCGCCGGTCTCGGCATCGGCGCCGGTGGCCCCTCGGTGGTCGAGGTTGGCAAGCGCCACGAGGGCCAGGCGCACCAGCTCGTGCGTCTGCCGCCCGTCAAGGCGCACGAGCGCGCCCAGGCCGCAGGCGTCGTGCTCGAACCGGGCCTCGTGCAGTCCCTCACTCATCAACGGAATGTACCAGAAAGTGAACCAAGAGATTCGTGAAGATTTTGCTAATGAATCGGATGGTTCATCGACCTGCCTCGCTAGAATGAGGCATGCGTCGGCTGACCCCGGGTCTGGGAATCTCCTTCGCCCTGGCCGCGCTGACGCTGCTGGCAGTGGCACCGGGCAGCTCGGCTCCTGGCCGCAGCGCCATCCCGGGGGCCATTCCCGGGTCGACCGCGGCCCGGCACGTCGGGCGCTGTCCGGCGCAGGGGCCGGTGCGGCCCGCCCGGCCGGCCGAGCGGCCGCGCGCCGCCCTGGCAGCCATCCGGTTCTCGGAGGCATGGTGGGGCGGCTCGGGTGCGGCGGCCGTCGAGCACGCCGACGCCGGCTTCCGGGCCGAGGCCTCGTCGCTGGCGGAGGGCAACCTCGGCCACCAGTTCAGCGTCTCCGCCCGGCCGACCGCGCTCGGTCATGGCGAGGACGCCTCCGAGATCGCCCACCTCTGTGGCCCCGAGGTGCTGGTGGCAACTGTCGCCGTCGACGTCCGCCGGAGCGACAGGCCGAACATCACCCGGCTGTACATGATTCACAGGCCCACCGGCTACTTCGTGTGGGCGATCCGCTGACGGCCGCACCCCCTGCGACAATTGACGTCCCGTGGCGAAGACGCTGACCGACTACGCATGCTCCGCCTGCGGCCACCGCAGCCCCAAGTGGATGGGGCGCTGCGGCGGCTGCGGCGAGTGGAACACGATGGTCGAGGAGGTGATCGAGCGCCGACCGGCCGGGCGGGGTGTGCGTATCGCCCGCGCCCATGCCCTGGGCGACGTGCCGGCTGCCGACGCGGCCCGGGTGTCGACCGGGCTGGACGAGCTCGACCGGGTGCTGGGCGGCGGGCTGGTGCCCGGCTCGCTGGTGCTGGTCGGCGGCGAGCCCGGGGTGGGCAAGAGCTCGCTGCTGCTGCAGGCGCTGGGGGCGATCGGCGCGTCGGGCCGGCGCACGCTGCTGGTCAGCGGCGAGGAGTCACCGGCCCAGGTGCGGTTGCGCGCCGAGCGGCTGGGCGTCGTCGACCGCATAGCCATCCTCGCCGAGACCGAGCTCGAGGTGGTCTGCCAGGCGATCGTGGCCGAGCGCCCCGAGGTGTGCGTGGTCGACTCGGTACAGACGCTGTTCTCGGCCGACCTGGGGTCGGCCCCGGGCAGCGTCGCCCAGGTGCGGGAGGCCGCCGACCGCCTGCTGCGGCTGGCCAAGGGCGAGGGGATCACCATCGTCCTGGTCGGGCATGTGACCAAGGATGGGGCGGTGGCGGGGCCGCGAGTGCTCGAGCACCTGGTCGACGCCGTGCTGCAGTTCGAGGGCGACCGCTACCGGTTCCTGCGCGTCCTTCGGGCGGTCAAGAACCGGTTCGGGTCGACCAACGAGATCGGCATCTTCGAGATGACCGACCGCGGCCTGGCCGGCGTGCTCGATCCGTCCGCTGCGTTCGGCACCGGGTCGGAGCAGGGGCCGGGGTCGGTGCTGCTGCCGGCGATCGAGGGGACGCGGCCGATCCTGCTCGAGGTGCAGGCGCTGGTGGCGCCGACCGACCTGGCGATGCCCCGCCGCGCGGCCACCGGCTTCGCCCGCGACCGGCTGTCGATGATCGTGGCCGTACTCGGCCGCCACGCCGGGGTGGCCCTGGGCGGCAGCGACATCTTCGTCAACGTGGCCGGGGGCGTGCGGGTGGAGGAGCCTGCAGCCGACCTGGCGGTCGCGCTGGCGATCGTCTCCGCCTTCCGCGGCGGGCCGCCGCGGAAGGGGCTGGCGTGCTTCGGCGAGCTCGGGCTGACCGGCCGGGTGCGGCCGGTGGGCCAGCCGGGGCGGCGCGTGGAGGAGGCGCGCAAGCTGGGCGCCTCGGTCGTCATCGGCCCTCGCGAGACGGGCGCCGCGGCCGGGATCCAGGTAACGTCCGTTGACACCATTGGCCGTGCCATCGAGGAGGCATTCGCGTGAGCGAGCTGATCCCCGACGTCCGCAGAGATCCGCGGGCGCTGGAGGCGCTGCGGCGCATCGCCCCGGGTACGGCGATGCGGCAGGGAATCAACGACATCCTGCGGGGTAGCGAGGGCGCGCTGATCGTGATCGGCGAGCCGGCCGAGCTGTCGTTCCTGTTCTCGGGCGGGATCCGGCTTGATCAGGCCTTCTCCCCGTACCTGCTGTACGAGCTGGCCAAGATGGACGGCGCGATCATCCTCAACTCCCAGGCCACCCGGATCGTCTACGCGAACGTCCAGCTGATGCCCGACCCGACCATCCCCTCGGCCGAGACCGGCACCCGTCACCGGACGGCCGAGCGCGTGGCCAAACAGACCGGCGCC
>Ga0207661_10001949_pt1 | contig 14185 bp, 17 predicted proteins | sample KBSC713LmetaG_FD_184337 | JGI IMG/M metagenome (GOLD analysis project Ga0207661, IMG submission 184337) | Corn rhizosphere microbial communities from Kellogg Biological Station, Michigan, USA - KBS C7.1-3L metaG (SPAdes) (version 2) | ecosystem: Host-associated > Plants > Roots > Rhizosphere ... | reverse complement strand
GTCGATGTCGTGGGTGACGAAGAGGACGGTCTTGCGGATCTCCGCCTGCAGGCGCAGGAACTCGTTCTGCAGGCGCTCGCGGTTGATCGGGTCGATCGCGCCGAAGGGCTCGTCCATCAGCATCACCAGCGGGTCCGCCGCCAGCGCCCGGGCGACGCCGACGCGCTGCTGCTGGCCGCCGGAGAGCTGGGCCGGGTAGCGGTCGCCGAGCTCGGGGTCGAGGCCGATCAGCTCCAGCAGCTCGCTGGAGCGCTGGCGGATCCGGTCCTTCTTCCAGCCCAGAAGCTGGGGCACGGCGCCGATGTTCTCGCTGATCGTGCGGTGGGGGAAGAGGCCGACCTGCTGGATCACGTAGCCGATCTCCCGCCGCAGCTGGGCCGGCTCGCGGTCGCGGACGGAGTTATCGCCGACGAGGACGTCCCCCTCGCTGATCTCGACCGTGCGGTTGACCATCCGCATCGCGGTCGTCTTGCCGCAGCCGGAGGGGCCGACGAGGACGCAGATCTCGCCCGCGGGCACCTCCAGGGTGAGCTTGTCGACCGCTGGCGAGGAAGCGCCGGGGTAGCGTTTGGTCGCCTCCTCATAGCGGACCGAGGACGCCGTCTGCTCGCTCACAGGCCCAGCCCCCGGGCGCGCTCGGCGGCGCGGGCGACGATCTCCTCCAGCTCCGGGACCTGGCCGTCGCGCAGCAGCACCTCGCCGGCGACGACGACGTGAGCGACGGCACCGCCGCCGGCGGCATAGACGAGGTCGGCCATCAGCTCGCCGATACCCAGTTCGGGCGAGTTCGCACGCATGAGGACGAAGTCAGCCGGGGCGCCGGCCTCGAGCGGGGTGGTCCCGAGGCGAGGCGCACGGGCGCCGGTGGCGACCGCCCATGCCTCGGCGGCCTCGATCGCGGTCGGGTCGGCGGCGGCGTGCTTCTGGACGAGGGCGAAGGTCTTCAGGTCGGCGAGCAGATCGAGCGAGTCGTTGGAGCCGGCGCCGTCGGTGCCGAGGCCGACCGCGACCCCGGCGGCGCGGGCCGCCGGGTGGGGGAAGACGCCGCCGACCGCGAGCTTCATGTTCGCGACCGGGTTGGTGACGACGGTGGCGCCGCGCTCGGCGATCAGGGCCAGCTCGTCGAGTTCGAACCAGACCCCGTGGGCGAGGACGGTGCGCTCGCTCAGCAGGCCGACCCGGTCGAGGTAGAAGGCGGGGCGCTCGCCGTGCTCGGCGAGGCAGTCCTCGACCTCTTTCTCGGTCTCGGAGAGGTGGATCTGGACCGGCAGGTCGCGTTCGGCGCTGAGCTCCCCGATCCAGCGCAGCGACTCCTCGCTGACGGTGTAGATCGCGTGCGGGGCCAGGGCGGGGGTGATCCGCGGCCCGCAGTCGCCGAGCGCCTCCAGACCCCGGTGGGCCATCTCGCGCAGCTCGGCCGGGCTGCCGTGGAGGTCGAAGAGCGGCGCCCCGATCGTCGCCCGCAGCCCGGACTCCTCGACCGCCCGCGCCGTCGCCGCCGGCTGCCAGTACATGTCCCAGAAGCGGGTGGTGCCGGTGCGCAGCATCTCGGCGCAGGCGAGGCGGGCGCCCCAGTAGACGTCCTCCTCGGAGAGCTTCGTCTCGACCGGCCAGATCCTCTCTTCCAGCCACGGCATCAGCGGCAGGTCGCCGCCGGAGCCGCGGAAGAGGGTCATCGCCGCGTGGGTGTGGCCGTTGACCAGCGGCGGCAGCAGGTGGGCGCCGCCCGCGTCGAGCATCTCGTCGCCGGGCTGGGGCGCCACCTCGACCCCGAGCGCCGCGATAGTCCCGTCCTCGCAGCGGACCCCGACCCGCTCGCCGTCCAGCAGCGCGTTCTCGACCACCAGCGTCACCGGCCCACCGCCCCCAGTCGCGGCAGCACCGCCGCCAGGCCCTCGCGCAGGCGCTCGGCGTTGATCAGACGGTCGGCTTCCAGCTCCTCGACGCTGATCTCCTGCTCGCCGAGGCCGTTGGCGAGGTTGTCGACGACGCAGAGGGCGGCGTAGTCGAGCCCGAGCTCGCCGGCGACGACGCACTCCGAGCCGATCGTCATCCCGACCACATGCGCGTGCGCCGCCATCAGCCGGATCTCGGCCGGGGTCTCGAAGCGCGGACCCCGCGCCTGCCAGTAGACGCCGCCGTCGCGCGGCGCCTGGCCGCCCTCGCTCCAGGCCGCGATCACTTCTTCGCGCCAGCGGCGGGCGAAACCGGGGGCGGAGTGGGCGCGGGCGTCGGCGAAGATCGAGTCGCCGAGGTTGAGGGCGATGAAGTCGTCGGGACAGACGAGGGCGCCGACCCCGAGCTCGTCGGGCCGCAGCGAGCCGACCGAGCCGATCGCCAGCACCCGGTCGCACCCCTGCTCCGCCAGCGGCCGCAGCGTCGCCGCGTGGTCGATCGCGTGGGGGAGGACGAAGGTCCCGTCGGCGCTGTGGCGCTGGACGATCGCCGCCCCCTGGTCGGCCGCCGCCGCCGCGATCTCCTCGCCGCCCGGGCCGAGGGCGTTGCTGCCGAGGATCACCGCCAAGCGTCCCATCATTCGATCCTATGTGTGAACCCATCTGTCCCCGCATACCGGGGACAGATCGACATCGTCATTCACGGTGCGCCCGGAACGCCGCCGCGGCCTCGTCGTGGTCGACCAGCGGCTCGGGGTAGTCGAGGCGCTCGAAGCCTTCCATCCGCCACGGTTCGAAGATCGCCTTGCCGCGGACCGACTCCAGCTCCGGCAGGTAGCGGCGCACGTAATGGCCCTCGGGGTCGAAGCGCTTGGCCTGGCGGACGGGGTTGAGGACGCGGTTGGGGCGGGTGTCGTTGCCGGTCCCGGCCACCCACTGCCAGTTGCCGGCGTTGTTGGCGATCTCGCCGTCGGTCAGCAGGTCCCAGAAGTGCCAGGCGCCGGGGCGCCAGTCGACGTAGAGGTCCTTGCAGAGGAAAGAGGCGACGGTCATCCGCGCCCGGTTGTGCATGAAGCCCTCCTCGGCCAGCTGCCGCATCGCCGCGTCGACCAGCGGGTAGCCGGTGCGCCCCTCCCGCCAGGCCTCGAAGGCGCGCTGCGACTTCGACCAGCGGTCGCGCCGCGGCCGGTAGTCGCGGCGGGGGAGGGAGGGGGTCGCCGCCAACACCTGGTGGTGGAAGTCCCGCCAGCAGAGCTGCCGCACGAAGGCCGCGCCGCCGCGCTGCCCGCCTGCCTCCCGCGCCAGCTCCAGCGGTGAGACGCAGCCCCAGCGGACGTAGGCGCTGAGCCGGGAGGTGCCGTCGCCCGGGAGGTCGTCGTGGCGGTCCTCGTAGCCGCCGAGGCCGTCGCGGAGCCAGGCGCGCATCCGCTTGCGGCCCTCCTCCTCGCCGCCGGGGAGGCGCCCGGGCGAGGGGCGCCCGCCGAGCAGCGAGTCGAGCGAGGGCAGCTGCCCCGCCTTCAGCTTCCCGGGCACCGAGAGCTTGCGGGGCGCGCTTGCCGTCTGCCGCCAGGGGAGCTGGCTCCAGGCGCGGTGGTAGGGGGAGAAGACCTTGAAGTGGTCGCCGCCGGTCGGCGTCGCCGCTCCGGGGGGCACCACCGTCACCCCGGGATGCGCTGTGAACTCGATCCGCTCCTCCGCGCAGGCCCGCGCCAGCCGCTCCTCCCGCGCCCGCGCGTAGGCGCTCCAGTCGGCGCTGACGTGGACCGCGCCCGCGCCGCACTCCCGCGCCACCGCGATCGACTCCCGCACCGGATCGCCGCGCCGGACGAAGAGCCGGCCGCCGGCCCGGCGCAGCGCCTCGTCGAGGTCCCGCAGCGCCTCCAGCATGAAGGCGACGCGGTTCGGAGCCGCGAATCGCGACCCCAGCAGTCGCTCGTCGAGGACGAAAAGCGGCACCGTGCGCTCGGCCCGCGCGGCCGCCGCCAGAGCCGGATGGTCGTGGACCCGGAGGTCCCGGTTGAAAAGGACGATCGCCGTCTCGATTTGCATATGGTCCTGCAATGGAGAACGGGAACTCCAGGGAGAAGGATCAGCGCGACCGCGAGTCGGGCCGGGACGAGACCGAGGAGGAACGACTCGACCGCAACCTCAGCGAGATGCTGCAGGAGCTGCGGGTCGCCCTGCCGGGCGTCCAGGTCCTCTTCGCCTTCCTGCTCGCGGTCCCGTTCCAGCAGAACTTCGAAAAAATCACCCCCTTCCAGAAGGGCGCCTACTTCGGCACCCTGATCTGCACCGCGATCTCGGCGGTGATGCTGATCTCGCCGACCGCCTACCACCGGATCACCTTCCGCTACCAGCAGAAGCGCCGCCTCGTCTACTACGCGAACCGGTTCTCGATCGTCGGCCTCTTCTTCCTGGCGTTGGCGATGACCGGGGCGATCATGCTGATCACCGACTTCCTCTTCGGCGGGCTGGCGACGGTCCTGATGGTGGCCGCCACGGTCCTCGTCTTCGGCTTCTTCTGGTTCGGGCTGCCGCTGCAGCGCCGGCTCAAGCTCTCGGCGGGGCAGGAGCCTCTAGGCAAGCCCGAAGGCGACTGAGCTCCGCCTCGAGGTCGTCGAGGAAGGGCAGCTCCGGCGCCTTCTCGCGCAGCAGCCCCAGGTCGGCTTCCCAGATCTCCGTCTTCAGCTCCAGCGGGACCTTGAACTCCTCCCGCACCGCCTCGCCTTCCTCGGCGAGGGCGTTGCGCAGGGTGCGGGTGTTGGTCAGCTTGTCGGCCCCGTAGATCGCCAGCGCGTCGGTGCCCGCCGCCGCCACCCGTTCGCGGTGCTCGGCCTTGCGCTGGCGATAGTCCTCGATCGATTCGTCGTCGGTGAGGGCGCCGACCATCCCCGCGACCTCTTCGCCGAACTTCTCGCGCAGCTCGTCGAGGCTGGTGTCGGAGTCCTCGACCACGTCGTGCAGCAGCGCCGCCGCCAGGACCTCGTCGCGGTAACCGCGCTCCTCCAGCATCGCCGCCACCGCGATCGGGTGCTGGACGTAGGGCATGCCGCCACTGCCGTTGCGGACCTGACCCTCGTGGGCTCGCCGCGCCTGCTCGAGCGCGCTGCGCACCAGCGGCGAGCGCTCCGCGGCTGCCTCGATCCTCTCGGCCGGGGACACGCCGCTCAGGCTAGAGCTTTGGCCGCCCGCACCGGCAGCTCGTACTCGGCCCGCTCGGCGGCCAGCTCGATCCGCGCCGGATCGCCACCGAACCCGATCCACCGGTCGCGCGCTTCGCGCCCCAGCTCGTCGAGCTGGTCGTCGGAGTGGAGCGGGTCGTGGTGGAAGAGGACGGTGCGCTCGGCCCCGGTCCGCCGGGCGAAGCTGAGCGCGTGGGAGGTCGCCGAGTGGCCCCAGCCGACGTGGTCGGGGTACTCGGCGTCGGTGTACTGGCCGTCGTGGATCAGCAGTGAGGCGTCGCGGGCGAGCTCGAAGCCGGAGATCCAGTCCTCCTCCAGCCGGTCGAGGTCGGCGCCGAGGGCGGGCTCGTGATCGGGGACGTAGGCGAGCGAGGAGTCGCCGTCATCGATCCGGTAGCCGAGGGTGGGGCCGCGGTGAGAGACCGAGGCGGAGCGGATTCGAGCCGAGCCGATCTCCCACTCGCTCTCCGGGCAGTGGCGGAAGGAGACGTCGCAGGGCAGCTCCCGCACCTCGACCGGCGAGAGCGGCGCCGAGATGTAGCGGGCGATGCGGTCGCGCAGCGAGGCCTCCGGGGAGGCCGGGCCCCAGATCACGATCTCGGTCTGCGGGCGGAAGGCCGGGGCAAAGAAGACGAGGCCCTGGATGTGGTCGAGGTGGAGGTGGGTGAGGAGGATGTGGAGGCGGGTCGGCTCGTCCGGCAGGGCGAGCCCGAGGCAGCGGATGCCGGTGCCGGCGTCGAGCGCGAGCATCGAGCCGTCGGCGAGGGTGACGCCGACGCAGGAGGTGTTGCCGCCGTAGCGGATCGTTTCCGGCCCCGGGGCGGGGATCGACCCCCGCGTCCCCCAGAGCTTGACCTTCACGCCGCCGCTCCGTTGCTGTTTGCGAGCGAGGGCCAGAAAACGGCGATCGCGCCCTGGGAGCCGTGCGGAGTCTGGATCGGGAAGGCCGAGACCTCGACGTCGTGGTGGGAGCCGTCGGTCGAGCGCACGGTCAGCTCGGCGTGGGCGGGGCGGCCGGCACGGACGGCGCGGACCAGCGGCAGGTCGTCGTATGGGATCGGCTCGCCGTTCTCGTCGAAGGGGCCGAAGAGCGAGCCCCACTCCTGCGGGCCGACCGCGCCGAGCTCCTCGAAGCGTTTGCCGAGCAGCATCCCGGCGGCTTCGTTGTAGAAGACGAGGAGGCCGCCCTCGTCGACGAGGAAGGCAGGGGTCGACAGGGCCGACATCAGGTTGCGAGCGAGAATCAGCTCGAGGGGCCTCTGCGTCACGAAAGACACTTTAGATCGTCAAGTTCGGACTGCCACTAATTGCCGGGTTTCAGCGCAGAGAGCCAAGAAGGAGGAGGTTCCCCGGGTTGATGTAACGAGGGAGTGACTTTGGTCACTTAGGTAGTTCGGAGCGGTGGTGGGGAGGGGGTGGGGGTGCCCTCTACCGGACCCGCTCGCTTCGCTCGCTCCAAGTGTCCGTACGAGAACACCCCCACCCCCTCCCGAGCAACCGGGTGGGTGGCTCGCTATTACCCGGCCGCTTCGGCGCTACGCAAGCCGCCTCGGGCCCAGGCGGAAAACAGGAGAGAGAGCGTGATGCCGATGGCGAAGGCAGCGCCGATGAGGACGGGGTCTCCGGATATGAGGCCGCGGCCGGCCTCGAGGAGGGCGGTGATGGGGTTGATCGAAGCGATCGCGTGGATCCAGCCGCTGAGCAGGTCGAGGGGGACGTAGACGGGGGCGAGGAAGAGGACGAGGAAGGTCGGGAACTGCATCAGGGGGCCGCCCTGGATCGAGCGGACGCGGAGGGCGACGCCGGCCGCCCACATCGTCGCGGCGACGTTGACGAGAATCGCGAGGGCGTAGAGGGCGACGATTTCGCCGGCGCTGCCGGCGATCTCCATCCCCGCCACCAGCGCCACCGTGGTCAGCACGGTCCAGGTGACGAAGGCGCGGAAGAGCGCCGCCATCGCGTAGCCGAGGACGATGCCGCTGCGGTGGCCGGCGGCGAGCATGTAGCGGCGGCCGAAGCCGCTCTCGAAGTCGCGCGCCATCGCGAAGCCGGTGAAGACCCCGCCGAAGGCCGCCGACTGCAGCAGCACGAAGACGAACTGGAAGGCGGTGTAGCCGCTGGGGAAGTCGAAGCCGGGGACTTCGCCGATCGCCGCCAGGCCGCCGGCGAAGGAGACGAAGAAGAAGAGCGGGAACAACAGCGCCGGCATCAGGAAGGCCGGATTGGTGAGGAAGTTGTGGATGCTGCGCCAGGCCACCCCGCGGGCGACGTCCATGACCCCGGCGGTCGGCTGTTCGCTCACGTCCGCACCAGCCGCGTCTTCAGGGCGCTGCTCGCCGCCGTCATCCCGATCGCCCCGATCGCCAGCGCGATCCCGAACCCGAGCGCGAGGTCGCTGAGGTTCCAGCCTTCGATCAGCAGCGAGCGGATCGCCTCCAGCAGATAGGTGACCGGGTTGACGCTGGCGATCGCGTGGAACCAGTCGGTCGTCAGCAGGTCGAGCGGCAGCGTCATCGCCGAGAGGAAGAGGAAGACGAAGAAGACCGGGAAGAGGCCCTGCACCGCCTCGCCGGAGCCGAAGCGCAGCGCCGCGAAGAGGCCAATCGTGCCGAAGGCGACGGTGATCGTGACCGAGAGGAGGACGAGGACGAGGGCGCCGCCAGCGCCGGCCGCCATTTCGGCGCCGGCGATCAGGCCGACCGCGAGGTAGACGACCGCTTGGACGACGCCGAGGACGGTGGCGCCGGCGAGCAGGCCGCTGAGCAGGGCGGCGCCGCGCAGCGGGGTCAGCGCCAGGCGGTTGAGGAAGCCGGTCTCGATGTCGCGAGCGAGGTCGGTCCCCGAGTTCATCACCGAGAAGAGCGCCCCCTGGATGAAGGGGACGGCGAGGATGAAGGTGAGGTAGGAGTCGGTCGGGAAGCCGGGCAGGCTGGTCGCGTCTTTGAGCCCGCCGGTGTTGACGGCGAGGAGGAAGAGCGGGAAGACGATCGCGGGGACGATCTGCGCCGGCTGGCGCATGGTGCGCACGACCGAGCGGCGGGCGAGCTGGCCGACCTGGTTGCGGAGCGAGGGGCTCACGCCGGCGCGGCCGTCTCCGGCTCGGTCTCCGCGGGCTCCTCCTCGCCGGCGCCCTCGAGCGAGCGGCCGGTCTTGGCGAGGAAGACGTCGTCGAGCGAGGGCGCGTGCAGCTGCAGGCGCTCGATCGCGATCCCCTCGGAGTCGAGCGCCCGCACCACCTCGGCCAGCTGCGATTCGCCGCCGTCGAGGCGGACGGCGACCCCGCGGGGCGAGGAGCCGGCCTCCTGGCCGAAGCGGCCGAGGACCGCGGTCATCCGCTCGCGATCGTCCTCCTCGCGGGGCACCGCTTCGACGGTCGGGCGGCCGATCTCCGCCTTCAGCTCGGCCGGCGTGCCCTCGGCGACGAGGTGGCCGTGGTCGATGATCCCGACCCGGTTGGCGAGCGCGTCGGCCTCCTCCAGGTATTGGGTCGTGAGGAAGACGGTGACCCCGTCCTCGGCTGCGAGCCGGGCCACCTCTTCCCAGAGCGCGGTGCGGCTCTGGATGTCGAGGCCGGTGGTCGGCTCGTCGAGGAAGAGGATGCGGGGGCGGTGGGCGAGGGCCAGCGCGAGGTCGAGCCGGCGTTTCATCCCGCCCGAGTAGCCGCCGACCTTGCGGTCGGCCGCGTAGGCGAGGCCGACCCGCTCCAGTAGCTCTTTGCCGCGGCTCTCGCGCTCGGCCTTGCCGAGGCCGTGGAGGGCGGTCTGCAGGCGCATGTGCTCGCGCCCGGTCAGCAGCGGGTCGAGCGCCGCCTCCTGCAGGGCGGCGCCGATCGAAGAGCGCACCTGCGGTCCCTGCTCGACGACGTCGAAGCCGCCGACCCGGGCGGTGCCGGCGGTGGGAGGGAGGAGCGTGGTCAGCATCAGCACCGTCGTCGACTTGCCGGCGCCGTTGGGGCCGAGGAAGCCGTAGATCTCGCCCTGGGCGACTTCGAGGTTGATCCCGTCGACCGCCCGCGGGCCGTTCTTGAACTCGCGGACGAGCGCTTCGACCTCGATCCCGCCGCTGCGCTGCGTCTCCGTCGTCACCGCGCGGAGGGTATCCAGTAGAACTCACGGGCCGATGCGCGAACGGACCCACACCTACAGCCTGGCGATGAGAGTCAACAAACCGGTCGCCTGGTGGGGCCGGATGCAGGTCGAGGGCCTGGAGGCGGTGCCGGAGCAGGGGCCGCTGCTGATCCTCGGCAACCACGACAGCCACTGGGACCCGGTGATGGTCGGGATCGCCGCTTTCAAGCGCCGGCAGATCCGCGCCCTGGCGAAATCCGAGCTCTGGGAGGTGCGCGGCCTCGGCCCGGTCCTCAACGGCATGGGGCAGATCCCGATCCAGCGCGGCAAGGGCGACAAGGACGCGCTGGCGAAGGCGATCGAGACCCTGCGGGCCGGCGCCTGCATCGGCGTCTTCCCCGAGGGCACCCGCTCCAAGGGCAAGGTCCTGCGCGCCCGCAGCGGCGTCGGCCGGCTCGCGCTTGAGGTGCCGGAGGCGCACGTCACCCTGGTCGCGATCGAGGGCACCACCAACCTCACCGGCTTTCCCCGCCGGCCGCAGATCCGCATCCGCTTCTTCGACCCGGTCGGCGGCCAGCCGCGCCCCGACGAGGACCCCGGCGCCCTCTCCGCCAGGCTCCTCGCCGAGATCCGTGAGCTCGTCCCGCCCTCGATCTCCTATCGCAAGCGCGCCAAGCTCAGCGGCGTCGCCGAAGGCTGAGCCTCAGCCCCCGGACTCGTCGCCTTCGGGGTTGAGGGCGTACCACTGGCCGCCGAAGGCCTTGACGTCGTTGCCGTTGGCTTCGCCGGGCTTCTGGTCGCCGGCGTAGGTGTAGAGGGGGTGGCCGTAGTAGGTGACCTGCAGGGTTCCGTCCTTGCGCTTGAGCGTGCTGAGTTTCGTCGGCATCGCCTTGCCTTCGGTTCCCGGTTCGCCTCCGGTCAGGAGGGGCGGCCAGTCTTCGGCGCAGGCGCCATAGCAGGCCGAGTCCTTGGCGCTGTAGAGCGAGCGCTTGTCCTTGTGGAAGTCATAGAGGGTTCGGCCTTCGGAATCGACGAGAACCTGTCCGAGGTCGCCGGCTTTTCCCGAGGAGATGATGGCGATCGGGATGTCTTCCGGGTTGGAGACCTGCTTGCTCGCCGAGCCGCCGGACCCGGTGCCGCCATCGCCACCGGAGGAGGTGCTCGCGCCGCCGCTGCCGCCGCAGCCGGCGATGATTGCCACTATCGCGCCGATCAGGCAGAGCGCGTAGATGGTCCTCTTCACGTCGGTTCCTCCTCGCTGTGCATGGTTGCCACCCCTGCTACTGCCGCGAGACTACCGGAACGATCAATCTCTGTTAACCGAAAGGGGCGGAGGTCAGTCCCCTGCCTCCTGGCCGTTCGGCTGCAGGGCGTACCACTGCGCTCCGAACTGGCTGGTGTCGTTGCCGTTGGCTTCGCCGGGCTTCTGGTCGCCGGCGTAGGTGTAGAGCGGCCAGCCGTTGTAGGTGACCTGATCGGTGCCGTCCGTGCGCTTGGTGGTCCCGAGCATCGACCGATCGGCGGGCCCCTGGGCCTGCGGGTTGCCTCCGGTCAGGAGGGGCGGCCAGGCCGAGGCGCAGGCGCCGTAACAGGCCGACTTCGAGCCCTTGTCCTTGTGGAAGTCGTAGAGGGTGAGGCCTTCGGAGTCGACGAGGACGGTCCCCAGGTCGCCGACCTTGGCGGCGGAGACGATGCCGTCGCCACCGCCCGAGGTTTCGGCGCTTTCGCCGTATCCCCCTTTGGCGCCCGTTTCGCTGGTTTCGGCGGCCGGCTTGCTGCCGCCGCTTGCGCTCTTGCCCCCGTAGGCGCTGCCGGAGCTGGTCGAGCCGCCGCCGCTCTCGCAGCCGGCGATCACGAAAGCGACCGCGGCCGCCAGGCAGAGCGCGTAGATGGTCCTCTTCACGTCGGTTCCTCCTCGTTCGGGATGTCGAGCGCCGCCACCGGCGAGCTCACAGGGGCGGTGAAGGTGCGCCTGCCGGTGTCGACGACGACCGCCCGCGTGCGCGAGAGGTCGAGCGCCGAGCTGAGCACGGCGTCGGAGTCGTCGCCCCAGCGGTAGCGGAACGTGCCCGCCGGATACGAGGCGCCCCTCGGCCCCCGCAGCCACACCTTGCAGAGCGTTCCCGAGGGCACCCCGTGCACGTACATGTGGATCTCGGTGCCGTAGGCATGGGGCTCCAGCGTCGCGTCGATGCTGATGCCCTCGGGAAGATTCGCGAAGCGGACCTGCTGCGCCGGGCCCGTGCTGCCGCCCTCGCCGCCGAAGACGAAGAGGAGCAGGACCGCGGTCGCCGCGGCGGCCGCGACGCCGCCGAAGGCGAGGCCGCCGAAGAGGCGCCGCCGCTGCCGCTGCTGCGCCCGTTCCTTCTCCGCCGCGATCGTCGCCGCGATCCGCTGCCCCAGCTCCGGCGGCGGTTGCGGCGCCGGGCCGAACCGGGCCGGGTCGGCGTGGGGGAGCATCCGCGCCACCGGCGCCAGCGCCGCCAGCTCCTCGCGGCAGCCGGCGCAGCCCTCCAGGTGCGCCTCCAGGCCCGCCCGCTCGTCGCCCTCCAGGTGGCCGAGCGCGTAGGCGCCCAGCAGCTCACGCCATTCGCGGCATTCGTTCCTAGTCTTCATAGCCCATCTCCTCGAGCACGACCCGCAGCGCCCTCAGCCCGTAGTAGACGCGGCTCTTCACGGTGCCCTCCGGCACCCCGAGCTCCGCTGCCACCTCGGCGTAGGGCCGGCCGCGGTAGTAGGTCTCGACCAGGACCCGGCGGTGGTCCTCGCCGAGCCGGCGCATCGCCTCCTCCATCTGCCACGCCTGCAGCGCCTCGTCGAGCGGTTCGACCGCCGGCTCGATGCCGCCCTCGGCGACGCCCGGCCGTACCGCCCGCGCCCGCCCCAGGTCGATGACGACGTTGCGGAGGATCGCGAAGAGCCAGGTCCGCAGCGAGCCGATCTTCGGGTCGAAGCGCTCGCCGGCGCGCCAGGCGCGGACGAAGGTCTCCTGCACCGCCTCCTCGGCGAGGCCGGAGTCCCCGAGCGAGCGAACCGCGAAGCCGTACAGCTCGCCGGAATGGGCGGCGTAGGCCTCGCGGACGTCGCGTTCGCGGCTGAGCGCACCCCGGGTCGAAGTTCCTAGTTGGATCATCCGACCCGGCATACGCTCCCCGGCCGCGCCGGGTTCAGATTCCTCTCAGAGGAGGGCCTATTCGAGTTTTCCGATCTTGAAGATCTTCGTCCCGCAGTCCGGGCAGACGCCCTGGATCGCCGGGCGACCGTTCTTCATCGTCACCTGTTTGGCGTCTTTGATCTCGACCTTCTTGCGCTCTTTCACGCAGTAACCCTCAGGCATGAAGGGGCCCTCCTTTCTTGCCGCGAACGGCAAATCTCGCGCTGGACGCGAGGTGGATTGAGGCGAATGTAACGCAGGTTCCCGACGCTCCCGGGACTTCGTGCGTATTCACACAAGGCAACCAACTCGCCCGTCAACTACCCTGCCCCCGCAGTCGCAAGCCCTTCCCAAGCCTTAGAGGAGATAGAGGAATGCCCGAAGCAGTCATCGTCGACACCATCCGCACGCCGATCGGCCGTGCCTTCAAGGGGTCGCTGGCCCAGCTGCGCCCCGACGAGATGGGCGCCTACGTGGTCGACCAGCTGCTCGAGCGCAACCCCGAGGTCGACCCGGCCCTGATCGAAGACGTCTTCTGCGGCGTCGGCATGCCGCAGGGCCTGCAGGCCTTCAACCTCGCCCGGATCATCTCGCTGCTCAGCGAGAAGCTGCCGCAGGAGGTCAACGGGGTCACCGTCTCCCGCTACTGCTCCTCCAGCCTCGACGCGATCCGCCACGCCGGCAACGCGGTCAAGGCCGGCGAGGGCGACGCCTACCTCGCCGTCGGCGTCGAGTTCGTCAGCCGCTACAACGAGCGCACCGAGCCCGCCGGCGAGGCCGACCAGAACGAGAACCTGAAAGGCAACAACGGCCAGCCCAACGCCTACATCGCGATGGGCGAGACCGCCGTCAACGTCGCCAAGAAGTACGAGGTCAGCCGCGCCGACATGGACAAGTTCGCCCAGCGCTCGCAGGAACTGGCGGTGCGCTCGCAGGAAGACGGCTTCTTCGACCGCGAGATCGTCCCGGTGAAGCTGCCCGACGGCAACGAAGTCAGCAAGGACGACGGCCCCCGCGCCTCCTCGACCCTGGAGAAGCTCTCCGAACTGCCGGAGGCCTTCGGCGGCGGCGGCGTCACCGCCGGCAACTCCTGCCCGCTCAACGACGGCGCCGCAGCCGTCCTGATCATGAGCGACACCAAAGCCAAGGAGCTGGGCCTGACCCCGCGCGCCCGGATCATCACCGCCGCCACCCACGGCAACGAGCCGGAGCTGATGGGCGTCGCCCCGATCGGCGCGATCAAGAAGGTCCTCGACCGGGCCGGGATGTCGATCTCCGACGTCGACGCCGTCGAGCTGAACGAGGCCTTCGCCGCCCAGGTGATCCCGATCATGGCCGAATGCGGGATCGACGAAGACAAGCTCAACACCCACGGCGGCGCGATCGCCCTCGGTCACCCCTTCGGGATGACCGGCGCCCGGATCATGGGCACCCTCCTCAACGTCCTCGAGACCGACGACAAGCAGGTCGGCCTGGAGACGATGTGCGTGGCCGGCGGTCAGGGCAAGGCAATGCTCGTGGAACGCCTCAACTAAGCAGCGTTTGGTGAGTTAGCGCCCTTATGAGGGCGCTAACTCACCACTCACGATGAACGACACGCCGCACCCGAGCTCGATGATCACGCCGGAGTCGGTCCGCGCTTTCCTGCCCGGCAGCTTTCCCGGCGACCTCGGGATCGAGCCGCTGGAGGTCGAGGACTCCCACGCCCGCGGCAGCATCGTCGTCGACAGGCGCCACCTGCACCCCGGCGGCTTCGTCCACGGCGGCGTCTGGACCGCGCTCGGCGACACCGTCGCCGCCTGGTCGACCTTCCGCTGCATCCCGCCCGGCCACAACTTCACGACGATCGAGCTGAAGCTGAACATCTTCGCCGCCGGAGTCCTCGGC
>Ga0207661_10001948_pt1 | contig 14186 bp, 10 predicted proteins | sample KBSC713LmetaG_FD_184337 | JGI IMG/M metagenome (GOLD analysis project Ga0207661, IMG submission 184337) | Corn rhizosphere microbial communities from Kellogg Biological Station, Michigan, USA - KBS C7.1-3L metaG (SPAdes) (version 2) | ecosystem: Host-associated > Plants > Roots > Rhizosphere ... | reverse complement strand
GCTCGCCCGGTCCACAACACCCGGTGGGCCGCCGGCTCAACCCACTGAGGAGCGCGTCACCATGCCGAACCGAATGCCAGTACTCGCAATCGCTGCCTTGGCCGGGTTTGTGGCCGCATGCGGCAGCAGCGTTGACCGCGACACGACGGCGCCGCCGAAGTCCAACATCGTGACGTTCACGGCGAGTCTTGCGGGGACCAAAGAAAATCCTGCCAACACCTCGCAAGGCACCGGGACCTTCATCGCGACTCTGGATACCGTGACGGGCGCGTTTACGTATGACGTGTCGTTCCAGGGTCTGACCTCGAACGTTACGCTTGGGCACATTCACGGCCCGGCTGCCGCTACCGCGAACGCGAGCCCCATCATTGACTTCAAGAATCTGGCGGGCGCTTCCTTCACGATCGGGGCGCCGTCGGGCACGGCGCACGGCTCGACCACGCTCAACGCTGCCAACCAGCTCACATCGGCCATCAATGGCGACTCGCTGAAGAAACTGCTGCTCGCCGGACTGACGTACGTGAACATTCACACCACGCAGAATGGCGGCGGCGAGATCCGCGCTCAGCTCACGAAGTAGCGCGCTCGCAACCACATGACGGCCGCATGACGGCCGGTAGGTAGTCTCGCGCGAGCGAAGCGGGGCGAGCGATCACACAGGACACGAGAACGGCCGCGCGATTGCGCGGCCGTTCTCGTCATATGCCGTCGGCTGATCGCCTGATCAGTAGATGTAGACTCGTGTTCCGACCGGCACGTGGTCGTAGAGCCACTCGATGTCTTCGTCGCGCATGCGCACGCAGCCGTGCGTCGCGGCGAGACCGATCGACTCCTTGTACGGGGTCCCGTGCAACAGGTAGCCGTCGCCCAGGTTGAGGCGATACTTGCCGAGCTCGCCCTCGATCTTCCGATTCTTCGATCCCATGGGCGGCACGAACAGCGTGTTGTCGAACACGATGTGCTCGTCCGTCGGCAGCGCCGCGAACATGCCACCGTCGACCACGCCGGCCACGCCGTCACGCACCGTGAGGTAGCGGCCGTCGCGAAGTTTGATCTTCTCGCCGCTGTTGAGATGGCCGAGCTTGAGCCCGTTCTCGAGCGCGGTCTCCGCGTACAGCCACTCTGGTGGCTGCCAGATCGGGTCGGCTTCTTTGCTGAGCACCGTTCGCATTCCGCGCGGCGTGTCGAAAGTCCACTCTTTCTTTCCGAACTCGAGGGTCGTTCCCTTCGCAACGGCGGCCGGCGCGCTCAGCACCGTATCGCGGCCGATGATCGCCCATAGGTGACGGTCCTGCAGCGACACGACCAACCGGAAACCAGTGGACTTCGCGGCAAGCGAGCGGTTCTTGGACCAGGCCAAGCTATCCGCGCGCGACTTGAACGAATACGAGACCTCATCGCCACTGCCGTCCTGATCCGCGGCGCGGCGCAGGCCGTCGCCGGTCTCCCGCAGCGTCTGCGCGCCGAGGCGCGGCGCGACGCTCAGGGCGAGGGCGGCGGTGAGGCTGGTCAGATAAGTGTAAAGTCGGGTACGGCTCATGGTGGGCTCTGCTGACGGCGCGGCGTCCATTCGCTCTGCGCTCCTGCCCACAACGTACGCTAAATCCGTTCCAAAGTGCCATACCGCACAATACCGCGGCAGGCTGGGCGGTTAGGCCCAACCTGCCGCGCGGACTTGAACTTCGGTTCTGGTGCCTTGGTGCCGTGCGACTAGAAGAAGTTCAGGCCGAACATGATCGGGACTTGGATGGCATGCTTAAAGCCTCGTCCCTCGATATTGATATTGTTGACGACAACGCCGTTACGGGTTGTGCCGCTGATCGTGGTGACATTCAAGTCGTCGCTGCCACGGCTGAACCCAATCGCGCGGGCCTCGACGTAGACCTCGGTGCGGCCCATGTGCCAGGCGAGACCACCGCCGGCGTTCCAACCCCAATGGCTACCACCGTCGCTGACGACCGCGTTGATCTCGTCGCCCGACGCCGTCGTGAATTCACCTTCGAGCTTCTGACGGAGGTCGTGATAGTCCACCCAGCTCCCGCCGCCGATGGCGTATGGCGTGAACCACGTGTTGTTGCCGAAGATCCGATTGACCCAGGGCAGGTCGAGCCGGCCATCGAGATTGATGTTCCACACGGAGGGGCGATCGCCGAGGAACGCCAAGCCGTTCGCTCTTCCGTACTGCGAGTACTGTCCATCGAGCTGCACACCCCAGTACTGCATGAGGTTCCGATAGCCAACCTGCAACTGCGCCGTACCACCGGCTGTGTTCACCGTGTTCAAACCACTCGCAGGCATGTTCGTTCCGCCGGCGGCCCCGAAATAGAAGCCGCTCACGGCGCGGGTGATGACCGGCACCGTCTGCACGACGGTATCGACGCGGGTCACGGTGTTCGTCACAGTCACGGTATCGACGCGCGGCGCCATGCGGAGCGTGTCGGTGCGGAACACAGTCACGGTATCCACGCGAGGCGCGACGACTTCGCCGTGTGATTCCTTGCTCACGGGAATCCGCCGCTGCGAGCGCGGTCTCGTGCTTGTGCTGTCCTGCGCCGAAGCGGCCGATGCGTCGAGAGCGAAGAACGCCGCGCCGGCTACGAGTAACAAGGCATTACGATTCAACATGGGTCTCCTCCCTCTGCACCGTCCTCGTCTTGCCCCCGCGGACGGCTACCGGGCGAGGATCTCAGCGTACTGCATAGTGACTGCGCTGCACGACTAACTGCGCTACACAACTGCATTACAACCGACATCCTCGGTCGACGTACTTCGTCGCGGCACTGGCGCATGAGGAAAGCAGGCCCCGTGCCGCAAACGCTGCCTTCGCGCGACCGGACCGGCGTGAGTCTGAGGCGGCCCTGCGAGACGCGAGCTCGGCCGGGAAAAACGAAGCGGCCCGGACTGACGTCCGGGCCGCTTCCGATCCATTGATCGAAGTTTTGTGATCAGCGCGACCCGTACCAGTTCATGCCGAGCACGAATGGCATCTGGCGCGACTGCGGCGCGTTCTCGGGTTTGAACGCGAGCACGCGTGTCTCGAAGAACAGCTCGGAGCGTCCCCACATCAGCGACGCACCACCGCCGGCGTTCCAGCCGTTCTGATTCGTCCAGTCGGGGACGCCCTGTACAAAGACGACCGCATTGGGATCCGTTGCATCGACACGCATCGGCAGATTCTTGAACCAGGTGTGCGTGTAGCCGCCGACCCCGTACAGCGAGAAACGATGGATCGCGCCAAACGTGTGCGTGAGCCACGGGACCTGCAGCTTCGCGTCGATGCTCCAATTCCAGATGTCGGGATCGCCCTGAGGCTGCGAGAACCGCGAGTCCTCACCCAGCGTCGACCAATTCAGATCGGTGCGAATGCCGAGGAAGTTCTTCGCGCCTTGCCAGCCGAGCTGCGCTCCTACCGTCGGGCCGGCGCCGTTCGGGTTGTAGATCGCGCCGTTCGGTGCATTCACACCACCGTTCATGCCGAAATACAATCCATTCGGAAGCCGAACCGGCGGATAATACGTGGTGGTCACGGTGTCGACGCGCGTCACCGTGCGAGTCTGAGTCACCGTGTCGTGAACGATCGTGGGCGGCGTGTTCACGTTCACGCGAAGCGTGTCCGTGCGATATACCGTAACTGTGTCGACCTTGCGCGCCACCTCGCCGCCTTCCTTCGTGATGGGAATGCGACGCGTCGAGGTTGGACGCGTACGAGTGCTGTCCTGCGACAGCACGACCGAGGCACCGAGTGTGACCATTGCGACGGCGCCCGCCAGAGACTTCGCGGAAATTCGCATTGAGATTTGTCCTTTCTCCGTTTCCGTCCTCGACTTGCCCCCGCGGACGACAACCGGGCGGAGAGATACGTCCCCCGAACGACCATACAACGTCGCGGCACCGCCGACGTGCTCAAGCATACAATGTGCCGGAGGCTTTCACTCGAATCGACAGGCCGAGCCGGCCTTAATTCCTTAGTCCTCGTCGAGAGCGAAGCGGACTGTAGCGACGCAGCCACGCCTGTCGCCGCGGTTCTCCAAAGTGAGCGTCCCTCCGTGCGCCTCCGCGATCTGGCGCGACAACACCAACCCGATCCCCGACCCGGCCGGCTTGGTCGTGAAGAACGGAACGAAGAGGTTAGCCGCGTTGGCGAGGCCCGGACCCTCGTCCTCGACGATGAGGGAGAGCGTGCCGTTCTGACGCGTCCATCGGACGTCGACGTTGCCGCTCGTCTCCAGCGACGCGTCGACCGCGTTGCGCAGGAGGTTGATGAGGAGCTGGTCGAGCTGGTCGCCGTCGGCGCTCATCGTCGTGGGCGGTCCCCCAATGACCTCGACCGCGATTCGCGTCTCGAGCGCCGCGACCCGTCGAACCCACGCGGCGATGTCGAGCGGGGCCTTGTTCGGAGGGGGCAGCTTGGCGAGCCGCGCGTACGCCGACATGAATCGCACCAGCGCCTCCGATCGCCCGCTGATGACGTTCAAGCCGCGGCGCAGATCGGCGTCGGCGTCGCTGGGCGGGTGCGGACTGTCGACGATGGCGAGCAACGTGCCCGCGATCGACTTGATCGGCGCGAGTGAGTTGTTGATCTCGTGGCTCAACACGCGGACGAGGCGTTGCCAGGCTTGCAATTGCTCCTCGCGCAGCGCCTTGCTGACGTCGGCCAGCACGAGCAGTGTGTGCGGCCGACCGTCCTGACGGAACGCGCCGCGTCTCACTTCCCAACGGCCGCCGCCGCCGGGGAAGGTCACGTCCATCGTGCGTGGCGACGCGCCTTCGAGCATGTCGACGAGGCCCACCTGCTCCGCGGTCCGTCCGAGCAGCCGCTCCGCCGGTTGCGCGAGGAGTGACTCGGCGGCTTTGTTGGCCAACCGGACGCGATTCGCGTCGTCGAACGCGAAGACGGCGACGTCGATCTCCGCCATCACCGTGCGCAGGAGCGCCGTGGCTTCCATCGCGCCGAGGCGCTGCGTACGCAACGTCTCGCCGAGCAGGTTGGACTCGAGGAAGGCCAGGCCGAGTGCATCCTCGCGATCGGCCCCGCGCGCGCGAATCGAGTAATCCCCCTCGCGCAGAGCCGCGAGCATGTTGGACAGCGTCTGGAGCGGCCGCACGACGCGCTCCCGCAGAACGAACGCGGCGATCAGCCACGACCCGGCGACGAGCAGGTCGAACGTCCATTGCACCTTCGCGCTGTAGCCGCCGCGCCAGAGGAGCACCGCCGTGCCGATGACTCCCGGAAGCCCGGTGAACAGCGCGAGCCGAAGGACCAGCTTCTCGTGGTCAGGATTCTCGCGCGGCGCGGAGACGGCCGCGTGATCACCGCTCCGGCGCCGTGTCGGGCGCTCAGAGGCCATAGCTCGCGATGCGCCGGTACAGCGCGCTTCGCGACAGCCCCAACGCCTGCGCGGCGCGGCTCACGTTTCCTTCGTAGCGAGCCAAGGCTTTCTGAATGAGCATCTTCTCAACATCCTCGAGGGGCAAGTCCTCGAGGCGCGGAGCAGCGCTCGTCGTCGCGCGCAAGCCGAGGTCGCCGGCGCGAATCTGGTCGGCGTGGGCCAACAGTACTGCGCGCTCGATCGCGTGGTCCAGCTCGCGAATGTTGCCCGGCCAGGAGTGCGCGAGCAGTGCCTGCATGCCGCCGGCGTCGAAACTGTTGAGCGGCTTCCGATAGCGCGCCGCATGGCGACGCAAAAAGTGCATCGCCAGCGCCGGGATGTCCTCGCGGCGGTCGCGCAGCGGCGGCAGATGGACCTCGATCGTGTTCAACCGGAAGAGAAGGTCCTCGCGAAAGCGTCCTTCGGCGACGTCCAGTTGGAGGTTGGCGTTCGTCGCCGAGACGACGCGAACGTCCACGTGCCGCGACTTGGACGACCCCACGCGCTCGACGTCGCCCGTCTGCAGCACGCGCAGCAGCTTGGATTGGAGGGCGAGCGACACCGTGCCGATCTCGTCGAGAAAGATCGTCCCGCCGTCGGCCAGCTCGAAGCGCCCCACCCGATCGGTCTTGGCGTCGGTGAACGCGCCCTTCACGTGACCGAACAACTCGCTCTCGAAGACGCCCTCCGACAAGCCGCCCATGTTCACCGCGATGAACGATCGCGCGCTTCGTGGAGACGACGCGTGCAGCCACTGCGCGACGAGCTCCTTGCCCGTTCCGTGCTCGCCGGTGATCAGCACGTTCGCGTCGGACGGTCCGATCCGCTCGAGCAGCTGGAGGATCGGTTTCATCTTCGGCGACTCGGCGATCATCTTCGGCAAATGGTCGCGGCGCAGCAGCCGGTTCTCCGACTCCAAACGCTGCGCGCGCCGGAGCGCGCGGCCGAGCTCGACCTGCGTGGTGAGAATGGAGACGAGGCGGGCGTTGTCCCACGGCTTCTCGACGTAGTCGCGCGCACCGCGCCGCATCGCTTCGACGGCGTTGTCGATGCTTCCCCACGCCGTCATGACGACGACCGGCATGTGCGGCTCGAGCGACTGCAACGTCGACAACATGTCGAGACCTTCCTTCCCCGACGTGGTGTCGCGCGTGTAGTTCATGTCGAGCAGCATCGCGTCGTAGTCGCGACGCTCCAGGGCGGCGAGCGCGGCACTCGGCGACGTGGTGGTGTCCACGTCGAAGCCGTTTCCCTTGAGGAGCAGGCGAAGCGCCTCGAGGACGTCGTTTTGGTCGTCGGCGACGAGAATGTGCGGGCGGCCGTTCTCGGTACTCATCGAGCGGAAAGTTACGGCGCGGCTGGGCGCGGTGCTATTCACTGCGCAGCGCGATCATTGGGTCGACGCCGGCCGCGCGGCGCGCCGGAATCCAGCACGCCGCGAGCACGGCAAGCGAAAGGAGACCCGCCCCCAGTGCAAATACGACCGCGTCCGTGATCCGCAGGCCGAGAAACACCGACGCCAGCACTTTCGCGACCCCGGCCGACAGCGCGACCCCGATCACGACCCCGATGGCGGCGAGCCTGAACCCTTCGCGGAGGAACATCGCAACGACCTGAGCGCGCGCCGCGCCGAGCGCGACACGAACGCCGATCTCACGCGTTCGCTCGTTGACCGCGAACGCCATCACCGCGTAGACGCCGATCGTCGCGAGCAGCAGCGCGAGCGCGCCAAAGATGGCGAGCAGAGTCGATCCGAGGCGCGACTCGGAGCCGCGGTCGTAGCGATAGCGGGCAAGCGTCTGCACGTCGTACACCGGGAGATTGTGGTCCATCTCGCCGATGACCTTGCGAAGCGACGGCGCAAGCTGGGTCGCCCCGCCAGGATGACGGACGAGCAGCGTCACGTCGAGAGCCTTCGGGTGCTGCGTTTGGGCCACGTAGATGATCGGGCGTCGGCGCTCGGTCAGGCCGTAGGTCTGCGCTTCGCGCGCGACGCCGACGACGGTCATGAACGGTCCTTTCTCGCCATTCGTGCTGACGCGTTTGCCGAGGGCGTCCTCGTTCGGCCACGCGGCGCGAGCGAAATCCTCGCTCACCAGGGCGACCGGCTCGGACCCGACGCGATCGTCGCGCGTGAAGTCACGCCCTCGCGCGAGCGGGATGCCAATCGTTTTGAAATAGTCCGGGCGGATGGTGCTTTCGTACACCTCGAGCCCGGCCGACTCGCCGAACCGCCGTGTCGCCGCCCCATCGCCGTGAATCGTGACGTCGGTCCCGATGTAGCGCTCGCCCATCGGTACCTGGTTCGTGAACGTCGCCGATTCGACGCCCGGCAGCGCCATGACGCGCGTCTGAAGCTCGTCCAGGAACGCGGAGCCGCGCTCCGGAGTGTATGCGTTGAGCTCGAGGCTGAACGACGCCGCAAGCACGCGATCGCTGGCGTCGAAGTGCACGTCGGTTCGCGTCGATTTGTACAATGCGCCGAGGAACATTCCCGCTGTGACGAGCAGGACGAGGCTCAGCGAGACCTGCGCCACGACAAAACCGCGCTGCAGCCGGGCGCGCGACCGGTCGAAGCCGATCGCCGCTTCCTTCAGCACGCTCGTGATGTCGGCGCGAGTCGCGCTCAGCGCCGGTACTACGCCGAAGCCGACGCCGCTCACGAATGCGATCCCGATCGTGAACCAGAGGACGCGAGCGTCCGGCGAGATGTCGATCGGCGCCGGGATGATCGAGGCGAGGACGTCCGTCGCCCAGCTGGCGAATATGAAGCCGGTCGCCGTGCCGCACGCCGCCAGCAGAACGCTTTCGGTGAGAAGTTGGCGGATGATTCGCGTTCGCGCGGCGCCGATCGAAAGCCGCACCGCGATCTCGCGCCGCCGCGCCACCGCCCGTCCGAGCAGCAGATTGCTCACGTTGGCGCAGGCGATCAGCAGAATGAGCAGTGTTACCGAAAACGCGAGCGCGGCGACCGGCGCGATGTCGTTGCCGTCCGTCGGTCCAAGACCGCCGCGCATGGGGAAGGCGCGCGCGGTCACGAAGGCGTGCTCCACGGTATCGGTCTTGGCGATGCGCGCCGCCACCGTGGAAAGCCCGGTGTTCGCCCGCTCGATCGATGTTCCCGGTGTGAGGCGGCCGACCGCCGTCAGCCACCACGTGCCGCGGCTCTTGAGAAAATTCTCAAAACCGGGGAGGCGCGTGCCGGCGAGAGAGATCGGCACCCAGACATCGCGCGGCTCGGAGTGCTCGGTGCCGTTGAAGCGTTCGGGCGTCACGCCGACGATCGTGAACGGCTGGCCGTCGATCGTGATCCGCCGGCTGATCGCGGACGGGTTTCCCCCGAACCGCTCCTGCCACAGGCGATAGCTGATCACCGCCGCGCTGCTCGCCGCGCCGAGCGCGTCTTCTTCGGGAAGAAAGCCGCGACCGAGGGCGAAACGGACGCCGAGCATGCGGAAGTAGTCGGCGTTCACCAGCATTCCGTGCACGCGGGCAGGCTCGCCGCCGGACGAAATCGCGAAGTCGACATGGGCGATCGCCGACGCCTGCGAGAACACTTGCGTGGAATCGCGGTAGTCGAGGAAGTCCGGATACGACAACATCAACGGACGACCGGCGCGCGAATCGATCGGCGCGATCCAGACCAGTCCCTCCGGCCGCGCGATCTCGGGAAGGGGCCGCGCGAGAATTGCATTGGCGAGGGTAAAGAGCGCCGTGTTCGCGCCGATCCCGACCGCGAGCGTCAGCGTGGCGACGATCGCGAATCCCGGTGAGCGCAGCAGTTGTCGCGTCGCGTACTTGAGGTCTTGGAGAAGGGCTTCCATCGGTTGGGTACCGGGTGGGGGCGGGAAACTAGTCGCGCTTGACCCGCTTTCGATTCCCGCGCTTAGGAAGCCTCATGCCAGTCGCCGCGCGACGTAAATGCCATCCTCCACAGCAGTTACGCCATTGTCTGCCTCGCATCGCTTGGCGGGCGCTGCGCGGATGTGGGACGACTCGTCCGAAAACGAAACGCGGCGCCATCTCGGCGCCGCGTTTCCAATCTCAGACCACCGGTCCTTCGGATCCGGTGATCCAGCCGTCTTTGAGCTCGATGATCCGGTGCCCGTATTTCGCGTTTTCCTCGGAGTGCGTCACCTGAATGATCGTCGTGCCCTCGCTGTTCAATTTCTTGAACAATTCCATTATTTCACGGCCCTGGCTCGAGTGCAGGTTGCCCGTGGGCTCGTCGGCGAGAATGAGCTTCGGCCGCGCGATCACCGCCCGAGCCACGCCCACGAGCTGCTGTTGTCCACCAGAAAGTTGCCGCGGATAAAGATCCTTCTTTCCGACCATGCCGAACTTGTCGAGCGTGTCGGCGACGATCGCCTCGCGCTCCGACCGCTTCACGTTCCGGTACGACAACGGGATGTCGAGATTCTCGGCGACGGTCAGGTCATCGATCAGGTGGTACTGCTGAAAGACGAAGCCGATGTGCTCCTTGTTCAACGCGACGCGCTGTTTGTGGGACATCGCATGCACAGGATGCCCGACGAAGAAGAATTCGCCGCTCCACGCGCTGTCGAGCATGCCGAGGATGGCGAGCAGCGTCGACTTGCCCGCGCCCGACGGCCCCATGATCGAGACGAATTCGCCGGGCTGAATCTCGCCCGAGATGCGGCGCAGCACGTAGGTACGGCCGGCCGGCGTCTCGAACACTTTCTCGATACCGCGCATCGCAATGAGCGGACCGACGATCGGCGTCGGCGGCGTATCGCGGCTGACGGTCTGGGGCTTCGTGAAGAATGCCATGATGACTCCTAACCTAACGTGACGCGGAGGGGGGGACTTACTCGGCGCGCAGCGCCTCCAATGGGTCGATGCGCGCGGCGCGACGCGCGGGCAACCAGATGGCCAGTGCCGCCGTGAAAACCAACAGCAGGGCCACCGCCGTGAACACCGGAAGGTCGATCGGGCTCGCTCCAAACAACATCGCGCGCAGCACACGCAACAGCAACATCGATCCAGCCGTCCCGAGCACGATACCGAGCACCACGAGGCGGCCGCCCTGTCCCGCGATCAGAGCGAACACGTGCTTCCGTTCGGCGCCGAGCGCGATGCGTACGCCGATCTCGCGGGTACGCTGCGCGGCATTGTACGCCACGACGCCGTACAGCCCGATAGCGGCAAGCAGGATCGCGAACGCGGCAAACGAACCCATCGTCGTCGCATACAGCTGGTATGGTGCGACGTTCGAGCGCCGCTGCTGGCGAACCGTCTGGAGCGCGAGGATCGGCAAATCTTCGTCGACCGAGCGAACCGCCGCACGGACCGTCGCCACGAGCGACAACGGATCGGCGCTACCGCGAACGAGCAGCGTCACGCGCTGGTTCCTCGCTGATTGCGCGAACGGCACGTACGCGTAGTGCGCGACGGTGTCCCGCGACGTGATATCGCCCGCGACGCCGACAACGGTGAGCCAGGGAAGCGAATCGGCCGAGCCAAGCTTGATTCGTCGCCCGAGCGGCGACTGGCCATGCCAGAGCACGTCGGCCATCCGCTGGTTGATCATCACTACCGGCTGCGACCCGATCCGGTCCTGCGCGTTGAAGGCGCGGCCCGCGCGAACAGGAAGTCGCTCGGTCGCGAAGTAGCCCGGTGTGACGACGAAGGCGAAACGCGGCGAGACGCTGCGCGCCAGGGAGGTGTCGGCTCCCTCGGCGCGAATGCTTCGGTCGGCACGACCGAACCCGGCGACGAACTGGAAGGCGTGCGCCGACGCACTCGCCACACCCGGAGCGGTCTGCAGGCGCTCGAGGATCGACGTCACGGTGCTTTGAACGAGCGTGCTGTCGCTGTAGCGCGCATCGAGGAATTCCAGGTCGCCGGTGAGAAGATCGAGCTCTTCGCGTCCTTGTTCGGGCGTCGCGAGCCGGACGACGCTGCGCGTGAGTACTCCGGCACCGGCGAGGAGGATCATCGCGAGCGCCAGCTCGCCGATGACGAGCAGGCCGCGCGTCATGCTCCTCTTGATCGTCGTGCTGGATTCCTTGAGGGTCGTATGCACGTCCGGCGCCGAAGCGCGCAGTGCGGGCAGAAGCCCGAACAGCAGCCCGGTGAGAATCGAGACACCGAGCGAGAAGACGAGCGTCGCCCGATCGACGTCGAACGTGACGTAATACGGGAGCCGGTCGGCGGCGACGGTGCGAATGACGTCGACCGCCCACGCGGTCAGGAGCATGCCGAGTGCTCCACCCGCGGCGGAAAGAATGATGGATTCGGTGAGCAGGTGCCGCACGATGCGCCGGCGCGTCGCGCCGAGCGCGAGTCGGATGGCAATCTCGCGCTGACGCCCCGCGCCGCGCGCGAGAAGAAGCCCGGCGAGATTGGCGCACACGATCAGCAGCACGAAGCCGACGGCGCCGAGCAGTGCACCGTACATCGACCCGGGCAGCGCCTCCGAGATGTGGAAGGGCGTCGCCTCGGCGGTCCACTCTTTTTGCTCGGGATATCGCTCTTCGAGCGACTTGGCGATGACGTGCATCTCTTCGTTCGCCATCGCCATCGAGACGCCAGGCATGAGACGGGCAACGACACCGAAGTCACGCTCCTCGCGCGTTCCTCCCGCTGCGTTTGGCGCGAACGGAACCCAGAGGTCCGCGAACTCCGGGAAGCGAAAGCGTGGCGGCATGACGCCGATTACCGTGTGCGGCACCCCATTCACGCGGATGGTCTGTCCAATGATCCGGCGATCGCTGCCGTAGCGACGCGCGAAGATGGCGTCGCCAAGCATGACGACAGGCGTGGCTCCGACGCGATCGTCGTCCTGCGTGAAGGAGCGTCCGAGCACGGGGTGCGCGCCGAGCAGTGGGAACGTTTCCGCTGAGACGAGCGCGCCGCCGATACGTTCGGCGTTCTCCGTTCCCGAGATGTTGAACGGCCGCTCGATGTACGCGCCCATCTGCGAGAACGAGCGAGTGTTGGCCCGCCAGTCTATGAACCCCGGGTAGGAGGTGCCGACGCCGCAGCCCGCGCACAGCTTGGTGGCGCTGAGCTCGTGGAGATCGACGAGGCGATTTGCCTCGGGGAAGGGAAGCGCCTTGAAGGCGAGCGCGTTGACGAGGCTGAAGACAGTGACGTTGGCGCCGATGCCCAGCGCGAGCGACAGTAGGGCGACGACCGTGAACGTTCGCGACTTGGCCAGACTGCGAAAGGCGAATCGGATGTCCGACACCAATGCATCCATGGCAAGCCTCTGGCTCGGGGCCGCAGTGGCGGCCCCTTGTGCCTTTCGTTTCTTGAATGAGAGCGGCTGCTTTTCGGTTACTCGGCCGCTCGGCTATTCGGCAGTTGCCGAGAAGCCGAGCCGCCGAGGTGCCGAGCAGCCGTTAGATCCCGACGTTCTCGCCTCGACGCTCTTCGACGACGCGTCCGTCGAACAGGTGGATGGAGCGGTCGGCGTGCGCAGCGTAGCGGGGATCGTGCGTGACCATGCAGATCGTCGCGCCGCCGCGATGCAGCTCACGGAGGAGCTCCATCACCGCTTCGCCGTTCGTCGAGTCGAGGTTACCCGTCGGCTCGTCGGCGAGGAGGATGAGCGGATCGCCGGCGACGGCGCGGGCCACGGCGACACGCTGCTGCTGACCGCCGGAGAGCTGCGCCGGATAGTGCTTCATGCGGTGGCTCATGCCCACGCGCTCGAGCGCGTCCGTGACGCGCTGCTTGCGCTCGGCCGCCGACATGCCGCGATAGGTGAGCGGGAGCTCGACGTTCTCGTACACCGTGAGATCGCCGATCAGGTTGAACGCCTGGAAGATGAAACCGATCTGGCGATTGCGGATGCGCGCGCGCTGCGATGGTGTGAGCTGCGCGACCGGCTCGTTCGCCAGCAGATACTCACCCTCTGTTGGGGTGTCCAGCAATCCGAGGATGGAAAGAAGCGTCGTCTTTCCGCAGCCGGACGGGCCAGCGATGGCGACATATTCCCCGGGCGCCACCTCGAGGTGAATGTCCTGCAGTGCGTGGGTCTCTACCTCGTCGGTATAAAAGACCTTCTTGATCCCGCCAAGGCGGATCAGAGGCTGGTTGCCTGACCCCGACGCAGCGGAGAAGGCGGCCTGGGACGAGGATGCGGACTCAGTGGCCATAGGATGCTCGAGGTGAGGGGATGGGGTTGGGTGGGTTATTTGATTCGTACGCGGTTGGTATTGTCGAACGGCGTCATGTCGGACACGATCACGCTGTCGCCGATGTTCAAGCCGTTCTTGATTTCGATCGTATTGACGGAGGCCCGCCCGAGGCCGACGGTCACGCGCGTCGCTTCGCCCTTGCCCGGAATCACCTTGAAGATTCCGACGGAGCTATTCGGCTGACCGAAGCCCGGGCGCGCCACGTACATCACGTTGTTCAGTCGCTCGAGCTCGATCGTGCCGTCTACCGCGAGGTCGGAGCGCGTTCCGGCGGGCAGCGGATCATCGATCGTGACTTCCACGGTGACGGTGCCGGCGACCGACGACGGGTCGGTGCGCATCACGTGGCCTTTCACGACCGTGTTGTTGTGGAGGTCGATCTTGGCGGACATGCCCTGGACGATGTCGACCGCCTGATTCTCCGGGACGCGAAGCACCGCCTTGAGCTTGCCCGGTTGAACGACACGAGCGAGCTGCGTTCCGGCGTTCACGTACTGTCCCAGCTCGAGCGGCGGATTGCCGAGCATCTGGAGCTGTCCAGCCTCGGGCGAGACGACACGCATCGCGGCGACGCGCTTCTTTTGTTCCTCGACGATGCGCTTGAGGCTCTGGATCTGACCTTCCTGGAGGTCGATCTGCTGCTGCTCGG